>Ga0335069_10013943_pt1 | contig 11271 bp, 8 predicted proteins | sample Lox_Sample_11_FD_206714 | JGI IMG/M metagenome (GOLD analysis project Ga0335069, IMG submission 206714) | Soil microbial communities from Loxahatchee National Wildlife Refuge, Florida, United States - Lox_Sample_1.1 | ecosystem: Environmental > Terrestrial > Soil > Wetlands | place: USA: Florida... | reverse complement strand
AGCGCCGAGATGGCTTTCTCCGCGTCCTCGGAGGATCCCATCTCCACGAAGGCGAATCCGCGTGGTCTGCCGCTCATGCGATCGGTGATGATCGAGACGGAGGCGACCTGACGGCCATCGGCCGCGAACGCCGCGCGCAGCCCTTCCTCGGTGGTAGAGTAGGAGAGATTGCCGACGTAGAGCTTGGTGCCCATTTCCCCTGACCTTTCTGTTCGCGGTTCCTGCTCGTTCGCGCGCGACTCCCCGGGACCGAGCGTCGATCGCCGCGGACTCCTGCAAGTTGCGGCAACATAGCCCAGGGCGCCAACGGAAAAAAGAGCGAAGGGGGATCTTTTTTGACAGCCGCTGGCGCTACCCTGGGGATGGAGCCGGCTGCTCGGCGGGGGCAAAACTGCCGGTTGTACGGGCGCGGCGAGACCTATCGGAGCCGCCGGCGGATCATTTCCTCGGCGATTTGCACCGCGTTGGTGGCCGCGCCCTTGCGCAGATTGTCCGATACCTCCCAGAGCCACAGGCGGTTGCTGCGCAGATCCTTGCGGACGCGCCCGACCAGGACGTCGTCCTGCCCCGCCGCGTCGGCCGGGGTCGGGAAGGCGTTGTGGGCTGGATCGTCCACCACCCGAACTCCCGGGAACTCGACCAGAGCTCGGCGGGCCGCCTCGGGGGTGAGCGGTCGTTCAGTTTCGATCAGGAGGGTGGCCGAATGACCCACCGGCACCGGAACGCGCACGCAGGTCATCGCCACGTCGAGGTCTGGGAGACCCATGATCTTGCGGGTCTCGAACACCAGCTTGACCTCCTCCGTGGAATACCCGTCGTCCCGGAAGGTCTCGCACAGGGGCACGACGTTGTACGCAATCGGCGCCGCGAAGGTCTTCGGCGCGATGCGTTCGCCGCGGCCGGCGGCGGCCATCTGCGCATCGAGCTCGTCGAGACCGGGCTTACCGGCACCGCTCACTGCCTGCAGGGTGGTGACCACGACGCTGCGCACGCCAGCCGCACGCCGGATCGGCTCCAGGGCCATGACGAAACCGATGGTTGTGCAGTTGGGGCAGGACACGATGCCCTCGTGCCGCGCCAGGGCGTCGGCGTTCACTTCGGGCACCACCAGCGGCACGCGCGGATCCATACGCCAGGTGTTCGATTTGTCGATGGCGATGGCGCCGCGGCGGGCGGCCTCGGGCGCGAGGTCCTTGGCCAGCGAGCCGGTGGCGGCAAAGAAGACGAAGTCGGCGCCGTCGAAGGCCTCGGGACGCGCCAGCTCGACCGGGATGTCCGCGCCGTCGAACCGCACCGACGTGCCGGCCGATCGCTCGCTCGCCAACGGGCGCAGCTCCCCGACCGGGAAGCGGCGCTCCGCGAGGACGGTGAGCAGCACTTCGCCGACGGCGCCGGTGGCGCCCACGATCGCGACGGTTCGCTTGCCGTTGCTGCTCATCGAGTTGGTCTCGCCGCTCGGCTGCGGATCATCGGGTGCGCGGTCGCGAGAGTCAAGGCAGGGTTCTGGCCAATCGTGGATTGGTTCGCTGAACGCCAAGAAGACCGTTCACCGCGGGCACGGAGACGCGGAGAGATTCAGCTCGACGAGTGGGTCTGGGATTCACACACATGGATTCTAGGGAGTTGTTTCCGTGCCTCCGTGTCTCCGCGGTGAAGTTCTCCCTCAACCCTTTCGCTCGACCTGTTTGAGCGTCCGCTTGCGCAGGCGCACCGATTGCGGTGTGACCTCGACCAGCTCGTCGTCGGCGATCCACTCGATGCCGGCTTCGAGCCCCATCTCGCGGTGCGGGGTGATGATGATGTTCTCGTCGCGGCCGGCGGCGCGGATGTTGGTGAGCTTCTTCTCGCGGCAGATATTGACGTTCAGACTGCTGTCGCGCGAGTATTCCCCAATCACCATGCCCTCGTAGACGCTCGTGCCGGGGGCAATGAACAGGGTGCCGCGCTCCTGCATGTGGAAGACGGCATACGGCGTGGCCACCCCTTCGCGGTCCGCCACCATGGCGCCGTTGGTGCGCGCCTGGATGTCGCCGTGCCAGGGCGCCCAGCCGTTGAACAGGGCGTTCATGATGCCGGTTCCGCGCGTCTCGGTGAGAAAGCGCGATCGGAAGCCGATCAGGCCGCGCGACGGCACGTCGAACTCCAGCCGCACCCGGCCGGACCCGGTGTGGGTCATCTTGGTCATCGTGCCGCGGCGCATCGCGAGGAGCTGCGTGACCACGCCGATGTAGTCCGCCGGCACGTCGACGAGCAGCAGCTCGACCGGCTCGTGCACGACCCCGTCGCGGGTGCGGGTGATGACGGTGGGCTTCGATACCTGGACCTCGTAGCCTTCGCGGCGCATGGTCTCGATGAGGATGGCGAGCTGCAGCTCGCCACGCCCGGTGACGCGCAGGGCGTCGGGCGAGTCGGTGTCCTCGACGCGGACGCTGACGTTGCGCCTCTTCTCCTGTTCGAGCCGCTCGCGCAGCTTGCGCGAGGTGACGTAGGTGCCCTCGCGGCCGGACCACGGCGACGTGTTGGCGCCGAAGATCATGGCGATGGTCGGCTCGTCGATGCGGATGCCGGGGAGGGCGTGGGGACGGTCGCGGTCGGCGATGGTGTCGCCGATGTTGATCTCCTCGATGCCCGCCACCGCCACGATGTCGCCGGCCTCGGCGCGCTCCGCCTCGCTGCGCTTCAGCCCGCGCCAGGTGAAGAGCTGCGCGATCTTCACCGGCCGCTGCTGGCCGTCGGCCGTGCACAGGGTGTAGAGGCCGGCGGTCTGCAGGGAGCCGTGCTTGACACGCCCGATGGCGAGCCGGCCGAGGTAGTCGTTGTAGTCCAGGTTGTTGCATTGGAACTGCGTGGGTTGGTCGGGGTCCACCACGGGGCCGGGCAGGCTGCCGACGATGAGGTCGAACAGCGGGCGCAGATCGCTCGATTCGACCGCCAGGTCGCGGGTGGCGATGCCGGCGCGGGCGTTGGTGTAGACGAGCGGGAACTCGAGCTGCTCCTCGGTCGCGTCGAGGTCGATGAAGAGCCCGTAGACTTCGTCGACGACCTCGGCCACGCGCGCGTCGACACGGTCGATCTTGTTGATGCACACCAGCGGCGGCAGACCGGCGGCCAACGCCTTCTGGAGTACGAAGCGCGTCTGCGGCAGCGGTCCCTCGGAGGCGTCGACCAGCAGCATCACGCCGTCCACCATGGCGAGGGTGCGCTCCACCTCGCCGCCGAAGTCGGCGTGGCCGGGGGTGTCGACGATGTTGATCTTCACGCCGTGGTACTCGACCGCGGTGTTCTTGGCCAGAATGGTGATGCCGCGCTCGCGCTCGAGATCGAACGAGTCCATCACCCGCTCCATCACGTGCTGGTTGGCCCGGAAGATGCCGCTCTGGTGCAGCATCGCGTCGACGAGCGTGGTCTTGCCGTGGTCGACGTGTGCGATGATGGCGATGTTGCGAACGTCGGCGCGGCGCGTGATCGACGGGTGCATGGCAGGGTCTCGCGTGTGAATCCAACACCGTACCAGTGCGGGTGGTCCGGTGCCAGCCCAGGGAGGTGTGCGCGTATCCGGGTATGCGCGTGGTCGGGTGTGTGCGTGGCGCTGACGCGCCCACGCGGATACGCGCACACGCGGCGCAAACCAGCCCGCCGCGGCGCGCACCGTTCGTATCGCCTATTTCGTCACCTTGATTCGCAGCTCGTCTTCTCCGAGCGCGCCGGAAGCGTTCGAGACTTTGAGGAGCACTTTGTAGATGCCCGGCTTCTCGAACGTGTGCGACACCGATTGGCCGGTCGCCGGCGCGGCCCCGTCGCCGAACTGCCAGGTGTACACGGGATCGGTCACGCCCGACGGCGGGTCGGCGGTGAACGCGACCGGCAGCGGCGCGGCGCCGTTGGTCGGCTTGGCCTCGGACCAGACGATCAGCGTTTCGATCGCCTGGTTGGGCAGGGTGGTGAGGTCCTTCTTGACGCTCTTCTCGTTGGGAAGCTGCTGGTAGCCTTCGAGCACGTCGAGCTGCTTGAGCTCCTGCTTGGTGTCCTGGGCGCGCACGGTGGCGATCGGCGCCGCGATCAGCACGAGTAGCGCAACGCTGGTCCAGAGTCCGATTCGGAACATCTCTTCCTCCCTAGGTTGTGGGCGAACCCGGCCTGGTCAGGTGGCGAATGCCGCCGGTCCCGGCGACGATCAGGTCGGTAGCGATGCCCAGAAACATGCCGTGCTCGACCAGGCCGGCCCGGGCGGCGAGCTGCCGCGCCAGCGCGGCGGGCTGGGCAATGGGACCGAACGCACAGTCGAGCACGAGATTGCCCTGGTCGGTGCGAAACGGCGCGTGGTCCGGCCCCTCGCGCACCACCACCCGAGCACCGAGCGATTCGAGATAGCGCGCCTGCGACCGCCAGCCGAACGGGATGACCTCGATCGGCAGCGCGCAGTGCGTGCCGAGCACGGGCGAGAGCTTGCTCTCGTCGACGACGATGATCTCGCGCCGGCTCGCTTCGGCGACGATCTTCTCGCGCAACAGCGCACCGCCGCCGCCCTTGATCAGGTCGAGCTGGGGATCGACCTCGTCGGCGCCGTCGATGGTGAGGTCGATGGCGCGCGGACAGTCCTCGTCGAGCAGCGGGATGTGCAGCGCGCGCGCGGCGTCGGCGGTCGCCTTGGAGGTGGGGAAGCCGACGATGTCGCGCAGGGTGCCCTGCTGCAGCCGCGCGCCGATGCGGCGGGTGGCGAAGATCGCGGTGCTGCCGGTGCCGAGCCCGACCACCATGCCCGACTGGACGAGGTCGGCGGCGCGCTCGGCCGCGGCCTGTTTGAGCGCGGCGTGCGGATCGTGGGTCATGCGCGCCGCGTCCGTCAGCTCGCGCCCGCGATGGCCTGACTGACGATGGCCCGCGCCTCGGCCTGAATGCGGCGCAGATGTGCTTCGTCGCGGAAGCTCTCGGCGTAGATCTTGTAGATGTCCTCGGTGCCCGACGGCCGCGCCGCGAACCACCCGTGCTCCGCGATGACCTTGAGGCCGCCGATGGGTTGCCGGTCGCCGGGCGCCGTCGTCAACATGGTGAGAATCTTCTCGCCGGCCAGCTCGGTGGCGCGCACGCGGTCGGGCGAGAGGCTGCCCAGCGCCGTCTTCTCCGCCGCGCTGGCGGGCGCATCGATGCGTTCGTACAGCGGCGCGCCGAACTCGCGCGTCAGCTCGCCATACACCTCGCCGGGATCGCGTCCGAGCGCGGCCGTGATCTCGGCGGCGAGCAGGCAGGGGACGATGCCGTCCTTGTCGGTCGTCCACACGCTGCCGTCGCGGCGCAGGAACGAGGCGCCGGCGCTCTCTTCGCCGCCGAAGCCGAGCGAGCCGTCGAGCAGGCCGTCGACGAAGTATTTGAACCCCACCGGCACTTCGTGCAGCCGGCGTCCGAGCGACGCCGCGACCCGGTCGATCATGCTGCTGCTCACCACCGTCTTGCCGACCGCGGCGTCGGCACGCCATTTCGGCCGGTGGCGAAACAGATAGGAGATCGCCACCGACAGATAGTGGTTCGGCGGCAACAACCCGCGGCTCTTGGCGACGATGCCGTGGCGATCGTGGTCGGTGTCGCAGGCGAAGGCGATGTCGAACCGGTCCTTCAGCGCGATGAGCCGTTGCATCGCCGGCGGTGAGGACGGGTCCATGCGGATCTTCCCGTCCCAGTCGACGGACATGAAGCGGAAGGTCGGGTCGACCTCCGTGTTCAGGACGCTGAGATCGAGCCGGTAGCGCTCGGCGATCGGGCCCCAGTAGTGCACGCCGGCGCCGCCGAGGGGGTCGACACCGAGATGCAGGCGGGCGCCGCGGATGACGTCGAAGTCGATCACGGTGCCGAGGTCGCTCACGTACGCATCCAGGTAGTCGTGCGCGTGCGTGGTCGAGGCGCGCTGCGCGGCCGCATACGAGACGCGCTGGACGCCCTGCAGCCCGCCGTCGAGGAGCTCGTTCGCCTTGTTCTGGATCCAGCGCGTGATCTCGGACTCGGCGGGCCCGCCGCTCGGTGGGTCGTACTTGAACCCGCCGCTGTCGGGCGGATTGTGCGACGGGGTGATGACGATGCCGTCGGCCCGCGCAGTGGTGCGGCCGCGGTTGTAGGTGAGGATGGCATGCGAGACTGTGGGGGTCGGCGTGTACGCTTCGTGGCCGGCGATCATCACGTCGACCCCGTTGGCGGCCAGGACCTCGAGGGCACTGGCGAAGGCCGGGACCGACAAGGCGTGCGTGTCCATGCCGAGGAACAGCGGCCCGCTGATCTTATGCGCTTTGCGGTAGAGACAGATGGCCTGCGTCATCGCCAGGATGTGCCACTCGTTGAAGGCCGCCTCGAACGATGAGCCGCGATGCCCCGAGGTGCCGAACGCGACCCGCTGCGAAGCGACGGCCGGATCGGGCCGCTCGGTGTAGTACGCGGTGATCAGCCGCGGCACGTTGACCAGCATCGACGGGTCGGGCGGCTTGCCGGCGAGTGGGCTCACGCTCATGGGCACCTCGTTGCGGTCCTTCTTTAGTCGGAAGCCCGCAAAGGGTCCACGGGTTCGGGGTGGTGGGGTTTCGGCGGCCGTGTCGGCCTGCCGTTCACCTGCCGCCGTGCATGCGCTACGCTGCAACGGCATGCAGGCGGCCCGGGCGGAGTCGGTGGATCTCGACGCGGTGGCGGCAAGCTTCCGCGCCGCGGCGCCGGCGGCGGACTTCTGCTCGTTGCGGCTCGTCGAGGCGCGCGACGAGCATCTCGCGGTGCGCCGCGGGGTGGTCCAGCCGCCGCACGTCACCTACGACTGCGGCGCCATGGTCACCGTCTGGGATGGCGGGGGCGTCGGCTACGCGGCCACCTCGGATCTCAGCTCGAGCGGGCTGCGGCGGGCCGCCGAGCAGGCGCTCGCCTGGGCGCGGCGCACCGCCGGGAGCCATGTCCTTGGCGCCTCCGGCTGGCGGCCGCAGGTCGGCGACGGCGAATACGCCTCGCCGGTCGAAACGCCGTGGGCGAGCATCGCGCTGGCCGACAAGGTCGGGCTGTTGCGCGGCGAGGCAGAACGGTTGCACACCGATGCGCGCATCGTCGACTGGGAAGCCGGGCTCTGGCACACGGCGCTCGACACCCTGCTGGTGACCGCCGGGGGCGGGCGCGTGCGCCAGGCCTTCCAGTTCCTGGTGCCGACGCTGAGCGCCACGGCCAATGCCGGTGCCGAGACGCAGACGCGCACGTTCGGCGGACACGCTTACTGCCGGCAGGGCGGACTGGAGATCTTGCGCGCCGTCGGCTTCTTCGACGCGGCGCCGCGGCTCGCCGGCCAGGCGCTCGAGCTGCTGGCGGCGCCCAACTGCCCGTCGGGGGCGATGGACCTGGTGATCGCCCCGGACCAGATGATCCTGCAGATCCACGAATCCATCGGCCACCCGCTCGAGCTCGACCGGATCCTGGGCGACGAGCGCAACTACGCCGGCCGCAGCTTCGTCACGCTCGACATGTTCGGCACCTATCGGTACGGCTCCGAGCTCCTCAACGTCACGTTCGATCCGACCCGCAGCGAGCAGCTCGCCAGCTACGGCTTCGACGACGATGGCCAGCCGGCGCACCGCGAGGACGTCATTGGCGCCGGCATCCTGCTGCGGCCGCTCGGCTCGGGCTCGTCGCAGGCCCGCGCCGGCCTGCCGGGGGTGGCCAACGCCCGCGCGACGAGCTGGAACCGACCGCCGATCGACCGCATGGCCAACCTGAACCTCGAGCCCGGGCAGCACACGTTTGACGAGCTCGTGCGCGGCGTCGAGCGCGGGGTGTACGTGGAGACCAACTGCTCCTGGTCGATCGACGACTCGCGCAACAAGTTCCAGTTCGGCTGCGAGTGGGGGCGCCGGATCGAAAACGGCGCGCTGCGCGAGGTGGTCAAGAACCCGAACTACCGCGGCGTCTCGGCGACGTTCTGGCGCAACCTCCGCGCCGTCGGCAACCGCGACACCCTGGAGGTGCTGGGCACGCCCTGGTGCGGCAAGGGCGAGCCGAATCAGGTGATCCGGGTCGGGCACGCCTCGCCGGCGTGCGTGTTCTCCGACGTCGACGTGTTCGGTGGCGACGCGTGAGCAGCGCCGGCCGCCGATAGTGGAACCCACCGGTACGCCGCGATCGCTGAGCCCATGCGCGAGTATTTCGACGAGATGGCGGCGGCGATTCAGCCGCTGCTGCGCGGTGCCGAGCGCTACACCGCCACCTTTCGCGGCGAGGAGTCGGACTTCGTCCGCTTCAATCGCGGCGCCGTGCGTCAAGCCGGCGCGGTGACGCAACGGGCGCTGACCGTCGATCTGATCGAGGGCCGCCGCCACGCGGCCGGCACGCTGACGCTGCGCGGCGACGCCGGGGGCGATCGTGCGCGGCTGGCACGGCTGATCGGGGAGTTGCGCGAGATGCGCGGCGAGCTCGCCGAGGATCCCTACCTGCTGTACGCGACCGCGGTGCACAGCACCGACCGGCGGCGTTCCGCGGTGCTGCCCGACCGCGACACCGCCGTGCGCGCCATCGCCCGGGCGGGGGAAGGGCGTGATTTGGTCGGCATCTACGCGGCCGGCTCGAGCCATGCCGGGTTCGCCAATTCCTTCCACGACTCCGACAAGGCGGTGAAAGCGGCCTATGCCGGGACCGAATGGGATGCGCTGGAGCTCGAGCGCAAGGTGGCGTCGGCCGCCGAGCAGCTCGCCGTCCTGGCGCGGCCGTCGCGCGCCCTGCGGCCGGGGCGCTACCGCGTGTACCTGACGCCGGCGGCACTCTACGAGATCCTCGGGGTCGTGAGCTGGGGCGGGTTCGGCCTGCGCGCGCACCGCACCAAGACGACGCCCCTGATCAAGATGATCGAGGAGGGCAGACGGCTGCACGCGGACCTGCAGATCAGCGAGCACACCGGCGGCGGGATCGCGCCGGACTTCCAGGACGCCGGGTTCATTCGCCCCGACCGGATCACGCTCGTCGACGGCGGCGCCTACCGCGAGTGCCTGGTGTCGCCGCGCTCGGCGGCCGAGTACGGCGTCGAGACCAACGGCGCGTCGGCCAGCGAGGCGCCGGCCTCGATCGAGGTCGGCGCGGGCGCGGTGCCGGTCGACGGCGTGCTGCGCGAGCTGCACACCGGGTTGTACGTCAGCAACCTCTGGTACCTGAACTTTTCCGACCGAACCGCCTGCCGGACGACCGGGATGACGCGCTTTGCCACGTTCTGGGTCGAGAACGGGGTGATCCAGGCGCCGGCCGAGGTCATGCGGTTCGACGAGACGATCTACCGGATGCTGGGCGACAACCTCATGGGGCTCACCGCCGAGCGCGAGGTGATCCTCGACCCGGCGACGTATTTCCAGCGCTCGACCGACAGCGCGCGGCTGCCGGGGGTGCTGGTGGACGACTTCACGCTGACGCTTTAGCGCACCAGGGCGGTGGCGAACGCGTCGATGCCCGCCATCGCGTCCGCGTCGCCGCGCGTGTAGTCGTTCACGATGATCGAGAACACCAGGACGGACCCGTCGGGGGCGCGCGCGTACCCGGACAGCGCCGTGGCGCCGTTGAGCAGTCCGGTCTTTGCCCGGATCACGTCGGCGGCGCCCGCGGCGCGCTTGTCGAGGGTCCCATCGCGCGCCGCGATCGGCAGCGCCGAGAGGAACTCGGGCCCGAAGGCGAACGAGCCGCGGGCGATCCGCAGTGCGTCGACCAGCGTGCGCGGCGTGACCCGGTTGGCGGGCGACAGCCCCGAGCCATCGACCGTCTGGAACCCGTTCGGCGACACCCCCAGCGCGACCAGTTGTTGACGCGCGGCGGCGACGCCGTTCTGCCACGTTCCGGGCGGGCCGTTGCGCGCGGCGCCGAGGTTCTTCAACAGCATCTCGGCGATGTTGTTGTTGCTGTACTTCATCAGCAAGCGCAGGACATCGGCGAGCGGTTTGCCCTCGAAGGCGAGCAGCTCGTGGAAGCCGGGCGGCACCGGCGCGACGCGGTCCTGACCATCCACGGCGATGCCTTGCGCGGCGAGCTGGAGGCGAAACAGCGCGGCGACGTAGCGGACGGGATCGGCGACGCTGCGGTAGAGCGTCACCGCGTCGCCGTCGACCGGCGGCGCGCCGCTCACCACGATGCGTTCGTGTCCGCGGGCGTTCTGGCGCTCGACGTCGAGGGCGCCGCCACCGGCCTTGGTCTGGTCGACGAGCTCGAAGAGCGACAGCGGGGGATCGATGGCGAGACGTGGCGCCCCGGCGCGCCCCGGCTGGATCTCGATCGCGAACGCGCCGTAGTTGGCCGTGAGCGCGCCGACCGGTGCGTGGAAGGCGCGGGCCGACACGCCTTGCCAGCCGGGGTGCCAGCGCTCCTGGTCGAAGTAGGTGTCGTCGAGGATCAGGTCGCCGCGCACGCGCCGCAGCCCGAGCCGGCGCAGATCGGCGGCCAGGCGCCACCAATCCTCGGAGGTGAGGGCGGGGTCGCCACCGCCGCGCACCGCCAGGGTGTCGACCGCGCCGTCGGTGTCGAGCGGGAGGTCGGCCTCGATGCGGGTGGTGAAGCGGTGCGCCGGTCCGAAGGTTGCCAGCGCGGCGAGGGCGGTGAGGATCTTCAGGTTCGAGGCCGGCACCAGCGGCTGATCGGCGCCGCGCTCGAACACCACGCGGCCGTCGTCGGCGCGGACGACCAGGGCCCCCAGCTTGGCGCCGCGGAGACCCGGGTGATCGAGCGCGCCGTTCAGGCGCGTGGTGAGCTCGTCGGCCGGCGCCGCCGAGGCGCACGCGGCGAGCGCCACCAGCCAGGCGGCGACCGCGCGGCCGGCGCGCCGGCGCGGCGTGCTCACTGGCACCCGTTCAGCGCGCCGCGGATGGCGCGGAGGATCTCGTCGATGCTGGGCACGCCGTCGCCGTTCGGGTCGGCGGTGAGACAGATCGCGAGCGGCGCGGTGCCCAGGCTGACCTCGACGTTGGTGACCAGCTCGTTGATGTCGATCTTGCCGTCGAGGTTGCAGTCGCCGGGACAGGCAACCGGCTGGAACGGGTCGGCAAAGTGGGGGTTGCTGACGAAGTCCTGGTCGGTGAGGCTGTTCAGGAACGCGACCAGATCAGCGCGGTCGGCGTCGGAGAGCGTGAAGCCGCGGACGAACGCCCCTTTGCTGGGACTGTCGCTGCCCACCCCGGCGTACGGGCCGTCGCTGACCGTCCGTCCCCCCGCCGCGTAGTGTCGCACGACGTCCTCGAGCGTCGCAATGCTGCCGTCGTGCATGTACGGCGCGGTCACGCCGACGTTGCGCAGCGT
>Ga0335069_10013942_pt1 | contig 11271 bp, 8 predicted proteins | sample Lox_Sample_11_FD_206714 | JGI IMG/M metagenome (GOLD analysis project Ga0335069, IMG submission 206714) | Soil microbial communities from Loxahatchee National Wildlife Refuge, Florida, United States - Lox_Sample_1.1 | ecosystem: Environmental > Terrestrial > Soil > Wetlands | place: USA: Florida... | reverse complement strand
CTGTGCGCACGGGATGTACGTGCTCGAGGGCACTCTGGTCACGCATGCGGGGAACTTCGGCCCGGGCGCCTTCGTCTGGTTTCCGGAAGGCATGCGCATGGAGCACGGCGCGCCGGCGGACACGGATGTCGTGGCAATATTCATCACCAACAAGAAATTCGATATTCACTTCTGCGATAGAAAAGAAACTTGATTTCCCTAAGCCAGCAGACGACCGCTAACTCGACATGTCGATGAGCCGATCAACCAATCTTCCGATCATCGGATCACCCGATCACCCGATCGCCCGATCCTTGATGTTCTGGCGGCTGTGGTGGCGGGCGGTTTCGGTGAAGCGTTCCCAGGCCGCGCTGGCGCTGGTTTCACTGGCGGTTGGGGCTGCCATCACTTCGATGCTCTTGAGTCTTTACGGCGGCGTGCGCCGGAAGATGACGGAGGACTTCCGATCTTACGGAGCCAACGTGGTCATCGCACCCGGCACCACGGAATCCAGCGTCGGTGGGGAGAGCGGCGGGGTCATGGAGGACGCTAGCCTGCAACCGCTTGCCGTATTCACCAGGCAGACGCCCGGCACAGTGTTCGCGCCCGTCCTCTACGGTGTGGTTCAGGTTTCGCCCGACCGCGCCGATCCCCGCTTGCAGGAATTTGCCAATGTTGTGGCGGTGGGGGCTGATTTCGGATTGCTGCGCAGTCTGAACCCGGGTTGGCGGGAAACCGGGAAAGTCATTTCCTCGGACCAGTCGGCGGGCGAATGCGTAGTGGGCTCGCAGTTGGCCGCGCAGTTTCATCTCAGGCCGGGCGACTCCCTTCATCTGCGCCGGGTAATCTCTGAACCGGCTCACGGGGCTGAAGAAGAAGACCCTTCCCCGGGGAGTATGGGGGGCAGGCTCGCCCCCAAGGGTGAGGGTGCACAAGCGGAGCGGCCACCAGTCGCGACCTTTCGCATTGCCACTGTCCTCACTTCCGGTGCCTCCGAAGACAATCAGGTGTTTGTTCCCCTCGCTGCGCTCCAGTCCCTTCTGGGCTTGCCGCGCAAAATCAGTCTTGCCGAACTCAGCATTCCGGGCGAAACGGGTGACGTGGAACGCGCCGTCCGGCGGCTTACCCAGCTTCTTCCCGGCGTGGAGGTCCGTCCCATTCGGCAGATTGTTTACTCCGAAGGGAAGGTCCTGGGAACCATTCGCTGGCTCCTGCTTTCCCTTACGATTCTGATTCTGGTTATCATCGCTCTTTGCGTGATGGCCACGATGACGGCCATTGTGCTGGATCGTCGCAAAGACATCGGTATGATGAAAGCCCTGGGCGCCGCCGACGTGTTGTTGATGCGGCTTTTCATGACCGAAGGCGCCAGCCTGGGATTGGTGGGCGGGGCGCTGGGATTCGCGGTGGGGGCGTTCGCGGCGCGAGGCGTGGCGCGGCAGCTATTCGGCATTCCGGTAAGCCCGAATGCGTGGACGCTCCCGCTGGTCTGCGGGATGAGCGTGGCGTTGGCCGTGCTGGCCGCGCAGGTTCCTCTGCGCATCTTAAGGGCAATCCTACCCGCGGTAGTTCTGAAAGGTGAGTAAATTGGCTTTCATCGAAGTTGAAGGTTTGACGAAGACGTACGGCTCATCGTTGGATGCGCTTCACCAAGTCTCGTTTACGATGGAAAAGGGCGAGTGGATCGCTGTGATGGGCCCGTCGGGTTCCGGCAAAAGCACCCTATTGAATATCCTCGGGGGCCTCGATGCGCCAACTTCGGGGCGAGTGGCGCTGGGTGGCCAGGAGATCTCCGCGCTCTCCGGCAGCGAACTGGCGCGCTTTCGCGCCGAGAAGATCGGCTTCGTCTTTCAGCAGTTCCACCTGGTGCCGTACTTGACGGCGCTGGAAAACGTGATGTTGGCGCAGTACTTCCACAGCTTGGCGGATGAGCGCGAAGCCGCCGAGGCGTTGGGCCGCGTGGGGCTGGGCGACCGGCTGCGGCACCTGCCCTCGCAACTTTCCGGAGGCGAACAGCAGCGCGTTTGCGTGGCGCGGGCGCTGACCAATCAGCCCAACGTCATACTGGCCGATGAGCCAACGGGCAATCTGGATGAGGTGAACGAAACGCTGGTGATGGGCCTGTTGACGGAGTTGCACCGCGAAGGCCATACCATCGTGCTGGTGACACATGACCCGGAAATAGGACGGATGGCCGAGCGGCGCATCGAATTGCATCACGGCCGCCTGACCGAAGTCTCCCTATTCCCTACCCACGAAGAGGAACTCATCGACGATCTGCTGAAGGCCGTCTGGCACGCGCAGGAGCATGCGGCACGCAGTGTCTTGGAAACCGATGCCTTGCCGGAGTTCGTGCCCAACCGAGCCACCTTCCTGTTGATGGCGCAGGAGGGCCTGATTCGGCTGGAGGGCGCCTCGCTTTCTTTTTCCCCGCGCGGGGAGCTTCGCGCCCGCCATGTGCTGCGACGCCACCGCCTCTCGGAACGCTTGTTCTACGAGACGTTCGGAATCGACCAGGCGATTGTAGACGAACACGCCGCCCGGATCGAACACTCCCTGAGCCTGGAAGTAACGGAGAAGATCTGCACTTTCCTGCATCATCCCCGCACCTGCCCGCACGGGTCGCCCATTCCGCCGGGCAAGTGCTGCCCGGTCGAAACATAGGCATCAACACAGGCCTAGGCTTGTTTCGCCTACGGCGCCGAAATGACCCGCGAGCGCTATTTCGAGATTCTCATGGGGGGTCGTAGATAAGAGACAGTCTCGCCCGTTCACGCCTCGTGCTCACCGTAGCGGCACGCGCACGACGATGGTGTCATTCACGCGCGCGATCAGGGAAGAAAGTGAATCCTTCCCGACCTCGTGCATCGGTTGCACGAGGCCGCTCAGCGGTTCGGCCGTCACCCGCAGGTTTGCCCGCGGCTCGCGTGGCGCCTGGAACGAAATCACGCAGTCCGGCCGGCCGTCGCCATCCAGATCCAGGGTCTCGGCGACCGTGGCGGGCAACGCGGAGGCGGGCTTCCACACCACCTGCACAAAGGCGCCGGTTTGCGTCAGCGGCGCGCGTTTGGGCACGGGTTTGTAGACCACGATCTGGTATCCATCGCGGGCAATCGTGCGCGCCGGCGCGCCGCCGGTGTAGACGGGGTCGATTTGCAGCGAGCTCTTGGACGCGGCCCGGGTGAAGATGCCAAACCACACCAGTGGTCCCACCACGGCCACGGCAATCGTCAGGCCTGCGGCCGTATAACCCAGAATTGCTTTCCATCGGTTCATTTCAATCTCCCTGGCCGCGTCAAACGATCAGGCCGATTAACTTCTGAAGTGAGTTGGCGATGATGGCGCCGCCGAACATGCTGGCGAACACCCACGCCGCGTAGAGGTAAAGCAGGCGCGCGCGTTCCGTCGCGATCCCTACGGTTGTGCCCTTGATGTGCCACACCGCGGCGTTTTTGCGGCAGACGTCCACGCACGCTCCGCACCGCATGCAGGTGGAAAGCATCTTTCCTCCCGCAATGGAGCTCGGATCGATAGCCATTGTGGGGCAGTGGTTCTGGCACAGCACGCAGCCGGTGGCGCACTTTTCCTTATTGATCCGAATGTCGAAGACGCTCGTCCAGTTGAAAATCGATTGAAACGCCCCGAAGGGGCAGAAGAACGCGCACTGCGTCCGGCGTTTGGTGAGGTAGGGAAGCACCACCACCAAGCCCAGAAAGAGGGCGTTGAATATGCCGAATTGGATGGCGGTCTGGGTGGACCGTACCTCGGAAAACTCCGTCACCGCCTTGAACGGGCAGAGCCACTTGCAGTAGATGGGCTCATAGGTTGCCGCCGCGAGCAGCACGATGGCCACCAGAATCGCCCACGGCGCCAATCGCCACTTGGGATTGATCTTGCGCAGGCGAGCCTTCTTAGGTATCGATGAGAAGCCCTCGTCCAATCCACCAAAGAAGCAACCGTAGCTGCACCAAGCTTTGCCCAGGATGACCGTGGCGAGGATCCATAGCGCCGCCATTATGGCGATGCTATGGGGATTCGACGGCGTGGGCAGGATCGAGCCGGGGAAGATAATGGTTCTCGTGAGCGCCGCAGGAATGAGCGTCATGGGAATCACCATGAAGCAGAATGGCGTGTCGCCGGAGAGCATGCGTTCCACCGGGATGCTCATTGACCCGCGGAGGGCTATGAGGTCCCAGATAAAGCCGACGGGAAACAGGAATCCCAGGGCGACGAAGAAGATCCGCCGCCAGCGATAGGTCTGCCGCGTGCGCATCATCTGAAAGAACAACATCATCATGAAAGCCCAGGTGATGAGAGCGGCCAGCTTGGCAGGACGCTCCGGCTCGCGCAGAGCCGGCGTAAACAGCAACAAAGTGAAGAGTGCCATGGGCACGGTCAGGAGCAGCGAGCGCCCGATGCGGCGCACCGACTGGGGCGCGATCGAGCGGGCTTGGTCAGGCATGGGTCACCATCCCCGAAATGAGAATGACGAGCTGGGCGGATTGGCGCGGAACCAACTGCCATGAGGCAGCGCCTACCACACCAAGGTAGGCATAGTAAATGGCGAGGACGGCCATCGCCATGCGGGCGATGGTGGGCACGGAGCGGAAGCGGCGCAGGGGGCTGACCGCGAGGGCGGGAATGAACCAGACAGCCGTTCCCACGAAAAACGCCGTGAAGAAGATCAACGCTCCGGGAAGGCTGTGAGTGGCGGCAGCACGCACGCCCGCCGCCACGAAGGGTGGACAGAGATTGAGGCCGGTGAAGAAGCCCAGGGTAACGGCCGCGGGCGGGCGATAACGTTTGGCGGCGCCGATTTGGTACAGGCGCGGTTCGCGCGCGCTCGCCACCATGGGGCAGGTGCGGTGCGGCAAGCAGGCGGAAACTCCCAGCAACCCCGCAAGCCCCAGGTTGGCCAGTCCGAATATCAGCGTGCGCAGCCGCAGGTCTAGCGGCAAGGCCATGCCGGCCGCCCAGGCCACCACGGCAAACCCCAGATAACCCGCCAGGCGTCCGCCCAGGAACAATCCCAGTAATCGGCTGGTGGCGCGAAGTTCGCGCGGCTCGGCCCCTAACCACGGGAGCAGCGCCGGTCCGCACGCCGCGAGACAGACGGGGCCTGAACCCAAACCCAAAACCAGCGCCTCGGTCAAACTGCCCACGTTGGATTCCAGTGGAGCGGGGTGCGCTCCGGCGCGCCTAGGATAACACGTTCATCCTCGCCCTACTATTACGCAGAATGAACTTCGAAGTTCCGCCGGGTTCTTAAGGCAGGCTGGCGCAGATCGAAGATCTGCGGCTTACGTTGGGTGGACACATCCAGGATCGCACAGCTCCGCTGTGCGCCATCCAGCGCGTCCTTTCTCAGTGTCCCGCACACCGCGCCAAAACGTATGGCCCTTCCGGGATTACGGCGACACGCGCGCCTGGCGGCAACGTTCCCGCCAGTGCCTGCACTGCATCATGCGCACTGGCGTAGGACTTGCCCCAAAGGCTGGAATGAAATTGTCGCGGCAGGCCCGGCACGTAGTAGAGGACCTCGGCGTGAGTGGTAACCAGGGCGAGCTTTTCGAGTTGCCATTGGTCCACCGTCACCGGCGCTCTCTCAATTTCACTCAGGAAGTCTTGATCGGTCAGACCCTCCGCCAGCATGCGCGCGAACTCCGGCCCGCCCACACCTTCCTGGCAAGCCGCGAGCAGCAGGATTTTCCCGCCGGGCTTCACGATATGCGAGGCGGCGGTAATCCCCTTGACCGCCTGGTAGAAGGTCAGGTCAAGGGGGTAGCCGGCGGCCGTCGTGATCACCGCGTCCACGGGCTGGTCGAGGGTTTCCAGCATGACGCGCGAGACAAACTCCACCCCGCGCCGGTGCGCGGCCACGGGGTCTCCGGCAAAAACAGCGGCAATGGGAGGGCGGGGAGTGCCGCGGGCAAGCGCCACGTCCACCAGAAAATCGTGGCGGGCCAGCCGCGCGATTTCCAGGAGTTCACGGTGCAGGGGATTGTCGCCAATCGAGCCCTCCACCGCGCGCGGATCGCGCATGAAGCGCGGGCTGTGCAGGACCTTGATGGTCTCCTGCGCGGCGAGGCCGGGAGCGATCAGCTTGCGCCCGCCCGAATATCCAAGCATCAGGTGCGGCTCAATGAATCCCAGGGTGAGGTGGAGATCGGCGGAGACAAACCGGTCGTCGATATAAACCGGCGTCCCGGCCACGGTGCTTCCCATGTGGCGATGCTCGGAGAGTTCGCGCGCGTGGTGATTGAGCACTCGATAATGGGCCGCGGTTTCTTCCCCGCAGATTTCGCGAATCTCCGCGTCCGTCGCGGGGCGGTGAAGTCCCGTGGCAATCAAAATGGTGATGCCATGGCGTGGAATCCCGGCCGCCTCCAATCGAGCCAGCAGGGGAGGAAGCACCTGGCGGTTGGGCGCAGGGCGGGTGATGTCACATACCGAGATGGCGGCGGAGCGCTTCCCGCGAGCCATCTCTTCGAGCGGCGGGCAGTCGATGGGCGCCTCAAGGGCTTGCTCGATGGCGCGCGAGGCATTTTCCAGCGGCACGGCCGACCGCGCTTCCAGCACGCGATAGTCAAAACCACGCGGCAGTTCCAGGGTCAAACCGGTTCGTCCAAAGGCGAAGTTCATCTGCATGGTTGGATTGTAACTCACATCCAAGAGCTGAAATTGGGCCGGACTATTTCCCCGGATCCATTTCGCTTAAGCCGTAAAGAGGTGAATCCTCGGGGATCGGTTCATTCCAGATATAGAAATTGAACCAATCCAGGTTGGCCTGCAGCAGGGCCCTCTGCGATTTGGGCTTGTTGACTCCGTGTCCAAATCCTGTATACAGGATCAACCGCGCCGGCACGCCTTGGTCCTGCAATCCTCGATACAATTCGAAACTGTCGGGCACGGGCACGCGCTTGTCGTTGCTTCCCTGCTGAATCAAGGTGGGGGTTCTGGCCTGCTTGATGGTGGTAATCGGCGATGTTTTGGCATAGACCTCCGGGTCGTCCCACGGCGTAGCGTGCAGATACTGCCGAGTGAAGGGGGTGATATCCGTGTTCACGTAGTACGTCATCCAATCGCTGATTCCCGCCCCTGCAGAGATCGCCTTGAAGCGATTGGTGTGCGTCGTCAGGAACGCCGAGATGTACCCTCCCTCCGACCAACCCATGGCGCCCATCCGATTGGCGTCCACCATACCTTTGGCAATCAGCGAGTCCACCCCGCTCATCACGTCCCACATGTCCCCGACTCCCAGGTTCCGAATGTTCAGGGCGCGGAAAGCAGCGCCATACCCCGCGCTGCCGCGGTAGTTTGGCTCCAGCACCAATGCACCCTTGGAAAGGAACGTTTGCACCGGATAAGCGTACCGATCCGGCGATAAGGATGGACGTGAAGTGCCGGTAGGCCCTCCGTGAATGAGGACCAGCAGAGGATACTTCTTCGTGGCATCGTAGTCGGCCGGCTTGCGCAAAATGCCTTCGATGGTAGTCCCGTCCTGGCTCTTCCAGGAAACCACCTCCGCTGTCCCCAGTTTCCAATCTTTCACTTGTGCCGTGGTATCGGTGAATTTTTTAGGTGCAAACGGGGAAACCGCCGACACATACAGTTCCGTCATATGTGTCGCGTCTTCCGTGATAAACGCCACCGTCTTGAAATCTCTGGTGAAGGATCCACCCTCAATCTGCAGCGTATCCGGGGAAGTAATCCTTTGAATCTCAAGCGACGGGGTGTTCACGCGAAACAAGTGTGTATTCGTCTTCTGCTCGGCGGCAAAATAGAGTCCATCCGGCCCCCAATCAATCAGGTTCGGATCCTCATCGAATTGGGCGGTTAGGTCCTTTACGTCGGTGGGGATGGTGGCGGGTTTGTCGGCCACGGCGGCGAGATTGACGATCGCGATATGGCTATTCGCATAGTAGTAATAAGGCTGAGCCAACGCGGTCTGGAACGCCAATTGTCTCCCGTCGGGTGAGAACACCGGTGAACCATCCGGACCCGGAAGCGCTACGATCTTCTTGACGCTGTTCTTCTGGTCCAACTGAAGCAGATAAATGTCCTCCTCACCTGAGAAGGCCAGGAGCGGATTCTTCGTCGCGCTGAAGGCGATCATCGTTCCATCTGGCGACCACGCAAAGGAGCTGACATTGAGGCTCAAGTCGGTTGTGACTTGCTTCGCTGCTTGCGGTAGGTAGTCCTTTATTGCGGCTCCCATATCGACCACCCAGAGCTGGTTCTGTTGATAATCCTTTTCATATACCTCGTAGTCGCTGTACTTCTCCTTGCGATCCTTGCTGCCTTTCCGCTCCGGCGGATTGGCGGTGAAGGCAATGCATTTGCCGTCCTTGGACCAGTGAAAGTCTTCCACGTCTGTCTCTGACTTGGTCAGTTGCCAAGCTTCGCCGCCTTCGGGCGAGATCACCCAAATCTGATGATCGGCCAGCTTTGCACCGCCTGCCTCGGCTTCCTTGCTGGCCTCTTTCTTCTCTTCCCCCTTTTCATCGGGCTTCTCGCCCTTCTTCTCCGCCTTCTTTTCCGTCGCGAGGGGCTCGATGGCAGACGGTTCGCGCTCTGTGATGAATGCCATCCAGTGCCCGTCCGGCGACCATTCCGCCTGTGAAGTAGATTTCTTCCCCCTGGTTAACTGAAAACTGGCGCCGGTCGCGACGTTTACCAGCCACAACTGCGTCGCGAAGGAGTTATCTTTCCAGTTCGTTTCGCGCCTCGCATAGGCCACAAACCGCCCATCGGGAGATATCCGTGCCGAGTTGATCGACTTCAAACTCATGAACTCATCGAGCGTCGGTGTGTGCGTGGTTTGAGGGAAGAGCAAACCCGGTAGGAGCTGAACCAACAGGAACCACGGTATCCATTTCATGACGGTAGTCTCCAACGTGGGATTGAAGGACGGAAGCAAAAAAGTATAGGCTTCGCCAAACGGTAGGCCTTTCGGCCGCAGACCCGGATACGTTTCCAGCAGTTTGCTCCGAGAGCTAAGGAAATGAACTGCTTGAAAATCTGCTAAGGGTTTCCTCCACTGCTTCGCGGAATTCCCGCCACCCGGGCGCAACCAGGTCCAGGGCCTTTTCCGCGGATGCCTTACCGGTGCGGATGCAATCGGAAATGCCGATACCCGAATAAGCATTCCCGGCAAGGTACAACCCCGGCAGATTCTGAAGCCGTACTTCGATGTCCTTGATGCGTTCACTGTGGCCCACCGGGTACTGCGCCATTGACTCAGGCCAGCGGTGCACGCGAAAGAACAGCGGCTCGGCGGCAAAGTTCAAAATCTCCTTCAATTCTCGGCGAACACCCGCCACTGCCTCCTCATCGTTCAACTGGAGCACGTCAGGGTCCCGCGCTCCGCCCAAAAAGCAACGCATCATGGCCTTTCCCTCGGGCGCGCGGTGATGGAATTTCGCGTGCACAAAGGTACAGGCCAGCATCCGCCGCTGTTCTTTGCGGGGCACCAGGAATCCAAATCCTGGGGGAAGGCTTGCCCGGGCCTGTTCATCGAACCCCAGCGAAACCGTCATGGATGAGCTATAGGGAATTCCTTGCAGCAGTTCCCCCAGCCGGGGATCGAGGGGGGAAAGGAGGCCACCGGCGCGGTTCGCCGGCAGGGCAAGAACCACGGCGTCGGCATCGTAAGACCTGCCGTCCTCGCAGGCAATCAGGAATCGCCGCGAGCAGGAATCCGCCGCGCCGCCCGGTCCGCCGGGCGCATATTCCACCGCCCGCACAGGGCGGCATAAATAAATGCGGTACTTCTCAACATGTGCTGCCATCCTTGCCGTGAGTTGCTCGAGTCCACCTTTGAGTGTCATGAAGAGGGGCAGACCGCGCGATGGAGCTACGCCCGTTCCCCCGGAATTTGCTCCCTGGCCGTTGCCCTGGATGGCGGCTCGCCGTTGACGCATGGCTTTCAGCGTGGCCCGCGTCAGACTGCCATGCCGGCGTTCCATCTCCCAAAAACGTGGCAAGACAGAGCGCACGCTGAGCGTGGCGGAATCGCCTCCGTAGACACCCGCCAGCAAAGGGTCGGCGATGTTCTCGACCATGGCCTCGCCGAAATGCCTTTTCACGAAGCTGGCGACGGATTCGTCCGCATCGCCCCTTGCGGTTGGAGAGGAGAGCAGTTCCCATGCGGCCGCCAGTTTGGTGCTTAAGGGGAGCAACGGGGTGGTCACCATGGGCCAGAGACGGGTGGGTACAAGAAACATCAAGCCATCCGGCAACGGGAGCAAGCGGCCCCGGTGAAGTATGTAGGTGCGGCGAGCGTGGTCATTGGAACCCATCAAGTCCTCGCCCAGCCCCAGCTCCCTGGCCATCGCGGCGGCTTGCGGTTTCTCAGCAAGAAAGCTGTCCGGACCTGCTTCGACCACGAACCCATCCACGGTTTCCGTCCGCACTACACCGCCCAAGCAAGGACTGGCCTCAATGAGCAATTCCTCGATGGGCGCACCGGCTTGGCGTGCCCGAGCCAGAGTGTATGCGGCGGCCAGGCCGGAGGTCCCTCCACCGATTACAGCGACTCGACGTGTTTGCGCTTCCTTCGCCATGTGAAAGGCACCCAATCAACTGTCCAGGAGAATTTGTGCTAGCCTGCTGTGCATAACTTAGTGTTATTGATTTTAATACGCTCCATCACCAAATTGGCCAGTGCGGCCGAAAATTTAGGGCTGTCATTCAGCGATTCGGAGCGTCGAACCGTCACTCCCTTCGACTTCCCGTAAGCGCGGAAAGACACATCAATGTCATAGAGGATCTCAACGTGATCACAGACAAATCCCACGGGAATCAACAACACCTCTTTCGCGCCCGATTGGGCCAACTCGTCGATGTAGGATTCCACGGTTGGACCGATCCATTGTTCCGACGTCATCCCCTGGCTTTGGAACGCCACGCGATACTCCGTAAGGCCCGCCGCTTTAGCCACCAGGGCGGCGGTCTCTCGAACCTGTTGCTCGTAGGGATCCCCGTCGGCAATCGTCCGCTCCGGCACGCTGTGCGCCGTGAAGATAACAGGAACCGAGCCGCCGGTCTCTTGTCGCGCGGCAAAGAGCGCCGCCTCCGCCCGCTCGCGATACGCTTCAATCAGCCCGGGATGGTCGTGCCAGCTTTCCACGAAGTCCACTCCCAACTCAGGACGGACTTGCGCCACCGCCTGAGCCAGGTACTTGCGGTAGAGTCCGATGCTGGTGCGGGAATTCTGGGGCGCCAGGCACACGGCCACGATTCGCTCCACCCGATCAGCGCTCAGACAGCGTACCGCCTCACAAATGAACG
>Ga0335069_10013941_pt1 | contig 11272 bp, 3 predicted proteins | sample Lox_Sample_11_FD_206714 | JGI IMG/M metagenome (GOLD analysis project Ga0335069, IMG submission 206714) | Soil microbial communities from Loxahatchee National Wildlife Refuge, Florida, United States - Lox_Sample_1.1 | ecosystem: Environmental > Terrestrial > Soil > Wetlands | place: USA: Florida... | reverse complement strand
CCCGGTGGTGGCCAAGCCGGGCCTGGTGAACTCCGACGGCTCACCCAACAAACCGATCGCCAACAGCTTCTACAGCAAAGGCACCGCGGGCGGCTACGGACCGCTCGGTGTGAACGGCTCGCGGGTGCTGCTGCCGTTCGGGCTGGACCCGGCCCGCACACCGGTGATGGGCAGCTACGGCGAGAACTCGTTTGCCGCCAAAGCGGATTCGGCATGGTATGCGCTGCCGCCGCGCACCGCCGACCGGCCGCTGGTGGTGGTCGCTTCCGCCGGCGCGATCTGGTCGTACAACCAGGACCGCACGTTCAATTACGGCCAGTCGCTTAAGCTGCAGTGGGGTGTCACCCGACCCGATGGCACGACGCAGCCGCTGACCGAGGTAGAGCCGATCGACGTCGGCCCGAAAATGGCGTGGCGCAACCTGCGCTTCCCGCTGGCGTGGGCGCCGCCACAGGCCAACGCCGCGCGTATCGTTGCCGATGACCCGAACCTCAGCGAGGATCAGTGGTTCGCGTTCACCCCGCCGCGGGTGCCGGTGCTCGAGACCGTGCAGCAGGTGATCGGCTCGCAAACGCCGGTGCTGCTCGACATCGCCACCGCCGCGAACTTCCCGTGCCAGCGGCCGTTTGCCGAGCACTTGGGCGTCGCGGAGCTGCCGGCCTACCGGATCATGCCGGACAACAAGCAGACCGCCACGTCGTCGCAACTGTGGGAACCGGCTCGTGCTGGTGGCCCGCTGCTGATCACCGATGCGCTGCTGGGCGGCTACACCGTCCCGTCGTACCTGCGTAACGACTGGTACCGCGATTGGGGAGCGATAGAGAGGTATGACCCGTACGTGCCCACGTCCCAGGCGCCCAACGCGGTGATCGACCAGGGTTCGATCAAGGTGAACGGCTGGACCCGCGTCGGACCGATCCGAGCCCTGCCGTGACGGTGACCGAGACCCGCGCGCTGACCGGGACCGCCGACAGTGCGGCCGTGCGCAGGGACGTGTCAGTGGCTCGCCGGTTCGCGACCATCGCCGGGCTGGTGGCGGTCGTGCTGTCGGTCGCGACCCCGCTGCTGCCTGTGGTGCAGACCACTGCGGCCTTGAACTGGCCCCAAGGGGGCCGGTTGACCAACGTCACCGCGCCGCTGATCTCACTGACGCCGGTCTCGCTGACGGCGACGATCCCGTGTGACGTGGTGGGCTCGCTGCCGCCGCAGGGCGGCCTGCTGATCGGCACCGCGCCAAAGGATGGCAAGCAGGCCGCGCTCAACGCGATGCTGGTGAACGTCACACCCAGCCGCTTCGACATCATCGTGCGCAACGTGGTGGTCGGCAGCGTGCCCCGGGCACAAGTTGCCTCGCCGACCTGCCAGCGGATCGAAATCACCTCGTCGCAGGCCGGCACGTTTGCGACGTTCGTCGGGCTCACCGACAGCACGGGCAAGCCACTCCGCACCGGGTTCTCTGACCCGAACCTGCGCCCGGGTATCGTCGGGGTGTTCACCGACCTGACCGGACCGGCCCCGCCGGGCCTGCGTTTCTCGGCGATCATCGACACCCGGTTCTCCACCAGCCCCACGCTGCTGAAGAAGAGCGCGATGCTCTTCGCGATGCTCGCCACCGTGATCGCGCTCCTCGCGCTGTGGCGGCTCGACCGGCTCGACGGCCGGCGGATGCACCGGCTGGTCCCCGCGCGATGGCGAACCTTCACCGCCACCGACGTGGTGGTGGTGCTCGGGTTCTTGGTGTGGCACATCATCGGCGCGAACTCCTCCGACGACGGCTACATCCTGCAGATGGCTCGCGTCGCTGGCCCCGCCGGGTACATGTCGAACTACTTCCGCTGGTTCGGCAGCCCGGAGGACCCGTTTGGCTGGTACTACAACGTGCTGGCGCTGATGACTCACGTCAGCGACGCCAGCATCTGGATCAGGCTGCCCGACCTGATCGCCGCGCTGCTGTGCTGGCTGCTGCTCTCCCGTGAGGTCCTGCCCCGGCTTGGACCCGCGGTGGTGTCCAGCCGCGCTGCGGTGTGGGCTGCCGGGTTGGTGCTGCTGGCGGCGTGGATGCCGTTCGACAACGGGTTGCGCCCCGAAGGCCAGATCGCACTCGGTTCACTGATCACCTACGTGCTGATCGAGCGGGCGGTCATCTCCGGTCGGATGACACCGGCGGCGCTGGCCATCCTCAGTGCCGCGTTCACGCTCGGCATCCAGCCGACGGGGCTGATCGCGGTGGCGGCGCTGATCGCCGGTGGCCGGCCGCTCCTGCGGATCCTGGTGCGCCGTCACCGGATCATCGGGACCTGGCCGCTGGTCTCGCCGCTGCTGGCCGCCGCCACCGTGGTCCTGACGGTGGTGTTCGCCGGCCAGACGCTGGCCACGGTGGCCGAAGCCACCAGCATTCGCACGGCGATCGGGCCCAGTCAGCAGTGGTATACCGAGAACCTGCGCTATTACTACCTGATCCTGCCCACCGTTGACGGGTCTTTGTCTCGCCGGTTCGGCTTCCTCATCACCGCGCTGTCGTTGTTCACCGCGATGTTCATCATGCTGCGGCGCAAGCGCGTGGCCGGCGTCGCCCGGGGCCCGGCGTGGCGGCTGATGGGCGTTATCTTCGGCACGATGTTCTTCCTGATGTTCACCCCCACCAAGTGGGTGCACCACTTCGGGCTGTTTGCCGCCGTCGGCGCGGCGATGGCTGCGCTGGCCACTGTGCTGGTCTCGCCGACGGTGCTGCGGTGGTCCCGCAACCGGATGGCCTTTTTGACCGCGCTGCTGTTCGTCCTCGCGCTGTGCTTCGCCACCACCAACGGCTGGTGGTACGTCTCCAGCTACGGTGTGCCGTTCAACAACGCGATGCCGCGCATCGACGGAATCACGATCAGCACACTGTTTTTCATACTTTTCGGAATGTCTGCGCTTTACACCGTCTGGCTGCACTTCGCGTCGCCGCAACACGGCGAAGGACGTATCGCCCGCGCACTGACCACCGCACCGATCCCCGTCGCGGCGGGCTTCATGGTGGTTGTGTTCGTCGGTTCGATGCTCGTCGGGATGGTGCGGCAATACCCGACCTATTCGAACGGGGTGGCCAACCTGCGTGCGTTCGCCGGCGGCTGCAGTCTTGCCGACGATGTGCTGGTGGAGCCCGACAGCAACGCTGGCTTCCTGGCGCCGCTGCCTGGCGGCTACAGCCGGTTGGGTCCGCTGGGCGGCATTGACCCGGTCGGCTTCAGCCCCAACGGAGTGCCCGACCACATCCTGGCCGAAGCGGTCCGGATGATGCTGCCGCAGCCCGGCACCGACTACGACTGGGACGCGCCCACCAAGCTGTCCCGGCCGGGGGTCAACGGGTCCACGGTGCCGTTGCCGTACGGGCTGGATCCGGCCCGGGTGCCGCTCGCGGGCAGCTTCAAGGAAGGGCCCCAGCAGCAGAGCAACCTGACCTCGTCGTGGTATCGACTGCCGTCGGCCGACCCTGGGCATCCGCTGGTGGTGGTCACGGCGGCCGGGGTGATCACCGGCAACAGCCTTCTCCACGGGCACACCACCGGGCAGACCGTGGAACTGGAATACGCCACCGCGGGGCCCGGCGGCGCGCCGGTGCCGGCCGGTCGGCTGGTGCCCTATGACCTCGGCCCCGCGCCGTCGTGGCGCAATCTGCGGTTCCCGCGCTCGGCCATTCCCAGTGATGCGGTGGCGGTGCGGATCGTCGCGCAGGATGTGTCGCTGACACCGGGCGACTGGATCGCCGTCACCCCGCCGCGAGTTCCCGAGCTGCGCACGTTACAGGAATACGTCGGCTCCACGAAGCCGGTGCTGATGGACTGGGCGGTGGGCTTGGCGTTCCCGTGCCAGCATCCGATGCTCCACAACGCCGGCGTCACCGAAGTTCCCGCTTTCCGGATCACCCCCGACTACGACGCCAAGATGCACGACACCGACACGTGGGAAGACGGCCGCAACGGCGGCCTGCTGGGCATCACCGATCTCCTGCTGCGCGCCCACGTGATGTCGACGTACCTGTCGCATGACTGGGGCCGCGACTGGGGGTCGTTGCGCAAGTTCGACACGATCGTCCCCGCCCAGCAGGCGCAGCTCGACCTCGGTACGGCAACCCGCAGCGGCCTGTGGACACCCGGCCACATCCGGATAAAGGCGTAACTAAGCGTGCCCCGCCTGATGTCGGGCGGCTGGTCAACGACGTGGCCAATGGCCGGGACTGCCCGGACTAAAACTAAACTAAAACTAAAGCTAAATCGGGATCAGGCCGTGCTTGCGCTGAACCCGCCAGTGAATCTGCTTGTCGCGCAACAGGCGTAGCGCCTTACGCAGCTGCAGCCTGGTGGTGTGCGGCTCGATCACGGCATCGATGAACCCGCGTTCGGCGGCGACCCATGGAATCGCCATGTTCAGGTTGTAGCCCTCGATGAAGTTGCGCTTGATCTCCTGAGCCTCCGGCGCGTTGGGGTCGGGGAACCGCTTCATGAGCAACTGGGCGGCACCTTCGGCGCCGATCACCGCGATGCGCGCGGTCGGCCAGGCGAAGTTCAGGTCCGCGGTCAGCTGCTTGGAGCCCATGACCGCATACGCGCCGCCGTAGGACTTGCGGACCGTGATCGTCACCTTGGGCACGTCGGCCTCGACCACCGCGTAAAGGAACCGGCCGCCCCGCTTGATGATGCCGTTTTTCTCCTGCTCTACACCGGGCAGGAATCCCGGGGTGTCGACGACGAACACGATCGGCATGTTGAACGAGTCGCAGAATCGTACGAACCGCGCCGCCTTGTCGGAGGCCTCGTTGTCGATCGCCCCGGACAACACCATCGGCTGGTTGGCCACCACGCCGACGGGTCGGCCGTCCACCCGGGCGAAGGCGGTGATCATGGCCTGGCCGGCCTGGGCACCGACATCCAGGAAGTCGCCGTCGTCGAAGATCCGCAGCAGGATCTCGTGCATGTCGTAGGCCATGTTGTCGCTGTCCGGGACGATCGAGTCCAGCTCGAGGTCGTGCGGAGTGACCTCCGGCTCCAGCCCCGGGTTCACGATGGGTGGATCGTCGAACGTGTTGGCGGGCAGGAATTCCAGGAAGTCACGTACGTAGCGGAACGCCACGGCCTCGTCCTCGACGACCTGGTGGATGTTGCCGTAGCGAGCCTGCTGGTCGGCGCCGCCGAGTTCGTCGAGTGTGACGTCCTCTCCGGTGACGTCCTTGATGACGTCGGGGCCGGTGACGAACATGTAGCCCTGGCCGCGGACGGCCACCACCAGATCGTCTTGAATCGGCGAATAAACCGCTCCGCCCGCGCATTTGCCGAGAATGATCGAGATTTGCGGCACCAGACCCGACAGCAGGTCATGGCGCCGACCCAGCTCGGCATACCAGGCCAGCGAGGTCACCGCGTCCTGGATCCGGGCGCCACCGGAGTCGTTGATCCCGATGATCGGGCAGCCCACCATCGCGACCCACTCCATCAGGTGGGCGACCTTGCACCCGAACATCTCCCCCACGGTGCCGCCGAAGACGGTTTGGTCGTGGGAGAACACCCCCACGGGTCGGCCGTTGATGGTGCCGTGTCCGGTCACCACACCGTCGCCATACAGGGCGTTGGGGTCACCCGGCGTGCGGGCCAGCGCGCCGATCTCCAGGAAGCTGCCCGGGTCGAGCAGTGCCTCGATACGGGCGCGGGCGCTCGGGATGCCCTTCTTCTCGCGTTTGGCCGCGGCGGCCGCTCCGCCGGGCTCCTTGGCAAGCTCGAGCTTCGCGCGCAGCTCGGCCAGCTTCTCGGCGGTGGTCGCAGGGCTGGTAGGTGGGCCGGCTTCAGCGGTCACTACGTGCGTACCTCACTCTTTTGCTGTGGTCTCCGCCTCGATTCGGGCCAACGCCTGGCTCATGTGCGCACCCACCTTGGCGATGATCGGTTCGTCGATCGCCTGGATGTGCTCGCCGCCGATGCGCACGATCTCCAGATCCGACACGTACTCGCCCCAGCCGCCATCGGGTTGGCGAACCGCGTAGCGCGGCTCGAACATGATCGCGTCGTCGTGGTAGCGGTCGGCCATGTACAGCGTGACGTGGCCGTCGTAGGGCTGGATCTCGGCGGAGTCGATGGCGCGGTTGTCCAGGTATGACGTGCGCTGGTGCTCGACGATTCCGCCCGGGATGTCCACGCCGCTTTGGCGGACCGACTCCAGCACGAACTTGACCTGACCCTCGTCGTCGAGTTGCTCGAGCTGCTCGTAGGGGATCTCCGGGATCGTGACGTTGAAGGTTCTCTCGGCAAAGCGCGCATAGCGCTCCCAGCGCCGCCGGATCTCTTCCCGTGTCTGTGGGATTTCCTCGCCGGCGCGGACCGCGTCGATCAGGCCGACGAACGGCACGTCACAGCCTTCCCTCTTCAGGCCGATCGCGGAGGCGTAGGCCAGCACCCCGCCCAGAGACCAGCCGACGAGGACGAATGGCCCGTCGCCGGCCATCTCACGCAGCTTCGGCACGTACTGTTTTGCGCGCTCCTCGATGGTTCCCTCGACGCGCTCGAAGCCGTACATCGGCGTGTCGGCCGGCAGCCGGTTCAGCAACGGCACGTAGACCACCGTCGATCCGCCTGCGGGGTGGAACACGAACACCGGGATCTTGCCGGATCCTTCTTGCCGCGGCCGGATCGTCCGGACGAACCCGTCGATCTGGCCGAACTCCAGATGCTCGCGAACCTTCTCGGCCAGCGCCTCAATGGTGGGTGAGGACGCGACATCCTCGACGCTGATCGGCCCGTCCGCACGCTCGGAGAGCCGCTGCGCCATCTTCGCCGCGGTGTCGTGATCCAGTTCTGGCAGCCTGTTGAAGATGCCGCCTGGCGACACCCCGGTGACGATCGCCCAGGTCGCGAACGTGACGCGTTCGGCGGCATCTCGCGGCGGGATGTCGGAGCTCAGCGCCTCGGCGACGGCCGCCTGGTTCAAGACCGCCGCCGTCGCGGCAAGATCAGCCCCCGCCGCCGTCGCGGCAAGATCAGCCCCCGCCGCCGTCGCGGCAAGATCCGCCCCCGCCGCCGTCGCGGCAAGATCCGCCCCCGCCGTGCCCTCGTCCCCCAAGACCGGAACCGCGACATCTGGGCCCAGCGGGTTGGTCGGCGCCGGCGGAACCGGAGCTTGGGTATCGGGTTCGCCCGCAGGCGCGGCCACGGTCCCCGCCCCTGAAACCAGCCGCGCCTGCTCCTGCGCGATCCCCTCGGCCGTCTTGGTCTTCTGATACTCGTGGAGCTGGGCCACCTCGTCGCGGTGCTCGATCGCGTACTCGATCAGCTTCTCGACGTTGTAGAGGTTCGCGTCGCGCACAGCCTGCAGCTGGATCGGCGGCAGGTCGAAGTCGTACTCGACGCGGTTCTTGATCCGTACCGCCATCAAGGAGTCGAGGCCGAGCTCGATCAGCGGCACCTCCCACGGCAGATCCTCGGGCTCGTAGCCCATCGCGGTGGACACGATCGTGGCCAGCCGCTCGCCGACGGTCTCGCCGGTGTCCGGCGACCATTTGGCAAAGCTCGCGCCCAACGCGACGCCCTGGGTGAGGTTGTCGTGAAGGATCGCCGCATCCTCCGCGGCCGGCGCCGACCCGGCCGCCGAAGACTCAGCCAGAGCCGCCACAGCCGACTCAGCCGGTGCCCCCTCCGAAGAGGACACCGCGGCCGCCTCCCTGAGCTCGACCGCGGCAACCGCGGCGGTCGGCAGCGCCGACGCCTGTCTCCCACGGGTGACGATCGCGTCGTAGACCAACGTGAACGACTCCTCGATGCGGGCATGCACCTGCACCGACGCGCCGCCGGGATGGCGCGTCAGGGTGGTCACCAACCGCGCGCCCTCGCCGGCCACCGCGCGCTGCTCCGCGGCGGTCAGCTGCGCTCCGGGAACGACCTGCGCCGCAGCGGCCTTCACCAGCTCGCCCAGATCCGTCTCGCCCCGCGGCTTGAACTCCCACACATGGCGCCCGTCGGGCAAGCCGACGTGCGCGCCCGGCATGATGACCGAGCCGTCACCGGAGAAGTGCGCATCCAGCCAGTGCTGCTTGCGCCTGAACCTGGTCGACGGGACGTTCGCATAGTCCTGCGGGCCTTCAGCCCGCGTGAACAGCGTGCGGATGTCGAGGTTGTGGCCGTGCACGTAAAGCTGCGCCATCGCGGCGGTCATCGAGTCGACTTCGTCCTGCTTGCGGGCCAGGGTCGCGATCAGCTGCGCGTCGGGCAAGCCGGCGGCAGCCGTGGTCAGGCCCACCTGCATCAGCGCCACCGGGTTGGGTGCCAGTTCCAGGAACGTGGTGTGCCCGTTGTCGACGGCGTTGCGGATGCCCTGGGTGAAGTAGACGCTGTGGCGCAGCCCCTTCTTCCAGTAGTCGACGTCGTGGATCGACTCCCCGCCGGGCCGGAAGTAGTTGCCCTCGTGCACGGTGGAGAAGTAACCCACCGTGGTGGGCATCGGCTCGATGCCCTGCAGTTCCGCGGTGAGTTCGCCCAGCAACGGGTCCATCTGGGAAGTGTGGCTGGCGCCTTTGGTCGCGAACTTGCGGGCGAACTTGCCCTCGGATTCGGCCCTGGCAATGATCGCGTCGACCTGCTCGGGCGGCCCTCCGATCACGGTCTGGGTCGGCGCGGCGTAGACGCACACCTCCAGGTCGGGAAACTCGCCGAACACCGTCTTGATCTCGTCGGCGGAGTACTCCACCAGCGCCATCAACCGGATGTACTCGCCGAACAGCATCGCCTCGCCCTCGCCCATCAGATGCGAGCGCGAGCAGATCGCGCGGGTGGCGTCCGCCAGCGACAAACCGCTGGCGAAGTAGGCGGCCGCGGCCTCACCCAGCGACTGCCCGATCAGCGCGGCCGGCTTGGCTCCGTGGTGCTTGAGCAGCTCGCCGAGCGCGACCTGGATCGCGAAGATCGTGATCTGCGTGGTCTCGATGCCATAGTCCTGGGAGTCGTCGAGGATCAGCTCCACGACCGAGTAGCCACGCTCGTCCTGGACTAGCGCGTCGACCTTGTCGATCCACTCGGCGAAGACCTCGTTGCGCAGGTACAGGCTCTTGGCCATCTTGCGGTGCTGGGCGCCGAACCCGGCCAGCACCCACACCGGGCCGTTGGTGACCGGCCCGTCGGCGGTGAACACGTTCGGCCGCGGTTTGCCCTCGGCGACCGCGCGCAGGCCCTTGATCGCCTCGTCGTGGTCGTGGGCCAACACCACCGCTCGGGACCGGGCGTGGTTGCGCCGCGACAACGCGCGCCCGATCGACTCCAGCGACGAGGCCCGACCTTCGGCACTGTCCATCCAATCGGCCAGTTCCGCGGCGGCCGCTTTCTTGCGCGACGTCAAAAACGCCGACACCGCAATCGGCACCACCGGGGCCGGCACCCCCTCGGCCTCCAGCTCCTCAAGCGCCACCTCCCGCAGGCGCAGCGCCTCGTCGGTGAGACCCGGCAGCTCGTACTCGGCCTCGACAACCGGGGACTCGTCAACAAACTCGCCGTACTCGTCGAACCGCACCCCGCCCACGTAGGTGACAGACGCCTCGTCGGCCTCGGGCTTTTCCTCGGCCACCGGCGCCGGTTCGGGTTCCTTCTCGATCACGTCACGGGGCAGCACCTCACGCAGCACCAGGTGCGCGTTGGTGCCGCCGAACCCGAAGCCCGACACCCCGGTGATCGCATACCCGCTGTAGCGGGGCCAGTCGGTGACGGTGTCGGCCACCTTCAGCCGCACCGCATCGAAATCGATGTAGGGATTCGGGCCGGCGTAGTTGATCGATGGCGGTAGCTTGTCGTGCTGCAGCGCGAGCACCATCTTGGCTAGGCTGGCCGCGCCGGCGGCCGACTCCAGGTGACCGATGTTGGACTTCACCGCGCCGAGCAGGGCCGGTTTGTCGGCGGCGCGTCCCCGGCCCACGACGCGGCCGAGCGCCTCCGCCTCGATCGGGTCGCCGAGGATGGTACCGGTGCCGTGGGCCTCGATGTAGTCGACGGTCCGCGGATCGATCCCGGCGTCCTTGTACGCCCGGCGCAACACGTCGGCCTGCGCGTCCGGGTTCGGTGCGAGCAGGCCGTTGGAGCGACCGTCGTGGTTGACCGCGCTGCCGGCGATCACGGCCAGGATTTGGTCGCCGTCCCGCCGCGCGTCGTCGACCCGTTTGAGCACCAGCATCCCGCCGCCCTCGGATCGGGCGTAGCCGTCGGCGTCCAACGAAAACGACTTGATCCGGCCGTCGGCGGCCCGCACGCCGCCGACCGCGTCGAAGCCGATGGTGATCATCGGAGTGACCAGCGCATTGACGCCGCCGGCGAGCACCACGTCGGCCTCTCCGCTGCGCAGCGCCTGCATGCCTTGGTGCACGGCGACCAGCGACGACGAGCACGCCGTGTCCACCGCGACCGATGGGCCGCGGAAGTCGTAGAAGTAGGAGACGCGGTTGGCGATGATCGAGCTCGCCGTGCCGGTGATCGCGTACGGGTGCGCGACGGTTGGGTCGGCGACCGCAAGGAAGCTGTAGTCGTTGTTGGAGGCGCCCACGTACACGCCGACGCTCCCGCCGCGCAGGCTCGACGCCGGGATGCGGGCGTGCTCCAGCGCTTCCCAGGTCAGCTCCAGCGCCAGCCGTTGCTGGGGGTCGAGGTTGTCGGCCTCCATCTTGGACAACGCGAAAAACTCCGAGTCGAAGCCTTTGATGTCCTTCAGATACCCGCCCCGGGTGCGCGCCCGGGCAATCCGCTCGGCCAGCCTCGGCTCCTCGAGAAACTCCGACCAGCGGCCCTCCGGCAGGTCGGTGATCCCGTCGCGCCCCTCCAGCAGCGCCTGCCAGGTCTCCTCCGGGGTGTTCATGTCGCCGGGGAATCTGGTCGACAGGCCGACCACGGCGATGTCGGCGACCTCGCGCTCACGCGACCAGTCCTCGTCGTCGCCGGATATGACCACCTCGGGCTCGCCCTCGATGATCCGTGCGGCCAGCGACTCAATGGTGGGGTGGCGGAACGCGACGGTGGCCGACAATGTCACCCCGGTCAGGTCCTCGATGTCGGCCGCCATCGCCACCGCGTCGCGCGACGACAGGCCCAGTTCCACCATCGGCGCGGTCTCGTCGATGACATCGGCCGACTGGCCGGTCGCGTTGGCCACCCAGTTGCGCAGCCAGGCGCGCATCTCGGCCACGGTCATATCGCCCCGACCGCATACCCCGGCGCGACCTGGGTCGGGCCCCTCTACCTCGGCCAAGCCTGCCCCGGCCAAACCTGGGTCACTAACC
>Ga0335069_10013937_pt1 | contig 11274 bp, 11 predicted proteins | sample Lox_Sample_11_FD_206714 | JGI IMG/M metagenome (GOLD analysis project Ga0335069, IMG submission 206714) | Soil microbial communities from Loxahatchee National Wildlife Refuge, Florida, United States - Lox_Sample_1.1 | ecosystem: Environmental > Terrestrial > Soil > Wetlands | place: USA... | reverse complement strand
CCAGTAAGAAGGCCGACCTGGTGGTAGTGTACGAGCACAATCACGTTTTTCCGCACGCGTTCCAGACCATCATGCTGGAGGAGCTGCCGGAGCGGCTGGAGCCACCGGATTGGCTGAAGAAATGGACCCACGACGAGGTGGATGCCGGCGCGGACATCATCGTGATGCACGGAGCTCCGCTGCTGCACGGCGTGGAGATCTACAAAGGCAAGCCGATTTTCTTCGATTTGGGGAATTTCATCTTTCAGGCGCCGCCGATCGACGTCTTGCTGGACGAACCGATTGATTGGGAGAGCGTGGTGGCGTACGTGGACTTTGACGGAAGGAAGCTGAAGGGCATCCAGTTCCGGCCGATTGCGATGAACAAGATCGGGCAGGGGCAGGCCGACACACAGGACGAGCACACAAACAACCTGTTTTTACAGACACGCGGATTGCCGAAGCCGGCGACGGGCGAGCAGGCCCATTACATCCTGGAGCGGCTGGCGGGATCGTCGAAGCCGTTCGGAACGATGGTGGAGGTTCACGGCGAGACTGCGGAGGTCAAGCTCAGCGCGCGGTAGACGCGAGGCGGTTGTACTTCTTCAGCAGGTCGCGCAATTCATCGTGCGGCAGTGCGGTGATTACGGAGCCGTGGGCTCCATGCATCGTTTCCGCGCCGACCATCGCGTTCACGATGGCTTCTTCGGTTGCCTGCACGGTGGCTTCAAACACCGGGTTGATGGAGTCATTCGGCAGCATCGAGACATTCACGGGCGCCTTGGCAGCGGCGGCGTTGGGATTCGCCGTAGAGAAGGCGATGAAGATATCGCCCGAGCCGTTGCCCGAGGTGGATCCGGTGCGCGCGAGGCCCATGGTCGCGCGGCGCGCGAGGCGCTGGACCTGGTGCGGCAGCAGGGGAGCATCGGTGGCCACCACGATGATGATCGAACCAACGTCTTCGCGGTACAGGCCCTGCACCGCGGCGCGCGGTTGATCGCGCAGCAGTTCGGCGCCCACCGGCAGTCCACCGACGCGTAGTTGCCTGCGGCTGCCGCAGTTGCATTGGACCAGGACGCCAACGGTATAACCGCCTTCGCTCGCATCCAGCTTGCGCGATGACGTTCCGATGCCGCCTTTGAAGCCGTAGCACACCATACCAGTGCCACCGCCGACGTTGCCCTCCGGCACCGGTCCGTTCGACGCTACAGCGATCGCCGCATCCACGTCGGACGGCTTCACATGAAATCCATTGATGTCGTTGAGCACGCCGTCCCAGGTTTCGGCGACCACGGGATACGTATAGAAGCCGAGATCGAAGGTATTGGTGCCCGGCTTACGATTGTTTTTCACCAGCCAGTTGAGGAACGCATCGCGCACCACGCCCACGCTGTGCGTGTTGGTGATGAGGACCGGACCATCCAGGAATCCGGATTCTGTCAGCCAGTGCGTGCCGGTCATGTCGCCGTTGCCGTTTTGCGAGAAGAAGCCGCCGAACGCAGGGTCCGACGATGCCTTGCCGCGCGGCCACACCACGGTTACGCCCGTCCGTACGTTGTCGCCTTCGATCAACGTCTGGTGGCCGACTTCAACGCCGGCCACATCGGTAATCGCGTTCTTCGGCCCCGGTGCGCCTTCAAAGGGAACTCCCAAATCGCGCGCCCGCGGCTTGGTTTGCGCCGGGGCAAAACCGACCAAGGTGAGGACAAGAAGTACTTGCACGGTGAGTCGGCACATAGTGTGAGGGATTGTAACATGCGGCGAGCGCAACTTTGCTGGATTATGGTAAGCTTTCGCCACGATGAGCACCAGTACACCTTCCCGGCGCGAGATTCTCGCGGCTCTGGCGGCGGCCCCGCTGCTTCACGCGCAGGCCGGCTCCGACGTATGCTGGCTTGGCGCGTGGGAGATGGCCGAATTGATCCGGCAGAAGAAGCTGTCGGCGCGTGAAGCTCTGGAAGCGCACCTGAAACAGATTGAGCGCGTGAATCCCAAAGTGAATGCCATCGTGACGCTGGTGCCGGATATGGCGCGCGAAAGTGCACGACGCGCTGACGAGGCGCAGGCGCAGGGCGCGACTCTGGGCCCCCTGCATGGGCTCCCCATCGCGCACAAGGACCTGGTGGAAACCAAGGGCATCCGCACCACGTTCGGCTCGCCTCTATTCAAGGACTACGTGCCGAAGGAGAACGATCTGATCGTCGACCGGATTCAACGTGCCGGGGCGATTACGCTTGGCAAGACCAATGCGCCGGAGTTCGGCGCCGGATCACAGACGTTCAACACTGTTTTCGGCGCGACACACAATCCCTATGACTTGAGCAAGACCTGTGGAGGGTCGAGCGGCGGGGCGGCCGTGTCGCTTGCTTGTGGAATGATCCCTATCGCGGACGGCAGCGACACCGGCGGCTCGTTGCGCAATCCGGCCGCATTCTGCAACATCGTCGGCTTCCGCCCCTCTCCGGGGCGCGTTCCGAATCCAAAGGCCGCGTTTGCGTGGTCCACTCTGACTACCTCAGGACCGATGGCCCGGTCAGTTTCCGATCTCGCGCTCTTGCTCAGCGCCATTGCCGGACCCGATCCGCGTTCGCCCATCTCGCCGGCTGAGCCCGGTGCGACGTTCGGACGTCCGCTCACTCGTAACTTCAAGGGCAGCCGCATCGCGTGGTTCAAGGACCTGGGCGGCGTGCCCTTTGATCCGCGCATCCGTGCGGTGGTGGACGGCCATCGGAAGACGTTTGAGAGCCTTGGCCTCGTGGTAGAGGCGGCGGAACCGGATTTCACCGGCGCCGAGTTCGCTTTCAAGACGCTGCGCGCCTGGGGTTCGGCAGCCACTCACGGCGAGCGCCTGCGCGCCAATCGCGCTGCGTACAAGGACACACTCGCGCAGGAAATCGAGGAAGGACTGCGCCTTACCGGCTCCGACGTCGCACGCGCCGAAACTCTGCACGGTCAAGTTTGGCGGCGCTTCCAGGCTTTTCTCGAGAAGTATGAATTCTTCGTGCTGCCGACGACGCAGGTTCCGCCTTTCGACGTGAACGAGCAATATCCAACGGAAGTGAACGGTATGAAGATGGGCAGCTACATCGACTGGATGAAGTCGTGCTGGTACATCTCTACCGTCGGAAACCCTGCCATCTCGGTCCCGGCTGGCTTCACGCCGGAGGGCCTGCCGGTCGGCTTGCAGATCGTAGGACGCTATCAGGCCGATTTCAGCGTGCTTCAGATGGCTTACGCCTTTGAACAGACGACCAACCTTGCGCGGAAGCACCCGCTGATCGCATAGGGCCGCGGGGCACGCGTGCTTCGGGAGTATTATGTGAAACGGGAGGTGAGCTTCATGAACTCCAAACTGTCCGTTCCGGCCGTACTTGGCGTCCTCGCGCTGTCATTCGCGACTCTTCCCGCGCTTGCCCATCATGGCTGGAGTGGGAATCAGGATGAGGAATTCGAATTGACTGGAACTGTCGTCACCGGCGTCAGCCTTGCCGGTCCTCACGCCACGATGAAGATTCGAGACAACGAAGGCAAGGTCTGGGACCTCACCCTGGCTCCGCCGGCGCGTACCGAACGAGCGGGCCTAAAAGAGGGCATTATTCCTATTGGGGCCACTGTAAAGATCCACGGTCATCGCAACCGCGACCTGAACCGCTTCGAGGTCAAGACGGAACGCGTCACCTGGAACGACAAGACGTTCGACGTCTATCCCGACCGCAAGTAGGCGTAGCCCGGAGGCAATTTGTACGAATTCATGGCCTGGCTGCAGGGCTCGGCCCTGGGCCACGCCATGCGCGAATCCGGCATCTGGACGTACGGGGTGGTGAACCTGGTCCATATCCTGGGCGTAGCATCGCTGTTCGGTTCGGTGCTCATCCTGGATTTGCGGCTGCTTGGTGTCTGGCGCGGCGTGGCGCTGGAGGCGATCAGCAGGCCAACGGTGCCCCTTGCGACTGCAGGCTTCGTGATTGCCGCGCTGAGCGGCGTTTGTCTGCTGGCAACGAAGGCAACCGAGTACCTGGGCAATCCGTTCCTTTACATCAAATTTCCGGCCATCGGGTTGGGCGTCCTCAACGTCGCGCTTCTCCAGCGGGTCGGAGCCTGGAAGCAACGCCGCGTGCGGACGCTAACGCCGGGGGAAGAACGCACGCTCGCGTTGTTTGGCGGCGTCTCGCTTATCTGCTGGCTGACCGGGGTTACGGCCGGCCGGATGATCGGGTATTGGTAGCGCTTGCTAGGCGGTAGTTTCTGCGTGGACTGGCGAGGTAAGCGTGAAGCCTTCGTAGCCGTTGGCCACGACCTCGTCGCATTTCTCGCGGTAGACGCCGACACCGCCGATGTACGGCATGAACACGCGCGGCTTGCCTGGGATGTTGGAGCCCATGTACCAGGAGTTTGCCAAAGGGAACAACGTGGTGTCGCCGACTTCGCGGACGTGATCCACCCAAGCCGTCTCGGCGGCGGCGGTGGCCTCAATGGCAGGATGATGATGCTCGCGCAAGTACGCCAGGCAATCGGCGATCCACTCGACGTGCTGTTCAATGGACACAGCCATGTTGGATAGTACGGACGGGCTGCCCGGGCCGGTGATGGTGAACATGTTGGGGAATCCAGCGATCATGAGGCCGAGGTAGGCGCGTGGGCCCTCGGACCACTTGCCGCTGAGGGCGGCGCCGTTGCGTCCGCGAATGTCGACGGCTGAGAGAGCGCCGGTCATGGCGTCGAAGCCGGTAGCAAAGACGATGCTGTCCAGCGAGTACCCGGCGTCTGAAGTCCGCAGCCCGGTCGGCGTGATTTCTTCAATCGGCGTGGTGCGCAGATCGACCAGAGTTACGTTGTCGCGGTTGAAAGTGGCGTAGTAACCGGTGTCGATGCACAGGCGCTTGGTGGCGAAGGGATGGTCCTTCGGCAGGAGTTTCTCCGCGACCGCAGGATCCTTGACGATCTCCCGGATCTTGGAGTGAAGGAAGCCAACCGCCGTGTCATTGGATTTCTTGTTAACGATGAGGTCGGAGAACGCGCCGAGCATACAGACGCCTCCGCGGTTCCAGCGCTTTTCGTATTCGTGCTCGCGTTCCTCGGCGGTCACCTCCAGCGCCGATTTCTCGTTGCTTTCGATGAGCATGCCGAATGCGCCGGTTTTGGCTTCGTGGTGGTACGCGGCGCTGTTGGTTTGCCAATTCTGCTTCACTTTGTCGGAGAGCGGGATGTTGTGGGCGGGCACGCTGAAGTTGGGCGTGCGTTGAAACACGAAGAGATGGGCGGCCTGTTGCGCGATCATCGGGATGGATTGAATCCCGGACGACCCCGTGCCGATCACGCCAACCCGCTGACCGGTGAAATCCACTCCTGCGTGCGGCCAGCGGCCGGTATGATACATCTTGCCCTGAAATGAATCGCGTCCTTTGATGTCGGGGACCTTGGCGGAGGAGAGGCAGCCGGTGGCCATGATGCAGAATTGGGCGGTGATCTGCTCGCCGCGGTCCGTACGAAGTTTCCAGCGGTCGGATTGTTCGTCGAAGATCGCTTCGGTGATTCGCGTGTCGAATTGGATATCGCGTTTGAGGTCGAACCGGTCGGCGACGTGGTTCAGGTATCGCAGGATCTCCGGCTGCGTGGCATAGCGCTCGGTCCACTGCCATTCCTGCTCCAGTTCCTTCGAGAAGGAGTAGGAATATTCCAGGCTTTCGACGTCGCAGCGCGCGCCCGGGTAGCGGTTCCAATACCAGGTACCGCCCAGACCGGCGGCGGCTTCGTACACACGGACTGAGAATCCAAGTCCCCGCAACCTGTGGAGCATATAAAGCCCCGAGAAGCCGGCACCCACGACTACCGCATCGAAACTATCGGACATGAAGATGATCTCCTCGCGTTAGGCTCTTGGGCGATCATATCGCAAATCGACCCGTCTACCGCGGGCTCTCGCTACGCTAACATTACTTGTCATGACTGAAATCGCCACTAAGCCGGCGCGCAAGGGGCCCGCGACACCAAAGGGCAACAACACTCTAGTGATCGACGTGGGTGGAACGCACGTAAAGGTGCTTGCCACAGGCCGTCGGATGCCCGTGAAGATTCCATCGGGCCCCGGGATGACTCCGCGGAAGATGGTGGCGGCGGTGAAGAAAGCGGCGGCGCAGTGGAAGTGCTCGCAGATTTCGATCGGCTACCCGGGTCCCGTATTACACGGCAAACCGGTCACCGATCCTCGCAACCTGGGACCGGGTTGGGTTGGTTTCAATTTTGAGAAAGCGTTTGGGCATCGGGTAAAACTGGTCAACGACGCCGCCATGCAAGCCATCGGCAGCTATGAAGGGCGGCGTATGCTGTTCCTCGGGTTCGGCACGGGTCTGGGGTCGGCGCTGATCGTCGACGGCGTTCTTCAGCCGTTGGAGCTGGCTCACTTGCCGTACAAGAACAATCGGACTTATGAAGACTACATCGGGCTGCGCGGTCTAAAAAAGGGGGGCAAGAAAAAGTGGCGCCGCCACGTCGCCGATGTTGTCGAGCGGTTGAAGACGGCTTTAGAACCCGACTACGTGGTGATCGGCGGCGGGAATGCGAAATTTCTCAAAGAGCTACCGGATGGCGCCCAACTGGGCAACAACGAGAACGCTTTTCGTGGGGGCTTTCGCCTCTGGCAGCCCGCCTGGTCGAAGCTTTAGGCGCCGCATTTTGCCGGGCCTACGCTAACATTTCTATTCATGCCCGAATCTCCGATCACCCCGCGCAGCCAGGATTTTGCCGCCTGGTATCAGGACATCGTTCTTCAGGGCGACATGGCCGAGCCCGCCGAAATCGTGAAGGGCTGCATGGTCATCAAACCGAACGGATACGCGGTCTGGGAAGTACTCCAGCGCGAACTGGACGACCGGTTCAAAGCAACCGGCCATCAGAATGCTTATTTTCCATTGCTCATCCCCCAGAGCTTCCTGCAAAAAGAAGCCGAGCACGTGGAGGGCTTTTCGCCCGAGCTGGCCGTTGTGACCGTCGCGGGCGGCAAGGAGCTTGAGGAGCCGTATGTGATCCGACCCACGTCGGAGACCATCATTGGGCACTTCTTCGGCAAGTGGATTCAAAGCTATCGCGACCTGCCGGTGCTCATCAACCAATGGGCCAACATCATCCGATGGGAGCTGCGCACGCGCATGTTCCTGCGCACCACGGAATTTCTCTGGCAGGAGGGACACACCGCGCACGCCTCGCAGGCAGAGGCGCTGGAAGAGGTGCTGCGGATGCTGGACGTTTACACCGACGTTGCGGAGAATGTCATGGCAATGCCGGTTATCAAGGGGCAGAAGACCAGGGCGGAGAAGTTCGCGGGAGCGGTGCGGACTTTCGCCATTGAGGCCATGATGCAGAATGGTCTTGCGCTGCAGGCCGGCACCAGCCACGACCTGGGACAGAACTTCGGCCGCGCCTTCGATGTGCGCTTCCAGACCAAAGAAGGCCAGCTCGACTACGTGTGGCAGACAAGTTGGGGAGCGAGCACGCGGCTGGTCGGGGGCCTCATCATGAGCCATTCGGATGACAAGGGGCTCGTACTGCCGCCAAAGCTCGCGCCGGTGAAAGCCGTGCTGGTGCCGATTTATCGCAAGGATGATGAAAAGGCGCGAGTGATGGAGACGGCCGAGCGTCTGGCCACCGAGGTCGCCGCCAAAATTGACGACCGCGAAGGTCAGTCGCCCGGCGCGAAGTTCTTCCATTGGGAGCGACGGGGGGTGCCGATCGTGCTGGAGTTGGGCCCGCGCGATGTCGCATCGAACAATGTGGTGCTGAAGCGGCGCGACACGGGCGCAAAGGAAGTCGTCCCGCAATCTGAACTGAATGTTCGTGTTTCCGCCGCACTCAACCAAATGCAGACCGATCTCTACAACGCAGCCAAGCGGAGATTGACGGACAACACGGTGCCGGCCAATTCCATTGGCGAAGTGGAGGAGATCCTGCAGGAGGTGACTGCGGAAAGAGGCGGTGGCAAGTTCGTGATGGCGCATTTGAAGGATGACCCGGCCTGCGATGCGCGCCTGAAAGAATTCAAGGCGACGGTGCGCTGCATACCGCTTGTCGATGAGTACGACGGCCCCGGCAAATGCATTCTTACCGGCGAGCCGGTGGAACGGCGCGTGGTTATCGCCAAAGCGTATTAGCTGTGTTGTGGACTATACTGTGGAATAGAGTCCACAACAATGGAAACGATCCAGGTCGTTCTCGACAAGAAACTCCTCATTGCGACCGATCGCGCCGCTCGCCGAACGAAGCGCAATCGTTCGGCCTTGGTTCGCGACGCCCTTAGAGAGCACCTTCTCAGACTGGAAATCCTCGCCTTGGAGGAACGCGATCGCGAAGGCCACCTGCGCCAGCCGGAGGCGTCGGACGGAAGCAGCGCGTGGGAACGGGAGGCTGCTTGGCCGGAGGAATAGCCAGAGGAGACGTGCGTCTTTATCAATTTGCGCCTCCCGACAAAAAGCGACCGGTGGTCGTGCTGACCCGCGACAGCGCAGTTCGTTACCTGTCCACTGTGACCATTGCGCCCATCACCTCCACGATTCGCGGCGTGCCATCCGAAGTCGCGCTAGATGAGACCGATGGGATGAAAGCGCCCTGCGCTGTGAACCTTCATAACGCTGTCACGATTTCGCAGCAACGGCTGGGCAGGCGTGTCACGCGGCTTTCCCCGTCGCGCATGGGCGAAATTTGCAAAGCCCTGCGCTTTTCGTTAGGCTGCGATTCCCTGCCGTGAGCGTTAGTCAACGCCCAATCGCTAAAATCTTACTCGACTTCCAGCCTCTCGTACGCCAGCACCAGTTCCTCAATGGCCACGTCGCTGCCGTTCGCGTTCAAGTCTCCAAAACTATATTTCGCCGGCCAGGCACGGAACAGCCTCCAGGTGAAGACAACCTCGGTGAGATCTTCGGACAGGAGCGAAATAATCACGGTGTGGCGCGCATTGGCGTCTCCGTTTCGAACGGCATCGATCCAGTTGTAGAGATTCAGCGCGCCGATGATGCCGCGGCGCAGGATCACATCGTCATAGCGCGCTAGCCCCGGCAGCTTGTGCACTCCCGACTGGTTGTCGCCACCGTTCCGGTATTCGATCACGTCAATGACGATGTCCGGTAAGACAACCTCCGCAAAGCTGGCCTCTACGCCAGTAGAGCCGTCGCCAAGGTCAACGCGGAAGTGTTGGTTTCCATAAGGGAGGTTACGAAGAACGGCCATACTAGGGTGTGCTCCTTTCCACTTTCGGAACGAACGCGATGTCGCGATAGATGGAGAGATCGTGAACGATGGTGCTGGAAAACTTCTGGCCCGCGCGGTCGGAGAAAGCGATCTCGGCCGTGATGCGTAATGGCTCGTCGCGGGCGAAGTAGGCCGCGCTGGAATCGAGCAACGTCTGAATACTGCGGGATGGGGCAAGAAACTCGATCTTGCAAAACAGCGGCAGTTCGGGAATCAACTGCGACCCTCCCAGCCCCCGAAAAGGAGGCTCGAAGGCGATCTGCACCTTGAGCGCGGGCTGAGAACCGATATTGGACACGGCAATGAAGAGCAGTCCGCCTTCGAAAATGAAGTCGACGATGACGTCCGGCCGCGCTTCCATCGTTGCTGTCTATTCTACGTCGGCAGTCGCTTGCCTGCGATAATAGGGTTTACCCGCGCCCATGTCCCGTGCCACTGACGCCTTTGTCGAGGAAAACCAGCTCCGTCTCCTGGAGGAGCTGAAAGAGTTTCTGCGCATTCCCAGTGTCAGCACGCTTCCCCAACACAAGCCGGATGTGGAAAATGCGGCGCGATTCGTAGCTGACAGCTTACGCCGCGCAGGAATCGAGAACGTCGAGATCATCGCGACTGCCGGCAACCCGGTTGTGTATGGAGATTGGCTGCACGTCCCCGGCAGGCCGACGGTCCTTTGTTACGGCCATTACGATGTTCAGCCTCCCGATCCTCTGGAGGAGTGGCGCAACCCGCCCTTTGAACCAACCGTCGACAATGGCAACATCTACGCCCGCGGCTCCGCCGACGACAAGGGGCAGATGTACATGCACATCAAGGCCGCCGAGGCGCTGCGTGCGGTGAATGGCACGCTGCCGGTGAACCTGAGGTTCCTGATCGAAGGCGAAGAGGAAGTCGGAAGCGTTTCCCTGCCCCATTTTCTGGCGGATCACAAGGCCCGTCTTCAAGCGGATGTTGCGCTTGTGTCGGACACTTCTCTCTATGCCGAGGGTCTGCCGACGCTCTGCACCGGGCTGCGGGGTCTGATCTACCTCGAAGTGGAAGCCATCGGCCCCGCGCGTGACCTGCATTCCGGCCAATACGGCGGCGCGGCGCCCAATCCCATCTTCGGCCTGGCGGAGCTGCTGACGAAAAGCAAGAACGCTGACGGCGTCCTCCGCGTCCCCGGCATCTATGACGACGTCGCGCCCCCGTCGCCGGCGGAAAAAGAGAGCTGGCAGCAGCTGCCGTTCAATGAAGCCGAGTTTCTACGCCGTGAAGTCGGTTCCTCCAGCCTGACGGGGGAAACATTCTATTCCGTGCTGGAACGTATCTGGGCGCGCCCGACTTTCGAAGTGCATGGCATAGTGGGGGGCTTCACCGGCGCAGGCGCCAAAACGGTGATCCCCGCGAAAGCCACGGCCAAAGTGAGCTTCCGCCTGGTTCCCAACCAGCAACCGGAAAAGATTATCCGGGCGTTCCAAACCTTCTTGCAAGAGAACGCTCCGGCGGGCATTCGCATTCAATCGCGCGTTCTGAGCTACACCCCCGCCGTGCTGGTGGATCTCGATCATCCGGCGGTCCGTATCGCCGCCCAAGCGCTGAGCGAAATGTTCGGTAAACCGACAGTCTTCATCCGCAGCGGACTTTCCATACCTGTCGTCACGGAATTCGCGCAACAGCTCGGCATGCCGACCCTCCTGATGGGCTTCGGCCTTCCTGACGACGGCCTGCATTCGCCCAACGAGAAGTACCGTCTCGACAATTACTATAAAGGCATCATGACCATCGCGCATTTCTTCGAGGAATTGGGCGCGGCGGGGACGTAAAGTGGCGGCAAACGTGCAAAATCCGGCACCGGCCGAGAGTGTCGTACGGTCGGCGGGTATCGTCTCCGTAGCGGTGGCGATGTCGCGGGTCACCGGACTGCTGCGCGAAATCATCATGGCGCGTCTGTTCGGCGCCGGCTTCATCTACGACGCCTTCCTGCTTGGCTTCCGCATTCCCAATCTCACTCGCGACCTGTTCGCCGAGGGCGCGCTGTCATCCGCCTTCGTGCCTATCTTCACGCAGACACTGGCACAG
>Ga0335069_10013936_pt1 | contig 11274 bp, 9 predicted proteins | sample Lox_Sample_11_FD_206714 | JGI IMG/M metagenome (GOLD analysis project Ga0335069, IMG submission 206714) | Soil microbial communities from Loxahatchee National Wildlife Refuge, Florida, United States - Lox_Sample_1.1 | ecosystem: Environmental > Terrestrial > Soil > Wetlands | place: USA: Florida... | reverse complement strand
CGGTACGCCAGCTCGGACTCCTCCGCGGCCACGACGGCGATCTCCTCCTGCTCGGCCTGCTTGATCGCCCGCAGGTTCGCGTAGCGGGGCTCGTTGATGCCCGTCTGGATGGTGAGGAGCGCGGGCGTGTCGACCTCGACGACGTCGACGAGGCCGCCTTCGAGCTCACGGTCGACCGTCGCCGGCCCGGCGCCGGCCCACTCGAGGCGCGTCACGACCGCGACCACCGGCAGCCCGAGCAGCTCGGCGAGCGCCGGGCCGGTCGACCCCTGAACCGAGTCGGCGGACTGGACGCCGGCGAGGACGAGGTCCGGCGACTCGGCCGCGACCGGCCGGGCGAGCGCCCGCGCGGTCGAGACCGGGTCGAGCGGCGCGGCGTCCACCCGAATCGCGCGGTCGGCCCCCATGGCGAGGCACCGGCGCAGCGCCGCCTCGGTCTCTTCGTCCCCGACCGTGACGACGACCACCTCACCCCGGCCGAGCCGCTCCCGGAGCCGGATCGCCTCCTCGACCGCACAGGCGTCCCACTCGTTCAGCGCCCGGTCGAGGTAGTCGGGATCGACGTCGCGGCCGTCGCCGGTGAGCTCGACCTCGTCCCCCAGGACCTTGATCTGTTTGACTGCGACGACGACCTTCACCGTCAGGCGAGCACCGCCTCCCGCTCGCGACGCTCACGCAGCTCCTGGAGGTCCTGCTCCAGCGAGGCCTGGTCCGGCACCCGGCGCTCACGCTTGAACGGGAGCGGCACCGCCGGGTTCTCCGAGTCGATCTCGCGCGCGAGCCGGTGGCCCGAGAAGATCGCGTCCGCGATCAGCCGCGGCGCCTCGCAGTCGCCGATCCGGTAGAGGGCGGTGACGCCGTCCGCCTTCAACGTGTCGAGCCCGACGACGTCCTTGAGCTCGCGGAAGAGCGCCTCGTTCGACCGCCGCTGCGTGACGAGCACGGTCGCGTCTGCCTCCCACGTCTGCTCGTGGCCGTCCACGTCGTAGACGTGCGCGGCCGTGACGCCGCCCGCCTCGATCTTCGTGGGCATGTGGTACGTGACGATGTCGACGCCCAGCGCGTGGAGCCTGCGGTGCATGTTCGGCGCCTCGAGCGTGAAGTGCATGTACGGCGCGACGTGGCCCATCGGGGTGAGGATCGTCACCCGCTTCCCCTCGGTGGCGAGCTTCTCGGCGAGCGAGACGCCCATGAAGTAGCCGTCGTTGTCGACGATCACCACGCGGTCGCCCGGCGCCTCCTTGCCCTCGACCATGATCTGCTCCGGGGTGAGCACGTGCGGCAGGCTCGCGTCGGCGCCCGGGATCGTGTCGTGCGTCGCGCCGTTGAGCCCGTCGGTCGCCCAGTAGCCGCCGGTGGCGACGATGACGATCTCCGCGCCGTACTCCTTGACGCCCTGCGAGTCGAGCGTCGTGCCGGGGACGAACTCGACGTTCTTGAGCTTGTCGATCTGGATCTTCCGGTAGTTGACGACGCGCGCCCACTCGCCGAGGCCCGGGAGCTGAGGGATCCAGCGCATGATCCCGCCCATGTCGTCCTGCGCCTCGACGAGGTGGACCCGGCGCATCCCGCGCTTGCCGAGGATCATCGCGCACTCCATCCCGGCCGGGCCCGCGCCGACGACGAGCACGTCGTTGTCCGCGTTCGCCGCGGTCTCGAAGCGCTCCGGATGCCAGCCGCGCCGGTACTCCTCTCCGGCGGTCGCGTTCTGCGTGCAGATGAGCGGGGGTCCGCCGATCTCCCAGCGGGAGATGCAGACGTTGCACCCGATGCACTCGCGGATGTCGTCGAGCCGGCCCTCGTCGATCTTCTGCGGGAGGAACGGGTCGGAGATCGAGGGACGGCACGTCGCGATGATGTCGAGCTTGCCGGTGTCGATCGCCTCGGCCATCTGGTCGGGGTTCGTCCACCGCCCCACGCCGAGCACCGGCTTCTTCGAGACCGCCTTGATCGCCGCCTGCCACGGCAGCAACCGTCCCGACGGGTAGAACCTCGACGGGGTCGCGTCCTCGCCCCACTCCGAGATGCCGGAGACGTTGATGTCCCAGACGTCGACCATGTCGTCGACGAGCTCGACGAACGGGATGCAGTCCCGCTCGAGCTGCGTCCCCGCCTCGCCGATGAACATGTCGGTGGACATGCGCACGGCGATCGCGCAGTCGTGGCCGACGGCGTCCTTCACCTGCTCGATCGTCTCGCGCCAGAAGCGGGCGCGGTTCTCGAACGAGCCGCCGTACTCGTCGGTGCGGCGGTTGTAGTACGGCGTCAGGAACTGCTGCGGCAGGTACGAGTGCGACCCGTAGACGTAGACGATGTCGAAGCCCGCGGTGCGCGCGCGCTTCGCGGCGTCGACGTAGAGCTGCTGCACCTCGCGGATGTCGTCGCGGTCCATCTCCTTCGGGTACGTCAGGTACTCGAAGTCGCTGGGGATCTGAGACGGCCCGCGGGGGACGCAGCGGGACTCCATGCACGGCGCGTGCGGGCCTCCGTACCAGAGCTCGCACGCCGAGAGCGCGCCGTGCTCGTGGAGCATGTCGCACATGATCGAGAGGTTGCGGATGTCGCCGTCGTCCCAGATGCGCGCCGACACGCGGTGGGTGTCGTCGGACTCCGGCGAGATCGAGCAGTACTCGGTGCAGCATGCCGCGTAGCCGCCCTCGGCCTTCATCGCCCTGAAGTACGCCTGGCTCAGCGGCCGCTCGGAGCCGAAGCCGTTGCAGTGAGGGATCTGGTAGAAGCGGTTCTTCATGGTCTTCGGGCCGATCTGGATCGGCTCGAAGAGGATGTCGTGCTTGGGGTTACGCGCCATCGCAGGCAGGCCTCCTCATGAGCGATGCGTACCGAGCCGCCCTTCTCCCTCCGAGCGGCCTAGAGTGCGGGAATCGCCGGTGTCTCGGGAGCGGGCTCTTCGTCCGGCATGGTCGGCGTCGCCTCCCGCCAGTGGGGCTTCTCCCGGTCCTGCACCATCCGGCGGAACAGGAAGAGGAGCAGCGAGATCGCGAGCACCGAGAAGCCGATGATCTTGCTCTTCGTCCCGCCGTAGACGGCCCCGCCGCCCGCGATCTGGAACCAGCCGATGCCGACGACGCTGAAGAGTGCGAACGCCAGGAACAGCACGACCGCGATCGGGACCCAGTAGTTCGGCAGCTTGATCGGCCGCGGCCAGTTCGGGCGGTCCCTCCGGAGCAGGACGAACGCGCCGATCGCGAACATGTTCGCGAGCACGTAGCCGATGTTGCTCGCGACGAGGATTCCGAACAGGTTGCCGACGAAGAGGACGAAGAGGATGTTGATGACCATGTCGCACGACATGGCGAAGCCGGGAACGTTGTTCCGGTTCAGCCGCCCGAGCTGCTTGATCGTCAGGCCGTCCTTCGAGATGCCGTAGAGGGCGCGGCTGCCGTCGGCCGTCGCAGTGTTCATCGAGAGGACGAAGCTGGCGCACATGACGATGACGAAGAAGTTCGTCGCTCCCTTGCCCACGAGCGTGTTCAGGGCGCCGACGTAGTCGTACGCGCCGACGGTCTTCGCCCCCACCCCGCCGGTGAGGGCGATGGGCAGGATCGTGTTGATCAGGAGGATGAAGGCCGCCGACGAGATCAGCGCTCTGCGCGTGTCCCGGATCGTGTCCTTGTACTCGGGGGCGAAGGTCGCGGCCGCCTCCGGGGCCGTGGACCAGATCATGATCCAGATCCAGACGATGGCGAGCTGTAAGCCTCCCCACGCCAGGCCGGGGTCGTTGAGCTTGTACGTGAGGTTCGCGGTGGTGAAGTCGCCGTTGAGGAACGGCAAGAGCGTGAAGCAGAACAGCGGGATCATCAACAGCACGCCGGCGGCGTAGTTGAAGGTGACGGCGACGCGCGTCCCGAAGAAGTTGAACATCCACACGGCGATGATCAGGCCGATGGCGATCAGGTGCTGGAGCCCGATGTGCACGCTTCCCGTGCTGAAGTAGCCGTTGTCGATCTTCGCGCCGCCGAACGCGTTCGTTCCGTACGGCTGACCCGGGAACCACTCGCTCTGCGCGATGGAGCCGACGAACAGGCCGAGGAACGCGAGCACGACGGACCAGCCGATCCAGTAGCCGAACGTCGCGATCGGTCCGATCAGCGTCGTGTACTTGCGCCAGGCCTCGTTCGCGTAGACGGACACGCCACCCGACTTGTGCGGGAACATGGCGGCGAGCTCCGAGTAGATGATCTGGACCGGGAAGATGATCGCGGCGGTGATCCCCCAGATCAGGCCCGCGCCCCAGCCTCCCAGGTCGACCACCGAGAAGCCGAGCGATCCGAGCAGGAACCCCGGGTTCGCGAGACAGATCACGAATCCGTCGTACCAGCGAAGCGTCTTCAGGAGCTGACGTTCCTCGACGACTGCCTCAGCCACGGTTCCTCCTTCTCGTCTTCGGCAATACGGGGGTCGTCCACGGCAATACCGGGCCGGAGCGGCGACGGTAACACCTGCCGGGGCGAGTTTCAAACGCGCGCGAGGGCCGGAACGGACAAACGCGCCGTACAATCGACTCCGTCGTGGCCAAGCCACCGATCACGATCCGGTGCGAGTGCGGCGAGAAGCGCGATGTCGCCTACGGCGAGCGCTGGCGTTGCGAGGCGTGCGGGCGCACGTGGAACACGCAGCAGATCCCGGCGGAGGAGTACGAGGGCCTGCTCCGCCGCGTGCGGCGCCACAAGCTCGAGGCGGTCGGGACGGTGGCGATCGGAGCGGCGGTCCTCGTGCCGGTGATCGTCTTCGTGGACCCGAGCGCGATCTTCCTCGTGCCGCTGCTGATGGCGGGCTGGCTCTTCGTGTTCCTGCCGTACTGGCGGCGCAGGTACCACCGGACGGCGCACGAGGCCCCGCGGTGGGAGCTCCATCCGGAATGAGATGCTGACGCTGCGCCGCAAGAGCCCGCGCGAGACGATCTCGCCTCCCCGCGCCGCGAGCCGCCCCGTGCTCCTCGCGACGCTCGACGTCCCGTTCTCGGAGGAGGCGGCGGCGTTCGCGGTCGACTCCGCCGTCGAGAACGGGCAGCCGCTCGTGCTCGTGAACGCGGCGGAGGTCCTGCCCACGACGTACACGCTCCTCGGGTACGGCTACGTCGAGCGAGAAGATCTCCAGGCGGCGTTGACCAAGCCGGCGGAGCTCGCCCGCTCGCTGGCGGTGCCGGTCGAGCGGCTCCGCGTGTGCAGCCCTCATCCGGTCGCCGCGCTGCTGGAGATCGTGGCCGAGCGCGACCCGGCCGTGCTCGTCTTCGGCCCCGACCGCAGGCACCTGTCGAGCCGCCGCTACCGCCGGGCGGAGCGCGCCGTGCGCGAGCGCGCCACCTGCCTCGTGTGGACTCCCTCCTTGTGAACTCCGGCCGCACCGGAGAGAATCGCACTCGGACCCCGTCGCAGGAGGAGAGATGAAGACCATCGTCGTCGGCTACGACGAGACCGAGCCCGCCAAGCGCGCGCTCGACCGAGCGGCCGAGCTGGCCGCGGCATTCGGTGCGAAGCTGATCGTCACGAGCGTCGCCCCGGTGATGATCTCGAGCGGCCACGGCGGAGACGCCGGCGCGATCGATCCGACCGATACGCCCAGCAAGCACATGGCCGAGCTCGCCCACGCGAGGGAGCAGCTCGCGAGCAAGGGCGTCCACGCCGAGTTCCAGCCCGCGGTCGGTGAGCCGGCCGAGACGATCGTCGAGCTCGCCGAGCAGCAGAACGCGGACATGATCGTCGTCGGCACGCGCGAGCCGAACGTGCTCGAGCGCCTGGTGGGGACGAGCGTCAGCCAGGCGGTGTCACGGCACGCCCACTGCGACGTGCTGATCGTGCACTAACCGGGAGGCGACTGGCCGCCGCGGCGCTCGACGCGCACCTCCACCCCGTGGACGGAGGTGCTCGAGCCCATGTCGGCCTTCTCGCCCGGGTTGAGGACGTTCACGTTCCCGCCCGTCCGCTCGCGCTTCGGCCAGCGGCCCTTCGGCGAGAGCGCGACGCCGCGCGGGACGAGGTCGGAGACGGCGACGCGGAGCGCCAGCCCGCCCGTGTCGTTCTCGAGCTGCGCCTCGTCCCCGTCGGCGAGCCCACGCTCGGCGGCGTCGTCTGGGTGGAGCGTCACCGTCGCGGCGCCGGCCTGACGGTCGACCTTCACCTCGTTCGCGAAGCTGTCGTTGAGATACCACGACGACGCCGGCGAGAGGAGGCGGAGCATCCCCGCCGCCGGTCGCGGCTCCGCGAGCGGCAGGGGCGTCCGCGACCGGCCGTCGGCCTCCGCGCGGTCGGAGGCGACCTCGATCCGCCCGCTCGGGGTGGGGAAGCGGAGGTCGGCGAACTGGACCCGCGGCCCCTCGAACGACGCCACGGTGCCGCGCGCGGCGAGCTCGTCCCAGGTCAGCCCGAGGCCGGACTGCCGGAGCAGCGTCCCGAGGATCGACTCGTCGCTCTCGTGGAGCTCCGGCTCGTCGAGCCCGAGCGCGCCCGCGAGGCGCCGGAAGATCTCCTGGTTCGGGAGCGCCTCTCCCGGAGGCTCGGTCGCCTTCACCTGGGCGGAGAGCGTGTGCCGGAAGTACGAGGCGACGAGGTCGTCGAACTCCAGGAAGCTCGCCGCCGGCAGGACGAGATCCGCGAGGTCGGCGGTGTCGGTCCGGAAGAGCTCGGCGACCACCGTGAACAGGTCCTCCCGCTGAAGCGCGGCGCGCAGCCGCGCCTGCTGCGGGTTGGAGGCGGCGATGTTGATGTTCCAGCAGAGGAGCGCCTGCGACCGACGCGGGTCCTCGAGCGCGGCCGCGAGGTCCATGTGGCTGAGCGAGGGCCGCCCGCGGTCGAGATGCGCCGCGGTGAGGTAGTCCTCGTCCAGGCCGCGCGTCGCGAAGCCGTTCAGGTACAGGAAGCCGGCGCCGGGCTTCCCGAGGTTGCCGGTCAGCGCCGGGAGGAGCGCGCAGGCGCGCACGGCGTTCCCGCCCGTGCGCTGCCGCTGGAAGCCCTGACCGAGCCAGAGCAGGGACGGGCCCGCGCCGTACAGGCGGGCGGCCTCCTCGATCGCCGCGGCCGGCACGCCGGTGGCCTCCTCGCCCCAGCGCGGCGAGCACGCGTCGAGCAGCGAATCGAGCTCCTCGAAGCCGACCGTGTGCGCGGCGATGAAGTCGCGGTCGAAGCAGCCGTCGCGGCGCAGGACGTGCAGCAACGCGAACGCGAGCGCCGCGTCGGAGCCGGGGAACGGCCGGAGGTGCAGGTCGGCGGCGGCCGCGGTCGGCGTCCGCACCGGGTCGACGACCACCAGGGCGCCGGGCGCCTCGGGCAGCCACTGCGAATGGGCGTGCGGGGCCGACGCCGAGGGGTTCGCGCCCCAGACGACGATGCACGCCGCGTCGGCGCCGGTGCGCGGGTCGAAGCCGTCGAGGGAGGTGCCGTAGACATACTCGAGCGCCACGTGGCCGGCCTTGTTGCAGATCGAGTCCGGGTCGACCTCGGTCGTGCCGAGCCGGTTGCAGAGCCGGAGCGGGAAGTGGTAGGCGATCGCGGAGAACGTGCCGGTGTAGTGCGCGTCGAGGATCGTCTCCGCGCGTCCCGCGTCGAGCAGCGGGCGCAGGCGTGCGGCGATCTCGGCGAGCGCCTCGTCCCACGAGACGCGCTCGAAGCGCCCCTCGCCCTTGCGCCCGGCGCGCCGGAGCGGCGTCGCGATCCGAGCCGCCGGATCCCGCCACGCGCCGTTGTAGCCGATCGAGCACTTGGCGCAGAGCTTGCCGCGCGAGACCTCGTGGGCGGGGTCGCCGCGCACGCTCACGATCGCGCCGTCCCGCTTGACGACTGCGATCCCGCACGCGTCGTAGCAGTCCCGCGGGCACGTCGTCAGCACGATCTCGGCAGGCGGCCGGGCTGAGCGCGTGACGGTCACGAGACAGGGGTGGCGGCGAGGGAGTCCGCGGCGTCGAGCCACGGCGTCCGGGAGCCGTCCCGCCGCCACACGACCGGGAAGAAGGACTCGTCGAGCGAGGTGTCGCCGACGCGGCGGTAGCGGGAGTAGACGGGGTCGACGTGCTCGGGGTGGAAGCGTGCGCCGGCGGGAACGAGGTGGGAGATCACCGCCCGACGGTGCACGGTGGACGTGTTCGGCCCCGAGCCGTGGAAGGTGTTGAAGTGGTGGAACGCCGCACCGCCAGCTCTGACGACGAGCGGCACGAGCCGCAGCTCCTCGCCGTGCGGGCAGGCGCGCTCGACCGGAGCGAGCCAGTCGGGCGGCGCGTGGAACTCGCCGCGGTTCTCGGGCGAGCGCGGCCACCGGTGCGAGCCGGCCGCGTACGTGACCGTCCCCGACTCCGCGCTCGTGTCGTCGAGCCCGATCCAGCACGTCACCATCTCGGGCGGCACGAGGTAGTCGAGGTAGCTCCCGTCCTGGTGCATCCCGAGCGACGCGGCTCCCGGAGGCTTCCAGATGACGTTGTCCTGGACGACCCGCACGCCGTCCCAGCCCATCAGCTCGGCGGCGAGCCTTCCCGTGCGCTCGGAGAGCGTCTGGAGCGCGATCCGCCGGTCGGCCTTCCAGCCGTTGCAGATCTGGCGCGTCCGGTCCTCCGGGTCGCGGCCGGGCACCCAGTTGACCTCGTCGGGCCTGATCCCAGTCTCGTAGCGGCCGTCGAAGAGCGACTCGAAGCGGGCGCGGAGCTCGGCGACCGTCTCCTCGTCGACGTAGCCCTCCTCGACGACGACGAAGCCGTCGCGCTCGAAGGCCTCGAGCTGGTCGGACCGCCAGCCGTCCACGGTCACGCCCTGGGGCGGCGCTTCTCGGGGTCGTAGACCGGGAGCGACTCGACCGTCGCCGGGACGGTCCCCTCGCCGAGAGCGACCTCGACGCGGGTGCCGGGCACGGCGAGCCGACTCCCGAGCACGGCGAGACCGACGACGCGCCCCAGGGTCGGGCTCTCGCACGGGCTCGTCAGCGTGCCCACGACCACCTCGTCGCTCGTGACCGCCGCGCCGTACTCGGGCGGCTCGTCGCCCTCGACGGCGAGCGTGACGAGCCGGTTCGGCGGGCTCAGCGCGGTCGCCTCGAGCGCCTTCCGGCCGTGAAAGTCCCCGGCGTCGAGACGGATCACCTTGTCGAGCGACATGTCGTACGGGTTCGTCTCGTGCTGGAAGTAGTCGTAGCCGATGAAGATCAGGCCCGACTCGATGCGCAGCGTCTCGACCGCGGCGAGCCCGTACGGCACGGCACCGGCATCCGTCAGCGCATCCCAGAGCGCCTGGGCGCCGGCGGGAGAGCAGAAGATCTCGTACCCCAGCTCGCCGGAGTACCCGGTCCTCGACACCCACACGGGGACGCCGCCGACGCTGACCTGCTCGGGAAGGAAGCGGAAGTACCCGAGCCCGGCCACGTCGGCGTCGCAGACACCCGCGAGCACCTCGCGGGACCAGGGCCCCTGGAGCTGGACGTGCGGAAGCTCGGCCGTGAGCGGCACGATCTCGACGTCGAGCCCGGCCGCGACCTCCTCGAAGTGCGCGAGGTCCGAGTCGAGCGCGGTGATCGCCCAGGCGTGCTCGTCGTCGAACTTGAACACGGTGCCGTCGCCGACCATCTTCCCCTCGGCGTCGCAGAACGGCGCGTACCGCACCTGGCCCCGCTCGAGTCCGAGCATGTCGTTCGTGAAGATCCGGTCGGCCGCGCGGAGCGCGTCGGGGCCGCGGAGATCCCACTTTCGGAGCGGAGACTCGTCCCAGATCCCGACGCCCTCGCGGACGGCCCGGTGCTCGGCGACGGGATCACCGAAGTGGTTCGGCCACAACCACCCCTCCCAGTCCGTGAACTCGCACCCGAGCTCGCGCTGGGGGCCGTCGAACGCCGTACGGACGGGCTCGGCGCTCATCCCTGGATCACCTCCTCGACGTATCCGATCCAGCCGAGCTCCGACGAGAGCGCGGCCGTGTGCTCGAGCAGCGGCCCCACCGCCGCCTCCATCGCGTCCGGCCCGAACCGCGACGCCGGCCCCTGAACGCCGATGATGGCGGCCAGCTCCGCGCGGCTGCCCCAGACCGGCGCCGCGATCGCATGGAGGTCGTCCTCGCGCTCGCCGAAGTTGTAGGCGTAGCCGCGCTCGCGCACGGCCTCGATCTCGGCGGCGAGCGCCGCACGATGTGTGATCGTGCGGGCCGTGTACGTCTTCAGCGGTCCCGGCGGCAGCGAGCGGAAGCCGAAGGCGAGCATCACCTTGCCGGTCGCGGTCGCGTGCGCGACGCTCGGCCTCCCGAGCCGCGCGACGCCCTGGACGGACGACGGGCTCTGGACGAAGTCGACGGTCACGGCGTCGCGCTCGCCCGGCGCCGAGAGCGTCGCGGTCTCGCCGGTCGTGTCGACGAGCGCCTGGAGGTGCGGGCGGGCGATCTGGCGCAGGTCGAGCCGCGTGAGCACGATATTGCCGAGCTGGAGCAGTCGCAGCCCGAGCCGGTACCGCCCCGAGTCCTGCACGTGCTCGACGAGCCCGCCGGCGACGAGGGTCGCGAGCAGCCGCGAGACGCTGCTCGCGTTGATCCCGGTGCGGCGGGCGATCTCGTTCGTTCCCAGCTCGACGTCGGACTCGGCGAGGGCGTCGAGAACGACGAAGGCACGCTGAACTGCGCCGACGAGCCTGAAGGCTGGTTGTCCGGTTCGGGGCATGGAGTTCCGTCCTGGGAGACTGCATTGCCGAAACGGCACGGCGACGCAACCATAAGCGGTCAGTGGGAGCGGCGTCCACCGCGCGCGAGGGCCACCGTCGCGAGCCCGAGGGCGACCCAGCCGGCGACCACGACGCCGGTCCAGCCCAGGCCCTCCCACGCGAGCCCGGGGAGGTACGCGGCGAGCGCGCCTGCGAAGTAGTAGAGGCTGAAGTAGACGGCGCTCGCCGCACCGCGGTCGACCTGCGTCGCCTCGGCGACGCCGAGCTGGGCGGCGGTGACCCCGCCCCAGTTGGCGAGCGTGACGAGCGCGAGGCCGAGCGCAAGCGTGGGCAGGCTGGCCGGCAGCGTCACGGCGAGGCCGACGGCGGCGGTGACGAGGGCCGCGGCGGCGAGCCGGCTCCAGCCGATCCTGTCGGCGAGCGCGCCGAGCGTCGGGCCGAGCACCCCGAGGATCCACAGCAGGAAGACGACGCTCCCGGCGGCCGGCCCGAACGAGAACGGCGGCCGCTCGAGCCGGTACACGACGTACGAGAACGTCCCGACGAACGTGAAGAAGAACGCGCTGCCCGCCGCGGTCGCCCGGAGCAGCCGGCGGTTGCGGACCTGCCGGCGCACGCCGCTCCAGCGGCTGTCGCGT
>Ga0335069_10013935_pt1 | contig 11274 bp, 7 predicted proteins | sample Lox_Sample_11_FD_206714 | JGI IMG/M metagenome (GOLD analysis project Ga0335069, IMG submission 206714) | Soil microbial communities from Loxahatchee National Wildlife Refuge, Florida, United States - Lox_Sample_1.1 | ecosystem: Environmental > Terrestrial > Soil > Wetlands | place: USA: Florida... | reverse complement strand
GCCGCCTCGATGCTGTTGGCTGTCAGATCCGGCATTTTCAGCTGCGCAATTTCTCGAACTTGGGCGCGTGTAACCTTGCCAACCTTCTTCTTGTTCGGCTCACCCGATCCCTTCTCAATACCTGCAGCGCGCTTCAGCAGCACCGCCGCCGGTGGGGTCTTGGTGATGAACGTGAAGGATCGATCGGCATACACGGTGATGATCACTGGAATGATCAAGCCCTGCTGCGCCTGCGTTTGCGCGTTGAACGACTTGCAGAACTCCATGATGTTCACACCGCGCTGACCCAACGCCGGGCCCACGGGGGGACTTGGGTTGGCCTGCCCGGCTGGAATCTGCAGCTTGATCTCCGCAATCACCTTCTTCACGGTACGGCTCCTCTTTGATGCGGCGTGATTACGCCTTCTCGACCTGCACGAAATCCAGCTCGACGGGGGTGGCACGACCGAAGATACTGATCAGCACGCGCAACTTCCCTTTGTCGGCTTTCACTTCTTCGACGACGCCGTTGAAGTCCTGGAATGGCCCGTCGATCACCTTGACGCTCTCTCCCGACTCAAACAGCACCTTCGGCTTCGGTCGCGCCGCACCTTCGGCCATCTGCTGAGTGATGTCGCGGACCTCATCCTCGGAGATGGGCGCCGGATGCGTGGCATCGCCGACGAAGCCAGTAACCTTCGGTGTGGACTTCACCACGTGCCACGTCTCGTCGCTGAGCTCCATGTTGACGAGGATGTAGCCGGGGAAGAACTTCCGTGAGGATGTTTTCTTGCGGCCCTTCACCAACTCGACAACCTTCTCAGCAGGTACCAGCACTTCTCCGAACTGCTCTTGCTTCCCGAGCATACGGATGCGCTCTTCGAGCGCTGCTTTCGCTTTGTGCTCGTAGCCCGAGTAGGTATGGATGACATACCACGCCTTCGCCATAACCGCTCAGCTCAGAATCGCTCGCACCAGGTGCGAGACCGCGAAGTCGACGACCCCGAGAAACAGGGCGACAATGACCGTCACAACCAACACCACAACTGTCGCGGCGTAGGTTTCCTTACGTGTTGGGAAGTGGACTTTCTTGAGCTCGGCCCACACTTCGCTCAAGAAGTTCACCGTCCGCGGGACTATGTCGCGCACCTTGCCTATTTGTTCCTGCAACGCCATTGTCAATCGCTTATCGCTCAGCTCGTGATCGGGCGGGTCAGGCAGGGCTCGAACCTGCAACCCCCGGATTTGGAGTCCGGTGCTCTGCCAATTAGAGCTACTGACCCGACACGACGGCATCCGGGGCGCATACCGACTGTGCCCCGTGCCATCTCCGCTCCGTTCTTCAGACCTTCGACTCCTTATGAACCGTATGAACCCGACACGACGGGCAAAATTTTCGCAACGAGAGTTTCTCCGTGTGCGTCTTCTTATTCTTCGTGCCGGTGTAGTTGCGGCGCTTGCACTGCTCACATTGGAATGAAATCAGATCGCGCATAGCCCGGTTCCCTTACTTGATGATTTTGCCGACGACGCCGGCGCCAACGGTGCGGCCGCCCTCACGGATGGCAAAGCGCAGCCCCTCGTCCATGGCAATCGGCGTGATCAACTCGATGGTCACCCGGATGTTGTCCCCCGGCATCACCATCTCCGTCCCCGCCGGCAACGTCACCACTCCCGTCACGTCCGTCGTCCGAAAGTAAAACTGCGGCCGATAGCCGTTGAAAAACGGCGTGTGCCGCCCCCCCTCCTCCTTCGTCAACACATACACCTCGGCCTCGTAGTTCGTGTGCGGCGTAATGCTTCCCGGCGCCGCCAACACCTGCCCCCGTTCCACATCCTCGCGCTTGATCCCGCGCAGCAACGCCCCGATGTTGTCCCCCGCCTGTCCTTCATCGAGCAGCTTGCGGAACATCTCCACCCCCGTCACCACCGTCTTCACCGTCGCCTTCATCCCGACGATCTCCACCTCTTCCCCCACCTTCACCTTCCCCCGCTCCACCCGCCCCGTGGCCACCGTCCCGCGCCCGCTGATCGTGAACACATCCTCCACCGGCATCAAAAACGGCTTGTCCAGCGCCCGCACCGGCTGCGGAATGTAGCTGTCCACCGCCGCAATCAACTTCATGATCGCCTGCTCCCCCAACTCCCCCGTGTCCCCTTCGAGCGCCTTCAACGCGCTGCCGCGGATGATCGGTATGTCGTCCCCCGGAAACTCGTACTTCGACAGCAGCTCGCGCACCTCCAACTCCACCAAATCGAGCAACTCCGGATCGTCCACCGCATCCACCTTGTTCATGAACACCACCATCGCCGGCACCCCCACCTGGCGCGCCAACAAGATGTGCTCGCGCGTCTGCGGCATCGGCCCGTCGGTGGCCGCCACCACCAAAATCGCCCCGTCCATCTGCGCCGCCCCCGTGATCATGTTCTTCACGTAGTCGGCGTGCCCCGGACAATCCACATGCGCATAGTGCCGCTTCTCGCTCTCGTACTCCACGTGCGCCGTCGCAATCGTGATCCCCCGCGCCTTCTCTTCCGGCGCCTTGTCGATCTGATCGAACGGCACGTAGCTCGCCAGGTTCTTCGAAGCCAGTACCTTGGTGATCGCCGCCGTCAGCGTCGTCTTCCCGTGGTCGATGTGCCCGATCGTCCCCACGTTCGCGTGCGGCTTCTTGCGCTCAAATTTCTGCTTCGCCATGGATCACTCCTCCCGATTCATCCCCCGGCGCGCTGCTCTCAGGCGCCGACCGCCTTGGCGCTAATCTCCTCCGAGATCGTCTGCGGCACCGGCTCGTAGTGTGAAAACTGCATCGTATATGTGGCACGTCCCTGGGTCATCGACCGCAAGTCTGTAGCATAACCAAACATTTCGGCGAGCGGCACTTGCGCTTCGATCACCTGCGCTCCGGCACGTGAATCCATGCCTTGGATCTTACCGCGCCGGCCGCTCAGATCACCAATGACGTCACCCGTGAAGTCCTCAGGTACCACCACCTCGACCGCCATGACCGGCTCAAGAATCACCGGGCTCGCGTGGGTCGTCGCATCCTTGAACGCCATCGACCCCGCAATCTTGAAGGCAATCTCAGACGAGTCAACTTCGTGGTAGGAACCGTCGAGCAAGGTCACCTTTACGTCGACGATGGGATATCCTGCCAGGGTCCCGGTTTCGGTCGCGTCACGCACACCCTTCTCGACTGCCGGGATGTACTCGCGCGGCACCACTCCACCTTTGGTACCATCGGCAAACTCGAAGCCTTTCCCCGGAGGGAGCGGCTCGACGCGCAGCACGACGTGGCCGTACTGGCCGCGACCGCCGGTCTGGCGAACGAACTTCGCCTCCCGCTCGACCGCCTTGCGAACCGTTTCCTTGTACGCCACCTGGGGCTTGCCTACATTGGCTTCGACCTTGAACTCGCGCAGCAAGCGGTCGACGATAATCTCCAAGTGGAGCTCACCCATTCCCTCGATGATCGTCTGTCCAGTTTCGCGGTCGGTATGCACCCGGAAGGATGGATCCTCGCTCGCAAGCTTTTGCAATGAGACGCCAAGCTTCTCCTGATCAGCCTTGGTTTTCGGCTCGATCGCGATCGAAATCACCGGCGCAGGGAAATCGATTGACTCCAGCACGATCGGATGATTCTCGTCGCACAGGGTGTCGCCGGTCGTGGAGTCGCGCAAACCAACGGCGGCCGCGATATCGCCTGCATACACCTCTTTGATATCCTCGCGCTTGTTGGCGTGCATCTTGAGCAGGCGGCCGATCCGTTCCTTCTTGCCCTTCGTCGAGTTGAACACGTACGAGCCCGACTCGACCATGCCCGAGTAGACGCGGAAGAACGTCAGTGTCCCGACGAACGGGTCCGTCATGATCTTGAATGCAAGAGCTGAGAACGGCGCCTTGTCGTCCGGCGGACGCGTTTCGTGCTCGTCCTTGTCCGGATTCACGCCTTCAACGGCGGCTACATCAGTCGGCGCAGGCAGAAAGTCGACGACGGCGTCGAGAAGCGGTTGCACGCCCTTATTCTTGAAGGCGGAGCCACAGATCACCGGAATGATCTTGATGCTCAAGGTGGCCGCACGGATCGCCTGGCGGATCTCGGTCTCCGAAATCTCGCCGCCATCGAGGTACTTCTCCAGCAACTTCTCGTCGGTGTCAGCAACGGCTTCGAGGAGCTCCTCACGATACTGCTCGGCGCTGCCTTTGAGTTCTTCAGGAATTTCCTCCGTGTGATAACGCGCTCCCAAACTCTCCTCATCCCAGAGCAACGCTTTCATGGTGACGAGATCGATGATGCCGCGGAATGTGTCTTCTACGCCGATCGGCAATTGAATCGGGACGGCGTTGGCGCGCAAGCGCTCTTTGATCATCCGCACGCCACGGAAAAAATCCGCGCCGACGCGGTCCATCTTGTTGATGAACGCGATACGCGGCACACGATACTTATCGGCCTGCCGCCACACGGTCTCCGATTGCGGCTCTACGCCGCCAACCGAACAGACGACGGCGACTGCGCCGTCGAGCACGCGCAGCGAGCGTTCCACCTCGATGGTGAAATCCACGTGTCCGGGGGTGTCGATGATGTTGATGCGGTGCTCGCGCCAGTTGCACGTCGTCGCTGCCGAGGTGATGGTGATACCGCGTTCCTGCTCTTGGACCATCCAGTCCATGGTGGCGGTACCTTCGTGCACCTCACCGATCTTGTAGTTGATACCGGTGTAGTACAGAATTCGCTCGGTGGTCGTGGTTTTGCCGGCATCGATATGGGCCATGATGCCGATATTTCGCGTCCGTTCGAGCGGAACTTTTCGAGCCATATCAATTGTGACAGCGATGGCGCACCGAGCCCGCCACCACGTTCACTCCTATTCTCGCGTGATTACCACCGATAGTGGGCAAAAGCCTTATTGGCTTCCGCCATCCGGTGGGTGTCTTCCTTCTTCTTGACTGCGGCGCCGCGATTATTCGCGGCATCCATGAGTTCGGCAGCGAGGCGCTCTGCCATCGACTTCTCGGCGCGAGCCCGCGCATTCACAACCAGCCAGCGCATCGCCAACGAGACGCGGCGCGTCGGTCGAACTTCGGATGGCACCTGGTACGTTGCGCCGCCGACGCGGCGCGAGCGCACCTCGACCACGGGCTTGATGTTATCCAGCGCGCGCTTGAAGAGTCCCAGGGGGTCTTCCTTGGCTCGATCAGTGATACGGTCAAACGCCGCATAGAGGATCCGCTCGGCCGTGCTCCGCTTGCCCGCACTCATCATCGCATTGATGAACTTGGCCACCATCCGGTCGTGATACTTGGGGTCGGGCAAGATCTCCCGACGCCGCACTTCTCCTTTACGCGGCATACGCTACTCTCGTGTTTCCGCGCTCACTTGGGGCGCTTGGCCCCGTACTTTGAGCGACTCTGCTTCCGGTCCTGCACGCCGATCGAGTCCAGCGTACCCCGGACGATGTGGTAGCGCACCCCTGGGAGGTCCTTCACACGTCCACCGCGAATCAGCACAACCGAGTGTTCCTGAAGGTTGTGACCGATGCCCGGAATGTACGTGGTGACCTCGATGCCGTTGGTGAGACGGACACGCGCGACTTTGCGCAGCGCCGAGTTCGGTTTCTTCGGTGTCAGCGTATACACACGCGTGCACACACCGCGGCGCTGCGGGGAACTCTGCAAGGCGGGCGCCGCCAGTTTGCGGCGTTGCTTTTCGCGCCCGTGTTTCACAAGCTGATTAATCGTCGGCATCGCTGTCCGTTCTGTTCCTACTCGCCCAAGGGGAAACGCATTTATTAGGCAAACCAGTGCCACCTGTCAAGGTCGCGACATCACCCTTCGATCGCCTCGGCGACCACCGGCACGGCTTCCTGGGCGTCTTCGGCTTCGGCGCCCTCAACCTCCAGTTCCATTTCGCCATATTTGGTAACACCCGTTCCCGCGGGGATCAGGCGACCCATGATGACGTTCTCCTTCAAACCAATGAGATGATCCACCTTGCCGTTGATGGAGGCTTCGGTGAGCACCTTGGTGGTCTCCTGGAAGGACGCCGCCGAGATGAAGCTATCAGTCGACAGACTGGCCTTGGTGATACCGAGCAGCAATGGCTCGGCAATGGCCGGTTCGGCGCCGGAGGTAATCACCCGCTGGTTCTCTTCTTCGAAACGCCATTTTTCGACTTGATCGCCGATCAGGAAATCGGTGTCTCCGACCTCCTTGATACGCACGCGCCGCAGCATCTGGCGAACGATCACCTCGATATGCTTATCGTTGATGCGCACGCCCTGGAGGCGGTAGATTTCCTGCACTTCGTCGACCAGGTATTTCGCCAGGGCCTTCTCTCCCAGGATGGTCAGGATGTCGTGCGGGTTGGACGATCCGTCCATGAGTGCCTCACCGGCGCGTACTTGGTCTCCCTCATGCACGCTGATGTGCTTCCCCTTCGGGATCAGGTATTCACGCGGTTCGCCGACTTCCGGGGTTACAACGACCTTGCGTTTACCCTTAGTGTCCTTACCAAACGACACGGTGCCATCGATCTCGCTGATGACCGCGAACTCCTTCGGCTTGCGCGCCTCGAAGAGCTCAGCGACGCGCGGCAACCCGCCGGTTATGTCCTTGGTCTTGGTCGTTTCACGCGGGATCTTGGAGATCACATCGCCGGCAGAGACCTGCTGTCCTTCGGTGACATGGATGTGGGCACCCACCGGGAGCAGGTAGCGTGCGTGCTGTTCGGACCCCGACAGCCGCTGGGTCTTGCCCTCGGCGTCCTTGATGGAAACACGTGGTCGCTTGTCGAGGTCTTTGCAGTCGATGATCACCTTCGTCGACAAGCCTGTACGCTCATCCACCTTCTCTTCCATCGTCACGCCCTCGACGATGTCACCGAACTTCACCACTCCGGACACCTCCGTCAGCATCGGGAGTGTGTAAGGATCCCACTCCGCGAGCAACTCGCCGGCCTTTACCCGGGCGCCGTCCTTCTTCTTCAACTTGGCGCCATAGACCATCGAGTAGCGTTCGCGTTCGCGCTCACGATTCGGCTCGGGGCGTTCGACGATGGCGACTTCGCCATTGCGGTTCATGACCACCTGGTCGCCGTCCTTGTTGGTCACCGTCGACAGATTAATGAACTTCAAGAAACCTTCGTTGCGCGCCTCGAGAGTCGTCTGTTCGGCGCGCCGGCTGGCCGTACCTCCAATGTGGAACGTGCGCATGGTGAGCTGCGTACCGGGCTCGCCGATTGATTGGGCGGCAATGACGCCGATGGCCTCACCGAGATTGACCATGTGGCCGCGCGCCAGGTCGCGGCCGTAGCAGCGGATGCAGACGCCCTGCCGGGACTGGCACGTCAAGACCGAGCGGATTTTGACGCGCTCGAGTCCTGCCTCTTCGACGCGCCGTTCGAGCTCCTCGTTGATCTCCTCGTTGGCGCGCACGATCATCTCGTTGCTGAATGGATCGCGAATGTCCTCCAAGGCGACGCGACCCAGAACGCGGTCGCCCAACGCCTCGATGACCTCTCCGCCCTCGACCAATGGCGTCATCTCGATGCCGTCCATCGTGCCGCAGTCCTGCTCGGTGATGATCGAGTCCTGCGCCACGTCGACGAGGCGGCGAGTCAAGTAGCCGGAGTTGGCCGTCTTCAACGCCGTATCGGCCAGCCCTTTGCGGGCGCCATGCGTCGAGATGAAGTACTGTAGCACGGTCAGCCCCTCGCGGAAGTTGGCGGTAATCGGCGTCTCGATGATTTCGCCGGAAGGTTTGGCCATCAGGCCGCGCATACCGGCAAGCTGTCGGATCTGCTGCGCGCTGCCGCGTGCACCGGAATCCGCCATCATGAAGATCGGGTTGAAGCTGGAGCCGAGTTGCTTGTGGCCCTTCTCATCGACGAGCGTTTCGGTTTGCAGCTCACGGAGCATCTCGTCGGCGATGCGGTCGGTGACCTCGGCCCAGATATCAACCACCTTGTTGTAACGCTCACCGTCGGTGATCAGCCCCTGGTTGTACTGCTCTTCGATCTCCCGCACGTCTCCGTGCGCTGAATCGAGCAGCTTCGACTTGTTCGCGGGGATCACCATGTCCTTGATGCAGATCGACATGCCGGCGCGCGTCGCGTAGTCGTACCCCAGATCCTTGAGCTTGTCGGCAAAGATCACCGTGGCCTTGTTACCGGCGTAGCGATAGGAGAGGTCGATTAGACGGCCGAGTTCCTTCTTCTTCATCACGCGGTTCACTTCCGCGAAAGTGATCTCGCGCGGCACGATCTCATACATCAGGACGCGTCCGACCGTCGATTCGATCATCTTGCCGTCTAGGCGCACGCTGATGGGTGCCTGCAGGTCGACTTCGCCCTGATCATAGGCGATGCGGACTTCCGGGAAACCGGAGAAACGCCTGCCGCTGCCCAACGCATTCGGGCGTTCACGGGTCATGTAGTAAAGCCCGAGGACGATGTCCTGCGTGGGAACGATGATGGGTTTGCCGTGTGCGGGTGACAGGATATTGTTGGTCGACATCATCAGGGCGCGGGCTTCCACCTGCGCTTCAACCGAGAGCGGCACATGGACTGCCATTTGGTCGCCATCGAAGTCGGCGTTGTAGGCCGCGCACACCAGCGGATGCAGCTGGATGGCCTTGCCTTCGATGAGGATCGGCTCGAACGCTTGGATCCCGAGGCGATGCAAAGTAGGTGCGCGGTTCAGCAGAACGGGGTGCTCGCGAATGACCTCGTCGAGGATGTCCCACACCTCGGGGCGTTCCTTCTCCACCATCTTTTTGGCGCTCTTGATGGTGGTGACAAAACCACGCTCTTCGAGTTTGTTGTAGATGAAGGGTTTGAACAGTTCGAGCGCCATCTTCTTCGGGAGCCCGCACTGATGCAAACGCAACTCCGGGCCGACGACGATAACGGATCGACCGGAGTAGTCGACGCGCTTACCGAGCAGGTTCTGGCGGAAGCGGCCGCTCTTGCCCTTGAGCATGTCTGACAGAGACTTCAACGGCCGCTTGTTCGGGCCGGTAATGGCACGGCCACGGCGGCCGTTGTCGAACAGCGCATCGACCGCCTCCTGCAACATGCGCTTTTCGTTGCGCACGATGATGTCGGGCGCGTTGAGCTCCATGAGGCGCTTGAGGCGGTTATTGCGGTTGATGACGCGGCGGTACAGGTCGTTGAGATCGGAGGTCGCAAAGCGACCACCATCCAACGGCACCAGTGGCCGCAGATCCGGTGGAATAACCGGGATTGCCTCCAGGATCATCCACTCGGGATGGTTACCGGACGTCTTCAAGGCGTTGACGACCTTCAGGCGCTTCGCGATCTTCTTGCGCTTCGCCTCGCTCGTCGCTTCGCGCATCTCGACGCGCAGTTCCTGCGACAGCTCATCGACTTCGATGTCCTTGAGCAGGCTGCGGATGGCCTCCGCACCCATTTCGGCGCGAAAGCCGTCGCCGTATTCTTCGCGCGCCTTACGGTAGCGGTTCTCGTTGAGCAACTCCTTGTACTGGAGCGGCGTTTTGCCCGCATCGACAACGACATAGGACTCGAAGTACAGAACCTTTTCGAGTTCCTTCAGCGTCATATCAAGCAGAGTTCCTATGCGGCTCGGCAGGCTCTTCAGGAACCAGATGTGGGCAACGGGGGTCGCTAGGTCGATGTGTCCCATCCGTTCGCGGCGCACCTTCGATTGGATGACTTCAACGCCGCACTTTTCGCACACCACGCCGCGGTGGCGCATGCGTTTGTACTTGCCACAATTGCATTCGTAGTCCTTGGTCGGACCAAAGATCTTGGCGCAAAACAGTCCATCGCGCTCGGGTTTGAAGGTTCGGTAGTTGATGGTTTCAGGTTTGCGCACCTCACCGTGCGACCAGGAGCGAATCTTGTCGGGCGACGCCAGTGACACCCGCAGCGCGTTGAAACTGAGCGGGTTCTTGGGCTTTTCGAATAGTGTAAAGAGATCCTCCATGGTTCCTCCGTGCGTTCTGCGAGCTACGAGCGAACTTCGTCGCTCGGCTGCTCCTCGAGCAACTCGACATCGAGCGCCAGACTCTGCAGTTCCTTCATCATGACGTTGAAGGACTCCGGCAGGCCGGGTTCCAGCACGTTCTCTCCTTTCACGATCGCCTCATACATGCGCGTGCGGCCGGCGACGTCGTCGGACTTCACGGTCAGCATCTCCTGCAAGGTGAAGGCCGCACCGTACGCTTCCAACGCCCACACCTCCATTTCGCCGAGACGCTGGCCACCAAACTGCGCCTTACCGCCAAGCGGTTGTTGCGTAACCAGCGAATACGGTCCAGTGGAGCGCGCGTGGATCTTGTCGTCGACCAGGTGGTGCAATTTCATCATATACATAATGCCAACAGTGACCGGGTGGGCGAACGCGTCCCCGTTCCGGCCGTCCCGCAGCCGGGCTTGGCCGTTCGCCGGAAGGCCAGCCTTCTTGAGCAGGTTGAAGATCTCGGGTTCCCCTGCTCCGTCGAAGACGGGTGAGGCCACGTGAATGCCGCGGGTGGTCTTGCGCGCCAGCTTGACCAAGTCGTCTTCCTTGAGCCCATCGACGAAGTCGCCGATGTCCTTTCCGTAGAGGTCCTTGAGCTTACCGCGCAACTCGCCACCGTTCGACTGCGCCTCGCCCAGCTGGACGCCGAGAGTACGCGCCGCCCAGCCCAGATGCGTCTCGAGGATCTGGCCGACATTCATACGTGACGGCACGCCGAGCGGGTTGAGGACGATGTCGACGGGCGACCCGTCCTCGAGATAGGGCATGTCTTCTTCCGGCAAGATGCGAGACAGGACGCCTTTGTTACCGTGACGCCCTGCCATCTTGTCACCAACCTGCAACTTGCGCTTGATGGCGACAAACACCTTGACCATCTTAATGACACCAGGCGGCAGCTCGTCGCCACCCTTCAGGCGTTCGATCTTCTCCTGGAAGACCATACGGATGAGCGACAGCTGCTCCTGCATCGCTTCCACGATGCGCCCGAGCTCTTCTTCAACTTTCTCGTTGCCGATTTTGATCTCACCCCAAAGTGCCTGCGGGATCTCCTCGAGGTCTTCGGCTGTAAGCTTGTGGCCTTTTTGCAGGAGCACCTTGCGCGTGTCATCAGTCAGACGCGTCACGGTTTCTTCGCCGACGAGCAGCTTGCGGACTTTCTTCAGGGTCGACTCGCGAATGATCCGCTGCTCGTCCTGCTGATCCTTCTTCAGCTTGGCGACCTCTTCCTCCTCGATGAGCCGGCTACGCTCGTCCTTGGACACCCCCTTGCGCGAGAAGACGCGCGCGTTGATG
>Ga0335069_10013933_pt1 | contig 11275 bp, 7 predicted proteins | sample Lox_Sample_11_FD_206714 | JGI IMG/M metagenome (GOLD analysis project Ga0335069, IMG submission 206714) | Soil microbial communities from Loxahatchee National Wildlife Refuge, Florida, United States - Lox_Sample_1.1 | ecosystem: Environmental > Terrestrial > Soil > Wetlands | place: USA: Florida... | reverse complement strand
TATCTCTCCGCGATTGACATTAAAAAAAACTGTATAGCCTTTAGCCCTCAAACCATTGAAACCTAATGAGTCCAAAGAGCCAATGCCAACATGTAGACCATAAGCATGGGAGTAGCATCGATGGTGAAACGCAACAGCCTCCAGCGCGGTTTTGCGCCGGCAGCAATTTGCACCATTTGCCAAATCTGAAAAAGGCCAACAGGAAGTGCCAGCATGCCCGGCCATATCAAGTTCCAGGGCAAGCCAAACAATGCCGTCCCGGCCAAAACGACGAACGCCAGCAACACCAGAAGGTTATGCAGCCCCATCCCCCTTTGCCAACCTAAATGGCCCATGGCAGTTCGCACGCCATACTTCATCTCTTCGCCATAAGATTGGAGTGCCACACCGAGTTCTCTGGCGATCAGCACTAACAGGCACGGAACAGTCAGCACAGTCAATATGCGGTGCAGCGTTCCCATTTGAAGCAAATAGGCCAACGCCGGAGTCAGGCTGCTTAAAATAATGGCATTGCTCAATTCGCCAAATCCGCGTCTGTATAAGCTGAAAGGCGGCACGCCATAAGCGAAGGCCAGCACAAACATAAGGCCCAAAAGAAAGAGCTCAAGGAGCTTGTCAGTTCGTTGAGACAACAAGAATGCGGCAAGAATGGTCCCAATGGACAAAGCCGTCAAGCCGACCAATATAAATGAATGCGCTACTAGATTTGTTTGTTCGGGGTCAGTCGCTGAAAACCGAGGTGTCTCCTTTAGCTCGAAATATCCCTTCAGAAAATAGCTGGCGATTTGCAGCACGATCACACATGCCAACCCCGACCAAAACACCCCCCATTGGATCACGTGCCCCAGAAAATGGGCAACGCCGGTTCCCATGGCATAATAGAAAACGCTTAAAACCAGATAAAATGGATTAATCGTGTCCAGCCATAGACTACTTGCCGTGCGTTTTGGTTCATCCATGATGGAGTTTCCTCATCCGTTGCTCAAACATAAGCCTCTCACAGTTCTTCTTCTGACAGCAAGCTTATTTTAACATGGTTTACCGGGTTGTCGGGTTGGTACGCATAGAGATGGCTAAATGAGATAAAATCAAGACAACTATCTTCATCAAAACACGGATTAAAAAATGAACCTTTCTTCGAACTTTATCTTAGCCTCTGAGATCACACAAGCTCTGCGCCTTCATCAGCCAGTCGTTGCGCTGGAGTCTGCCGTCATCACCCATGGCCTTCCACGACCGGAAAATTATCAACTGGCCATGAGCCTCGAAGAGGAAGTGCGCCATTATGGCGCAGTTCCGGCAACCACCGCCATTTTGGATGGCAAGGTGCGCGTCGGCATGTCATCCGAGCAGGTCAAACGGCTTTCTGAGGAAGACGGCTTGCACAAAATCAGCAGTCGCGATTTTGGCATTGCCATCGCCGGGCAAAAAAGCGGTGGCACCACCGTCGCCGGGACATTGGTCATCGCCCGCACAGTCGGCATCAAAGTGTTCGCCACGGGCGGGATCGGCGGCATCCATCGTGATACACTGCATGACATCTCTGCCGACCTTCAAGAACTCTCCCGCTCCCCGGTGATCGTCGTTTGCGCCGGCGCCAAAGCGATCCTGGACCTGCCGGCGACCGTCGAATACCTCGAAACGATGGGGGTTCCCATCGTCGGTTATAAAACCGAAGAATTCCCTGCTTTTTATAGCCGTGAGTCAGGAATCAAGGTGGATGCGACTGCCAATTCGCCGGCCGAAGTGGTCAAGATCGCGCAATCGCAATGGGAAATTGGCCTGGAAAAGGCTGTGCTCGTAGTGGTGCCACCGCCGGCAGAAATCGCCATTCCGACCAACGAGATCGAGGCAACCATTCAAGCTGCCGTGCATGAAGCGGAAGAGCAAAAAATCAAAGGCGCCGCCGTAACGCCGTTCCTGCTCAATCGCGTCAGCGAGCTGACCCACGGCGCAAGCCTCAAGACCAACCTGGCTCTATTGAAAAACAACGTCCAGGTGGCTACCGAATTGGCTAAAGAGATCAATAAGCTCCCAACTCATACAATCTGAGCTCACATCAAACTAAAAAACTTTCACTCTAATAAGTTTGAGTTGGCGCCGGCGTAAAAGTTGGCGGAGGCGTCTCGGTTCGCGTTGCCGTGGGCGTCCGTGAAGACGTGGGGGTCGGCGTTGCCGTTCGAGTATTAGTCGGCGTCGGTGTAAAAGTGGGGGTGGGTGTGTTCGTCGGTGTCTTGGTATCCGTCGGTGTCGGTAAAGCCGTCGGGGCTATGCCGGTCACATCGAAGTAGCCGGTTTGCTCCCATATAGTACCGGCATAGATTTGCACCTGGTAATGCCCCGGCAACCACTTATCGGGACTGGGATTACATTCGGTGTAGCCATAACCGCCATAACCGCCATCCCAAGGTTTCGATTCGGAGCAAATAACAGTGTTGTCCTGCCGTACCCACAAAGCGGTCCACTGCGAGCCTGGGATCATATTGTTATAGGTAAAAGCAGCATAGATGTGGCCGACCGGGTTTGCAAACGACGTGGCCGGATTGATGGGCTGTAAATTAGGATCCAGGTGAGACGCTACCTGAATCTCTCCAAAAACGGCATCGGGGTTGGGCGTGATGATCGCCGTGAACTTATCGATGTATTCTTGCGGCAAGAAAGGCGTCGGTGAAACGGAAGGCGTCTGGGTAATAGTGGGCGTCGGAGTGATGGTCGGCGTCAGGGTAATCGTGGGGGTTTGAGTAATTGTTGGCGTCAGCGTAATGGTGGGCGACGGAGGAAAATAACGATAAGCCACGGGTTCTGCATACACGTTCACCATCGCAGCAAGAACCCCCAGCATCAACGCAACGCCTAACATGCGCCAGCCCCTGGCGATCAAGGCCCGGCGTTTTTTAAAGTAATACAGGTTCTGGCCCGCTTGAATGGTTTTAATTCCAATCACAGCGCTTAAAATCAGCGCTGCAATTAGCAAAATAAACCCGGTAATGACAGCAGTATGAATATCCAGATTCATGGTTCATGCGTCCATTAATTGCGAAAGGGATTATAGCATGTCTCAAAGCTGAATTTATGCAGTCTTCATTGCACAATCCCTGCATCTTGTGTAGAATAGTTAAAAAATAGCAATGGATGACCATTAATGGCACTGTCGCCTGGCTATTCTCTCAATAACCGGTACCGAATTGAATCGATTCTTGGTCAAGGGGGCATGGGGTCGGTTTACCGCGCTACAGACCTAAATCTCGGCATGGACGTTGCCGTCAAGGAAAACCAGTATCTGAGCGCTGAATTCTCGCGCCAGTTTCAGCGTGAGGCCAGCGTCCTGGCCAATTTGCGCCACCCCAACTTGCCACGCGTGAGCGATTATTTCACCATCCAGGGCCAGGGACAATACCTGATCATGGATTACATCGAAGGAGAAGACCTGCGCCAGCGGATCGAGCGCAGTGGCTCCCTACCGGAAAAAGAAGTAGTTCTGATCGGCGCCGAGATTTGTGATGCTCTCGATTATCTGCATAACCGCCCATCGCCCATCGTCCACCGAGACATCAAACCCGGCAACATCAAGATCACGCCGGAAAGCAAGGTCTACCTGGTGGATTTTGGGCTGGTCAAGGTGATGCATGGGAAGCAAGAAACCTCGACCGGCGCCCGTGCCATGACCCCCGGTTATTCATCACCTGAACAATACGGCACGGCGCGCACCGACCCCCGCTCCGACATCTATTCGCTCGGTGCGACGCTCTATGCTGCGTTGACCGCCGAAATACCTGAAGACAGCCTGGCGCGGCTGACGGGCAAGACGAAGTTAACGCCGATCACCAAACTGAATCCACGCGTCAATAAAAAGGTCGCTGCCGCAGTCGAGAAAGCCCTCGAGCTCGAGCCCGAAAAACGCTTCCAAACCGCTGCCGAATTCAAGAAAGCGTTGCGAGAAGCTGCCAACCTGACCGTCAAAGAAATCAAGCAATTGACCATCTCGCCGCCTCCACCCAAAACCGGCGAGAACGGCGCCGAATCAAAAGCCGACGCCGGCAACAAATCGACTGACGATGGCCGGGGAGGAAAAAAGAAGCAAGGCTCCGGCTGTGGAACATTCTTCTTGTTGCTTTTATTCATTCTCCTTGTCGGTGCGGCTGCAACGATGTTTCTCAACTTGAGCTGGGTCGAGGACGTTGCTCCGCTTTGGGCAAAATATATTTCTCCCAGCGCATTATTTTCCACTGCCTTTCCCGCCCAAGCGAACACGGCCACACCAGTTCATAGCCCATCCCCAACTGTCATCGCAACCCCGACTTTAACCTCCACAGTGACGGCCGGAGCAACAATAACTGCTACTGCGACCAGCAGTGTGGGAACCGTGATCGAAACCACCCCGTCACCAGCCACAGCCACAACAATTGCTTCCGCCACTCCAATGCCCACCCCGATAGCTTTAGGCGGTGGCAGCGGGCTGATAGCGTTTGCTTCCAATCGTACCGGCACCGTACAGATCTGGTCAATGGATGCGGATGGCAGCAACTTAACGCAATTGACCAATTTGTCGGACGGCGCCTGCCAGCCCTCGTGGTCGCCCGACGGACAGCAGATCGCTTTTATCTCACCCTGTCGCGGAGAACACAACACCTATGCCGGCAGTTTAATCTATATCATGAATGCAGACGGGTCAGATTCTCACCCCTTGGGAGTGCCGCCCGACTCTTCGGGTGACTTCGATCCAACCTGGTCGCCCGATGGACAACGCATTGCTTTCACTTCCTTACGCTCCGGCGCCCAGCGCATTTACATTTATAACCTCACCACCGCTTCGCTGCTGCAAATCACCAAGGGAACCAATGTCGAAGATGGTCAGCCTGCCTGGTCGCCCACCGGAACCCAGCTTGCCTTCGTGAGAACATCGGCATTATCTCAAATCTGGGTCGTCACCGACGATGGACAAACTCAGCAGCCATTCTCCTTAAGCGGCGCGGTGAATGATTTTTCTCCGGTTTGGTCGCCCGACGGACAATCGATCTATTATTGCCAGACTAACCCCGATACCTACCTGCCCTGGCTGATGCGCCTGCGTTATGTAGATCGCGGCACCTCGAATGAGAATCACGTCCCGCCGGCAGGTCAACCCAACGTCATCCCGATCGTTGGGCCACGCATCTCGCCGGATGGCAATTGGATAGCCTATGAAGGTTGGCCGGATGGCACCAACCACGATATTTACCTTATGAGGATCAACGGATCCGATGTGCAGCGTTTAACCAACGATCCCGCGCTCGATTTCGATCCGGCATGGCAACCGGCACCACATTGATTTATACTTAATTGACTTATCATGGCACTCGAACCTGGAACGATCCTGAACAATCGCTATCGCATCGAAGCCATCATCGCTAAAGGCGGGATGAGCTCGATTTATCGCGCCACCGACACGAGCCTGGGAGTTCAAGTAGCAGTAAAGGAAAATGCCTTCGCAAGCGACGAATATTCTCGCCAGTTCCGGCGCGAAGCCACCATCCTCGCCGGATTAAGGCATCCCAACCTGCCGCGTGTCACCGATCACTTCGTCATCCACGATCAGGGCCAATACCTGGTGATGGATTACATCGACGGTGAAGATTTGCGCGACCGCCTGCGCAGGCTGGGCACGCTGGCTGAAGAAGAGGTCAGGCTGATCGGCATTACTATTTGCAACGCCCTGAATTATCTGCACACTCTCAATCCGCCTATTTTCCATCGCGACATCAAGCCCGGGAATATCAAGATCACTCCTTCCGGGCAAATCTACCTGGTGGACTTCGGCCTGGCAAAAGTCGCCCAAGATGGTGAATCCACCACCGTCGGCGCCCAATCGCTCACCCCCGGCTATGCGCCCCCCGAACAATATGGCCATGGCACCGATGCCCGTTCGGACATTTATTCACTGGGAGCAACATTGTATGCCGCCCTCACCGGAAAGATCCCCGAGGATGGGATTAGCCGTGCCATGGGCAACGTCCAGCTCACACATATCCGGCACTACAATTCAAAGGTTTCCATCAAAACCGCCCTGGCAATCGAGCACGCCATGGCGGTCGATCCCAACCAACGCTATCAGACGGCAGCCGAGTTCAAAACCGCCCTGCAAGGAGAAACCGCGGAAGGCTCCAAATTATTCCAGGCCGCTGAAGAAATTCGCATTTCCCCCCCGCCTCCCACAGACGAAGCCACTTCGCCGGTGAAAGAGCTCCGGGATGCTTTTACCCAAAACACGGCTCACTTACCGGTGAACAGCCGTTTCAAGTCACTCGCCAGCATTGCTGCGATCTCATTTGGTCTGGTAGTATTTGCCCTGGCTGCTTTTTACCTGGTCTCAGGTTTTTTGGGCAAGAATAATTTAGGCGTTTCTTCTCCCTCGCAAAGTGCGAGCACGGGGGTCACCCAATCCCCCAATATTTCACTGCTCGTAAGCGGAACCAACGGTCAGACGGCCTTGCCAACCGGCTCGGCAGGAACACCTGGTGCAGATAACACCCCGACCATTGTACCTACTTCAATCGGCGGATCGACCGGCGAAATTGCGTTTGCATCGGACAGCAATGGCAATACGCCCCAAATTTACGTCATGGATCCGAACGGCCAGAGCGTTCATAAAATCACCGACGTGACCGATGGAGCCTGCCAGCCAAGTTGGTCACCCGATGGCAGGCAAATTGTCTTCATCTCCCCCTGCGATTCTGATCAAAACAGCTATCCGAATTCATCTTTGTGGCTCATCAATGCAAATCAGACCGGGTTGCAGCCATTAGCAACTGTGCCCGGCGGAGGTTACGATCCAGCCTGGTCGCCCGATGGAAAACAAATTGCTTTCACCTCGCTTCGCAACGGGCATGAACAAATCTTTCTTTACAACCTGGCGGATAATAGCACACAGCTTCTCTCCGGCACTGCCAATTACGACAGCCACCCAGCCTGGTCGCCGGATGGCAAGATGTTGGCCTTTGAACGGTTGAATGAAAATAACGTCTCGGTTATCACATTAATGAATTTATCAAGTGGAAAAACACAAATTTTCTCTGCCGCCGACAAAGGCAATGCTCGCATGCCGGGTTGGTCGCCTGATGGAACAATGATCGTTTTTAGCCAGGGGCCCATCCAGCCCTGGCTGGTTGTCGGGCAAGTCAACAACGACGTTTTGACTGATCTCAACTTTCGACCAGCCAGAAATCCAAACTTCTCACCGGACAGCCTTTGGATCGTTTGTTCGGATAATGGCGATATTTACCGGTTGCGAACTGACGGCAGTAATATCACGCAATTGACGCAAGGGCCGGCAAATGACTTCGACCCTGCCTGGCTGCCTTAAGAGATTTCTGCCTGCGTCTTGGCCATCCCCCTGCGACGCATGATCGCCAGGATGCGTGGCATAATCCGAACGAAAAGCGTATACAGGTTCCGCTTGACTGGATAATCCCAAGCGCCAATGGTGCGAACCACTTTTCCGCCCAACCCCACTTTGAACTTATAAACCCCCCACATCGAATCCGATTCGTTGAAGACACTGGGGGCACCCCATAAATCATAAGTCGTGCAGCCCATTTGCCTAGCCAGTTTCATGGCTTCCCACTGCAACAAGTAATTGGGCATCCATTCCCGGTGAGCCTGCACCGACATGCCATACAAATACCAGGCTTTGCCGGCAAAATAGAAAAGGAACAGGCCGGCAATCGGCTGACCTTCTACCTCGGCGATCAGGCAGGAAGCCATATCGCGTTGCATAAAGGTTTGCCAAACACAGCGGTAATATTCCTCCGGTCTAATCACAAAACCATCTCGCTGAGAGGTCTCGGCATACATGCGATAAAGAGTCCCCAGGTCATCCAGCGTTCCTTGCCGAACGACCACTCCTTTGCGTTGTGCCAGGCGCAAGTTATAGCGTGTCTTTTGTTTCATGCGGTCGAGCCAATCCTGCTCGCTACCACTCAAATCCAGATACACGGTATTCGCAAATTGGATCTGTTCACTCGAATGGTTCCAGCCGCGCTGTTTCAATGCTGTGACCGTGTGATCGCCGATCAAATTATGTGTTGCATCCAAAGCGCCAGGCACACCGGAGCCCAATTCCAAATCCGGATCGATTTTGATAAAAATGGCATTCGATTGGTGCGCTTGTTCTTCGAGCGCATCGAGTACGATTTCCCGCTGCAACAAATTCCCCCAATCCAACATCGGGCCGCGCGGGACATATAAAATGTCGAATGGAAGCCCCATCACTTTGTTCGAACGCTGCAAAACCAGTGCAGCCGCCATAGTGGCTTTATTTGAATCAGTCCACGTTTTCGGTAAAGCTTTCCAACCAAATGCTTCCTTGACCTGCCCCCATTCCCAGGTTTGAAGCACATTTGCGCCCGGGAGAGACGCAATAGAATGATCCCATTCCGATGGTTCCATGTTCATCCTTGCTCTGATCGGCGGCTGGTCCACCAAAGATAAAAACGATATAGCAATGGATTATACACTCTATCCCAGGCTCCGGCGCTACGAGACAATTTTCCGCCAAAGCCGCGCTTGAAGCGATAGACCCCCCACAAGCCATCGGAGCGGCTCTCGAAAGATGCTTCCAGTTCTTCTTCATCGCAGTCAGGAACACCCCATAGATCGTAGAGTTTGCAGCCGCGGGCGGCTGCCCATTTCATGGCTTCCCATTGAAGCAAATAAGTCGGCATGCGGTTGCGCTCGACGTCATTCGATGCGCCATACATATACCAGGCGCGTCCGCCATGGGCAAAGATCATCAAAGCTCCTAACGGAGTGCCCTGGTATTCTGCCAGCAAAATGACACATTCCTTCCGGGCTGAGAACAAATCAAAGGCCATTTGATAATAGGCTTTGCTGTGCACCCCAAACTGGTCACGCTCGCCGGTCGTTTTCATCAGTTGGTGAAATACTGCCACATCATCGGTCGTCCGGACGATCACCTCTTTGCGCTCTGCCAGGTGAATGTTGTAGCGCGTCTTCTGCTTCATCACCTGCAGCCAGTTTTCCTCATTCCCCTCCAGACTGACCAAAACCGTGCGCCAGGGTTGGATGGGCTTTGATGGAATGAAACCGAGAAAGCGGTCTTGAATCGCTTTGCTTTCTGCCTCCCAGTAATCTGGTTCCACTTTGAGAAAAACTGACTTGCGGGCGCGGCAAATGGCATCGATCTGAGGCCATAAACCCTGCCAGGCGGCACCCAATGGCCCTTTGGGAATATATGCGAGGCTCATCCCCAGCGGCAACCGGCGGAACAAAACTTGCGCAGCCGCGCCTTCACTTGCGATACGCACCGGTTCCCAACCAAAGGCCGCTTTCAATTCTCCCCATGCCGGGCTTTGCAGCACATGTGCTTCGGGATATTGATGGTAATAATTTTCCCAATCTTCGAAGGTAAGCATGTTTATGAATCGATGGAGATAAATTCAGAAGGCTGCTCGCCGCTGATGGTCGAGCCCGGGATCAACTGATCGAGCATATCGATAATCCCACAGGTATCGCCTTGCTGTCCTTTGCGAATAAGTTCTTCGACCACATTCGTGAGCTTTTCTCCCGCCATATTTTCATTGGTATCCAATTTGACGATATCCGGGTGTTGCGTAGGCACAAAAACCTGCCCCTCGTCCCACAATTCTTCACTGAGTTTTTCGCCTGGCCGGATGCCGGTGTAAACAATTTCGATATCTTTCCCCGGCTCCAATCCTGAAAGCCGGATCAGGTCTTCAGCAAGATCCAAAATGCGCACCTGTTCGCCCATATTAAGCAAGAACTCTTCCCCGCCCTGTCCCATGGAAGCTGCTTGCAGCACCAGGTAAACTGCTTCCGGAATGGTCATGAAATAACGTTTCATATCGGGATGGGTAATAGTGATCGGTCCGCCGCGGGCGATCTGGCGTTTAAACAGCGGCACCACGCTGCCCCGGCTGCCCAGCACATTGCCAAAGCGGACGACCGTAAATGGCTTGCCGGTCCGTTGGGCTGCGTCCAGCACGATCATCTCGGCAATGCGTTTGGTCGCGCCCATGACGTTTGCCGGGTGGATGGCTTTATCGGTGGAAATCATTACAAAGCGTTCCACATCATTGGCAATCGCCGCCTCGACCACTTGTTGCGTGCCCAGCACATTGTTGCTGATCGCCTCTTCGACGTTGGCTTCCATTAGCGGAACGTGCTTATGGGCTGCGGCGTGAAAGACGACTTGCGGCTTGTGCGTTTCAAACAAATGCGCGATGCGGCTCAAATCGCGTATGTCGGCGATCAACGGCTGCAATTTCAAATTAGGTGAGCTTTCCTGCAATTCCAGCAAAGCCTCGAATATGCTATTTTCGCCATGGCCCAGCATTAACAGCTCGGAGGGTTCCCAGCGGGCAATTTGCCGGCACAGCTCACGCCCTATGGAACCGCCGGTCACCAGAATCTTTTTCCCGCCCAGCGTTTCGCCCACCAGCTCATCATGGATCTTGGCCGGCTGGCGGCGCAGCAGGTCGGTAATGTCCACGTCCCGCAAACGGCTGATATTCACCTTGCCGCCCAAGAGCTCGTAGATGCCCGGCATGGTATGAGATGGAATGCCTTTCAAACGGCATACATCCGTGACCAGCCTGACCACCCGTCCGGGTGCGCTGGGAATGGCAATGATCACTTCATTGACGTGGTAACGATCAAGTGCCTTGGGCAGGTCATTGAGCGTCCCCACTACGGGAACTCCATAGAGTTGCTGCCGTTGTTTTGCCGGGTTGTCATCCAGCAAACCGACCGGTTTTTGGTGCAGCTTGGGATTCTTTTGCATTTCGCGCACCACCAACGCACCCGCATCGCCGGCGCCTACGATCAAAATGTTGCGGTTGGCTGCCTGCTGTCCTCCTTTGCCATTCATCAACCGGCTTTCCACCACAACCCTGATCGCTACACGCAGTCCGCCGACCAGGAGCAACGAGAGTGTCCAGTCAATCACCAAAACCGAGCGTGGAAAACTGGAAAACACACCCAGGCCAAACAAACCCATCATCGTCGCAGAGACCAGGATGGATGCGGCGCTGACGGCCAACAGGATGATCTTTAATTCCTGAATGCTGGCATAAACCCACATGCGCCGGTAAAGGCCAAAATAAGTGTAAACCAACGGCTTGATGACCAGCGATACGCCGATCATAATGCATGCAGTCAAAAAATAAAGCTGGAAGGCCGCGCCGAAATCCAGCCGCATGGCATAGCTGCCCAAAACGCCGATGATAATGCAAAATAGATCCCCCAGAAGAATATAGCG
>Ga0335069_10013932_pt1 | contig 11275 bp, 13 predicted proteins | sample Lox_Sample_11_FD_206714 | JGI IMG/M metagenome (GOLD analysis project Ga0335069, IMG submission 206714) | Soil microbial communities from Loxahatchee National Wildlife Refuge, Florida, United States - Lox_Sample_1.1 | ecosystem: Environmental > Terrestrial > Soil > Wetlands | place: USA... | reverse complement strand
CGTCTGCCACTATAGTCCGGCCTTCGATGGGGAGAAATGCATGGCGAGGATCACGGGCTTGGGCGGGGTGTTCTTCAAGTCGCCCGATCCCAAGGCGCTGTCGGCGTGGTACCGCGACGTTCTCGGCCTGGCGCTGGAAGATTGGGGCGGGGCGATGCTGCGCACCGACGCGCCGGGTCATCCCGAGTTCGTAGTGTGGAATCCCTTCGCAGCCGACACGAAGTACTACGAGCCGTCGACGCGCGAGTTCATGCTCAATTTCGTCGTGGACGATCTCGATGCCATGCTGGCCGCAATCGAGGCCAAGGGCGTGAAGGTGCTGGGGCGCCAGGACGAAAGCTACGGCCGTTTCGCCTGGATTCTCGATCCCGACGGCACCAAGATCGAATTGTGGCAGGCGGGCAAGACGGAGTAAGGCGTGCGCCAATAAGTGGTCGCGGCGGGATGACCAAATCCGGTTATGTTGGGCGCACGACCAACGCGCCGGACGCTGCCGATGCTGTTTGCGACGCCGCCGAGAGTGGACAGGCTCGAAATCGAGATCACCACCGGGTGCAATCTCGCCTGCGCCGGTTGCGCGCGCACGATCGGGATGCGTGCGGGCGCCTGGCAGGACAAGCACATGCCGTTGGCGCAGTTCCAGACCGTGCTGGAACACGCGCCCTCTGCCGGCGTCGTCGTTCTCGAAGGAATCGGCGAGCCCACGCTGCACCCCGGGCTTGAAGGGATGATCGCCGCGGCGGCGGCGGCGGGCAAATTCGGCAAGATCGAACTTTACACCAACGCCCTGGCCCGCGACGCGGCGTACTACGCAAGTCTCAAGCAGCGCGGTCTCGGGCGCGTGACCGTTTCGCTTGCCGGCCTCGATCCCGCCGCCGCGGCCGAAATGCGCGCGGGAACCGACTGTGCGGCGCTGGAAAAGGCGATACGGGAGATCGCTGCGCTGTTCGGCGAGGGCGCCACGGTCCGCATCGTCTTGAGCCGGCGCAACCTGCCGCACCTTCCGGGTCTGTTGCAGCGGCTGTACGTGCTTGGCGCTCGCACGGTCGAAGTCCGGCCGGCGGCCAGGTGCGGGAACGACACCGATGCGCAGTGTCTCGATCAGGGCGAACTCGAAGTGGCTCGCGATCTCGTTACCCGCGCTGCTCCGGCGCTGCCGGGCCTGAATCTGGTGCTGGCGGCGGCGATGACTCCCGGCGAAACCCGCTGCCGCGCACCGTTGCGTGCGGTCCATGTGACGGTCGACGGCTGCCTCACGCCCTGCGCCGCCGCCAACGACATCTCATTATGGGGGGCGGCGAGCCTCGTCGAACGCCCGTTCGACGCGGCATGGACGAGCCCGGCCGTGGCGCAATGGCTCGAAAGCTATTTCGATGCCGAGCCCGAAATCTGCCATCGCTGTACGCTCAACCCCTCGGGCATGCGGCACCCCAGGCGGCGCATCGCCGGGGGAATCCCGCTCTTCCAGGCCGGCAAGCTGGACGAAGCGGAGAAGATATTCGCCTCCGTGACCGGCGATCCCGAAACCGCCGAGGCGCTCCACCGCCACGGCCTCGTCAAGCATGTCCGCGGCGACATGAACACGGCCGTGGCGTTGCTCGAAGCCGCGCATGCGCTGTCGGCGGACCCGCGCATCACGCACAATCTCGCGGCCGCTCTCGTCAAGGCGGGCCGCAGGGACGAAGCCGCATCGCTGTTGGAGAAGCTGGTTCAGGAACATCCCGAGTATCCGCAAGGCTACCTGCAACTGGCTGCGCTCAAGAAGGAAGACGGCGCCGTCCAGGCCGCCGCCGATCTGGCCGGCCTGCTGCTCGAACGCAGCCTGCTGGCCGGCGCGGGCAAGCATGTCGGGCCGGCGCTTTCGGCGCTGAAGACTATCGATGCGCAGCCGCGCAATCTGATCACGGCCGCCAATCTGCTGCGGCTTGCGGGACGCCAGGACGAGGCACGCCCGCTGCTGGCGCGGCGGATCGCGCGGGCGCCCGGCGACATCGCGGCACGGCTCACCCACGCCATGGCGCATCTGGCCATCGCCCATCGCAGCGAAGCCGAAATCGAGGCGCGGCGCACCGCCTATGCGAAGGAACTCGCGGAGATCGACACGCTGTGCGAAGGCGCCCCGCCGCCCCAGCTTGCCGCCGCGGCGGGCGCCGTAGGCATGGCCAAGCCGTTCTTTCTTTCCTATCAGGGCAGGGACGATCGCGAGTTGATGGCGGTCTACGGGCGGATCGTCCACCGCCTCAGCGAAGCCGCCGCGCCGTCGCGACCGCTCAAGCCCAGGATCGGCGGCAGGATCCGCGTCGGCTTCGTCACGTCCTATCCGCCGCTGCATTCGGTCTCCAAGACGCACGGCGGCTGGATGAAGCATCTCGACCGCGAGCGCTTCGAAGTGTTCGGCTATCACACCGCCGCCGGCAAGGCAGAGGATTACGCATCGCCCGAGTGGCGCTCGGGCGAGCTGAGCTGGCAGGAATGGCGCGACCGGATCGAGGCGGACGCGCCGCACGTGCTGATCTACCTGGAACTCGGAATGCAGACGGTTCCGGTCCAGCTCGCAAGCCGCAGGATCGCGCCCGTCCAGTGCACGACCTGGGGCCATCCCGTCACTTCGGGACTGCCGACGGTGGATTATTATCTTTCGAGCGAGCTGATGGAGCCGGAGGACGGCGACCGGCACTACACCGAGAAGCTCATACGGCTGCCCAATCTGTCGATCGCCTACGACGCCATGCCCGCGCAGGGCGGAATCCTGACGCGGGCCGACCTCGGCTTGCGGCCGGGCGCGACCGTCTACACCTGCTGCCAATCGCTGTTCAAATACCTGCCGCGCTACGACGAGGTCTATGTGCGCATCGCCAAGGCGGTGCCCGACAGCCAGTTCGTCTTCCTCGGCGCTCCGGAGGCGATCCCCACGCGAATTTTCCGTGCCCGCGTGGATGCGGCGTTCGCCGCCGCGGGCATGGACGCCGCACGCCACGTGGTTGTCGCCCCGTCGGTGCCGTTCGACAACTTCCCGTCTCTCTTGCGGCTGGGCGACGTCTTCCTCGACAGCATCGAATGGTCGGGCTGCAACACCACGCTTGAAGCCCTGACCTGCGACCGGCCCGTGATCACCTTGCCGGGCGCCTTGATGCGCGGGCGGCACGGGTGCGCGATCCTGAAGATGATCGGGCTCGACGACGCCATCGCGGCGGATCTGGAAGGCTACATCGCCTCGGCCGTCCGCCTGGCCGATCTCGCCGAACGCGAGAAGCTGCGCACGCGCATCGCCGCCGGCCGCCACCGGCTCTACGGCGACATGGCGCCCATCCGCGCGCTCGAGGAGTTCCTCGTCGGGGCGGTGAAAGAGCGCGCCGCGCTCTGATCGCGGCGAAACGGCGCCGCCGCGGCGCCGCTTATCGTCCGCTGCCGGAGAGAATGCCGATGGTGTGCAGCCACCGTTCGGCCAGCACCGGCCAGTGCGTGATCGGAATAGCGGTCGGGCGCAGGCCGAACGCATGACCGCCGTGGGCGTAGAGGTGCATCTCGACCGGGACTTTCATCTGCTTCAGCGCCAGGAAATAGACGATCGAATTGCGCACGTCGTCGACGGGATCATCTTCGGCCTGAACGATGAAGGTGGTCGGCGCGTCCGCGACGACGCGATCGAACGGCAGCAGGTCCAGGCCGCTGTTGTACCAAAGATGACCGGGATAGAGCGCGATGGCGAAATCCGGCCTGGCGTTTTGCTCGTCGGCCGCATCCACGCGTGCGTAGCTGCGCCCCGTTGCGTTGCTGATGGCCGTCACCAGATGCCCGCCCGCCGAAAAGCCGACGACGCCGATCTTGTGCGGATCGATGCCGAGACTCGCCGCGCGCTCGCGCAACAGCCCCATCGCGCGCTGCGCATCCTGAAGCGGCAGGAACGGGTCCGGCTGTCTCGTGCAGTGGTCGCAATCCTTCGGCCACCAGGTCTGGGGAACGCGATACTTCAACACCACGCAGGTAATGCCTATGGCGGTCGCCCAGTCGCAGACCTCGGTTCCTTCCAGGTCGATCGCCAGGATCTGATAGCCGCCGCCGGGAAACACCAGAACGGCCGCGCCGGTGTTGCGGCCCCTGGCGGGATAGATGGTCATGGTGGGCCGCGAAACATTGCGGATGGCCGTCACGGGACGTCCCGCGATCGATCCGCCACCCGCCACGACGGTTTCCTTGTCCTGCGTTTCCGGCCGGGGGATGGCGAGACCTTCCGGCCAAAGCGGAACTTGAACGAAACCGGCAGCCGGTTGCCAGCCCTCCGGTTGGGGATCCGCGGCGGCAGCGTAGGCCGCAATCGGCGAGGCGGCCAGCATGGCGGCCAGAACCAGCTTTTTCATCAGCGTACCCTCGATCGCCGCCGCTCTCCGGCCAAGGCGAACCCGCAAAACGAAACGGCGCGGGAGTTATCCCGCGCCGGTCCGCTAAGCGATCAAGTCCTTCGGCTCAGACGAGCTTGAGGTTCACGGCCTTGGGGCCGCGCTTGTCGGCTTCGACGTCGAAGCTGACCTTCTGGCCCTCGTTGAGGCCGCGGAGTCCTGCGGCCTGCACGGCGGTCATGTGGACGAACACGTCCTTGCCGCCGCCTTCCGGCGCGATGAATCCGAAACCCTTTGTCGTGTTGAAGAACTTGACTTGACCAATGGTCATGACGGCTTTCTCCTGAAAGCATTTGATAGAACGCACACGGACACCATGTCCGCAGGCGTGTCGAAGTCGCACCGTTTTTTCAGGAAAAGCGTCGTAGTCGTCACTCCAGGCCAACCCTCCCACGGGGAGCATCGCATGGGCGCGCTTGAAACTTGTCTCTGTGGCTTGCGCGGCCTCGACGAAAGCCCATATAGGCGACACCTTCCTTTTAGGCAAGTCGCTCCTGTCAGCGGGCCTCGATCGGGATATGTCCGGGTTCGGCCTTAACCCGCGAAATCCAGGCGGAAACGGCCGGAAAATCGCCAAGTTCGAAGCCGCCTTCTGCGGCGACATGGGTGTAGGCGTAAAGGGCGATATCGGCGATCGAACAGGCGTTTCCGGCAAACCAGTCATGCGTCCCGAGATGGCCGTCCATGACGGCAAGTGCGGCGTTGCCCTTGGAGTGCCATTCGGGGACGAGATGGCGCTTCTTCTCCAGTTCCTCCGGCCTGGCATAGGAAAGCCAGAAACGCGCCACGGCAATATAGGGTTCGTGGCTGTACTGCTCGAAGAACATCCATTGCAGCATCTGGGCGCGGTCCCAGGCGGAGGCCGGTTGCAGCCGGGTGCCTTCGGAGAGATGGAAGATGATCGCTCCCGATTCCGCCAGCGTGCGCCGGTCCTCGAATTCGAGCAGCGGCACGCGGCCGTTGGGATTGAGTTTGAGAAATTCCGGCTTGCGCGTGGCGCCGTCCATCAGGCCGTAGTCTTTCAGCGTCAGCGCAATGCCGAGCTGATGGGCGGCGAGCCGCACCTTGTAGCAGTTTCCGCTCATCTGCATCTGGTGAAGGATCGGCATTTCGATGCTCCCGCGCGGTTTCCCTGCGCATCCTGAAGAAGTCCGGGCGCTTTGCGAAGAGGGCGCGCGCGACATCACCCATGCGGCTTGCGCGTGTCGTCGGCGCGCTTGATGACGCCGCAGGCGACGCGCGCTCCCGCCTTGCCTTCGGGCTGGCTGACGTAGTCGTCGGCGCCGGCGGTGACGACGATCGCCGCGCCGTCCTTGTCCAGGATCGAGCGCACGCCGCCGCCGATGGTGAAGGCGGTCGTCACCGTCGCTGCGTGAAGCGTGCCGTCGGCCGCCGCATACTGGTTGGGAAGATCGCCCGTGCGCGGACCGCCCTTGGCGAGGAATCCGTGCGCCCGCATCGAATCGAAACTGGCGATCGGGCCGGCGGACGCGAACCCGCCCGCCGCATCGCAGGCTCCGGTCGCATGCACGCTGACGCCGTGCGCGCCGGGGGAAAGTCCGTGCATCTCAATCTCGATCAGGACGCCGTGCGAAATGCTCGTCAGCCTCGCCCGGCCCATCGCCTGGCCGTCCGTGCCGATCAGATTCGCGAAGGCGCGCTGGCCCGCGGCCTCGCAGGGCGCGAGAAGGCATGGCGCCAGGACACAGACGAGCGGTATGGTGAGATTCACGGCGTCCCCCCGATGACGGCGCTCCGGACGGGGAACGCCCGCAGGAATCGTAGCAGGCGGCGCGAGCGTCGAACAGCGCGCCGAGGGGAGGGCAAGATGCGTTTCACGCTTTCGATCCTGGCTGCCGGCATGCTGGCCGCAACCGCCGCCCAGGCGCGCAACGACATCCCGATGGACAAGCCCGTGGATGTTTCCGGCATCGAAACCGTCTGCACCGGCATCGGCAGCGCGCAGGACGATCCGCGCTGGAAGACCTATCCGGTGCGCATCGATTTCTCGAACAAGAAGCACGAATACGTTTCGGATGCCGATGTCGTGCTGTCGAAGGCGGACGGCACGGCGCTGGCGCAGTTCTTCTGTCCCGCCACCTGGGTGCTGTTCAAATTGCCGGCGGGCGACTACCAGGTGAAGGCGACCGTTGCGCCGGGGCCCGGAGGCACCGCGACGATGAAGTTCACTGCGCCGGCCAAGGGACAGAAGCGCGTGATTCTGGTCTTCACCTCGCCTCTGGCGGAGTGACTCGCTCGCCACTGCGGACATGCACAGATATTCGCGCGGCACGCGTCGCCGCGCAGGCGATCTTCCGCGCGGTCAGCCGCCGCTTTCCGCTACGGCCAATGAGAACGACGCTAATGAGCAATCGCCGCGTTATCCTTACCGCGCATTGACTCTACCGGCGCGAGAGGCCCGAATCCGCTCCTGAGCGGCACAAGCCGCCGTCGAAGGGGTGAATGATGGGCAGGGCTTTCGGGATGGACCTGCGCGCGAGCGCGATCGTGTCGGTGCTGGTCCTTGCCGGCTGCACGGAAACGGTCAACGAGGGCGTCACCGACTACCGGAAGGCCACGATCAGCGAAGCGTCCAAGCAGGGCTCGCCCACCGACATCTCGAAGAAGTACGCGCTCTCCGACACCACGCCGTTCAACGCGCCCATCGTCATCACGCCGGGACGCAAGTACTACGTCTCGCTGCTGCAGGCCTTCGTGGGGTCCGATGCGCGGGTCGGTGGCACCAACTGGTTCCACGAGCACGAACAGGTGGCGCTCGTGTTGCGCGTCCACGATTCCAACGACCGGGCGCGGCCGGGCCGCCTCGTCTTCTTCACCGACGACGTCAAGCTGGGCGGGCAGTTCCTGAACTTCTCGAACCTGCTGACCATCGGACCGACCGATTACAAAGGCGGCGTCGTCACCATCGACGTCGACGAGGTGCACCTGCGCGGCTCGACAAACCACATCAAGGAACTGCTGCAGGAATTGTCGGAAGAGCCGGATTGTCCGGTGGGCACGCATGCGCCCGGCAGCGGCCACGACGTCTGCGACGACGGCGTGCAGGTGGGACCGTCCGACACGGCGCAGTCCGCGATGGTGGGACCCGATTCCGGCAAGCGGCGCACCTGGGAAGCGCGCGAACGCGACCTCTTCAACCTGATCGACAGCGACGGCTATTCCACCCGCTACACCCTGACCCTGTTGCCGGCAGGCGGCGTCGAAGGTCTGCCCTACCCGCGCTTCGAGGCGGGCAACTACGTCCTGATGCGCCACGACACCCGCGACAACGCGTTCGAATGGGGCCGCTTGCAACTCGACAACAACACGGGCCGTTTGGTCTACGCCGCCCAGCGCGGCGATCTCGTCCCGCCGGGCCGGGAGACTTCGCGCACCACCACCACCAGCGATGCCAACGGCAAACTCGCTTCCCGCAATCCCTACACAGATGCGGATTTGAATTATCAAAGCCGTAAAGAGCAGTTCGACGCCAGCGGGCGCGCGTTAGCCTATCAGGACAAAACCGGCGATTATCGCGAACAGTCTTATGTTACACTCCAGATCAATGCATTGGACGACACGGGTCCCATCGCGCCGCCGCGCGTCCGCTCCGTGACGCAGGAACAGGCCGTCCGCACGAAGCCGAGCGTAAGGAGGCCGGCGGGACCGTAGGGAGGGGGCATGATGAGGAAAATCCTGCTTGCGATTGGCGCTTGTGCTGCCTTCGCCGTGGCCGCGCCGGCGCAGGATCTGCCGCCGCTCGCGGAGTTCCTGACGCTGTGCTACCGCGACTCGACCACGTGCCGCGCCAAGCTGAGCGACTACATCGACGCGGCGGACACGCAGAAAAGCATCTGCCGTCCGGCGGGCCAGAGCGTCCGCGAGGCGGTGACCGCGATGCTCGACTGGATGCGCATGAGCGACCAGCGTCCGGCGGGCCTGGAGCGGAAACCGTATGACGAGGCGTTCTGGATCGCCTCGTCGACGATGTGGCCGTGCCCTACCGATCCTGCCGCAGCGGCACCTACGCCCGCGCCGAACAGCCAGCCAGCGCCCGCGCCGGGCGGATAATCTCAAGCGCTGTCAATGGCTTGGCAGCACGCAAGGCCGGCCGGTCCGGTTGCGCCGCACGGTTCTGATCACCGTTTATATTAATTCCAGTTATTGACTTCCGGCATGGGCGACCCAACAAAATCGCATTCGTGTCGAAGCGGCCTGCGGAAACGCGGCCGCCGGAGCGGGCGAACCGCCCGCCGGAAGCCGGAGGTCACAATGACGAGGATTGTGTTGGCAGCGGGGCTGGTGTGGGTGGCGCTTGCCGCATCCGCGCAGGCTCAGGATTCGCGCACGCTCTCGCAGTTCCTGCACAGCTGCAACGCGAACTACGCGGCCTGCCGCAACGATCTCCACGACTACATCGAAGCGGCGGACACCCAGGGCATGATCTGCAAGCCGAAGTCCATGTCCTACAACGAGGCCGTCGCGCGCTCGCTCGACTGGCTGCGCGAGCGTGACTTTTCCGATCAGGCGCTGGCGGACGGCAACGCCGAAGACGGCGAGTGGGCGGCCATCTCCACGCTGTGGCCCTGCAACGCGAACAGCAACGGCTGACGCGCGCATCATTGCGGGTGCCGATCTGTATGGATAACACACAAGGTTGACCGGCAAGTGCGGTCCCGCGCGGCCCAACCTTGTCACAACGATCCTCCCCGCCCGCCCGCATCTCGCCCAGATCGGCACGTTCTCCTCATTGCCCCGTTCCGTTCCGGGGACAGGCGGAAGGGCGAAACCGCTCGTGAGGAGAACAACGATGATGCGATTTTCGAGGACGGTGAAAACAGCGGCCCTGGTGGGCCTGCTCGGCCTCGGGGCTGCCGCGGCCGCTTGCGGCCCGGCGCAGGCCGCGAGAAGTTCCATCCGCTGCGACCGCGACGGCGACCATTGCTGGCGCGTGGTCTGCGACGACGAAGGTTACGACTGCCGGACCTACACCCTCAGCGGCTACGGCTATCGCAACGACGGCGCCTACCGCCGCTACTACGACCGCGACGGCAGCGGCTACTACGGCAATGGCTACTACTACAACGGCCGCCGCCGCTGGGTTTGCGATCGCGACGGCGACGACTGCCACTGGAGCTACGTCCGGTGGTGACCGCAAGTGCACCCGGCTCGCGCAGGACTGTCCAGAGCAAAGCGCCTTCAACGGAATCGGCGCTTGGCTCCAGTTCTTCGATTATCGCGGCGTTCTTTGCGCAAAACCGCACACACTTTTGCGCACGCCGCTCCAGCGGAGAAATGACCATGCGAATGTGGACGAAATCGGCCGTTCTCGGCGCCTGCTTGACGGGCGCGGTGCTCGCGGCCGGATGCGAAAGCGACTACTACCGCGACGGCTATCATGATCGTGGCCGCTATGGCTACGATCACGATCGCTACGATCGCGACCGCTACGATCGCGACCGCCGCTGGACGTGCGATTCCGACGGCGACGACTGCCGCGGGCAGCGTTGAGGGGCGCACAAAAAGAAACCGGCCGCAGGATCGTCCGCGGCCGGATGGGCTTGTGCGAGTGGGGGCCTAGGCGGCCTTCTGGCCTTTCCTGCGCCGGACGAACGCGAATCCGGCAAGCGCCGCGCCCAGGAGAGCGATCGAGGCCGGTTGCGGCAGGCCCGGATTGCCGGATCCTCCTCCGCCGGTGTTGCCGGCGGTGATGATCAGTCCGCCGCTGCGGCATTGCGCGCGCCGGGTCGCCCGGCGGTTGCTTGACGGGCTTTCCGCAACGGCCGGAATATCCACGCGTCACCGCCTTGAATGGGGATAGGGCATGCGGAGCATACTTTTGCCGGCGGCCTTCGCGCTGCTGGCTCTGGCGCCGGCTTGGGCCGCGGACGATATCGCTTCCAAAAGGGTCAACGATCCCAGCCGTGGCTGGGTCGCCTCGGGCGCGGGCGCGAGTGCCGTGTTGTACGACGATCCGTCGGTGCAGGGCGGCAAGGCGGAACGCTTCACCATTTCCGCCAAGAGCGCCAATCCGTGGGACTACACCGCCCACGTGTCGATCACCAAGCCGCTGGCCAAGGGCGACGTGCTGCTGCTGGCGTTCTGGGCCAAGGCGGAACAGCCGCCGGGCGGGGCGACGGCGATCGTCTTCAACGCCAACATCCAGAAGGACAGCGCTCCCTACACGTCGCTCGGCAACGGCATGCTGAGCGTCGGCCCGGAATGGAAGATGTATTTCGTCCAGGCGGTGGCGGATCAGGACTACAACGCCGACGCCGTCGGCGCGCAACTCCAGCTTGCGATCGACCATCTGGTGATTGACCTGGGCCCGCTGTTCATCCTCAACTACGGCAAGGACTACGACCGCACCAAGCTGCCCAAGAGCTGAACCGCCTCACGAAACCACCGGGGTTTCCCAGCCGTCGTACTCGCCTTCGCAATCGTCGGCGAAGGCGCGCAGCACGTCGGTGATCGCATCCAGCACCTCTTCGCCGGGCACGTCCTTGTGGAACACGACCGCGCCGAAGCCGCTGCCGGGGCGGTGCGGCTCGATCGTGCCGCGCAGCCTGAACCCCGCCTCGATGCATCTGTCGATGTAGTGGGCGCGAAAGGTGGGCGTCGGGAAATAGGCATAGTGGTCGATCTCGCGCGCCTCGGTCAGCGCGTCGCCGTTCTCCATCAGGACGTCCAGCACGGCCCGGTTCGGTTGGTCGTTTTCCGGCATTTCCCAAGACGGCGTTGCCACCGCCGGTATCGTATCCCGGCGCGGGGCCGGTGTCGGTGAGGCGGTTGGCCGCCGTCCGCACTCCTTGTTGGCGCGGCTGAGACGCAATCGGCACGCGCCCTCCGCCGCTCCGCTAGGCTGGGGCGAGCGCCGA
>Ga0335069_10013931_pt1 | contig 11275 bp, 8 predicted proteins | sample Lox_Sample_11_FD_206714 | JGI IMG/M metagenome (GOLD analysis project Ga0335069, IMG submission 206714) | Soil microbial communities from Loxahatchee National Wildlife Refuge, Florida, United States - Lox_Sample_1.1 | ecosystem: Environmental > Terrestrial > Soil > Wetlands | place: USA: Florida... | reverse complement strand
ACAACGAGAACGCGCCCAAGCTGGTGCACCCCGCGCCAGGCCGTCTACGGGGAAGCAGTCGAGGTCGGAACCGCTGAGCTGGCGATGACCGAGGACGAGGCGAGGCAGGTCTTCGAAGTGTCGTCACACCGGCGTCTTCGAACCTCCACGCTGGAGAACGCCCGCGGCTGGCCGGTCGTGATCGGACTTGCTGCTCGGAGCGGCCGAACCGACTTCCCGAGCAAGGCATTGCCACGCAATCTCTATGAGTTCCTGGCCGAAGATCTCATCCGCGCAACGACACCCGAGACACAACGGGCGCTCACAGTTCTTGCCCTCACTGGGACAAACGACCGAGGACTCGCGCGCCAACTCGTAAGAGTCGACGTTGACGCCGCGCTGAGCGAAGCCGAGAAACGAGGCTTGCTCACATTCGAGGGCTCTGCTCGAGTCGTGCTCCATCCCCTCCTCGGCGAGTTCCTCATCGCGAGGCTCCGAGAAAGCGAGCCGCCAGCGGCGCATGAGATTGTCGACCCACTGATCGAGGAGTTGATGGAAAGCCGCCGCTGGGACGAGTGCCTGACGGTGGCCGAAGCTGTCCCCGAAGCGTGCACCTTTGCCTCGCGGCTCTTGGAGAGTTCCCTAGACGAACTCCTGGGAAGCGGCCGGGTCGCGACGGTCCGGCGGTGGGTTTCCCTTGCGCGAGACCTGAAGCTGACCGATCCAATCGTGGAGCTCGCCGATGCCGAAGTGGCCCTCCGAGCCGGCGACTACGATCATGCCCTCGCGACTGGCTCGCAAGCTGCTCTTTGCTCAGCGTCGCGAGACTTGCGATCCCGTGCCGAACTCGTCGCGGCTCGTGGGGCACACCTCGCCGACCACCGACTGGTCGCCAGGAGTTGGTTCAAGCGAGCCGAAGTGTCCGCAGAGTCGGGGGAGGTTCGCGCTGCGGCGCTCTGGGGACAGGTCATCTTGGAGCACGAGGACGAAACAGGTGGGCTCGAAGAAGCCCTGCACCGATTCGCGGCGGCAACCGACGGGCGCAGGGAGCACGAGTTGCGGCTGACACACGGACGCATGCTCGTGGACTTCGCGAGAGGCGATGTCTACCGAGCACTCGAGTGGACGGAGCAGGCGATTGCTCTTGTCCCATCGAGTTCCGACCCATTCGCCAATCTCGCAGCACTCAACCACCACGCCGGCATGCTCGCCTTGGTCGCCCGATACGACGAAGCACTTCGTGTCGCAGACCGCTTCATTGCATGCGCTGAAGCGTCCGGTATCGACTTCGCGCTAAGCCATGGGCTTCTTGCAAGAGTTCGCGCGCTGATCGGCCTCCGACGCTTCGCCGATGCTCGCGACGTACTCGATCGAGTGATGAGCCGCCTCCAGAGCGAGGCCAACCCCGATCCATGGGCAGCCATATACGCACGCATAAGCCAAGCTCGCCTTCAGATCAGTTTGGGAGATCTTGACCGAGCGAGAGATCACCTCGCGCTTGAGCCTGACAGCCGCACGACTGCGGGCCTTGGCGGGGAACACGAGGCTCTTCGCGCGTTGATCGAGGCAGCGCGCGGAAACACCGAGGACGCCATGCTCTCCATCAAGCGGTCGCGGCGCTCGAGTTCCCTCGATGCTCGATCGTTGGCATGGCTCGCAGCCACGCTTCTTTCCCTTGGGTCCGGCCGCGACAGTCGGTCGAACACCCTACGGGGAGTCGACCGTGTCATGAGGAGCGGGTACCTCGACGCGCTAGTGATCGCGTGTCGAGCCCAACCCGAACTCGCTAAGAGAATCGTCGCGGACGGCAAGCATCGAGATGCTCTGCGGTCAGTGCTGCTCTTGTCCGAGGACGAGCCTCTGGCAAAAGCAGCCGGCCTGGACATTCCAAGAACAACACGGCGAGCCGATGCTCTTTCGCCACGGGAACTCGAGGTCTACGAACTGATCATCGAGGGTAGAACAAACCCTGAGATTGCGCGGACTCTCTACATCAGTGAGGCGACGACGAAAGTTCACGTGCGCCACATCCTCCAAAAACTGGGCGTGCGATCGCGAGTTGAGGCCGTGCGAGCGTGGCGCCCAGCCTTAACAAATGATTCAAGCCTCGACGACGCCGGCTAGGGCAACGCTCGCAAGTGCCGGGAGCGGTTCGCGGCGCGTCGGTCCGACGCCCTCGAACACGAAGTCGTCGCGCATACCCATCCGATAGGCCTCGTCTGCTCCGGTCAGGACAGCTTCGAAGGCCGCCACAACAGCAGTGTCGAACTGGCTCTCGACAGCCTGCGCCAATCGAAGCCGCGCCACACGGCTCGGCATGGCATCTCGGTAAGGGCGGTCGGAGGTCATTGCGTTATATGCATCTGCAACCGCGATTATCCGGGCGAGCAGCGGAATCTCGTCGCCCACGAGACCATCGGGGTAGCCGTTACCGTCGACGCGTTCATGGTGGTGACGGACGATCGCGGCGATTTCGCTGTAGTCGGCGACGTTCCTGAGGATGCGCTCGCCGATGGTCGAGTGTTGCTCCATCTGGCGCCGCTCCTCAAGCGAGAGCGCGCCGGGTTTCTCGAGCAATCCCGCCGGGAGTCCGATCTTTCCGATGTCGTGAACGAGTCCACATAGGTGGACGAGCTTCTGTTCGTGCTCGGGAAGCTCCATTCGCTTTGCGATATCGCCTGCGTAGATCGCCACCGCTGCTGAATGACCCGCTGTGTAGCGGTCTCTCGCATCGAGCGTCGCCACCAGTGCAGTCGCGAATGACATGTTCGCGCTCGCTAGACGAGCGTTCGCGTCGCCGAGAGCCTCCGCCGTCTCCCGCTGCTGGCGGTACAGAAGCAACAGCCGCTGAGCGGCGACGGCAGGGATCGCAAAGAGCACGACACTCCAAGGCGAGACCGTTTCGTACGAGTACGCGAGCACTGCGACCATTGGCGCGTATAGCGGCACGCTCGCGAGTTGTGCCGGGCCGACGGATCGCACAACGGCGAGGATCGTCGAAGCACCTCGAATCGACGGTGCGACTGACCCGAGCCAGAGGTCCGTGACCATCTCGACCACGAACGCGGCGGTTACGGCGGCGAACAGTCCCCAAAATCCGCTTGATGTCGCACCCAGAACGGCCGCGGCCGTGAGCCCAGCGGTCGCGGTGACGATGAACCGAATCGAGGTCCAGGCGCCCCATCGAAGAATCGGCTGTGGAACGTCGCGTCGAGGCAGGTCCCCAAGAACGCTTGCAGCACCGACCACTGCCCCCGATAGAGGGCCCAAAACCACCGTCGCAAAGATGTACACCAGGCTCGAAACCGATACCTCGGCGTTTGGCGTGAGAGTGATGCTCTGACGCTCTGCACCTATCGCAAGAACCGCGAGGATGCCCACAACGACCGGCTGATCGACGCGATATCCAGCGACGAGGAGGCCCACACACATCGCGGAGGCTGCGAGTGCCAATAGGCAAACCCACCCTGCCAGGACCCGCTCCCGCGGGACGTTAGCTCGGAAAGTATGGGTAAGTCTGTTCAAGATTCTCTTGCAATCTCCCCCAAAAGGGGTATAAGCTGCCTCTGCCGTCAGTCCCCTCAGGAGGGAGTTCAGGTGTACAAGCGCCTTGCTTCCATTGTCGCCCGCACTGCTGTGGTGGGCGGATCCAAGATCTGGTAGAAGCCGTCGAAGTCTTCTTTTTCCACAGATCATGGTCATCCCCCGCTTGAGGGATTTCCACGGGTTGTGGAAAGTAGCTGAAACCGTCTATCCATGAGGCGCCGGGTGGGTAAGCACCCGGCGCGCAATGGATTCCCGTCGACGGTTGTCGACAGGACACTGTGGGAAACATCGCGCCGGCCGGCGGCGCTGGATGGTTCCTCGAGCGCGCTGGCTAGCCGATGATGCCGCGGCGGAAGCCGACGGCGACGGCGTGGGCGCGCGACCGGGCCTGCAGCTTCGCCAGCAGGTGACGGACGTGCGACTTCACCGTCTCCTCGGACAGGAAGAGCCGCTGCCCGATCTCGCGGTTCACGAGACCGTCTGAGATTAGCTGCAGAACCTCGACCTCCCGCATGGTCGGCTCCTGCTCGAGCTCGCGGAGCGGGCCCTGGAACGGGATGACCTCGGCGCCGTTGTCGGAGCGGCGCCGTGCGGCGACCTCTTCGAAGCGGCGCGAATGGTCCGCGTAGCGGTTGAGGATCTCCTTACGCTCTGCAGCGTCCACGCTGGGGGTATCGGCCGCTCCACTAGGCCGCTTTAGGGCATTTCTACCCCTATCCAGGGATCACCGGCGCCCCGGCGGAGCTAGGCGGCGCCGGCGGCGGGGGCCGAGCCGACCGCCGTGAGGGTCGCATCCACGTTCAAAGGGTGGTGACAGGCGGCGAGATGACCATTCCCGTACTCCACGAGGGGCGGCTCGATCTCGCTGCAGACCTGTGTCGCATACCGGCAGCGAGGGTGGAAACGGCAGCCGCCGGGCGGGTTGATCGGGCTGGGGACGTCCCCCTCGAGCACGATCCGCTCCCGCTTCGCGGCCAGGTCGGGATCCGGCACCGGGACGGCCGAGAGGAGCGCCTCCGTGTACGGCATGATCGGCCGGCGGTACAGCTCCTCGGCCGGGGACATCTCGACGATCTTGCCGAGGTACATCACGGCGATCCGGTCGCTGACGTGGCGGACGACGCCGAGGTCGTGGGCGATGAAGATGTACGTGAGCTTGAACTCGTTCTGGAGGTCCTCCAGCAGATTGAGCATCTGGGACTGGATGGAGACGTCGAGCGCCGAGACCGGCTCGTCGGCGACGACCAGCTTCGGCTGGAGCGCGAGGGCGCGCGCGATCCCGATGCGCTGACGCTGGCCCCCCGAGAACTCGTGCGGGTACCGGTTGTAGTGCTCCGGCGAGAGGCCGACCGTCTCGAGCAGCTCCTCCACACGGGCCTTCCGTTCCTTCTTGTTGCCGAGATGGTGGATCTTCAGCGGGTCGCCGATGATCGACCCCACGCGCTTGCGCGGGTTCAGGCTCGCGTACGGGTCCTGGAAGACCATCTGCATCTCGCGCCGGAGCCGCCGGAGCTTGCGGGCGCCGTGCCCCTCGATCGCATGGCCCTGGAAGATGATCTGCCCCGCCGTCGGCTCGTAGAGCCGGACGATCGTCCTGCCGAGGGTCGACTTCCCGCAGCCCGACTCGCCGACGAGGCCGAGGGTCTCTCCGGGCTGGACCGCGAAGCTGACGCCGTCGACAGCGTGCACGCGCGCGACCTCGCGCTGCATCAGCCCCTTGCGGATGGGGAAGTACTTCTTGATGTCGCGGACCTCGATGAGAGGCTGGCCGCTCTGCGCGACCTCGCTCACGCCGCCTCCGGCTTGCCGCCGGCGATGGTGTCGCCGCGATGCGCCCGTTTGTACTCGACGTCGAGCCAGCACCGGTCGAGATGGGTCGGCGGATCGACGTGGTTCTCGAGCGGCGGCTTCTCCCTGCACCGGTCGAACGCGTGGGGACACCGCGGCCTGAACGAGCACCCTTGCGGCAGGTTGATCAGCGACGGCGGCGAGCCCGTGATCGAATGGAGCCGCTCCGGACGCGGCCGGTCGAGGCGCGGAATCGACCCGAGCAGGCCCCACGTGTACGGCATCTGCGGGTCGTAGAAGAGGTCGCGCGTCGCGGCCCGCTCCACGACGTTGCCTGCGTACATGACGATGATCTCGTCGGCCACGTCGGCGACGACACCGAGATCGTGTGTGATGAGGATCACCGCGGAGTTGAAGTCGTCCTTCAGGCGGTCGATCAGCTCGATGATCTGCGCCTGGATGGTCACGTCGAGCGCCGTCGTCGGCTCGTCCGCGATCAGCACGTCGGGGTTGCACGAGAGAGCGATCGCGATCATCGCGCGCTGCCGCATGCCGCCGGAGAACTGGTGCGGGAAGTCGTCGACCCGCGACTCCGGATTCGGGATTCCCACCTGGCGAAGGAGCTCGACGGCGCGGTTCTTCGCGGCGCGCTTGTCGATCTTCTCGTGCGTCCTGATCGCCTCGACGATCTGCTCGCCGATCCGGTAGACCGGGTTCAGCGAGGTCATCGGATCCTGGAAGATCATCCCCATCTCGGCGCCGCGGTACTGCTGCATCTCGGCGTCCGAGACCTGAAGGAGGTCCTTTCCCTTGTAGAGCACCTCGCCCTCGAACCGGGAGTTCACGTCGCGGGTGAGGCCCATCAGCGTCATGGCGGTGACGCTCTTGCCCGACCCGGACTCGCCGACGATCCCGAGCACCTTGCCGCGATCCAGGTCGAACGAGACGCCGTCGACCGCCTTCACGGTGCCGTCGACCGTCGCGAACTGGACTTTCAGGTCCTTGACTTCGAGAAGGCGCTCCGCCATCTAGGCCGGCCGGATCCGCGGGTCGAGAAACGCGTAGAAGAGGTCGACGAGCACGTTGAACACGACGATGAAGATGGCGGCGTACATGGTCACGGCCATGATCGGCGGCAGGTCGAAGTTGTTGATCGACTCGTACGCGTACTGGCCGACCCCGTGCAGGTCGAACACCGTCTCCGTCAGGATCGCGCCGCCGCCGAGCACCGCCGCGAAATCGAGGCCGAACAACGTGATGATCGGGATCAGCGACAGGCGCAGGATGTGCTTCCGCATGATGCGGTTCGGCGCGAGCCCCTTCGCCTTCGCGGTGCGCACGTAGTCCTCGTTCGACGTGTCGAGGATGTTCCCGCGCAGCACGCGACTGTAGAAGCCGATGAACAGCACGGCCAGCACGGTCCACGGCAGCACGAGGTGCCAGAACCACTGCAGCGGATCGCTCGTGAACGCGACGTACTCGCCGTCGGGGAAGAACGTCGTCAGCCCTCCCTCCGCGAGGTAGTACCGCGTGACGATGCCGAGCCAGAACACCGGCATCGAGACGCCGATCAGCGCCAGCACCGTGATGGCGCGGTCCGACAGCTTGCCCGCCTTGATGGCGGACACCACCCCCACGACGATCCCGAAGAAGAGCCAGATGATGCCGGCGCCGATCGCGAGCGAGAACGTCGCCGGCAGTCCGAGCTTGATCTGGTCGAGGACGTTCTGCTGGCTCGTGTACGAGACGAGCTCGCCCGAGAACATTTTCTGCATCATCTTGGAGTACTGGACGTAGAAGGGCCGGTCGAAGCCCCAGTCCTTGCGGATGTTGACGATGTTCTGCTGCGTCGCGTTCTTGCCGGCGATGCGCTGCGCCGGATCGCCGCCGGGGACGACGATGAAGATCACGAAGACGATGAACGTCACCGCGATGATGACGAGGATGGCGCCCACGGTTCGTCTGACGAGGAAGTTCAGCATCAGTGGCTGACCTTCACCTTCGCCCTCGGATCGAGCGCGTCGCGAAGGCCGTCGCCGAACACGTTGAGCGACACCACGGTGATGATGATCGCGAGGCCGGGCGCGAACGACAGCCACGGGCGCGTCACGATCAGGTTCTGGCCGTCGGCGATCATCGTGCCCCACGACGCCGTCGGCGGCTGCACGCCTGCACCGAGGAACGAGAGCGCAGTCTCGAGCAATATGTTGTTGGCGATGATGAGCGTGAAGAAGACGATCACGGAGCTCGCGATGTTCGGGAGCAGCTCGATGAACATGACCCGTAACGGGCTCGCACCCTGCGAGATCGACGCCTCGACGAACTCCTTCTCGCGCAGCGACAGCACCTGTCCCCGCAGCGGTCGCCCGATGTACGGCACGAGGACGTACGAGATGATCAGCGTCGGTATCCAGATGCTCCCGCTCTGGATGTTGATGCCGAAGTGGTGAAAGCCGTTGATGGCGAGCGCGGAGCCGAGGGCGATGCCGAGCAGGATCACCGGGAACGCGAACATGACGTCGAAGAAGCGCGTGATCGTGAAGTCGGCCCAGCCGCCGTAGTACGCCGCGACGAGCGCGAGGATCACCGCGAAGAAGACGCAGATCGCCGAGGAGAAGATGCCGATGAACAGCGAGGTGCGACCGCCGTAGAGTAGGCGGACGGCGATGTCGCGCCCGTTCTGGTCGGCGCCGAGCACGAACTTGCCGCCGGCGCCGAACCACGTCGGGCCGATCGGGATCGACGCGACGAGCTTGCACCCGGACTGAGATGTCGGGCAGAGCTTACCGGTGTGTGGATCGATGTACCCACCCGAAGAGACGACCGGCGTCTCTTTCCCGTTCACCTTGACGTTCTCGAGGATGTGGTTCGTGTTCGGGCCGGTGCCCGCGACGTGCTTCGCGTAGACGGGGGCGAACGCGCACGCAACGACGACGACGATGAACACGAAGAGGAAGAAGAAGGCGACATAGTTGCGCCGCAGGCGGCGCCACGCGAGGTACCAGGGGCTCCGGCCGCGGATCGCCTCCGGCTCCTCGTGGGCCGCCAACTCGGCAGCCGTGTCGAGCGTGAACTCGGTCTCGGTTGCCTGCTGTGCCACTTACCGCCTCCGGGTCGAAGGTGCAGCCGGGGGCGCCGTCACCGGCGCCCCCGACATTCTCGCATTTCGACGCCTATCTACTTAACGCAGATCGTCGAGTAGTCGAACTCGTAGAGCACGTGATTCACGTAGCAGCTCAGATCGACGTTCGAATAGAAGAAGTCCGTGAGCTGGCGGTTCAGGAACGGCGCCCACGGAGCCTGCTGCATGACTTCCTTGTCCACCGTGGCCCACCGGGCGTTGGCGGCGTTGTCGAGCACCGGCTCCTTCTTCAGGGAGTCGATCTGTGAGTTGACCGACGCGTCGTCGAAGTTCGCGTAGTTGTTGTTGTGCGTCTGGGTGATCCGCTCGCCGTTGAGCAGCACGTCGAACCAGTCAAGCGGATGCGGGTAGTCCTGGAACCAGTCGGCGAAGCCGATCTGCGCCTTCGTCGCCTGGTTGCCGATCGTGGTCCAGTAGACGGCCGCGTTGACGATCTTCTCCTTCGCCTTCAGTCCGATGGAGTTGAGGACGGGCACGAGGTACGCCGTTGTCCTCGGGTCGAGGCCGCGGTCGTGGTTCCAGACGGTGACCGGCATCCCCTTGTCGCCCGACGCCGCGATCAGCGCCTTCGCCTTGGCGAGGTTGTACGGATAGAGGTTCAGCTTCTTGTACTGCGGATAGGTCGGAGGCAGGACGTTCTCCGTCGTCGTCGCGAGACCGCCGTAGACGCGTACGAGCGCCTCGCGGTTGATCGCGTAGTTCACCGCCTGCCGGACCTTCAGGTTGTTGAACGGCGCAACCCGCGTGTTCATGAAGAAGTAATACGTGTTCGCCGGCGTGAACAGCTTGATCTGATCCGCATACTTCGACTGCACCTCGGCGAGGCGATCCGGCGGGATCGGGTGGTAGCTGGACCACTGATCCTGGCCGCTAATCGTGCGCTGGAGCGCGACGTTGTCGTCTCCGATGACGTCCCAGACGACCTTGTCCGGGTTGCCCTGCGGGACGTTTCCGCCGTAGAGCGACGCGTCGAAGTTCGGGTTCCGCACCTCGACGATCGACTTGTTCGGCGTGTAGCTCTGGAGCATGTACGGGCCGGTCGAGGGCGCGGGCGTGGTCGACTGATCCTTCGCCGGGGTCGAGGACGGCAGCAGAGCCGCGAACTCGGTGGCAAGGATGTTGTCGAAGTCGCCCTGCGGCGCCGACAGCTTGATCGTGATCACACCGGTCGAGTCGTCCGCGGTGATCCCGGAGATGCTGCCGGTCTTCGTCTTCGCGAACTCGCTCGCACCGACGATGTTCCCGAAGAAGCCGACGCCCGGCGAGTCGATCTTGAAGTCGCGCTCGATCGACGCCTTGAAGTCGCTGGCCTTGACCGCAGTGCCGTCGGAGTACTTGACGCCCTTCCGCAACGTCAGCGTGTAGGTCTTGCCGTCGGACGAGACCTTCGGAAGATCCTGCGCGAGATACGGAACGATCGTCGCGCCGTCCGGCCCGTTCACGTGCTTGTAGCCGAGCAGCGGCAGGTAGACGTTCCACATCACGCCCCAACCCTCGACCGTGTACGACAGGCCGGGGTCGAGGTAGTCGGTGCCGGTGTCCATCGCGATCTTGAAGGTCGCAAAGCTCTTGCCGGTCGCCGCACTACCCGTTGTCGTCGATGACGACGTGGTTGAGCTGTTCCCGCCTCCTCCGCCGCACGCCGCCGCGATCAGCGCGACGCCGACGGAGAAAGTAGCGGCAGTCGCCAACCACTTCCACCGATGCCTACGGTTCAAATCCCTTACCTCCCCGGGCTCGATTCGCTGGTCGCGGCAACGGCGAACTACCGCCTCCGCGCGCGGTGCATTCTTACATGACGTCCTACGATGCAAGAGAGTTAGGTGACGAGACCGTGAATCGGATGGCGCGGCGGCGGCGTTCGCGCAGCTCCGGCGGCTCCGGCTCCTCGACGACGCCGTCCACTCCGTCCCGCCGGGTCGCGTGGAGGATGCGGCCCCCGCCGAGCCAGAAGGCGATGTGGTCGGCGGCCTGTCCATCGCCGTACGTGACGAGGTCACCCGGGCGGAGGGCGCCCTTCGGGATGACCTCGGCGGCGTCCTCCTGCTGGTCGGCGTCCCGCGGGACGAGCCGTCCGGCGGCGCGGAAGCTCATGTGGACGAGCCCGGAGCAGTCGATGCCCGCCGCGGTCATCCCGCCCCAGAGGTACGGGGCTCCGAGCAGGGTCCGGGCGAAGTCGAGCGGCTCGGCGACGCGTGGCTCCAGCCAGTGCGGGTCGGCCTCGCCGCCGAGCGCGTCCTCCCGGATCCAGCCCGGGTAGTCGTAGGCGGTGCGGATCCGCACCCAGCCGTCGCGGCGCCCGCCGGGCGTGAACGGCTCCCCGGGCAGCAGCTGCGTCACCTGCTCGGCGCCGTCCCGCGGCTCGGCGTGGACCGGCGTCAGCTGGTAAACGAACGTATGTTCGCCTAGGCTGTCGGCCATGCAGCTGAGGCTAGACGCCGCCGACCGGCTCGTGGAGCTCGTCGAGGAGCGGCGCGGCCCCGTCGTCGCCGACGAGGCGGCGCGGCGGCTGTTCGCCCTGCGGCAGGCGCCGGTCGCGCTCGCGCGCTCGCTGCTCGCGGAGGTGGTCGAGGCGGACGCGCGGCTCGCGTGGACCGGCGACGCGGTCTCACTCGCCCGGCCGCCCGGCGACGGGCTCGCGCTCGAGGAGGCGACGTACGTCGTCGTCGACCTGGAGACGACCGGGCTCCGGCCCGGCGCGTCGCAGATCTGCGAGATCGGCGCGGTGCGCGTCCGCGGGCTCCAGCTCGCCGAGGAGTTCCAGACGCTCGTCGATCCGGGAATGCCCATGGCCGCCGCGGCGTCGGCGCTGACCGGCCT
>Ga0335069_10013930_pt1 | contig 11275 bp, 16 predicted proteins | sample Lox_Sample_11_FD_206714 | JGI IMG/M metagenome (GOLD analysis project Ga0335069, IMG submission 206714) | Soil microbial communities from Loxahatchee National Wildlife Refuge, Florida, United States - Lox_Sample_1.1 | ecosystem: Environmental > Terrestrial > Soil > Wetlands | place: USA... | reverse complement strand
GCACTATCAGACGAGCAGTTCAACGAACTTTTGCGTCTGACCAACATGTATCGCCGACAGGCGCTTATGTGCCTGGAGGCGAAGGCTTACCTGGCGGGCGCGGTGATGGTCGGCGCCGCTCTGGAATCCGGTTTGATGGCTTTGGTCCATGTGCGAGGGGAGGAGGCTATTACGTGGCCGGACCTTCCAAGGAGGAAGGGGCAGATCAAGCCGCTGCGTGAATGGGACCTCGCGACCTTGTTGAAAGCCGCCCACTATGCGGGGTGGCTTCCGCGCCAGATCTCGGATGACCACGAATTCTCGCACAGAAGGGCAGGGCATGGTGACTACGCCAAACTCCTTCATTTATGCCGTAATTTGGTCCACCCGAACCGCTACCTTGAGGATTTTAGCCGCCAGAGGATGACCAGGAAGAAGCTTGATTTTTTGCTGGAAATCTTTGGCTACCTTGGTGAGCACCTTGCCACCGTCGCGTTCCGGCCACAGGAGCTGGAAGACGTCGAGTTGTCACCATAGTCGTCAGTACCATAGTTTCTATATCTGATAATGTGCTTTATCAGATGTAGCGGATCCAGCTCACCTGCATTAGCAGAGCCGACCAGCCGACTTAATGGAGATGCGGCCTATGCCTACGGCGAATCGCAACGAGTTCAAAAATTATTGAATGTAGGGTTAGCCGGCCCTCTCGAGCTTTTTAAAGCTGGTCTCGTAGATAGCCTTGCCTACGCGCATTACGCGCTGGTCGCTGACTGCCGCGACTGCGAGGCGACATCGTTCAAACAGCTCCTCCAGATCACCGCCGCTGAATTGTTCAGCGCTCAGCCCCGCCGCCTCCAACCAATCATCGCGATAAAGCGCAACCTGCTTTGTTTTATCCACCGCACCGATGCCGACCAGCCAATGGAAACGGCCGCTTTTGTTTTCATGCATGAAACGGGCTACACGCTCGACCAGCTCATCATTTATCGGACCGTTCATAATCACCTCGCCCAGCTCGTTCGCTACCGATTCCGCCAATAGCAACGACGAAACAGCAGCCTGTTTTTTAACATGAGCTGAGAGGCGCTTGTTCAGCTTAGGGGATGCCTCCGGCTTGCCCCACAAATCCAGAACAACCTTGCCGATTTCTTCCAGCGCCAAGACCGACAGCGCGAAGGCGCTTGCATAGCGCTCGTGATCGACCAGCAGCTTCGCATCTTTTAGAAGGCGCGCAGCATTGGCGATAATCGCGGTTTGGTATGGAATCGCCCCAGCTTGCTGGAGAATATTGCTCACGCCGTTAGCCTGGAAATCGTGCTGTGGCTGACATTGTAGCTCCGGGCGATTTCGCGGGTCGGCTCGCCGGCGTCGCGCCGCTGCAGGGCCTCGCGCTGCTGGTGGGCGGTCAGCTTCGGCTTGCGCCCCATCTTCACCCCCCGCGCCTTGGCAAGCTTACGCCCCTCGCCGGTGCGAGCGCGGATCAGCTCGCGCTCGAACTCGGCGAGGCCACCCAGGACGGTCAACATCAGGCGGCCGTGGGGCGTGGTGGTATCGGCCCAGGCATCACTCAGGGACCGAAAACCGGCCTTCTTGCCGGTGATCGCCGCCAGGGTGTTGAGAAGGTCGCGGGTTGAGCGGGCCAGCCGGTCCAGCCTGGTCACCATCAGCACATCGCCGGCCGCCAGGTGCTCGAGCGCCCGGTGGAGTTGGTTGCGGTCGGTTTTGGCGCCGCTCGCCACCTCCCGGAACACCTTCTCGCACCCGGCCGCCTTGAGCTGGCTCACCTGTGCCGCCACGCTCTGGCCGTCCGTCGATACCCTGGCATAGCCGTAGATCATGCCCGGACTATGCACCGGACTTCTGCACCAGAAAAGCCCGCTTCAAGCCTGAAGTTGAGTTTGGTGCATAATTTGTGAGTTTTGCAACGACAGAGCGTCAACAACGCCGACCAAGCAATATGGTACTTGACGGTTGAACTCCACAGCATGAACTTGTGCGAAAGACATTAGGGGATGCTCACATGGCTAGATGCACAGCACCAGTAAGAGGGCATCGCACATCAAGCGCTGCAGCGGAATGCCCCGCATGTGGTGGCTCTAGCCGCTACCGCGGTTACACCGGCTACAACAGCCACAGCTCCTACTCGTCCCCGTCCTACTCCTCGTCGGGGAACAGCGGGGGCGGCCGGAGCAGCGGCGGCGGGTCCGGCCGCGTAAGAGCAAGTTGGTCGAAAGCCGGTTCGTCCGTCTTGTACACGCCTACAGAAGTGCGGGCACTCACGCCGGTCCGCAACAACGTCGAGAAACTGGCGAAGCTGCCTGACTTTCGGGACGCCTTCCTATGCCACGCGTGGGACGACCGGCAGGGGGCCGCCAAGGAGCTGCACGATCTGCTCGTGTCACGCGATGTCTCAGTCTGGTTCAGCGAGAAAGACGTGGGCCTCGGTGTGCCGTTGCTCCGCGCCATCGATAAAGGCTTAGCGAACTCTCGAGTTGGGATCGTGCTGGTCACTCCCGCGCTGCTGCGCCGCCTCCCAGCAGAAGGCATCGCCGACAAAGAACTTTCGGCGCTCCTAGCGCTTGAACGGCTCGTTCCCGTTGTGCACGGGACGACGTACGAAGCTCTCCGCGAAGTCAGCCCCCTGCTTGGCTCGCGAAGCGGACTGGATACTGCGGAAGAGTCGATGGCAGACGTGGCGGCCAAGCTCGCAGAGACGCTCCACCCCTAGCACTATTGCCGGAGGTAGCCGGCCCCACGTCACGCAAGCGGAGCCGGACATGAAGATCGACCACGACTATCTAAAGAAGCTTCTGGAAGCCGGTCAGGCGTCCGACAAACCCACCTTCGACATTGAGGATTTGAAGGTAGCGGGTTTCGACTACAACGACCCGCAGTTTGAATTCCACATGGCCATACTGAATGACCGTGGATTCATCGGACAGGATGATGGAGATCCCGGCTTCGGCCTGACAAAAGGCATCGACGGATTTTTATCGTGGTCTGTTCTGCCCTTGCGCCTGACGGCTTCAGGACATGATTTCTTAGATAGCGTCCAAAACCCGGAAGTTTGGACCAGGACCAAAGCCGCCGTAAAAAAGGTCGGCGGCGTTGGATTTGATATTTTTATTCAAATCGCCAAAGCCGAAGCAAAACGATTTGCCTCTGAGAAATTAGGTCTGACTCTTTGATCTAAACCTTCGAGGATCAGCGCTCGAGCGCTGATCGCGGAAACCGGTTTGCTGCAGCACTATCCACTCCTACATTCCTTAGCGTGACGCCTAAAAGGAATGCCGTCATCACCTGGGGCCAAGCCCTCCAAGTTGGGGCTACGTCCATTCCAGATATCTTAAAATTCGAACCACGCTATCATCCGCGAGCTGACTTAGGAGGACGTCCGCCCTTTGCGCCGTTTTGCCGTGCTGCTGCGGCCTTGGCCGCAGACGTTGTTCGACCGGCCTGTCGGGCCATGTAGGATTTGGTTCCGAACAGGCCCGCGAGTAGGCCAGGAATCGACAAATCGGCATCGAGCGTTTCCCAATGAAGGCCGTAGCCGGCCCCAAGAATTTCGACTTGGGCCAGTTGCTCATCCGTTGCGGTTTCCAGTCCCTGGGCGAGATGCGGAGGGAAAGTGAAGGTGCATCCGTTTGTCAGCTCAACGACCACGCGACCGAGTTTTTTGTTGTAGCGAGCTTTTGTTGCGCGCGGCTCATTCAGGTGCGCGATCTTGCCGCGTTCCATGGCGGCGTCGATCTGGGCGTCAGTCAATTCAACCATGGATATCCTCCCATCGGGCCAGAAGCAGCATTCGCTGCTCAAGAACTATCCGCATGGCGCGGCGGACCTCAGCGCGGGTCATACCTTCAGCCCAGACCAGCTCAGGGGTGCCATCAGCACCGTGCAGATTGATCTTAGCATGACCGTCACCGAAGACGTGGACATGGGCCGGTAGGTGATCGTCGACGAAGATGATCACGCGCAGGCCGTGAGCGCGAAATACAGTGACCATTTTGGCTAATTAACCTATCAAGTTGGGTTATTCAAGAACATTGTTCGCCGATGATTATAGATCTTGATAGAGCATTATTTTAATATTAAAAAAACTTCTATTACATCATAAAGGAACCTTCTTATGATCCTGACGGTTGGCAACACAAAGGGCGGTGTCGGTAAGACAACGCTGGCGGTACAGATCGCCATTTCCCGTGCGCTGGCCGGGCGGGACGTGTGGTTGATCGATGGTGACCGGCAGGCTACGGCGGTTGCCGCCATTGCCGCTCGTGCCGATGCCGGACGGCAGCCAGGCATTGCCTGTGCGCAATACCCTGATGGCCCCACCTTGCGGAGTCAGGTTCAGCAGCAGCGGGAAAAGTGGGGTGACATCATTATCGACGCGGGCGGGCGCGACAGCACCGCCCTGCGGGCGGCCCTGATTTTGTCCGACGTGCTGATAGTGCCATTTGCCCCGCGCAGTTACGATGTGTGGGCACTCGATGACATGGCCGCACTGGTAGACGAGGCACGCAGCGTGCGCGATGGCCTACGGGCTTTTGCTGTGCTCAATCTGGCCGATCCTGGTGAAGCGTCAGCCGACAATGCTGAAGCAGCCGCCGCTGTCGGCGACGTGCCTCAATTCACCTATCTTCCAACCCCGATCCGACGCCGTAAGGCATTCAGTAATGCCGGCGGCTCAGGCGTGTCAGTGGCGGAACTGTCGCCCCGCGACCAGAAGGCTTGCACCGAGTTGGATGCGTTAATTGCATCTCTTTTTAATATCCAAACAAACGCCCAATAGGAGTTATAGAAATGGCAATTCAGCGCAGACCTAAATCGACGAGCGCCGCTCAGGATGCGTTCATCTCCGGGGCGCCGGATGCCCAGAGTCAGGAGGCGCCGGCCTCTGTGTACGAAAAGGGGATTCAGAAGGGGCACAAACGGCAGATCACATTGACGATCGCGCCCGAGATGCTCCGCAAGGTGGACGAGGTCGCAAAGCGTACTGGCCAAGCACGGGCCGCGGTCATCAACATGGCACTCTACCGCGCTCTTGAGGGAGACATATTTAAGTGATTTTTAATATTAAAAAGATATTAAAAACAAATGCATAAACTCTACAAAACACTTCCTGTTGGCCGGAGCATCGATGCGCCCTTATACGGTGTGGGTATGAAGGACGTGGTCAGTAACAACCGGAAAAAGCTGGACTTTCAGATCTAGCTGCTACGGAATGCACCTCACTTGGTGGGCGGGAGCGATTCGCGCTACCGTCCATTGAGGACACGGGAGCGATGGGCGTTGCCGTGTAGAATCAACCTTCTGGCGTGGAGAGCATAGCCCAGAAATAGCAAAACCCGCCTGAGAGGCGGGCCGTGCATACCGGCAAAGGCCGGAGATTACATTGTCTGGTAAACATGTTTTCTCCCACCTTTCCGTCTTTTGCAAGAGGATTCTTGCCACGGGCGGACTTGTGCCGATTTCCGGCCGCTTCGGGCGGGCTGCTAAGCAGCTCGGTGGGGTTAGAATGATAGGTTTGGCAAAGCGTTTTACGGCGATCCGCACCGACGTGCATCCGGTGTGGCGGGGCAGCGTGCGGGCCGAGGTGAACTTCACGCCGCTGCCGAAGAAGGCGGCGGTGCGGCTATGGCACCGGGCGCGCGACTGGGATCGCGCGACGCGGGCGCCGGGCCGGCATGGCGGCAAGGTCGGCCGCATCGGACTGGCGGTGCTGCACAGCCTGCTGTTCGATTTCCTGAATTACCGGACGGGCCAGCTCGACCCCTCCTACGAGGGCATCGCCAGGAAGGCGGGGGTCAGCCGGGCCAGTGTCGGCCGGGCGCTGGCGCGTCTGCGAAGCTTGGGCATCCTGGACTGGGTGCGGCGTTGCGCCGGGGCACTGCGCGATGGCCGCTTCGTGCTGGCGCAGGAGCGCAACGCCTATGCGGTGCAGGGGGAGGGGCAATGGCGGGGCTATAAGCCGGCGCCAGCCCTGCCAGCGGCGCCAGAGCCAGGCACCTGGGGGGAGCATCCATCGCTGCCCAGCGCCCTGGCGCAGGCGGTGCAGGACCAGGGGCTGGGGTTGTCGCGGGCGGCGGTGCTGACGGCGCTGGCCAGCGATCCCGGCGACGCCCTGGCCGCGGCCTTGGCACGCATGGGCCGAGCCCTGGCTGGGCGAGAAACCGGCGGTTTGTCCGGCGTCTCAGCCTGAGCAAGAAACCTCCCCAGAGTTATAAATATCCTATGCTTGGGTAATTTTCCCCTCTTCGCCGAAACTTCAGCGGACACGCCCTGCGGGCGTGAAGTGTTGATCTTGTCCTCATAGCCACGAGACTCGCCCCACTTCAACCGAACATAGCCAAACCAGAGGCAAGGAAGAGAATGGAGCCTCTCACTCAGGTTCGATGTGTGTCCCGGCCGGATTGGCTCAGGAGCAGCGTGGGTGACCCCGCAAGGGACATCCTACCGCCGATCGGGCGCGTGGCCAGACCACAGATTCGGGGGGAATAGGGGGCTGTGCCGTCGCGGCGAAGACGCGTTGCCTTGAAGGCTCGCGGCTACACCGCCGCCATTATTGGTTTGTCGACGTGATCAAACCCGAACGACATCACCAGATTTCGTCCTTATGATCATCCGCCGGGCCTTTGTGCCGTTGGAATGTACGCGGGCGAGGGGCCGCTCTTGGACCGTCCGTGATTTCTCTTGTTGGGGTTTCAACCTGGGCAAGCGGCTCTTTGGACAACAAGAGGCTCGGCTTCGGTTTTTCCGCAGGCGGGGCGGAATCCTGCGGCATCGCACCTCGCCTCATATGGCCCGATTTTGCCCGGGGCCTGAGGGCCGCAATAATTGGATCGGCCGCATCCTCGCGGAGCCGGGACACGTACCGGCAAAATTGCCGATAGCTCATGCCGGCCAGGCGTGCCGAATAGCGGTCGTACAGCATCCGTGACGATAACCCACCGGCCAAACCAGTTTTAAGGTCCGCCATCAGCGCGACAATCATGACCAGGCCCTCGCCTTTCGGCAGACGGGAAGAGGGAGTTTTTGTCATCAAGCCATGTCCTGCGGTTTTAGTGTCTGGATAAGTCTCTATACGTCCTTATAATGCATTATATGTCCGGATAAGGCCAAATCGTGCCGAAGTCAGGAAGAGTAGGATCCAGTCTTATCCGGACATATAATGCGCGATCAGGCCTTATAAGCTGTAGGCAAGATATGCGCCGTACCTGTACGCCGCGTGTTGATGGCTTACTCTCCCGGTGGGATCGACGCTTGGCCGCTGCGCGGCTGGGAGGGCACTGCCGCGACCAAGCAGAGGAAAGACAACGATGGACGACGAGATTTTGGCGCCGCCGGAGAACACCAGGCCACGCGGCAAGAAGCCCTTTTACGTGTGGGTGACGCCAGAGGAGCGGGCGACGATCAAGCGCCTGGCTGCGACCACCAGCATGTCCGCCTCAGCCTATCTGCGTACCCTGGGGCTTGGCTATCAGCCGAAATCCACTCTCGACGCCCAGCACGTCTTCGAGTTGCTGAAGCTGGGTGGCGACCTCGGTCGGCTGGGCGGACTGCTGAAGCTGTGGCTGGTGGAGCAGCCCGGCCGTGCCGTGCCAGACAGCGAGGTGCGCCTAATCCTAAACGAGATCATGGAACTGCGCGGCCAGATCGCGGACAAGGTGCTTGCCCTGTGATTACCAAGGCGTCCAGGGGCGTGGTGAACTTTCGGGCTGGATGAGGGCCCGATGGAATACCATTGCAGCGGTTTAAGGTATTTTGTATATCCGTTATGGATATATAGGAGTTGAGTCAATGCTGACCCGCACCTCGCTGTTTCTGTCAAACCGGTCCCAGGCCGTGCGGCTGCCGAAGGCTGTGGCCTTCGGCGAGGGCGTGCGCGAGGTGGTGATCGTGCCGGACGGGCCGCGCCGGATCATCGCCCCGGCGGAAGCCGCCTGGGACGATTTTTTCGATGCGCCGGGGGTGGACCTGGGCATGCGGACGCAGCCGGCCCTGCCGGAGCGTGAGCGCTTCTGATGCTGCGCTATCTGCTGGACACTAATCTCTGCATCCGCGTGCTCCGCGACCGGCCGCAAGGGCTGCGTGCTCGCTTCAACGCCAATGCCGAGGCGCTGTGCCTCTCCGACGTGGTGCTCTACGAGCTGCTGTATGGCGCCGAGCGTTCCGCAGACCCGGCGCGCATTCGCCGGGAGGTGGAGCATTTTGCCGCCCGGCTGACGGTACTGCCGTTTGACAGCGAGGCGGCAGCGCATACGGCAGAGATCCGCGCCGAGCTGGAGCGGCGCAGCAGCGTGATCGGCCCGTATGACCTCATGATCGCCGGTCATGCCCGCAGCCGCGGGCTGGTGGTCATCACTGGCAACCTGGGGGAGTTTCAGCGCGTCCAGGGACTAAGGTGCGAAGATTGGCTGACTGAGTGAGCTTGGCGCTGCGTCCAACAGCCCGGTGAGCATGGAACGAATTTCAAGAATTTCGCACCAGCCGCAACCGACCCGTCGCGGCCTGCCGTGACGTTGCGGGAAGCCGTGGCGGAGTTTGGTGCCACCTGGCCGAGCCCGGGCGACGTTGCCCGGCATAAGGGTGAGGAGTTGCGGCGGGTACCTGAATGGGTGCTATGTCACGCAACGAGATAAAAGCTACAATTCGGAAAATGGACGAGGCAGATGGGGGCTAAATTTAAATTCGCTTTGGCAGCAACCGTTGCAGTGGTCGCTATCTCAACAGCGTATTTTGTATTCAGATGGACGAGCCCTGACGCTGAGTTTTCCAGGGGGCTAAATTACGTCTCCGGTGAAGGCGTCTCGCAGGACTACGCCAAGGCCGTCTATTGGTGGCAAAAGGCGGCCGCTCAGGGATATGCCAAAGCACAATTTGATCTTGGGGTCCTATATCACAATGGTTGGGGAGGGGCGCAGGACGATACCAAGGCTGCCTATTGGACGCAGAAGGCAGCCGATCAAGGGAATGTTGATGCAGAGGTTGGGCTTGGAAGCCTCTACTATAATGGTCAAGGCGTCCCGCTTGGTGCCACCGAGGCTGATTCTATCTCGAAACCTTATTACAACGGCATGGGAGTTCTCCAAGACAACACCAAGGCTGCCTACTGGTTTCAAAAGGCGTCGGATCAAGGAGATGCTACCGCAGAGGACGCCCTTGGCGGCCTATATTACAATGGCCAGGGCGTTTCTCAGGACTACGCCAAGGCTGCCTATTGGTATCAAAAAGCCGCCGATCAAGGGAACGCCGACGCAGAGGATAATCTAGGGAACCTTTACATAGTGGGGCAGGGCGTTTCGCAGGATTATGCCAAAGCCGCTTATTGGACCCAAAAAGCCGCAGACCAAGGCGATGTGAACGCGGAAGACGATCTCGGGAACCTTTACGATACCGGCAACGGCGAACCTGAGGATTTAACCAAGGCTGCCTATTGGTATCAAAAAGCCGCCGATCAAGGCGACGTAGACGCGGAAGTTGATCTTGGGAACCTATATAATGACCAAAATGAGGGCAGCGGTACTACCGTCGCCGAGCAAGCCGTAAAGGATGATACCAAAGCGGCCTTTTGGTACCAAAAGGCCGTAGCCCAGGGCGATTCTCTTGCAGAAGATGCTCTAGGAGGGCTTTATGCGACCGGCCAGGGAGTTCCCTTGGATCAGGTCAAAGCTTACATGTTGCTCGATTTGGCGGTTTCACACGAGCCGCAGGGGCTCAATTTGAGTGGTGACCGGGATCGTGTTGCTTCAACAATGACGCCAGACGAAATTGCCGCCGCACAAAAGCTTGCTTCAGAGGCGCCATCTCAAGCTGAAAAACCGGCATGCCTGAATTGGAGGCTTCAGAATTAATGCCCCGCGGGAAAAGACTTCTGCCTCACTAAATATCTTTTCGTCGCCATACACCGTCGATCTGGAACCATCTTTCAGAGACCGAGCGATCGTCTGAAACAAGGGTAATTGAGTGTGCAGGAATTTTCGGGTGATTGGTCACCTTGCTAAAAACCTGGCGCGCCTCATCAACGGTCTTAAAGTCAACGGTCAACGGATTGAGCAGCGGCTCAATTTCCCCGCTGGGGTTGGTCCAAAACATCTGCAAGGTGAACTTCATGCCCTTACTATAACTATTGTTTGTGTGGTTTGTCATGGTCGGTTTCGGCCGACCGGTATGATTCCCCAATAAATCAAGTTTTCTAAAATCAAGAATTAAGACCCGACAACTTGCGGATCGCGTCGGCGTCCGCTGCACAACGATAGGAACACTTCATGGCTCGAGTCGTCCCATCCCAGATTGTTGCTTTTATTGACCAAAATCTGAGCGAACTCCAATCTGGACGTCTCATCGTGACCCATGCTTCCGTAGCCGGCCTAACTGCCATAGCACATTTGATTGATGAGCTTCCGACGGAATTGTTGACGATCAGCGGGAGGGATTACAGCGATCTTGTGCATGCGGTTGAGACTATTAGAAACTCAGTTGCCTTCTGGCAGCACAATGCATCTCGCGATATTGGGATCGCCAACATCGGCGGAAAAAACATTCTGCAGATACTTCGGCAAGCTCTGGCAAGGTGCCCTGATCAAAGCCCATCGCCTGCGACAGTCGAGCTGGCATTCATCGCGGATGGCGTCCTGCGGGACAGCGTTCGATTGGACATAAGCACCGCGACAAGCGCGTTGCACAACGGAGAATGGAAAGCAGCGACCGTCTTGGCGGGGGCTGCTGCAGAGGCTTTGCTTTTGTGGGCTGTTACAAAATCACCTGGCCTCTCATCCTTGGCACAGAAGCCCCAAGGACCACCGGAAAAATGGCATCTTGGAGATTATATAGCGGTCGCCATGTCTCTCAACTTAATCAAAAATAATACCAAGGAACTAGCCAATCTAGCTAAGGATTTTCGCAATCTCATCCATCCAGGCCGCGCTCAGCGTCTTGACGAAGTTTGTGATCGCGCAACGGCCTTGACTGCACTGGCCGCCGTGGAGTGCATTGTACGCGATCTAAGCTAAATATCTTACGCGATGGGCGCTATCGTGCCGCAGTGTGCAGAAATCACAAATTATGCACCAAAGCTTGGTTGTTGAAAAATAGAGTTTTTTCTGTTGCACAAGTCCGGTGCGCGAGCGATGCTGCGATCTTGCTATGTCAATCGCCACATCGCCATTTGCACTATCAGACGAGCAGTTCAACGAACTTTTGCGTCTGACCAACATGTATCGCCGACAGGCGCTTATGTGCCTGGAGGCGAAGGCTTACCTGGCGGGCGCGGTGATGGTCGGCGCCGCTCTGGAAT
>Ga0335069_10013929_pt1 | contig 11276 bp, 15 predicted proteins | sample Lox_Sample_11_FD_206714 | JGI IMG/M metagenome (GOLD analysis project Ga0335069, IMG submission 206714) | Soil microbial communities from Loxahatchee National Wildlife Refuge, Florida, United States - Lox_Sample_1.1 | ecosystem: Environmental > Terrestrial > Soil > Wetlands | place: USA... | reverse complement strand
GAAGCGAAGGTCAGGCGCTTGCCGAACAGTTTCCGAATGGCGAGATCGAAGCGGTCAGCATCGTTCAGAGGATTGTCTTTGGTCGCACGATTATTGAAGCGGAACATCTGCTCATCAAGGTAGCGAAACAGATGGAATGGTTCGACGCTCACGTAGGTTCCAGCGATGCCGCGCTTCAGGAGACTCCAGAAGTTCTCCAACCCATTGGTATGGACGCGACCATCAACGTATTTCTCGGCATGGTCAACGACTTTATGGGCATACTCCTGAGCCAGTCCATCATAAGAAGCCAGAGCATCGGAGTAGAGAGCCGCACCAGCTTCGACGTGCTCTTTGACAATGGCGTGAAGTGCAGACCGCTTGCGGTCGCTGACTACAGCGGTGCGAACCTTGCCGCCACGTTCCAGCGCGCCGAATACGATGGCTTTGTCTTTTCCGCCAGTACCAGTGATGCGGCGCTCCCGTTTGTCAATGTGCATGTTGCGTGCCTTGCCGCCGATGAAGGTCTCGTCTACTTCGACTTCACCGCTCAACTTGCTGCCGAAGTTCTCATCCTGCATAACGAGCCGGATGCGGTGAAGCATGAACCATGCGGACTTCTGAGTGACCTTCACATCGCGGGCAATCTCGTAGCTGCTGATACCATTCTTGCAGTTGGTGACGAGCCAAGTTGCGGTGAGCCACTTGTCCAGGGGGATGGCGGAATCTTCCATCACAGTCCCGACCTTGATGGAGAATTCACGCTTGGCATGATGTTTCGAGCAAGTCCAAGTGCGCCGATGCGCACGAAACGCCACCTTGCCAGAGCCGCAAGTGGGGCAAGTCACGACGCCATTAGGCCAGCGCCGGACGGACAAGTAAGCAATGCAGTTGTCGGGATTGGAGAAGTAAACGACTGCCTCTTGCAGGCTCTCAGGTTCTTTCATGGTCTTGCTCTCCATGACCAGAATCTTAGCTCAGAATCGTGGTGGAGTCAAGTAATTTATTGCCCTTTTTAGGGTGGGTTTTCTGCCATATCTGACTTCCTCAGCTAGTTTCACCAGCTCCCAAGCGGCCGCGAAGATGGCCTCATCCCCCTGCTCCTGCCAGAATTCGATATCAAACGACCGATCGGGGAACCCACCCTCCACCAGTCTGTTCTCCACTGCGAATTTTGAGGAGTGCTCATCATTCCCTCGCAGAACCCGTTCGAACGTATCAGGATATCAGGATCAAACGAGCCAACTTTGGTCTGCCTTCGCACGCACGGCAGACGCCCAGTTTACCGTTGCATTCTTCTGCCAGCCGGCAACTCGTCGCTATGGCTGACAGGTGCTTGGACGGCGTGGATCGAGGTACTGAGACGAGGGCAGCCGAACCCGACTAGTGGGCGATAAGAATGGGCGTTGCGGTATCGGTTGAGGGAGGTGGTACTGGATCGGCCACGGTTGGATTGGGGCGAGGCAGGCGGCGGCCGCAGTTTGGGCAGAACGCGACACCCACGCCAGTGGCGAGTCCGTATTCCTTCACCTTTCGGTATGCGGTGGTTTTGCCGATACCGAGCAGTTGCGCGGCCGCGAGAATACTTCCGCCACTCACTTGAAGAGCCTTCTCCAGTGCTGCTTTCTCCAAGTCGATGAGGTTGAGCGTTTCTGGCATCACAAATGAGTGGCTCACCGCTTTGTGGCAATTGGCCGATCCCATTTCGTAAGCACGATGGGCTAGTCGCTCCGGGTCTAACGTCCCTCCCCGCGCCGCTCGCGAAAGAGAGCCTAATATGGCTTTGTCAGTTTCCGGGATCATGAGTTCCTCCTTGATGGTTGGTTCTTGCAGTCAGTCTTACCGGCTTCGTGCGAGTAGTTCCTAGGTGTTGACGCTTGCCCTGGAACTGGGGAATGCAGTTGAGAGCTTTGGTGCGGCGATCAGAATAGCGACAGCTGGCCGGTTTCGACCCTCTTGGATGGGGTTTCGCAGGGCGGCGGGATGATGCGCTCTTCGAGGTTAGTGCCGGAACCCGACTCCACGCTCATCTCAGGAATCTCAATTTCCGGCACCGTTGCCTCATCGGGTGCTTCGAGGGTCGGGGCGGATGCCCCAGGCCGCAGCTGCTGGAGGCTCTTCCACACGGAATCGGCTGACTCTCCGATCCCCTTGTTCTCCACCAGCTCCCGCGCCATCGCGGTGAGCATGTCATCATCACCATCGATTGCCTGGAGACCCTCCGAAGCAAACTTGCCCTCCATGGCCAAGGCGACCAGGAGTTTCCTGCCCATCAAGCGCAGGCAGACCTCTTGCATCGTGCCCTTGTAAGCAAAGAACTTCACCTCCACCGGCCGCCTCTGCCCGATACGCCATGAACGCCGGCTGGACTGCCGCAACGTATGCAGGGAATATCCCGTCTCGTAGAACAAAATGGTCGGAAAGTCCAGGAGATCCAGTCCGGTCTCAACGATCTTGGGATGGCAGATCGCGACATCGATTCCGCGACGCAACTGTTCGCGGTACCAGGCTTCCCGCCTGTGAGTGGGAACGCTGGCTCGCAGGATCGCTGCTCTTAGTCCCTCGGTGCGAAACAGCTGTTCCAGCCGTTCGATCACATCATGCTTGTTGGTGTAAACCGCAAACACCTGGCATTTGCGGCCGCGTGCGAGCTGGGCTTTCACTTCTTCGATCAGCGCTCGCTCTTTCGCGTGGGTCTGGCGCCGGTCCAGATCCACGGTCTCGGCAATCACAAAGCTCACGCGGCACTTGGTTCCCGGATCAAATTCAGACCCGTACAGAGTGCCGAATCCATACGGATGGTCAGGCCAGGCCAGCAGAGCGTTAAGCATGGTGCTAGCCACGCTGCTGTTCCCGCGATGCTCCTTCAGGCAAGCCGTAATCTCCTCTTCAAGGTTCTCGTAGGACGACTTGAGTGGCTCTTCCATTGCCACCGGCACGACCTCTTCCCGGTAACTTGGTAAACCGTCCGAGATATCCTCCAACCCAATGAACGCGCAATGGTCCATCAGATACTTGCCGAACAGGAGCGGCGAGGCGCCCGGCTTGCGCTTGATCGTGACCGTCTTCTTGGTTTTCCTGGAGCAGGCGTTGTCCTCGACCGTGATGCGCTCGATGGTCTCGATCACGCCGAAGTCGCGGGTAAAGCGTTCCCGTCCTGCAGAGCCCCATTCGTAGCCGTCCTCAATCATGCGTTTTGCATCGGTGCGGAACAGTGTGTTGAACAGGTCGTCCGCATAGCCGGAAAGCAGGGTCCCCGTTAGTCCCAAGAAGCGCCGTGCCGTCTTGTTGAGCACTCCAAGAGCGTTGCCTTGAGCCGTGTCCCCAGCCAATTGATGGATTTCGTCCGCAATGGCGTAGTCCCACCAATCCGGCATGTAGCGCCCCATGTATTCCGCTGGCGCCACCCGCGCAATTTTGCTGTTGTCCGCCTGCCAGAGGGCGGAGAATTTGCTCCTCCCCGCCTTCGCGTCCTCGACGGTCTCGTGCAGACGCTTCTTCTCGAAGTCAAGCGCGCTCAGCCGCACTCCGTCGGTCTCGACCGGACAACCGGTGTCCGGATTCGTAAGCGACCCGAGGTATCTTCCCGAACGGCTCATGCCGTAACAGTGCTTCCAGAAATACGAGAGCTTCGCCTTCTCTCGACCAATACAGAAGATCGTGGTTCCGGGACAGAGCTTGCGCCAGCCTTTACGTCCCAGACGCCGCAATTCAGCCAGCGATGTGTGGAGTCCCTCACGCACGATCTCACCCCGACGCAGTCGGACCTCGTTGACGCCATGTGGCTGTGTCGGATCGCCGCCATTGCGCATGTCGTCGATCAGGAACACTCGGACCTGAGGCAGAGTTAAGAATGTTTCCCGCGCCCATTTCTCGACCAGGTGCGGTGGCGCCATAACCAAGCCCAAGAACGGCCTTCCGGCGCTATGCACCAACATGCTTCCCAGCGCGATTAGAGTCTTGCCCGCACCGCACTCGGCAACCACATTGGCGTTGCGAGCCAACTGCCATCGCTTGCTCACGCCCATAATTGCCAGAGTTTGGGCCGGATATGGAACGCGCACCATCCGGGAAAGGAGTGGGGACGGCGTCTCATCGGCACCATGGAGCGCCGGGTATGACGAGAGGATTCGGTCACCTATCTCGTCCGAGTGTCGTGCGAGATAATCGTGAATCGTGTCTAAGCTCTGCATGGATCTCTCCGGACTGGAGTTTTGAGAACGCCCGGCATTCACAAACAATAGGAAAGACTGGGCGACCGAAAGGCACGGGACCGTCTGATCCGGTGGCGGCTGCAATGGCTATGCGTCAGAATGAAGGAGATGAAGCTGGACGTGGACTGCCACTCAATTAGAAGAGCTACAGCAGGAGGCGCGCTCCGATCAAACTGCCCGTGCGGCGTGTCGCCCTTCGGCTTGTCTCATCGATGCGGCGATCAGTTCATCCTGGAGCAATCTATTCGCTACCGCATCGATAGTACTCATGACAATCCGCACTGTCTGGCGGTCCGACTCGAGCCTTTCGGCGAGTTCGCTGTTACCAACAACCAAAGCATCGGTTATATGCGCGCCAATATCGGTGATCGATGAGCGCAGCACCTGCTTGAGGCGCGACGCAAGCTCGCGCCTTATGGCGTGGCGGTGATGGGCAATCGCCGAGAAAGATTCCGTTACGGCCGCGTCCAGCGCGCCAATCGTGGATTTCCGGGACCCATTGCCAGAGCTTGGTGGTAGCTGTTCGTCTCGGCGCTCACCCGATGCTTGGTCAAGTTCATTTCGTGCCTGCGTCAGCAGGTTACAAAACAGGGCAAGGCGATCACCGCGTCCTGCCCAATCGGCGATCAGTTCCTCAAGAGGCTCTCGCTTGACTGTTACGTATGCGCAATCGCGGTCCGCCTCAACAAGATCCGCGAGCACGCCATCCAAGGCGTTCATCGTTTTTCTCCATTCATGGGTCGAGATTCTCGGGTGGGGTTGTGCTCCGGGCACACAACTTATGTTGGCGTCAGGTAGTGGGTCAGGTTGAGTTTTCGGCAGCGGGTCAGCTCCAATTTCCGCACGCTGAGTAAACCAAAGCGGGTATGGCAGCCGCTTATGCTTACAATTGGAGCTATGAAACCGTGCGTGTGCAATGGCAGCAACGACAACTGCCGCTACTGCTCAGGGTCAGGTTACGTGACGACGACCCCCTTCCGAAGGGCACCACTAAAAGTCCGTATATCGACATGAAACTTCCCACTCATCCGCGACTCGACCCGGGGATTGAGAATGAAATTGTGGGAGGTATTTTGGCTCGGCAAGCAGAAAGAGACAAATTAGAGGCAAGAAGGACGGCAAGGCGGAAGAATATTTTGGTCTTCGCGGCACTCCTGCTGCTAACTCTGTTGCTCTACTTGTTCTTTCGGTGGCGCGATGCTCAGGTGCCGGGATCGTCGATTAGCTGATACATGCCATCTCCTAGGCGATAGGCTTCCGGCTTCACTCCCTTAAGCACATAGTTTCCCTTTTCTTTTCCGTCGGCGCTGATGGACTGATTGGCTGGAACCGTTCGGATCGTGTTCACACTGAACCGCGACTTGAGTTGCGGCATGATATCGGAATGCACCGGTATGCGTCCTGCCTGCGCAGATCGCGAACCGACTCCCAGAATGTCACGTTTACACGGTGCACCCACGTCTGTGGAGAACGAAACTAACCCACTACCTGGCGCCCCGGAGCTTGCGGCGAGATGGTTAGCCGCGGGGGTTACTTGAAGAGCAGACCGTGTGAGGGAGACTCGCTCAGTTTCTGCGGGAATTACGCGACTTTCTTAACGAGTTGGATGGCGGGCCATTCGACTGGTCCGTTCTGGTCTGGAAAACCGAGTTGCCAATTTCTCAGACCTCTTGCGAGCAAGGCCAACAGGTGCTTTCGCGTGGCTTTAACCGCCACACCTGCGTATCCAAACCCGGGAAGAGGCTGTATGCGCTTCTGCTGTTGCAATTGCGATATCACCCACGAGCCCCATTCCGGCGTGGCAGGCAGGCCATAGTGGCTCACCAGCGACGACCAGATGAACGCATTGTCCTCGCTGACCAGGAGCAGTTTCCCGTCCGAGGTGGTTTCCGCTAACTCCTGAGAGCAGCTCACAAAATGCCTTAGCGGCCGCTTACGTCCGGGAACCACGATCGACCCCCGGAAGCATAACGGCTTTTCGCCCAGTGAGACGATACTCTCCGCGCCGTGAGGATCTACCACGGTGAATGAGTCTCCATTGGCGAACGCTGCAGCCAGGGCGCCGATCTCCACGTCGCCGCCGACAACCGAGATCAAATGGGCTTTGGCTTGTTCCTCTCCGACGAAGGCATCCAAGGAGACGCGGATGTTGGTGGCGGTTTTTTCTGTACTGCGGCGGTAAACGAGTCTGCCGAAACGTTCATGAGCGTTCTTCATCACTGAGCTCTCTTTCGTTGTTCCTCTTGGGCGGCGATCTAATGGGTGGCAGTTGGTGTCTCACGCCTGAAGACGTCTGGAAGGACTGTGAGGGCCCGGGTTTGAGAGGGACAAGCCTGAGTACTGGTCGTCGTTCGTTGTGTTCAGAGTTCCCGAAGAAATAGCTCGACGCGGTCGGTCGTCCAGATTGCGATGCCGCTGCCAAAGAAGTCTTGATCCTCGGTCCAAATCGGAAGGTCGAGCAGCAGCGCAACCGCCGCAACCGGCCAATCGTCTGGATCGCGAGGAAGAACTCTAGCGCGGGCAGTCTCTTGATAATCCTCGTACAGGCTTTTGTCTACCGGCTGAACTATCAGAGCGACTTGGTCAAGCACAGACAGCGCCAGATCAACGTCGAAGCGCCGGCGCGTCGAAAGGCCGGGAATGTATTTGAGCGCGTCCTGGAAACAAATGTCTTAAAAGTTGGCTTGGTCCTCGTAAGCTTCCAGAATCTGTCGGACCCGTTGCCCGAAAACCGCACGCAACAGGATATTGGCGTCTAACACTAGGCCCTTGCGCGTAGTCATTTTCTCTTACCCGCGCGCCAGACCTTGAAGTCTGCAAGAATCTCGTCCTCGGAAATCCCTCCACTAGCAAGCACTTGCTGCAGGCGGGAGGCGGCTTCTTTGAGAGCTGCTCGCTCCGTCTCCGCCCGTTTATGGCGGGCAGGAATGTAGTAGCCAACGGTATCCCGATGACACGTGATGGCCACAGGCACGTCGCTCTCCAGGAGATAGCTAGCCAGCTTCTCTCGAAATTCGCGAATCCCGACCTTTAATGCTTCCATCTCCCCACTCCTCACTGTGTACATATGTGTACACAACTGCGATATCATTTCTTCGACCTGCCGTTCAAGGAGTACCCTCCGTCCGCTGGCGTCTATTCGTCGGAGGATTTGCTAAGAACCTCCTCCCTGGCCTCCTTCAGCTCGATGATCTGGCCACTCTCGTACGCAAGGGTCAGTTCATGGCTGAACCGTTCGCGTTTGCGGATGATGGTCTCCCCCTCCGCTTCGCCGTCCTCATTGAACTCATCGACATGCTTGACTGATCGCCAGTGCGCGATGTGCCGCGTTTGGCCTTCCCCGAAAAAGCCATTCAACATTCCGCTGCACGCCAGCAGTCCTACGTGGCCTTTATGCAGCGGAGTCACCGGCCGGCCGCTCATCTTCTGCTGTTTGCGGACCAAAACCCCGCGGGCGTTTTGCATTGCTACAGACCGCTGAACTGCATCCTCAATCACATCCAGTGGCAATCCCGTGTAAGTGATCGTCGCGGCTGATGATGGTGGGATGGCGTAGCGCTCCACAACCTCTTGGTTAAGAACTGGAAGGAGATGTGGCTTGTACGCGATCCTGAGCAAATCCTCCGCTCCCTTGGGTTCGCCGCGAAGATGAGATTTCTTTCGTCTGCCAAACACCACGACCTGATTGAAGCGAACGGAATCCGGGTGTCCGAGTCGAAAGACGGAAAGCCGGTCAAACTGGCTGGCCAGCAGACGCGCACAAGTCCCAACGACGGGAGCTGGAACAACGAACACCAGCACTCCATCGGTGGTCACCCAGCGATAACAGTGCTCCAGGAACACCAATTCCATTCTCTTATTACTGTGCGGTCCAACTTCGGTGTCGTAAGGTGGATTCAGGTACAGAAGCGAGCAGGTTTCCGCGAGCACCCGGCACTCAAAAGCACTGCCGTGGACGGTTGCGATACCATTTTCGGTGGACGCGGCTGCTCGGTCTGCATCGAGCTCAATGCCGGCCAGATCAGCACCTGTGCTCCAAGTGATCTCGACCAGAGCTGTGCCATCGCCAACACAAGGATCGATCGCCGCGTAGGGCGCCGAGGACACCAGCAGCGCCCGAATATTACGGGCCTCTTCGACCGGCAACGGATAGTAACCGAGTTTGATGCGGGCAGCATTTCTCATTTGCCCCTCCAGAGCTTGCACTCAATTTTGCCGCATGTCGGGAATAGAGTCCGGTCTCGCGTGGTCCTTAATGCCATCTTCCAGGTGTGCGGCTGCGTCCCTTCTTAGGGAAAGGGGATCCGGATATTCAGCGCCTAGTGGTGCCGCTGATGACCAAACCTCTCATCTGGTCGTCGCTGGGCATGTGGGGGTAAACGAGGTCTCCAAAGCTTAGACACGAAGAAGAAACGGCAGCTGGTGGGGGTGTGACTCAGGTATTACAGCATTCATCGTCTAAGCGCTGGCCATACATCCAGCGTTGTGGCTTGATCTGCATGAGCCAGTCTTGTGCCGTGGGAATGCGACCTAAATCTTCTTTCACATGCTGTTCCCCCACATAGCGCACCGGAACTGGATTCCCATCGCTATTTGTGATGGTCACGCCAAACATCTTTTCGCACAGGAAAATTCCCTCAGCATGATGCCGAAGCGCTCGGTGACGAAAGTCGGAAAGAAACGCTTTCGATTCATCGAACCAGTTGTGAATCGCAAGATAGTCCTCGGCCTTGCCACCGAACTTCCTGGCGCTGCTCTCCGCGTGCCTTATTGGATGAGCCATGGTCATTAGACCTCGTATGTGGTGCTTGAATAATCCTCAAATCTGTCGTTTCGCTCGACCGAGATTCGCCGCGCTTCCACGTCCAGCACTACGTCCCCGAACCCACCACAGTCATTCTCATATCCGAAGGGAACCAGCGCCTCGAAATGCTGTTGCAGATGCGAAACATCGTGTTTGATCGGCCGGCTGTCGTCGTGGATGTATTCATCGGAGTCGAAGCATCGGGCCTCTTCTGTGACGCCGGAGTCCCCGTAGCCGTCAAAGTGGACTGCTACAAACGTGACGCCGGCGGCCGCTAACTTCTCATTCCGCCAGAATCGCGGCTTTCGCCAAAACCTGTGTCGGATCGAGTGATTCTTCATGGTTAGATTGTTGACCTTCCATCGGACATTCCTTTCGAGCGGTGTGAATCTTGAGCAATAAAGGTTGGTTTGTTCGAGCAGGCAGAGAGGCAATGGTTATGCTGCGTGGTGTTGATTGGGGCCAGCGAGTTCTTCGAGACCAAACACAATGTGTTGCAGGGTCTTGAGGTCCGAAATCTCACCGAGAGGAGGGGCTTGGAGCTTAGCAAGCAATGCCTCAACAGTCTTCGGATCGAGCCGCTTTGTGACGGCTTCCAGACGATTGATTCCCCGTGCAACCGACTCCATCATCTGGAGGACTTTCCGCTTGATGCTGGTGTCGCGAATCAGCTTTGGCTGATTTACGCGGCCGTACTCGCGGAGGATGCTGCGATATAAGGTCGTGCCAACAGCCTTTTCCATACACAGAATGCGCTCATCGAGGTCGTCAGCTTGGGCAGCGGCAGATGAACCCTTAGCCTTCTCGGTCTGGCTTTGCCGGTTGCTGTTGCCATTTGTGGGGGAAGTTGGGCGAGCAGGCGCTTGCCCATTGTTGCCGTTGCTTGTTCCGTTCGGACGCCCCACTTGGAATCCTGCGTCTGCCTTTCCGTTGCCATTCCTGCCTGAAGGCCGCATTCCTTCCCGCCAATTCTCCGGAAGCGCCCATGCGAACAACACGGGTGTTCTGACCGGCTGGCGGTTCCGGTCCAGATCAACCCAAACGGCTTGGATATCGTAGAAATACCGGCCAAGACCAAAGCACGAACAGGCCCGCTTGAACGCCTGCGCGTCGGCTGACGTCATACCGTTATCGTCGTCGGCCCACTCTTCGCCTGTGCCCGCGTGCGACCCAATGCCAAAGATCGTGACGGTGCAGGTGACTAACACCTTGCCCGAGACGATGCTCTCGCCTTTCTTCACGCGGGTGATATTGGTCATCGTCTCGACCTTGTACTCGCGAGTCCAGCCGTGCGGCGTGAACAGCGCATTCAGCCGGTCAGCGTAGGCGCGCGAATCGGCATACGGCACGATCTGACCGCGCTTCTTGTCGCTGCTTGTGTTGGTAACCCGCCACCGGACCTGGTCTGGTGGAAACGGGATCTCAAGCTCTGCCAGAAGCTTCGTAACATCCAGTCCCGAAGGTGATGTCGGGGTGTCTTCAGTAGGCATGGAAGGCCCTCCTTCAACTTGCGTGAGGTTCTCGCTGACTAAGTCGGGTCGGGGAATGCCAGTTACGCGCTTTGGCGTTTCAGATGTTCGCTCGGCAGCAGTCGCCGTCAGACAGCCGTGGCACCCCGCGTCAGTTCAGTTGGTGAGCGTTCAAGAAACCGTCGAACTTAGCCGGGGTATTGTGGGAAGAGAACGGCAGAATTTTCTTTGAAATGCGTTACGGACGTCCCGCAGAAATGGCCGCAGGGTGGAGGGCTTCGATCTCAACGAAGCGAGCAAAGTCCTTATCATTGAAGGTTAGGATGCGTTTCACACCGTGCACCCGCATTGCGGCGACCAGACGCGCATCGTGAACGCGAACACCCGACACATTGTGCGTCACGATTAAGCGACGCCACTCTCGATGAACTGCCAAGTTGTCCGCGAGCAGCCGAAGCCGCGACTCGAACAACCGTGCGCGCTGGTCAGCCTCCTGCGGTGATAGTCCATATCCATTGCAGTCCGCTGGTCGAGTACAGGCGTTCCAGAACTCCGCAACGTTTTGTGAGGTGTAGCAGAGGACTGCTCCTTGCTTGGCTAGCGCCTCAAGAGCAGCCTCGACGATTGGATAATCAGGATCACTGGGCTGCACCCAACGGATCAGGATATTGCTGTCAATCAGGTAGCGCGTACCGGCCATTTTCAGCGGCGGTCCTCGTAAAAGCTTTCACGGGTGAATGCCGAGGTGGGCACCTTCGGCAACTTCTCCGAGTCCTCCGCGATCCCGTCGAGCATGGCGTGAAGTTCGGC
>Ga0335069_10013928_pt1 | contig 11276 bp, 11 predicted proteins | sample Lox_Sample_11_FD_206714 | JGI IMG/M metagenome (GOLD analysis project Ga0335069, IMG submission 206714) | Soil microbial communities from Loxahatchee National Wildlife Refuge, Florida, United States - Lox_Sample_1.1 | ecosystem: Environmental > Terrestrial > Soil > Wetlands | place: USA... | reverse complement strand
TTAAAGTATCAAAGAAGCCTCCCCTCTTCATTACGCAGGAAGAGTTTGAGAAGCTCCTGAAGAAAGTACAAACTGAAACGCTGAGAGATTTCTACACGGTGGCAGGGAATACAGGCATGAGGCTGAGTGAATTGCTGAATCTGAAATGGTCTAGCGTTTCTTTTGATAAGAAGCAGATTGGCGTTGTCAATACGGAAGACTTCACAACAAAATCAGGCAAGTCAAGGATAGTGCCGATGAATGAGTTGGTCGTTACTGTTCTGTCAAAAAGATTTGCAAACAAGAACGGGAGTGAATATGTGTTTCACAAATCAAATGGATTCAAATATGACAAAAACTTTATCAGCCACAGATTTAAGAAGTATGTCCGTGCGGCTGGGCTGAATGACAAATACCATTTTCATACGCTGAGACATTCATTTGCGAGTTGGCTGGCGTTGAAAGAAGTGCCGATATTTTCTATACAGCAATTGCTTGGACACGCTTCGGTAAACACCACGTTACAGTACGCACATCTGAGTTCAAGTGTTCTTCATTCGGCGGTGAATAAGATATAGGAATATTCACAGCAGGAATGTTTTTCCACCTCTTTACCCTGCCATCCGTTACCCTTCCAGCGGGTTTGTGGTTTGTACGTCATACCAGTTACCATTCCAGTGAAGTTTAAAATCAATATTCACATCATTTGAAAGGTACTGAAATGAAACAGACTGAAGTGGTGACGGTGCTGAAAAGCAGGATAGCAAATGCTAATAAAGACGGGAAGGGTTATGTTCTCCCGAAGAGTTATAATCATATCTGGGCGTTGGAATTGCAGAACTTGATTGACAAGAAGATGGCGAAGGAAATTAAATCAAAAGACAAGAAAAAAGGTGTTTGGTTGAAATGACCACAAGTTATTAATAAATAATCAGGCTGGGGTAACACCTGGCCTTTTTATTGCGGTTGCGACTACCACTTTGTATATTGCTCTCCTCAGGGAGTTGAAAATATTTTTCAAATCATTTCAGGTTTTGTTCTTTCCATACTAGAGAAATTCAAGTTTCTTCTTAAGACCAATTTGCGAGGTCAATATGGACAGAACGGATTTGCACTCGCTCAATAAATCATCACTGTTTTCTTCATTCATAATCTTCTGCGTGCTCCTTATAATACTTTTTTCTGAATCTTGTTATGATAACTCACCATTGACTGGTCCAACAATCGTCAACATTTCGCATGGTCAGGGAGTGCGTCCGGGAACACCAACCAGCACCAACGCTCATGATGCTTATGCGTTTTCGGTCAATGCGACCTCAATAACAATGCAATATCAGGATAGCCTAAATTTTGACACAAACACCGTAAGCTATTCTATAATTGTAACCGGGTACAATGAGGGATATGGTATTATCTCGCTGATTGACACTGGGGGCAAGCAAATGCTCAGAGACTCCATCATAAGTGACACCGTGTTAGCGAATTCTAATCTTATCGGGTACATACCAAAGAAATTCGCACTGAATCTAACAAAGTTTTCTGGGAGGATTATCATTGAGGTGACAAAAAAAGATTATGGAATGACCCCAACAATATTCGGGTTGTGGAATTGGCTTTATACAGGCGGGATTGGTGAGGTAACCCCCGCGACTCTGGGGTTTCATGCTTTACTTAATCTCTCAGAGGATTATAAGTGGTCAATTATTGTGGGAGATACGATTGCATTTCAGGGAACATTTTCACTTGATTATGCGAATTCTACCATGTCATGGTATGGTGATATTCTTACCAATCCGGTTGCGGCAATATTTGGAAACAATAGAACATTTGCCTTTGAATTCTTTTATCCTGATGAGTTATCAATGTGGGGATGGGGCACAACTGATTATTATGGTTATTTTTCTAGAGTGAAGTTCCTGGGGAATGGAGTGAAAATATCTCAGCCATCACATTAATATTCTATTTGAAATACATAATCAGAATATTTTTAAATTATGAATCTATTCGGTGTGCCTTTTGACAAGATTGATGCAAGCCATATCCTTGCGCTTGAAGCTAATAATTCCTCAGAATCGCAAACATTGGATTTCAAACTGACACTGCCAAGTGAGGGTCAATTCAATACTTAGGCGTGTTCGTTTGGAAAAGGCATGCATTCACGGGATGCCAGATGAGGGACCCGGGAAGAGATTCCGTCATTCTGAGAACTCTCTCAATCCTAAGAACGAAATTGCGCGATCTCTTTCCGGATTTCAGAAAATAATCGGCTGAAGTACTCCCCCCATCCGGAAATTGTCTTCGGAATATGATGAGAAACACGGATCTTCGCTGATTTCCGGACCGCCCGCAGTCTCTCAACCTAACTCCCTGCAAATCTTTGATTTTCAGACAGCGGTTTACTATTATACTTGTTTATGAAGCTTTCCCTGAAAAACGCATCCCCCCGGACGATCAGGATCACTTTTACGGTCCTGGCCATCCTGACAACCGCCATCGCGGCGGCGCACCTGATGGACCCGCTCGTCTTCAACGTCACCACCAACGACGAGTGCCTCTGGGTCAAAACGGAAGACGGACGGAATGGGATCGTCATCCATGAGATCATCCAGGGCGGCGTCACCGACCGGGCCGGCGTCCGCGACGGCGACTCGCTCCTTGCCATCAACGGCAAACCCGTCACGTTTCTCACCGCCCAGGGCACCCTCAACCGCTACAACTACGGCGATACCGTCACCTATGCCCTGGCCCGCGGATCGGCGCATCTTGAAGCACGGATCGAGGTTCTGAAACTCTTCGATATCCTCGACGTCTCCCTCTTCTTTCTCGGTTTCGGTTTTCTCACCGTCGGCTATATCGTCGTCATGACAAAACCGGAGGGATCCATTCAGCGGATGTTCGGCATCTACGGCATTCTGGCCCTCCTCCTCTTCGGCGTCTTCAATCCGGGTCTGGCCGTCGGCAACGTCTCCGCCTGGCGGGCGATTGCCATCCTGATCGGCTTCTTCGCCGGGAGAGTGATCGCGCCTCCCTACATGGTCCGGTTCTTTCTCCATTTTCCGGTCCGGAACGCCCTCGCCCGGAATCGCTGGATCAGCGCTCTCCTCTACATCATCAGCACCGGCTCGCTGGTGCTTCTCGTCCTGAGCGGACGATTCAATTTCTCCCAGGGAACGTCGCTCGCGCTTCTCGGAACCCCGATCATCTTTTTCCTCGGCGGGCTGGGAATCTTCATCTTCACCTACGCGACGGGGATCGATCCGGCGACGCGGCGCCAGCTCCGGCCGATCCTGCTCGGCGTTGCCATCGGCATCGGCGTCTTCGCCTATATGTTCCTGCTGATCTTCCTTTACTCGGTCGCCTTTTTCTTCCTGAAGCCGCTCCTCATGCTTCCGATCGTCCTCCTCATCCTGACCCCGGTGTCGTTCGGCTACGCGATCTTCCGCTACCGGCTCATGGACATCGACCTGATCGTGGAGCGGAGCCTTCTCTACGGCGCGATCACCGCGTCCCTCGCCGGCGTCTACGTGGCGCTGGTCTTCGGCCTCGGCAGTCTCCTCGGGATGATTGTGCCCGAGCTGAACAGCCGCCTCGTCAGCGTCGCGGCGTTCATCGTCATCGCGTTTATCTTCGACCCGGTCAAACAGCGGGTCCAGAACTCCATCGACCGGACCTTCTACCGGGAACGGCACGATTATCAGAAGGCGCTTCTGGAATTCAGTCAGGAACTCCCCCGGTTCATCGACGTTCATCAGATCATGGAATCGATCGTCGCGAGGATCTCGTCGACCATGCACGTCGATACGCTCGCGGTCGTCGTCTACCTCCCCGACGGCACGACGGCCTTCACCGGCCGCAATCTGACGAAGGAGGAATGCTCCTTCTCACCCTCGGACGACGGGCTCCGCTCGTACCTGACGCGTACCGGCCATCCGCAGTCGCTGGCGTTCATCCGGGAAGAAACCACGATCACCGACGAGGACGACCGGCGGCTCATCGCGGCGTCGGGCGTCGTCTCCGCCGTTCCGATGATTCTGCAGGAGAGGCTCCTCGGCATCATTCTCGTCGGCCCGAAGCGGTCCGGAAAAGTCTACTCGAAGGAGGATCACAACCTCCTCGCGACCGTCGCCGTTCAGGCGGCCATCGCCATCGAGAACGCGCGACTGCAGGAGTCGGAGCTGGAAAAACAGAAGATTCAGAAGGAGCTCGACCTCGCGCGAAGGATCCAGGAGGGGCTTCTGCCGAAAGCCGATCCGGCGCTCCCGCCGCTCGACGTTGCCGGCATCACCATTCCGGCGCTCACGGTCGGGGGAGATTACTATGATTATATCCGCCCCGCTCCCGGGAAACTTCTTACGGTGGTTGCGGACGTCTCGGGCAAGGGAATGTCGGCGGCGCTCTACATGTCGAAGATCCAGGGCATGATCCAGCTTGCGGCGGGGATGTACCAGTCGCCGAAGGAAATGCTGATCCACGTCAACCGCCTCCTCTACGGCGGCATCGAACGGTCGTCGTTCATCACGATGATCCTCCTGCTCTGGGATCTCGAGCAGAGGACGGCCCGCATCTGCCGGGCCGGGCACAACAAGGCGATCATCGCCGCCGGCGGAAAACCCCCGGCGCTCCTCAACACCGCGGGAATCGGCCTGGGCCTCGAACGCGGTCCCCTCTTCGACCAGACGCTCGAGGAGATCAGCATTCCGTTCGACCGGCAGTCGCTCGTGATCCTGTACTCGGACGGCCTCCCCGAAACGATGGACTCCTCGGGGGCGCTCCTGGGGGAAGAGGCCATTCTCGGCATCGCGTGCGACCGGGCCGGCCGGTCGTCCCGCCAGATCCTCGATTCGCTTCTCGCCGCCGCCGACGGTTTCCGGGGAAATGCCGAACAGCACGACGATATTACCATCGTCGTCCATCAGGTCGGCGGATAACCGGGGCCCGTTTGGAAATCTTCCCCGAACTCCGTTAATTTGTGTACAACGCGCCCATTATGAACCGGATACGACCACCCATGGACATCGCACGATACCTCCGCGTACCGTTCTCATTCTGCCTTCTTGTCTTCTCCCTCTCCGCCTGCAAGGACAGCACAACCGACAACACACAGCAGAACATCGTCTTCCCTCCATCCCATGTCAGCTACGGTAAACAGGTCGAACCTCTTTTTCTGGCCGCCTGTGCAATTCCGGGATGCCACACTGAGGAATCCGCCCCCGACGCGGGCGGCCTGAGTCTCGAGACATACCAGGATGCCCTCTCGGTCCCGCTGGTGATCATACCGAAGGACACGCTCGACAGCCGTCTGGTCTGGAGCATTCAGGGAGAACACGGTGCGACGATCATGCCGCCGATCGGGAGACCGCCGCTGTCGGCCAATCAGATCACCGGATTGAAAACGTGGATCAAAGAGGGAGCGCTGAACAACTGATCAGGAGGTGACGAGGTGGGGAGGCTTCACGGGAGCCGTCCGGCCCGTTGAAGGGGTGATGCGGGCTTCCAGTTCGTGTCGGAACTTGCGGATGAAACTCTGCACCGGCCACGCCGCCGCATCGCCGAGCGCACAAATGGTGTTTCCCTCGATGTTGTTCGCGACATCAAGGAGAAGATCGATATCCCCCGCCGCGGCGTTTCCCCCGGAGAATCGTTTGAGGATTTTTTCCATCCAGCCGCATCCCTCCCTGCACGGGGTACACTGTCCGCACGACTCGTGATGGTAAAAATGCGCGATCCGGGTGATGACCCTGAGGAGATCGGTATCTTCGTCCATAACGATGATCCCGCCCGTGCCGATGGAGCTGCCCGCGGCCTTCAGCGAGTCGGCGTCCATCCGGACCCCTTCGAGTTCCTCTCCCCGGAGCCACATGGTGGATGATCCGCCGGGAATGACCGCCTTGATCTTTTTGTTCCCGGGGACGCCGCCGGCGTAGTCGTTAATGATATCGGTGAGCAGGACGCCGGTCGGGAGCTCGTAGACACCCGGTTTATTGACGTGACCGCTGATTCCGATGAGGATCGGACCGGGATGTTTCGGCGAGCCGATCTTCGCATACCACTCGGCGCCCCGGCTGATGATGAGGGGGACGTTCGCGAGGGTCTCGATATTGTTGATGGTGGTCGGACAGCCCCAGACACCGTACTGGGCCGGAAAGGGGGGCTTGACGCGGGGATAGCCGCGGTTCCCTTCTATGGAGGTCATCAGGGCCGACTCTTCCCCGCAGATATACGCTCCCGCTCCGCGATGGATGTAGAGATCGGTCGAAAACCCCGAGCCGAGGACGTTTTTGCCGATATAGGATCGCGCATAGGCGTCGTCGACGGCGGTCTGAAGAAGGCCGATCCACTTCGCGTATTCTCCCCGGACATAGACATAAATCGTCGAGATCCCCATCGCATAAGCGGCGATGACGGCGCCTTCGATGAAGAGGTGCGGATTGAATTCGAAAATCTGGCGGTCCTTGAAGGTTCCGGGTTCGCTCTCGTCACCGTTTGCGCAGAGGTACTTCACTTTCGTGGTCTGCTTCGGCATGAAGGTCCACTTGAGCCCGGTGGGAAAACATGCGCCGCCGCGGCCGCGGAGGTTCGATTTCTTGACCTCCTCGGTCACTTCTTCCGGTTTCATCCCGAGCGCCTTGCGGAGGGCAGCATATCCGCCGTTCCGTTCGTACACGTCGATCCTGTGGAGGTCGGGAATTGCGGGAAGGAGAAATTTTTCGAACGCTTCGGGCATCGCTATTTCCATCCTTCCATCAGCCGGTCGAGTTTTTCCGGCGTGAGGTTTTCGGCAAAATCATTGTTGACCTGAAGCATGGGAGCGGTGCCGCAGGAGCCGAGGCATTCGACCTCGGTGATGGTGAAACGGCCGTCGGCGGTCGTCTCCCCCTCGTGGATTCCGAGCCGTTCGCTCAGGTGCTTCATGATCCGGTCACTGCCCCGGAGCATGCAGGAAACGTTCGTGCAGACCTGGAGGTGATATTTCCCGACCGGTCTGGAATTGTACATCGTGTAGAACGAAAGGACGCCGAGCACGTGGCTGACCGGAAGGTCAAGCAGGCCCGCGATGTACTTCATGACCTCACCGGAGATCCAGCCGAACTGCTCCTGCGCCATCCAGAGGACCGGAAGGGTGAGCGCCTGTTTCGTCGGGTAGCGCTTCCTCATCTCCTCCAGCTTCCTGAGATTTGCCTCGGAAAACTGCACCTGGGGTGCCTGTGCCGCGGTGGTCATTTGTCGGCCTCCCCCATCACGGGATCGACACTCCCGATCACCGCAACGACATCGGAGATCATGCCCCCCTTCAGCATGACGGGCATGGCCTGGAGGTTCACGAACGAGGGCGAGCGGATCTTGAGACGCCAAGGATACCCTTCCCCGTGGCTGACGAGATAAAAGCCGAGTTCACCCTTGGATCCCTCGATGGCGTGGTAGATCTCCCCCACCGGCGGGTTGATGCCGAAATTCACGATCATGAAATCGTGGATCAGCTCCTCCATCCTGCTGTAGGTGCGCTCCTTGCGGGGAAGCACCTTCTTCGGATCCGATGCATGAACCGGGCCGTGCGGCAGTTTTTCGAGAGCCTGCCGGAGAATCTTCACGCTCTCCTTGATTTCCTGGAGACGGACGTAGAACCGCGCGAGGGTGTCGCCGTCGTCGTAGACCGGCACGTCGAAATCGAGATCGGGATAGACGAGGTACGGCTCGTCGCGCCGCAGATCGTGCCCGATCCCGCTGGCTCTGAGGCACGGTCCCGTGACGCCGTAGGCGAGGGCGTCTGCGGGCGAGAGATAGCCGACTCCTTCACAGCGGCCGATGAAAATTTTGTTCTTGATGAGGATATTCTGGCATTCCGAGAGGCCGGTATGGAACTGGTCGAGAAACCCGCGGATCGCGGCAAGTGTTTCGTCCGAGATATCCTGGGCGATCCCGCCGATGCGGGTGAAGCTGGTCGTGAACCGGACGCCGGTGAGCAGATCCCAGATGTCCTGAATTTTTTCCCTCTCCCGGAATCCCCAGAGGAGAACGGTCACGGCGCCGACGTCCATCGCCATCGTGCCGATCCAGACGAGGTGGCTGGCGAGGCGTGCGAGCTCGGCGCAGATGACGCGGATATACTGGGCGCGCGGGGGCGCCTCGATCCCGGCCAGTTTCTCGACCGCAAGCACGTACGCGACGTTGTTGGCCAGCGGGGAGAGATAATCGAGCCTGTCGGTATGGGGAATGAACTCGTGATACGTGGAATTCTCGGCGATCTTCTCGTAGCCGCGGTGGAGATAGCCGAGATCGGGCACGGCCGAGACGATCGTTTCGCCGTCGAGCCGCACCAGGAGCCGGAGCACGCCGTGCGTGGCCGGATGCTGGGGGCCCATGTTCAGGACCATCTCGTTCTCGAGGGGATCCTCGAACGTGACCGTGGTATCCTGATCCTCGAGGGCGCGGAGAATTTTTTGCTTCGGTTCGATGACGGAAGAAGGCATGATCGGTGCGGGTGTGGCGTTACTTTCGTGGGAGCGGCAGAGAGCCCGGGATACCCATCAGGGGGAAATCCTTGCGGAGCGGATAATGCTCGAACTCCTCGGGCAGGTACATCCTGCGGAGGTCGGGATGGCCGTCGAACTGGATGCCGAACATGTCGTATGTTTCGCGTTCCGCCCAGTTGGCGCCCGCCCAGACATGGGAAACGGTCGGGACATGCAGATCGTCTTCCCCGACCCTCACCTTGACGCGCAGGCGGGTCTTGTGCGGGAGGGAGTAGAGATTGTAGACGACTTCATAGCGTTCGCCCGGCCGGTAGTAATCGGCGCCGCAGACATCCCTGAGGGAATTGAACTGGCATGCGGGGTCGTCCCGGAGGAAGCGGGCAAGATCGGCGATGCAGGTTTTCGCAGCCACGACGGTCGTTTCCCCCCGGTAGACGGTGACCGATTCAATGAGGGTGCCGAATTTCTCCGTCAGCTGCGCGCGCAGTTCGTCAGGCGTCATGTCAGGCCGTTTCCGTGATATACACTTTTTCCGCCTGCCCCGGCTTCTCGCCGCGCGCGATTTTTTTCTGAACTTCCATCAGGCCCTTCAGGAGATTGTCGGGACGGGGAGGACAGCCGGCGACGTAGACGTCGACCGGGATGAACTGATCTATCCCCTGCACAACCGAATAGGAGCGGTACATGCCGCCGGTCGAGGTGCAGGCGCCCATCGCGATCACCCACTTGGGGTCGGGCATCTGGTCGTAGATCTTCCGGACGACGTGCGACATCTTGTAGGTCACCGTTCCGGCAACGATCATCAGATCGCACTGCCGGGGTGAAAAGCGGAACGCCTCCGACCCGAACCGCGCGACATCGTAGCGGGGGCCTGCAAATGCCATCATCTCTATCGCACAGCACGAGATACCCATCGGCATCGGCCAGAGCGAATTTCTCCGCGCCCACCCGATGATCTCATCCAGCCTCGTCGTGAGGAAACCCTCCGACGCGGAGTTCATTGCCATTGAAGCGCCCCCTTCTTCCAGAGGTAAAGATAACCGAGCATGAGAATCCCGATGAAAACCGCCATCTCGATCAGGCCCGCCATGCCGAAGGAACGGAAATTCACCGCCCAGGGATAGAGAAAAACGACTTCGATGTCGAAGAGGATGAACAGCATCGCAACCATGTAATACTTGACGGAAACCCGTTCCCGCGCCGTGCGGATCGGCTCCATGCCGCTTTCATAGGTCGAGAGTTTGACGTCGGTGGGATTTTTCGGGCCAAACCATTCGCTCGATTTCGACATAAAGGCGCCGAAAACGACAGCGCAGAGAAGCATAATACCGATCGGAATATACTGTTCGGGCATTGGGATTACACCGGTTGATCTATTGAAAATGTAGAAAAAAATGGGCATAAATGCAAACATTACCGCACTGCCGATGACAACGGTGGACTCAGGGAAGGCGGATATAGCTCAGCAGTGATGCCACGCTCATGGCCACATTCAGCGACTCTGCCGAGCCGAACCTGGGAATGGTTAGGCGGATATCGGCAGATTCCACGATCCGGCCGGGGAGGCCGTTCGCCTCACTGCCGAAGAGCAGAATCGTCCTGTCTGAAAACATCCCCCGGGAAGGGGCCAGGCCGTCCCGGCTGACGGTCGCAATGATCGTATATCCGTGCGCGCGGGCCGCCGCGATCAAGTCCTCCGTCGACACGCCGCTGATCACCGGGAGGTGGTAAAGGGAACCCATGGTCGCCCGAAGGACTTTCGGGTTATAGAGGTCTACTGCTCCCGCGGAAACGACCACCGCATCGGCGCCGAACCAGTCCGCCGTCCGGATGATGGTGCCGAGGTTCCCGGGATCGGCCACGGCGTCGAGCGCGACGACCAGGGAGGCCGGGGCGCTTTTCCGCCACACCGTCTGGAGGGAAGGCTGGCTGACAGCCACCACAGCCGAGACCCCCTGCGAGGAAACCATGTCGCTCAGGCGCGCACTGATCTGGGGGGAAACGGTAAGGACGGGGACGCCCCGTTTTCCGGCGCGGCGCAGGATCGCGGGAGCATCCGGATGTTGCGAAAATTCAGCCGTAATAAGCAAAGATTGAACATTTGCGCCCGAGGAAAGCGCTTCTCCCACAAGATGTGCTCCCTCGATGAGATACTTCCCCTCCTGATCCCGGTATTTCTTCAGAAGGAGTTTCTGACACGATTTGAGAAACGACTGGCTGATCGGCGTCGGAGTCATCATCACGGACCGAATATACTGATCATCTTCACGAATTCCAAACAAGAAACCGGATAAGCCCTTGATTTTAATATGGGTTCTATCTATATTTAAAATTAATCTCTTTATCACAACAAGGTGAGCGATTGATATACATAAACGATACACGCCTCAATGAACTGCTGAACGGTATGAAGGGCCGGCGGATAGCAGTGATCGGGGATCTGATGGTCGACCGGTATATCTGGGGAAGCGTCAGCAGGATCTCGCCGGAGGCGCCGGTGCCGGTGATCGATATGGATCAGGAACAGGATCGTCTGGGGGGAGCGGCGAATGTGGCGAAAAACATCAAATCGCTCGGGGGCAATCCGCTTCTGATCGGCATCATCGGGGCCGATAACAGCGGCAAGCGGCTTCACGAGATCGTGCGCGAGAGCGAGTTTTCGACGGAAGGGATCGTGGTTGACGGGACCAGGCCGACGACCGTCAAGACCCGGGTCATCGCCCACAGCCAGCACGTCGTCCGGATCGACCGAGAGCAGAAGAGCGACATCTCGTTCATCATCCAGAACCGGATTATGGATATCCTGCGTCACCAGATCGACGCGAT
>Ga0335069_10013927_pt1 | contig 11277 bp, 10 predicted proteins | sample Lox_Sample_11_FD_206714 | JGI IMG/M metagenome (GOLD analysis project Ga0335069, IMG submission 206714) | Soil microbial communities from Loxahatchee National Wildlife Refuge, Florida, United States - Lox_Sample_1.1 | ecosystem: Environmental > Terrestrial > Soil > Wetlands | place: USA... | reverse complement strand
TTTTTTTTGAGTGGGCGCTCAATCCTGCCGCCAAGCCCTAAAGTTCGCCCGGCCTTCCGCCGATTTCTGACTCGTTACTCACTATGGATGGTCCACCAGCTTTCCTTATCGACGGTTGCTATCGCTCTCCGCAGACCGCGGGCGCCGAGGACTGGCGCAGCCTATTGATTGGGGCAAGCCCATCTCTGGCGGACATCTGCCATAGAATCCTTTTGTTAGGCCCCCGGCAGGCGACCGTGCTCATCACCGGGGAAAGCGGCGCGGGCAAGGAGATGGCCGCGCGGGCCCTGCACCGCGCCGGGCCCCGCTCCAGGGGGCCCTTTGTGGCCGTGAACGCCAGCGCGATCCCGGAGCACTTAATGGAGGATGAGCTGTTCGGCCACGTCCGAGGGGCCTTTACCGGGGCAATCCAGACACGCGCCGGCTCCTTTGAGCGGGCCCAGGGGGGCGTGCTCTTCCTGGATGAAATCGGAGAGCTTCCCCTCCACCTCCAGCCGAAGCTCCTGCGCGTCCTGCAAGTGCGTGAATTCCAGCGCCTGGGGAGTTCCGAGACCATTAAGGTGGATGTCCGGATCGTTGCCGCCTCCAATTGCAACCTCCGCGAGGCTGTTGCGCACGGCAAGTTCCGCGAAGACCTCTATTACCGCCTGAACGTCGCGCCCATCCACATGCCGCCCTTGCGCGAACGGAAAGAGGATATCCCAGCGCTAGTGGAGCATTTTGTCGCCAAGGTGTGCCGCGCCGAAGGCTTGCCGCGGAAAACCATACACCCCCAAGTGTTTGAAAGGCTCTGCCGCTACGATTGGCCGGGTAATGTCCGCCAGCTTGAGAACGCGGTGGAAATGGCGGTTGCGCTGAGCGGAGACCGCCAACTGCTCACCGATACGGACTTCCCGCCCCCGTCGGCTCCCATGCGGCGCCCGCCTCCGGACGAACCCGAACCGCCGTGGGTCTCCTTGCCGGACGATGGTTTGGATTACGAAACCACCGTGGCGCAAATCGAACGCAGCATCCTGGGTCAGGCCTTGCGTAAGACCGGAGGCAACAAGCAGGCCGCCGCCGACATGCTCCGTTTGAAGCGAACCACACTCTCGGCCAAGGTACGCAGCTTGGAGTCGGCCGCCTGTAACTGAAATAGCCGAGAGGCCGAAATCCGCGGCGTTCCAGGGCTGCCTCCGTGCGCGGGCTGCCTCCATGCTCCAATGAGAGGATGATCGCTGGCGTACTGGTCTTCCCGGGAGTCGAAGAGCTGGATTTCGCCGGCCCGTGGGACCTGCTGAACCTCTGGCGTCGAATCGGTGGCGGCCCCGAGCGCTGCCTCATCGTGGGCGAATTCGCAGCCCCGGTGGAGTGCGCCAATGGGCTTTCGGTGAATCCACACGTGTCCTTCGCGGATTGCCCGCGGCTTGACCTTCTGCTGGTTCCCGGCGGGCAAGGCACGCGGCGGGAGGTGGATAACCCGGTGCTCATCGAGTTCATCCGGAGTCAGGCCGCCAACTGCCGGAGCATTCTCTCCATCTGCACCGGTTCCTTCCTCCTGCATCGCGCCGGTCTGCTGGCTGGGAAGCGCGCCACCACGCATTGGAACTCGCTAGGCCGCCTGGCGGCCCTCCGAGACGTAACGGTGGTGCAGGAGCGCTTCGTCCATGACGGCCGCATCTGGACGTCCGCCGGCATCTCCGCAGGAATGGATCTCACTTTGGCATTCATCGCCGACTGCGCCGGGGAGGAGACTGCGGGCAAGGTTCAATTCGGGGCCGAGTATTATCCATCCGGCATCCGCTACGGCGCCCTTGACACTCGTCCGGAGGCCCCTGCCTATCTGAAACGCCTCAGCGCGGGCTCCTGAGCTCCTCCTCCGTTTCCGAATACCGTAGCCCCGGAGTCCTGCGTTACCATACGATGATCTCCATGAAACCCGCGCGATTCGCCGCCTCGCTACTGATCGTAGCGGTTATCCTCGCGGCCTACCGCCGCTTCGTCGGGGCCAACAACACCACCGTCGCGCTCACCCTACTGCTGGCTATCCTCTGGATCTCAGCCCGCTGGGGGCTGGCGGAAGCCACCGCAGCCTCCCTCGCTGCCGTCCTGGGTTTCAACTTCTTCTTTCTCCCGCCCGTCGGCCGGTTCACCATCCAGGATCCCCAGAATTGGGTGGCCTTCGCCGCGTTCCTGGCCACGGCCATCACCGCCAGCCAACTCTCCGCCCGTGTCCGCCGGCGCGCCGCCGACGCGGAATCCCGCCGCCTGGAGATCGAGCGCCTCTATGCCCTGGTGCAGGCCATGATTCTCAGCGGCAACCCCCGCAAGACCATTCGCGAACTCATTAACCGCGTGGTCCAGGTGTTCGGCTGTTCCGCCGCGGCTTTCTACTACCTGCCTGGAGAGGAGACTTTCCGAACTGGCCCGGAAAGCAACCTGGTCTCTGACCACGAATTGCGCGCGGTGGCCGAACTGGAAGATCTCTCCATGGACCCCGCGCGCCAGACCGCCGTCGCGCCGGTCCGTCTCGGCATGCGGCCCCTTGGTAGCGTGGCGCTGGCCGGCCGCCTGCCCTCCGAGCAGACCATCCGCGCCATCGTGAACCTGGCGGCGCTGACCATAGAAAAGGCCCGCGCCTTCGACGACGCCAGCCACGCCGAGGCCGCGCGCCAGAGCGAAGTCCTGAAATCCGCTTTGCTCGATTCCCTGGCCCACGATATCAAGACCCCGCTCACCTCCATCAAGGCCGCTGTCACCGCCCTGCTCGGCGCCAACGCGGCGCCGGATCGCGAGCTGCTCACCATCATCGACGAGGAAGCCGACCGTCTGAACCGCATCGCGGCGGAGGTGGTGGAGATGGCGCGCATCGAAGCCGGGAAGCTGCATCTGGAGAAACACCTCGTCGCGGTGTCTGAATTGATCGCCTCCGGCCTTGCCGAACTTCGCGGCGCGCTCAAAGGCCGGCCCGTCGAGCTGCGCGTGCCGGAGGGCATCCCGCCGGCGGAGGCCGATGCGGAGTTGATCGGCCAGGCGCTCAAGCAGATCCTGGAAAATGCGCTCAAGTACTCTCCGGAGGGCTCGCCGCTCACCCTCTCCGCCTTCGCCGAGGGTGAGAGAATTGTGATCGGGGTCGCCGACCGCGGCCCAGGCATCGACGAAAGCGAGCGCACGCGCGTCTTCGACAAGTTTTTCCGCGGGCGGCGTCACCGCTTTGAGACCGAGGGAACCGGAATGGGCCTGGCCATAGCGAAAGGCATTGTGGAAGCGCACGGCGAACGCATCTGGGTGGAAAGCGAACCTGGCCAGGGCGCGGTGTTCTACTTCTCCCTGCCGGTGGGCAAAGGCGGCCGCGCTTGAGCCTGGGCAAGATCCTGGTGGTGGATGACGACCCGCAAATCCGCCGCGTCATGAAGGCCACCCTGGTAGGCCACAACTACGAAGTCATCGTGGCGCGCACGGGTGAGGAAGCGCTCGAAAGGGTTTCCGCGGAGATTCCGAGCCTGGTCCTCCTGGATATGAACATGCCGGGAATCGGCGGACTGGAAACCTGCCGCGCGCTCCGCACCGGATCGGATATTCCGGTCATCATCATTTCCGTCCGGAATTCCGAGAAGGATAAGGTGGCCGCGCTGGATGCAGGGGCGGACGATTACGTCACCAAGCCCTTCGGCATGGAGGAGCTGCTGGCGCGGATTCGCGCGGCGCTGCGGCGGTCGCCGGCGGGACCGGAGGGCGGGCCGCACACCTTCAGCGGGCCGGGGCTGGAGATCGATTTCGAAGCGCGGCGCGTGCGGGCGCAGGGCAAGGACGTGCGCCTCACGCCCAAAGAGTTCGACCTGCTCCGGTATCTGGTTTCGCGCGCCGGAAAGCCGGTGACGCACCGCGAATTGCTGCAATCGATCTGGGGTCCAGATTACGGAGACGAGCCCGAGTACTTGCGGGTGTTTGTGAATCAGGTGCGGAAGAAGATCGAAGCGGATCCGGCGAAGCCCAAGTACATCCTAACCGAGCCCTGGGTAGGCTACCGTTTCGCGACGCCGGAGTGAGTCAGTTGGCGGCCGGAACCTTGTCAACGCTGTCGACCACAATCACATCCACGGGCGCGCCCGCGATTCTGTCGAGCCTTAGGCCGACTTGATTTGGCATCTATCAACCGGTGGAGAGCCACGGCGGACCGTCGCGAATCGCGCCGGTGCGCGAGTCTTTCCGCCCGCATGTCCCCGCGGCGAAGCGGTCGCCCTACATTCCGGCAGCCGGCTTCCAGCCTCCCAGCATCTGCTCCAGCGCAAGCGCCACGGCCAGAACGCGGTCTTCGCGCCATGGGGCGGCTGCTACCTGGACGGCTATCGGCAGACCATCGGCCGATTCCCCGCAGCGCACGACGGAGGCCGGCCATCCCGCGACGTTGAAGGCCATGGTGTGGCTGAAACCGCGGAAGTTCTGGTCGAGGATCGAGGCTCCGTGGGGCAGCGCCGCCTGCGTATAAGCCGGCGCCAGGATCACTTCATAGCGCCTCAAGAACGCCCGCATCTCCGCGCGATAAGCGTCCCACTGGGCCCAATATCGCGCGAACCCGGCCAGATCCGTGCGGTATACCTCCAGCTTGTCCAGCCAGCCCGTTAGCAGGGGATGCAGCCGGCCGGAGCCAAGCGCGGCCGCATACTCGCGCAGAGAATCGCCGCCATCCGGCCCGATCAGCTTCATCTCCAGATCATACGCGTCCGCCATGCATGCCGGGCGCGATTCCACTACGCAATCAACCTCCGGCTCCAGGCGGCGCGCGGCTTCACGCACCACGCGAGCAACCTCCGGCCGCGCAGGCGCGAATCCGTTGTCCGTATAGAACGCCACGCGCAGATCGCGCAGGCTCACCGCCCCAGGGTCGAGCGTAGGCATCCCCACCGCTGTCGCGTCCCGCCCGTCGGGCGGTGCCAGGAGCGGCATCACGGCGATCAGATCCTCCACGCGCCGCGCCATCGGGCCGATTTGCCAGAGCGCCTCGATCCATCCGCCGGCCGGGGGAAAATGGCCCGTTCGCGGCAACCGGCCCGAAGTCGGCTTGATGGCCGTAATCCCGCAGAACGCCGCCGGCAGCCGCACGCTTCCCGCGGCGTCGCTCCCGAAGCCGAGCGGCGAGCCACATGCGGCGATCAAGGCGGCCTCGCCGCCGCTGCTGCCGCCCGAGGTGCGGTCTAGACCGTAAGGATTATTCGTCCGCCCGAAGATCAGGTTGTCGCTTTCGAAGGCAAAGAGCAGGTCCGGCAGATTCGTCCTGGCAATGGGGATGGCGCCGGCCCCGCGCAGCCGGGCCACCAGCGCGGCGTCTTTGGCCGATGGAGCCGCGTTCTTGCGCCCCAGCGTACCCGCCGAGCACACCGTACCGGCGACTTCAATGGAATCCTTGACGCTGAACGGGACGCCGTGCAGCGGCCCCACGGCCTCGCCGCGCGCCAGCGCCGCATCTGCGGCGTCAGCCTGCTCCAGAGCGCGCTCCTCCAACACCTCCACGGCCGCGTTCAGCCTCGCATCCACCGCGGCGATCCGCTCCAGATGCGCCGCCACCAGTTCGCGCGAAGACACTTCCTTCCGCCGGATCAGCGCGGCCTGCCGCGCGGCGGAGTAAGCGAGCAGTGAGCAATCAGTCATCAGTTTGAAGATGAGCTGGACTGACAACGGAACCCTGACTACTACAAAAGAAATTCCTTCAGCGCTTCCTGCCACGGCCGCAATAACGGACGCTTCGTGTTTCGCAGCAGCGCCTTCGCCGGCCGTGTCGCCTTGCGGGGGAATCTGGCCGCCGGAACCGGAACGGCCTTCACGTCCTTGCCGGCAACCCGGAAGATCTCCCCCGCGCACTCGTACCAGCTCGCGCTGCCGCTATTGGTCAGGTGGTAAATTCCCGAGGGCGGCGCATCCTCCAGCAAGGCGCGCGCCGCCACGGCCAGATCCGGCGCATAGGTCAGGTTATTCTCTTCGTCCGATACCACTTCGATGGAGCTGCGCTTCGCCGCCAGATCCAGCATGATATCCACGAAGCTCTTCTTCGAAAGCGCGCTCTCTCCCTTGGGTCCGAAGATGACCGCGGTGCGCGCCACATACCATTGCCCACCCTGCTCGGCGATCCGCCGTTCCCCCTCCAGCTTCGAAGCCCCATAGACGGAGAGAGGCGCTGGTGCAGCGTCCTCGGCGTACTCGCCGGCCGCCCCATCAAAGACGTAATTGGTGCTGAAGTGGACTAGCGGGACGCCCATTTCCCGCGCCATCCCGGCCAGTGCGCCGGGCAGTTCGGCGTTTAGCAGAAAGGCCTGCTCGCGGCGCTCTTCCGCGCCGTCCACGTCATTGAACGCCACGCAGTTGATTACGGCCTCCACGGCGGCGCCCAGGCCCATCAGCCGCGCGCGCACGGCCGCGAAATCCGTGGCATCCACTTCCTCCCGATCCCACCCGGTCGCCCCAGGATAAACCTGGAGCAGTTGGCCGCCCAGATTGCCTTTGGAACCGAGGATGACGACGGAGGACATTGTCATCAGCTATCAGCCGTCAGCATTCAGCCATCGGAACGCGGGCGGCCGCCACGGTTCCACCTGATGACTGAACGCCGATAACTGAGAACTGCCTTCCTAATTCTCGATGCCCAGCTCGCGCGACACGCGAACCAGCGTGGAGACCAGCTTGTCCACGTGCTTCTGCGTGTGTGCGGCAGTACAGGAGATGCGCAGCAGATTCTGCGCCGCGGCCGGCCGTAGCACCGGGTTGATGTAAATGCCTTCCGCTAGCAGAGCCTTGCAGAGGCGGCACAGGTCCAGTTCGTCCTGGATCACCACGGGGACGATGGCCGTCTCCCCCGGCAGCACGCTGAAGCCGTGCGAAATCAGCTCGTCGCGCAGGAACTGCGCGGTCCGCAGCAGATGATGGCGGCGCTCCGGCTCCTGCTTCATCACGTCCAGCGCCGCTGATACGGCCGCTACCGACGCCGGCGGAAGGCTCGCGGAAAACACAAAAGGCCGAGCCGTGTGCTTCAGATAATCGATCACATCCTGTTCGGACGCCACAAATCCGCCCACCGAAGCAAGCGACTTGCTGAACGTGCCCATCACGATGTCCACGTCGTCGAGCAGGCCCAGGTGCTCCGCTGCGCCCGCGCCCGTTGGGCCCAGCACGCCGATGCCGTGGGCTTCGTCCACATATACCCGCGCGCCGTAGGGCTTGGCCAGCCGCGTGATCCCTTCCAGGTCCGCGATGTCGCCTTCCATGCTGAACACGCCTTCGGATACGATGAAGATCTTCTCGTCCGGCGGGCAGTTCTCCAGGCAACGCTCGAAATGCTCCAGGTCGTTATGCCGGAAACGCACCGTGCGCGCCGGCGACCGCAGCGCGCCCTCCACCAGGCTGGCGTGCAGATTGTGGTCGCAGATCATCACGTCACCCTTTTCGGTCAGAGCCGAAAGGGCCGCGTAGTTGGCTTGAAATCCCGTGCCGAAGATGATGGCCGCTTCCTTGTGCACGAACGCCGCCAGGTCGTGCTCCAGCTTCACGTGCATGTCCAGTGTGCCGTTCAATAGCCGCGATCCGCTGCAACCGCTGCCGTACCTGCGAATCGCCTGGATCGCCGCTTCCTTCACCTTGGGATGGTTGATCAGGTCCAGGTAATCGTTGGACCCGAACATCATCACCTTGCGCTTCCCCAGGCGGACTTCCCCCGGCGCGCAACCATCGCGCTCTCCGAAGACTTCGAAATACATGTAGAGACCGGCGGCCTGCAATTCACTGGGACGAGTGAATGCACGGCATTTCTCGAAGAGGTCGTTGGAGCCGCTGGCTTTCCTCTTGCCGGAGGTGTCGCTAGTCGATAAGCGCATGGTCCTCAATTCCATTCATAAATTCGGTAGGTCTTGTACCGCTTCGCACCCATTGCTATCAGGGAGCGATTCATCAGCACATTGTCCTCGAGTATCCACGACATTTCGCACGGACCGTAGCCCAGACGCTTTGCGTTCCGCCAGAGCGCCACGTAAAATCCCGCCGCGACGCCCGTGGCGCGATGCTCCTCCACCACCCCGAGTGCAAGGACCCGAACATTCTTGATCAAACGTTGATAATACAGGATTTTCAGCAAGCCCGTGGGGAACAGGCTTCCGTCGGTGTGGATCAGCGCCTCATTAATGTCCGGAAGCGCCAGCGCGAAACCTACCGCGCGCCCTTCCTTCTCGCCAATCAGCACCAGATCCGGCTTGAGAATCTGCTTCATCTCCTTGCCCTGAAGCAAGAACTCTTCGCGCGTCATGGGAACAAATCCCCAGTTGCGCTCCCAAGCGGAATTGTAAATCTGCCAGACCTTCTCAACTTCCGCGTCGAAGTTCTTCATGTCGATCGGCCGGACGCGAATGCCCTGCTTCTCCAGCGCCTTATCCGCCACTCGGCCGATCTTGCCCGTATCCAGCGTATCGGTGTGCTGCAAATACGCGTAAAGGTCCTTCGACTTGCGCAGCCCCGTCTTATCCATCAATTCCGGATAATACGACGGATTGTACGTCATCATGATCATCGGGACGGAATCGAACCCGTCGACCAACATGCCGCATTCGTAATTCGTCGACGGATTTACCGGTCCCCGCAGAAACTTCGCGCCCTTGGCGAAAACCCACTCCCGCGCCCGCGTCATCAGCGCCGCCGCGGCTTCCGGATCGTTCTCCGCTTCGAAGAAGCCGAAGAAGCCCGCCTGCTCGTCGTGGAACTTATTATGATTACGATCCACGATGGCCGCCACCCGCCCTATCGTTCGGCCATCTCGTTTAGCCAAAAAGAACTCGGCGTCGGCGTTGGCGTAAAACGGGTGCTTCTCGCGGTCGAGCAGTTCCTTCACCGCAAGGCGCAGCGGAGGCGCCCAGTACGCGTTGCCGCGGTAGAGCCTGTACGGCAGTTCCACGAACTCCTTCAAGGCCTTCTTGTTATCTGCCGGAACAACCTCAATGGCTCCCAATCGTTACGCCCCTTTTTGCGAAAGCTTCCGGTACACATACGGGGCCACCGCAATCAAAACCGATGCCAGAACAGCCCCGGCCAAAAGATCGACCGTATAGTGGTATCGAAGATAAACTGTAGCAAAAATAAGAGCCGGAGTGTAAGCCAAATAGGCCTGAAAAAGCCTCTTTGAGACCATCCGGCTACCCCAACAGGCCAAAATCGTCAATTCCGTGTGCCCACTCGGAAAGCAGTCGTACGCCACGGATTCCAGCCGGTTCAGCCCGCCTTGCATGGCATCGAACAGCCAAAGCCCTTGCAGCGGCACGTGCTGCAGGGAGGATAAAAGGAACCGCGGCCCCCGCGCCGGCACCAGCAGATACCCTACGTAAGACGTGAGAAAGCCCAACGCGATTAAAAAAGCGTAATATTGGAAGCTTTCGAATTTCCTACGCTTCCAGAGCAGCCAGGCTACCCAGAGCACCGCCGGGACGAAAAGCGTGTAGGCAATCTGTAATAATTCGCTCAGTAACGGGCTCTCGATCCGCTCCAGCCACACGCACGGATTGGTGTGCCAAAACGCGAAATCCAGGTTCGCCAGGTTCTGGTCCAGGTTGATGCCCCTCACCACCGGGACCAGGGCCGCCATCTCCTTATAGCAGGCGGCCACGTAGGGCAGGGGGTACCAGTTGCGGAAGGCCCAGCTTGTGCGATTCGGCCTCTTGATCTCGTAGAGTAAAACAGCGGTGGCGCAAACGTGGCAGGTGGTGAACAGGCCAGCCTGGGACAAGCGGCCCCAATAGCCGAGGACCAGCGCTAGAGCACAAGCCTGGTAAGCCAGGATGATCTTATCCGCCGCCCAGAATGCGGTGTCCGGACCATGTCCGGGAGATCCTCCGTTTTCCGGCGCTTCGGCGAGCGCCGTAGAGTTCACCAGGTCAGCCAACCGGACTCCTTGTACCAAACGAGGGTTTCCGTGAGGCCGGCGGAAAACGTGGTCTTCGCCTCGAAGCCAAGCTCCTCCGCCGCGCGGCGCGGATCGCAGGTCCAACTAGGCCAGCGCGATTCCCGAATCTTATCACGCGTCACGATGCCGGGCGACCCCTTCAGCCGGGCCCAAAGCTCCGCGCAAGCCCCCAGCGCGTAGGCCGCGCCATAGGGGAGGCGCAGGGTGCGCGCAGGCTTGCGCCCCATGATCCGCGCCGCCTCCTCCGCCATGCCGCGCCAGGAAACCGGTTCGGGCCGGCTGAGGAAGTAGGAGCGTCCGGCCGCGCGCGGATGCCGCGCCGCCGTCAGCAGCCCCTCCGCCAGGTCCTTCACGTAGATTGCGCTGAACCACTCGCCGCCGCCCGCGATCTCCAGGGACAGCCCATTGGCGACGGATTTCAGAACCTGGAAGACGTCGGTATCACGCGGCCCATAGACCACCGGCGGCCGTATGATCACCGCGTCCGGCAGCAGGGAACGGACGGCCCGTTCGCCCTCCAGCTTCGATCTCCCGTAGAGCGAAACCGGCCGCGGCTCGGCGTCCTCCCCTACGAACTCTCCTGGGCCCATGGCCGCCAGCGAGCTGACGTGTACGAAACGCTTGACCCGCCCGGCCGCGGCGCGGGCCAGCCTCTGGGCGGCCCGCGCGTTGCCCTCCTCGTAGTCGGAGGGCCGCAGGGCTTTGGTCACGCCTGCCAAGTGAATGACGGTATCGACCCCGGCCAGCGCTTCGGCCAGCCCCTCGCCGGTGTTCAGATCCGCCAGAACCGGTTCCATGCCAGGCGGCAGGGGCCGCGAGAGCTTCAGCCGGCGGACCAGACAGCGCGCCGGCTCTCCGGCCGCCGCCAGCCTGTCCAGCAGGTACCCGCCGACGAAACCTGTGCCGCCCGTAATCAGGAGCATCTAATGAGGAGTAGCGCGGAAGGCTACTTCCCCAAAATAACTCTCTGCCGTGGTCCCGGTGTGCTGGGAGTTGATTTGCAGCCGCAGCCCTTTCACGTGCGGCGCCGGTTTGCCGTAGGCGCGCTGGTAGTCCGCCGCCACGTTGCGGCTCTCCGCGATCCACTGGTTGAGCCCGCCAGCCCCGGATTCGCAAACCACCGCGAACACGTGCACCAGCGGTATAAACCCGGCGGACTCTTCGTCCCCCTTGGGCGCGGTGCTGTCCCAGATGTAGGAGACCACCCTGCGATCGGCGAAGGCTACCATCACCTGCGCCGCCTGGTCGTCTGTCAAGGCGTGGCGGAAATCGCCGCCAGCGGGTAGCTGCGCTACTTTCCACCGCCAGTCCAGGTACGGCATCTGGTAAGGGTCCACATCTACCCCGCGCTCCAGGGCAAAGGACGA
>Ga0335069_10013926_pt1 | contig 11277 bp, 7 predicted proteins | sample Lox_Sample_11_FD_206714 | JGI IMG/M metagenome (GOLD analysis project Ga0335069, IMG submission 206714) | Soil microbial communities from Loxahatchee National Wildlife Refuge, Florida, United States - Lox_Sample_1.1 | ecosystem: Environmental > Terrestrial > Soil > Wetlands | place: USA: Florida... | reverse complement strand
GCCCGAAGCCTTCCAGGCTTCCTCAAAGGCCGCCAGTGCTTCTTTGACCTGGGTTTCGTAGCCCGGAAGATCGAATTCCGTGGAAGCATCCGCGCCGCTACTCAGATATCCCAGACCTAAACCGTTTACGAATCGGTCCGCTTTATGAAGAATAAAGCTCAGGTTGAGTTCGGCGCCGGTCGCATCGAGATGGGGTTCATGGTGGCAGTGGATAGCGTGACAGATATCATCGTTCAAACCCCAGTTCGCCGCCGCCATGCTCGATATTTCCGCATGATCGATGCCCAACACGTTGCGCTCGACTTCAGTGGGCGATTGCTGTCCCAGTTCGCGGACCGACATAATGAAATCGAGATGCGCGGCTGCTTCCGAACAGATGACGAACTTGCCGATATCGTGGACCAATCCCGCGATGAACGCACCATCGGAACTTCCCACCGGCACATAGTCACATAAGATATCGGCAAGAAGAGCGGTCGCCTCGGAATGCATCGTGAACTTCGACGTGGACCAGCGTGGCAGGTCCTGCAGCTTGCGCCAGATGTTGGTGAAGGTCCATCCCAGCGCATAGCGCCGCAGTGTATATGGACCCAGCAGAGAGACCGCGTGCTTGATAGACTCGATTCGGCGCAGGCGGCCGAACACGCCCGAGTTCGCGAGCTGCAAGACGTTGACCGCGAGCATAGGATCGTCCTGGACGATCGCACTCAATTTACCCGCTTCAATGTCTCGCTTGGAAAGCGCAGACAGCAGCCGTCCCGTGCCAGCCGAAAGCGTTGGTAAACGCTTCAGCACGGGCAGCACCTTGTCGCGCAGAGAGTTCTTGGCCATTGTGTCCTAAGTCACAATGATCGGCTGTTCCAGCCTTGCCGATTAGAGGCCCGAAGTGGCTAATTGCAAAAGCGTCGCAAAATGTTTCGGGTGTAACCTCAGGATTACCGGGCTCACTTCATGCCAGCATCGATTTGCAGTATTCGAAGCACTTCCGCACTTCAGCAACGGTGTCCATGCCCGGCTTGCCGTATTCGTATTCGATCATGGCCGGGATCGGATACTTCTTTGTTTTCAATAGCTGCAGCACGCCTTTGATGTTCGTATCGCCCTGACCCAGGGGCATGTTCGCACCGTGATCCTTCTTGCGATCCTTGATATGGAGCGTCACGATTTGACTGTGATGCTCTTCAAGAAAACTGACCGGATCGAAGTTAGCCGCCGTGAAGTGGCCGATGTCGAGGTTGATCCCGATGTATTTTGAACGGCCGTCCATCGCCGCTTTCCAGTCGTCGGGTGTCGAAAATTCGTTCTTCTTCATGCTGTCGTGATTATGGAACGCGACAACCATTTTGTATTGCCGAGCGAATTTGTCGACGCGGGCCGCGCCATCTACATTCCCTGACGCGGTAATGCGATTCACTCCGAGTGCCTTTGCCATGTCGAAGCCCTTTTGGATCTCTTCGTCGGTCCAGTTGCTGCGAAAGCTGTAGTTGAACGCGTAGATTTCAATGCCGGCATCGTCGAATTTCTTGCGCACAGTCTGAATCTGGTCCAGCGGCGGATTCGCTCGCCACGCTTTCAATTCAGCGCTATCTTTCGGCTCCAGATGACCCTGGTACAGCTCCGCGTAGCCGAGTCCAATGTCTTTCATGGCGCTGATGCAATCGTCCAGAGACCGGTCTCGGAAGCTGTAGGTCTGAGCCCCGATCATGACCCCATCGACTTTGGAGTTGATCTTCGCGAACGCGGGCGTGAGAGCCGCTGCAAAAGGCGCTCCGATGGCGAGCTTTACGAAATCGCGTCGAGTTTCGCTCATTGGCCGATATTAGCAGTTTCGGGAGTTGGTGGTTTTCTGGACAGTGACACGGCAATGGCCTCGGCGATCTTCTTGCCGTGAAAGCGGCCGTTCTCAATAAAAATTTCATTGGTGTGCATGCCCGCCACGATAACGCCAGCAAGATAAATCCCCGGGCGATCGCTTTCCAGCGTGTCGGGATTGGTACGCGGCCGCTGGGAGACAGCTTCCAGGCGAATGCCCATCGATCCTAGGAATTCGAGATCCGGATGATAGCCGGTGAGAGCGAAGACGAAATCGTTTTTCAGCGTCACCCGGCCTTCCGGGGTGTCAAGCACCACCGACTTGGGATGAATCTCTGCCAGTCGCGTTTCAAAGTAAGCTTGTATCTCGCCGCTCTTGATGCGGTTCTCGATATTGGGCAGAATCCAGTATTTGATCCGGTCGGAAAGCCACTTGCCGCGATGGACCAAGGTGACTCGCGCACCGGTCCAATAGAGCTCCAGGGCCGCAATCGCCGCGGAGTTTTTCGCACCGATGACGATCACGTCGTGGTCGTAGTAAGGATGCGGTTCTTTGTAGTAGTGAATTACCTTGTCCAGATCTTCGCCAGGCACGTTCAACATGTTCGGCAGATCGTAGTAGCCCGTAGCCACTACGATTTTGAGAGCACGGTAATCGGACTTGCTGGTCTTCACATGGAATTCGCCATCGGAGCCGTTGACGCTCAAAACTCGTTCGTATTGGTGAATGTCGAGCTGGTAGTGGTCGGCTACACGCCGGTAATATTTCAACGCCTCGGTGCGGACCGGCTTCTCGTTCAGCGAAGTCATTGGGAGTCCACCGATTTCGAGTAGCTCGGGCGTGGTGAAAAACACCATGTGCGTGGGGTAGTTGTAGAGCGAATTTACCACGCACCCTTTTTCGAGAAGAACCGCGTCAACGCCGCGCTGCTTCAGCTCAATTCCACAGGCGAGACCGGTCGGACCAGCACCGATAACGACAACATCGTGCCGCTGCACGCTCAGAGCATCCCCTCGACGCTGGTATATACGTTTTGCAGTGCACCAGGAAGAGCGGCCGGATCTTTGCCGCCGGCCTCGGCCATATCCGGACGGCCGCCGCCTTTTCCGCCCACGGCTTGAGCAACTGCGCCGGCGAGCTTACCCGCGTGAACTTTCGAAGTCAGGTCCTTCGTCACCCCGGATACGATAGCCACGCTCGAATCTTCGGACGAGGCCAATACCACAACGATGCTCTTCCACTTGGAACGAAAGGAATCGACGAGCGTTCGGAGTTGCTCGCGATCCATCCCCGGAACCTGCGCGGCGAGGACCTTGACTCCCTTCACATCCTTCACGGAGCTTTCCAACTCGGAAACCTGGGCGCGCGCGAGCTTCTCCTTCATCTGCTCGATACGCTTTTCGAGCGTCTTCTTTTCTTCGATCAGCTTCTCGACGTGGCTTACTAACTCATGTTCCGAGACGTGCACGATGTCAGACACGCGATGCAGCGACTGAATGGTGTCCTGGAATCGATGGAGCGCGCCTTCGCCGGTGATGGCCTCAATGCGCCGCACCCCGGCGGAGATGCTGCCTTCGTAGGTGATCTTGCAAATCCCGATGTCGCCGGTTCGTCGCACGTGCGTACCGCCGCATAGCTCCTTGCTGAATCCTGGCACGGAGACAACGCGGACCTTCTCGCCATACTTCTCACCGAATAGCGCCATAGCGCCGGTGTTGAGCGCCTGATCGAGATCCATGACGTCCGTGCAAACTTCCGTGTTTTCGAGAATATGCTCATTTACGAGCTTTTCGATTTCCGCCAGTTCGTCAGCGTCGGTGGCGGCGTAATGCGTGAAATCGAACCGGAGCCGCCCTGGATCGACGACGCTGCCCGCCTGCTTAACATGCGTCCCGAGTACCTTGCGCAAGGCTGCGTGTAACAAGTGCGTCGCGGTATGATTGCGCATCGTGGAGGCGCGCAGGTCCCCATTTACTTTGGCAATGAGGGAATCGCCTTCGTGAATTGGGGCAGCCACCTGTATACGATGAACCGTGGCGCCCGGAGCAGGCTTGTAAGTATCCTCGACAATCGCAGCCTTCTCGCCACTCGGGAACATCAGCACGCCGCTATCGCCGACCTGCCCACCGGCTTCAGCGTAGAAAGGTGTGCGATCGAGCACCAACTCGGTCTTTCCGTCGTTCTCGATTACTCGCACGACTTTCACAGGAGCCTCGAGAGTATCCCGGCCGATGAAGTCAGTCGCCGGCAGATCGCGATAAACCGGCGCAACTTGCGTCTTGTCCGCGCCCTTCCAGCTCGCACGAGCGCGCGTGCGCTGCTTCTCCATCTCCGTCTGGAAGCCGTCGTGATCAATTGACAGGCCACGCTCGCGAGCCATCTCTTCTTGCTCGTCAAGGGCCAGGCCATACGTATCGTACAGTTTGAACGCAACGGCACCGGGAATGACTCCGGCCATAGCGGATTTCGCTTCTTCCAGGAACACCTTCTCGGCTACCTGGAACGTCGTGGCATAGCGGTGTTCCTCATCCTTCACCACACGCGCGACGCGCTGGATGCTCTCCATCATCTCCGGATAACCCGGCTTCATCAGCTCAGCGACGAATCCGGTCAGTTGATAGAGATACGGCTCCTGCCTGCCGATCATGCGAGCGTTGCGAATCGCCCGCCGCATGATCTTGCGCAACACGTAACCGCGACCTTCGTTCGATGGCAGCACACCATCGTGAATCAGGAACGCCGTGGCGCGGCTGTGGTCGGAGTTGATCCGCAGTGCTACGTCAGTGCGTTCGTCATCGCCATACGATACACCGATCAATTCAGCGGTACGATCGATGATCGGGCGCAGCAGATCGGTATCGTAGTTCGAAATCTTGCCTTGGAGCACGCAGGCGATACGCTCGAGACCCATGCCGGTGTCGATCGACGGCCGGGGCAGAGGTGTCATCTTGCCATCGAGCGACCGCTCGAACTGCATGAACACGAGATTCCACAGTTCGACGAACCGTCCGCCTCCATCGAGAGGGAACTCCTCATGCTCACGACCTGGCTCAGCCGCATCGGGCCCCATGTCGTAATGGATTTCCGAGCAAGGGCCGCACGGTCCGGTATCGCCCATCTGCCAGAAGTTGTCCTTCTCGTCAAGCCTGAAAATCCGGCTCTTGGGGACCCCTGTCACTTCTTGCCAAAGGCGTTCGGCATCGTCGTCTTCGCGAAAGACCGTAAAGTAAAGTTTGTCTTTGGGGATTCCCCACTCTTTCGTCAGCAGTTCCCAGCCGTAAGCGATAGCTTCACGCTTGAAGTAATCGCCGAAAGAGAAATTCCCGAGCATCTCGAAAAACGTCTGATGACGGCGTGTATAGCCGACGTTGTCGAGATCATTGTGCTTTCCGCCCGCTCGGACACACTTCTGCGACGATACAGCCCGGACATAGTCGCGCTTCTCCAGGCCGGTGAAAATGTCCTTAAATTGATTCATCCCCGCATTGGCGAACAGCAGCGTCGGATCGTTGGCCGGCACCAGCGACGAACTGCGCACAATACGATGTCCATTGCCCGCGAAGTAATCGAGAAACTTCTGGCGGATCTCATTTCCTGTCATGTATTTTTATTGTGACACGAGGCTGCGAAACGGCGGAGGTATGATGAGTCGTTCATGACGTACAAGACCTATGAGGCAATGATCGATGATGCGGGCCCAATCCGGTTGCTGCAGACGGTTACATGCACACGCTCAACGCGCGCGTTGGTGATCGTTCTGGAAGGCGAAGAGCCGTCTACCGAGTTGACCCTTCAGCCGACCATTGTCAGCGATACCGCCGTCAGCGGGAGCCCCACCGCTTCCTGGTCCAAAAGATATCGCCCCCTTCGGGAACTGGGCAGTGGTGGAATGGGAAAGACGATCCTCGCTGAGAGAACTTCCGATCGCGCGTTGGTCTGCTTGAAGTTTCTTCATGAGGGCACGAGCCGTGCCATCTTTGAACAGGAGTGCCGGGCGCTGCTAAGACTTCGGCATCCCGCGATCATCGCGCTGCTGGACTTCTCGCTCGACGACAATCCTTCATGGATTGCGACTGAATTCGCGCCAGGCACCACGCTCGCGGCCTACCTGAAGGACCATGGCGTATTATCCCCAGCGATTACAGTCCGATTATTGAGAATCCTGCTGGAGGGTCTGGAGCACGCCCACTCGCAAGGTGTGATTCATCGCGACTTGAAGCCTGCCAATCTGATCGTGGATGAGATGGAACAGCAACTCGAATTGCGGATTCTCGATTTTGGGATCGCAATCGTGGATAAACTCGACCACGAAGACAATTTAACCGCCGAAAGCGCGACTCCGGTTGGAACGGTGCTTTATATGGCTCCCGAGCAGCTCACGTCGAAGCTTCTCACCCCGGCCTGCGATATCCATGCAACCGGCTTGATTGCCTGGCAAATGCTGGCGGGAAAACATCCGTTTCGAGCAACCAATCCGGCAGCTTTGATCTACGAGAAGATCTCAACAGCAGGATATCGACTGGATCCGAGTATCCGCGCGCCCGCGCAACTTGCGGAGTTCATCGAAGCAGCGACCCAAACAGACCCGGAAAAGCGGCCTACAGCGGGTCAGGCACTGAATCTTCTAGCACGCTGCGGCGTTTAATCGATCAACCGGCAAGGCACCGTTCGAACCTGCTAAGGATGCTGTGCAGATCGGAGAGCTTCCAATGGCCAACGCTCGCCTCTGTGCTATCGAGGTCTCAATCTAGCGTGCCCATAGGTCCCCAAAATGCACGGGGGGCGGCGTGGCGGTTGAGTTTAGATAAGATTCATTCCTGCGAATTCCACCCGCCGAGGAGATGAAATACCATGACTTTCACAAAATTCATCGCTGCTCGTGTTCCTGGTCAGCCTCTGCTCTCTGAGCTACGCGCAGGCGCGCCTTTGGGTGTCAGGCACCGGCTCCGACTCAAGCCTCGGCAGCAGCCGCGCCTTCCCATGCGCTACTTTTGCATTCGCCATTAGGTTCGCCACTCCGGGCGGCGAGATCGACGCGCTTGACCTTGCCCACGGCGAGACAGTCCCTGACGCACTTAGCACGCTGCAGCGTTTAATCGATCGCTCGACAAGGCAGAAACCCGTTCGAACTTGACCAGGATTCTACGGAGGTCGGCGAGATTGATGGGCTTGGTGAGATAGTCGTCCATGCCCGCCTCGATGCATTGCTCGCGGTCCCCGTTCATGGCGTGGGCAGTCATGGCCACGATGGGCGTGTGCCGATGCGACACTTGCTCCGCACGCCGGATGATCGTCGTAGCCTCCATACCGTCCATTTCCGGCATCTGGACATCCATAAAAACAAGGTCGAACGCTTGCGCCGTAGCTGCTTCGACGGCCTTTTGACCATTGCCGACCACGACCACCTTGTGCCCTTCTTTCGTCAACAAAGCCGTGGCGAGTTTCTGATTCACGACATTGTCCTCGGCGAGGAGGATTTGAAGCGGACGTTTTGATGGCTCTACATCCGGTAGTGCTGCGGCCAATGAGTCAAGGTCTGACGACATCCGCACTGCCTGACCGGTGACCTGGGTCATCTGAGCGGTAAAACGAAACGTGCTGCCCTTCCCCAATTCGCTTTCGACGCTGATGTCGCCGCCCATCAGCTGAACCAGCCGCGACGAAATGGTGAGGCCCAAGCCTGTTCCACCATATCGCCGCGCAGCCGATCCATCCGCTTGCCGGAAGGGGTCGAAAATCAACTGCTGCTTCTCGGCGGGGATTCCCACGCCAGTGTCCGTCACTTCAATCTGCAGCACCAGACTGGATTCTGTTCGACTCTGAACACCGACGTGAATCGAAACACTTCCCCTGTCAGTGAACTTGATCGCATTTCCGACCAGGTTCACTAGAACCTGGCGAAGCCGCAACGGATCGCCGACCAATGCCTCCGGCACGTGTTCGTGAACCTGCCGGATCAGTTCCAATCCCTTCTCCTGTGCCCGTACAGCGAAGATTCGAACCGCATCGTTCATACATTGACGAATGGAGAACGGCGCTGGAGCGAGATCGAGCCGGTGCGCTTCGATTTTGGAGAGATCCAGGATATCGTTGAGCAGCGAAAGCAGTGAATCGGCGGAGGATCGCGCCGTGAGCAGGTAGTCCGACTGCTCAGCGGACAACTCCGTCATGAGCGTCAAATCCAGCATTCCCAGGACACCCGTCATAGGGGTGCGAATCTCGTGGCTCATCGTAGCCAGAAACTCGCTTTTCGAGCGGTTGGCCGATTGCGCTGCATCTTCGGCGAGCCGGCGCTCAGCGATTTCCTTTTCGAGCTTGCGATTGGCGTTCCGCAGCATCTCGCGTTGCAATCGTGCCTTCAGGCCCAGGTGAAGAATCACCCCGAAGAGAACGCCGCCGGTGAGTCCCCCAATCAGATTAACGAAGGAGAGAAGGTCGAGCGGTGTATCGCTTCGAGCCGAAAACGCCAGCCAGAATGCGAGTCGGACGTTCACGACGAGAAGGCCGAAGCCGATCGGCACCCAAATCGGCTCACGGAGTTTGCGTTCGCTGACATCCCAAGCAAGCGCCGAGGTTGCTGCGCCAAGCAGCAGAACGGCGACGGCGGCGGAAACACTCACCGCATGAAAAGTGCCTGCAAGCGAACTGATCGTACATGTTACGCCAAACGCCATCAGCAGCAATCCAGCGGCCCCCACGGCCGTGGATCTCTTGCTTCGAATGAAAATGGTGCGAGCTGTCGAAATATAGACGATCGCAGCACCGCCCAACGCCAAACCCAGGGCGGTCGCCGGATGCATTGGCGGCAGCTTGGACCAGCCCGTTGCCACCAGCACGCCAAGCGCGGCGGTTAGCCCACCGCAAGTGGCTGCCGTCAGTCTTGGCCAAGACAAACCGCTGGTCATGAAGAGAGTAGATCGGATGTCTCGTCCGGTTCATTTAGTGCAGATACGGCCACTACCCTATTTTCAATAAGTTGGGCATGCCTCCAGCTTGCCCGAATGAACCGGACGCTATACTGTGCTCTTGAAGAGAGCTCGCAGCGCGCAGAAGACGGCCCCATCGATCAAAACCAAGCCTGCGAGGCCCGCCTGGCAAACTCACGGAACGCGTGTTCTCCTGCTGTGGGCAACGGTCTTCGCCGCCTATTCAAACTCTTTCAAGGCCGAACTGACCTTCGACAACGTCCCGATTATCTCCGAAGATCCGCGCATCCGCGAAGCGACATCCGATAACCTCCGCTCGATTTTCACCGGACAGTATTGGTACAACAAACCAGCCTCCGGACTGTATCGGCCGCTGACCACAATCTCCTACCTTGTTAACTATGCAGTTCTGGGCAATGGTCCGAGACCGCCAGGGTATCACTGGATCAATCTGACCTTGCATGAATTGAACGTCGCGCTGGTATACGTACTTGGTCTCACGATCTTCGCCGACCCCGTACTCGCCATGGTCCTCGCAGGGATTTGGGGCGTGCATCCAATCCTCACCGAGTCGGTTACGAACATCGTCGGCCGGGCCGACTTGCTAGCCGCGTTCGGAGTCCTGGCGGGACTGCTCTGTTATATCCGTTCTACAACCGATGACCGTCGGAGAATCTATTGGCTGCTAATGATGACAACCTCTCAGGCGATCGGGCTGTTCTCGAAAGAAAGTGCCGCTGTGCTGCCGGCCATCATCCTGCTCTATGACGTCACCCCATACGAACCGCGAACATTGAAAAATCGCGCGCCTGGCTATGCGTTCTTGACCGCGCCGTTCGTCCTGTTCAGTGCACTTCGTGCTGCATCACATCCTGAACTCCTGATCAATTTCCAGGAAAACCCGTTAATCCATGCCGGATTCCTGGCCGCGCGCCTAACGGCGGTCAAAGTCATTGGTGCTTTTATCGGACTGTTCGCCTGGCCGGGGAATCTGTCGGCCGATCACTCCTACAACGCGGTACCGATCTTCGGTACGGGCGACATCTGGGAGAACGTCAAGGCGCTGCTTGCCTTAGCCCTCCTCGCTGCGGCAATCGTATTTGCAATCAGGTGGCGCCGTCGCTGGCCAGCCCTGTTTTTCTTCGCACTGTTCTTTCTGGTTGCGTTGCTTCCCACGTCGAATCTCGTGATTTTGATCGGCAGCATAATGGCCGAACGGTTCATGTATCTTCCGGCAGTCGGGCTGGCCGGATGCGTCGTCGCTGTAGCGGCTGCGCTCAAATGGTCACAACCCAGAGTATTAGCTCTAACCGGCATCCTTTGCCTCGCTCTCGGTGCGAGAACGTTTGTGCGGAATGCCGATTGGCACGATCAGGTCACGCTCTGGACTAGCGCAATTCAAGCAACCCCAAAAGCAGCGCGACCGTACAACAACCTTGGCTACGAAATGCAAAAGATGGGGAGGCTTCCCGAAGCAATAGCCGACTATCGTGCCGCGCTGCGCGTCTATCCCGACTACGCCGAAGCTCACTACAACCTTGCAAATACGCTGTTGCAGACACCAAGGGGCTTGCAAGAAGCCATCGCGGAATACCAGTGGTCGATCAGAATCGCACCTCGATACGCTGAAGCCCACGTCAATCTGGGCAATGCCTTGTCCCGCATACCAGGCAAATTCGACGATGCGATCGGCGAATTCCAAATCGCTTTGCAAATCCGGCCGGACTACGCGGAAGCGCACAACAACCTTGGGAACATCCTCACGCAGAACCCAGCGCGTTTGCCGCAAGCGGTCGGCGAGTTTCAAGCGGCCTTGCACATCTCCCCCGGCTATGCCGAAGCGCATAACAATTTAGGCAATGCACTGGCGAGAATCCAGGGCCGGCTGCCCGAGGCTGTGCTCGAACTTCAATCAGCGATTCGAATCAAACCCGACTATGCCGAAGCACACAACAACTTAGGCAACGCTTGGATGCAAACACCGGGACATCTACAGGATGCGACCCAGGAGTTCCAGACCGCCCTGCGAATCAATCCGTATTACGCGGAAGCCCACAGCAATCTCGGCAGTGCGTTTTTCTCGGCCGGTCGCTTTGTGGAAGCGATCCCCGAATATGAGGCTGCAACTCGGATTCAGCCTGGTCTGGCCGACGCCCACTACAATCTGGCGAACGCACTGTTGCGGACGGGGAGGGTGCAGCAGGCAAAGACGGAACTAGAATCCGTGCTGCGATTGCGCCCGGACCCGGAAGCGTGGCAACTCCTGAATCAAATCCGCGGCCACAATCACTAATAGCGCCACTGTGGGGCAGGTCCCCGACCTGCCATAGCTTGACCGCATAACGAAAAAAAGGACGCACTCGCGAGAGTGCGCCCCTTGGGTTTCGAATTGTACTGCAGTTAGAACATGTAGCGAAGCGCGAACTGCATCTGTCTCGGCTGGGTCAGCGTAGAGGAAAGCTTTCCGAACGAAGACGACGACAGCAGGTTGGCGCTGGCGCCGTTCGGATCGAACCTCACCGAATTGGTCAGGTTGTA
>Ga0335069_10013925_pt1 | contig 11277 bp, 13 predicted proteins | sample Lox_Sample_11_FD_206714 | JGI IMG/M metagenome (GOLD analysis project Ga0335069, IMG submission 206714) | Soil microbial communities from Loxahatchee National Wildlife Refuge, Florida, United States - Lox_Sample_1.1 | ecosystem: Environmental > Terrestrial > Soil > Wetlands | place: USA... | reverse complement strand
ACATGGCGGAGGCGACCGGCGGACAGGTCTTCTTTCCCGGCTCGGTGGAGGAGATGAGCAACAGCTTCCACGACATCGAGCAGGAGTTGCGCAGCCAGTATGCGCTGACCTACGTGCCGGCGGACTTTCAGGCGAACGGCGGGTTTCGACCCATTTATCTCTACTGCAACGACCGACGCTACCAGGTGCGGGCGCGCAAGGGGTACTTTGCGCCGCGGCAATAGCGTTCACACCGCGGCCGAGGCGCTCATGGTTCCGGACCCCATCCCAATGCGGATGGGGTTCGGCATTTTGGGGCGCTGTTCCGCTTCGAGACAGTCGGGCAACGGGGGTTCCATTCCGGAATGGCGTTGGATTCGAGCGGATTCCCACTCACCTCTTCCCTGCTCGCGCGCGATGAAATGAAGGAGAGCAGTTGCGAATCGCGGGGTTCCGGGGATTCCGAGTGCAGTGCATCGGCTTCGCGATCGAAGAGAATCCCACGCCTTGCGGACAGAGGAGAGTGCGGTGATCCGGCAGGCCATCTCATGCGACGTGTGCGGAGCGGAGAAGAAGCAGACCAACCACTGGTTCGTGGCAGCGGAGCAGGCGGGCGAGCTGCGCATCGCAGGTTGGAGCTCCCGGTCGCGGCTGCGTACCGGCGCCAAGCATCTCTGCGGACAGACCTGCCTGCACAAGCTGGTGGACGAGTTCATGGCCCGCGCCATCGCCGGCCGCATCGCCCCGCCCGCGGAGTGCACAGCGGAGCCGGAAGCCGTGGCGGAGACCGACGCGAGCCTGACCTCGAAGGCCGCCTATGCCGGAACGGAGTCAAGCGCGCGCATGCTGTCGGTTGCGGCTGCAGCCGTGCCGCCGCGCCCATCCGCGGCAAGCATGGCGGTCGTGGTGCCCATGCAACCTCGTCAGCTGGCCGACGAAACGCGCCCGCTGCCCCCGGCTCCGCGGATCGAGGAGGCTCCCGCCTACGCTTCGCGGCGCTGGCGCGCGGAGGCCTGGGAGCGGGAGCGCATGCGGGACCTGCACGCCGTCGAGCGCAAGCCGGAGGTTGCGCGGCGGCGCCAGGGAGTTTAAGCACGCTCGTTCAACAACGCCTTCAATCCCGCTTCATCCAGCACCGGCACGCCGAGTTCGCGCGCCTTATCCAGCTTGGAGCCGGCTTCTTCGCCGGCCACAACATAGCTGGTCTTCCTGCTCACGGAGCCGGCTACTTTTCCTCCCGCCGCCTCGATCATCGCCTTGGCTTCGTCGCGCGTGAGATTCGGCAGCGTGCCCGTGAGCACCAGTGTCAGACCGGCCAGTTGCGAGCCTCGCTGCTTCTTCTCTGCGGTCATCTCCACACCGGCGGCTTTGAGATGTTCGATGAGCTCGCGATTGGCAGGACGCGAGAAGAACTCGAGGATTGCGGCGGAGATGCGCGGGCCCACCTCGTCGACGCGCGCCAGTTCCTCGGCGCTGGCCGCCATGAGGGCGTCGATGGATCCGAACTCCTGCGCCAGCAGTTCCGCGGTGCGCTCGCCCACGTAGCGAATGCCAAGGCCCATCAGCACGCGCGCGAGGCCGGCATGCCTGGAGCGCTCAATCTCGGCCAGCAGCGTGCGCGCCGACTTTTCCGCGAAACGTTCGAGGCCGATCAACTGCTCTTCCGTCAGCTTGTAGAGATCGGCAACGCTGCGCACCAGTTCTTTTTCGCGCAGTTGCGCGACCGCGGCTTCGCCCAACCCTTCGATGTTCATCACGTCGCGCGCGCCCCAGTGGAGCAGGGTTTCGCGCAGAAGGGCCGGGCAGTCGGCGTTCACGCAGCGGAAGTCCACCTCGCCCTCGGCGCGCACTACGGGCTGGCCGCACTCGGGGCAATGGGTGGGATAGACGAACGTCGCTGTGCCGCGCGGATGTTCCGCGTCTTCCACGATCTCGGTCACCTTCGGGATCACATCACCGCCGCGCTCCACCTTCACCCAGTCGCCGATCCTCAGTCCCATGCGCTCGATCCAGTCGGCGTTGTGCAGCGTGGCGCGGCTGATGGTCACGCCGCCCACGAACACAGGCTGCAGCACGGCCGTGGGCGTCAACTTGCCGGTGCGGCCGGTGGTGATCAGGATGCCGACCATCTGCGTGATGGCCTGCTCGGCCGAGAACTTGAAGGCGATGGCCCAGCGCGGCGCGCGGCCGGTGTAGCCGAGGCGCAGCCGCGTGGCCTGCGCGTCGACCTTGATGACCACGCCGTCGATGTCGTAGCCCAGCGTGGCGCGGCGCTTCTCCGCATCGGCGATGAACTTCATCATCTGCTCGACGGTGTGCACCTTGCCGCGATGCGGGTTGACGCGAAAGCCAAGGGCGGTGAGCGCGTCGAGGGTGGCTTCCTGGCCAATGTCGAGATATTCGCCGCCGCGGAGCAGAAAGTACGCGTACACGTCGAGCCGCCGCTGCGCCACGATGTTTGGATCCATGGTGCGCAGCGTGCCCGCCGCCGCGTTGCGCGGATTCACCGCCGGCGGCAGCCCCTGCGCCTCGCGCTCCCTGTTCAACTGCGCAAATGCCTTCTCCGGCATTACGGCTTCGCCGCGGACTTCAAAATCCGCGGGCACACCGCTTTTTTCCAGCCGCTCCGGCGAGATGCTCAAGGGCACGCTGCGAATGGTGCGCACGCTGGAGGTAACGTCTTCGCCGGTCTGGCCATCGCCGCGCGTGAGCCCCCGCACCAGGCGCGCACCGCCGTCCGGAGCGGATTCGTAATGCAGGGCGAGGCTCAGGCCGTCGAGCTTGAGCTCGCAGGTGTACTCCACCGGCAGGTTGCCGGCAAGCTCATGCACGCGCCGGTCCCAGTCGCGCAGCTCTTCTTCGGAATAGGCATTGTCGAGGCTCAGCATGGGGCGCGAGTGGCGCACCTTCTGGAATCCCTCGGCCGGCTTGCCGCCCACGCGCTGGGTGGGCGAGTCGGGCGTGATCAGTTCCGGGTGCTCCGCTTCGATGCCCTTGAGCTCGTTCATCAGCTTGTCGAATGCGGCATCGGAGATCGCGGGCGCGTCGAGCACGTAATAAAGGTGCTCGTGATGACGAATCATTTCGCGCAGTTCCCCGGCGCGCTCCGCGGGGGTTTGTGTCGCGTGGCTCTTACCATCCATGGGCAGGATTATAGGGCCAGCCGCGGCGTGGCCAACCACCTGCGGTGGGGCTGACTGCGCCTTCGCCGCCGCCACTTTGTTCCCGCAAAGTGCCCGCCCGCAACGTGCCGTAGTATGGTTGGCAGATCATGGAGCCCATCACGCACCTCCTCACCGGCGCCTGTATCGGGCGCGCCGGATTCAACCGCAAGACGGCCTGTGCCACGGTGGTGGCCATCGTGGCCGCCGAAGCGGCCGATCTCGACATGCTGTGGGCGTTCGACGGGCCGGTGGCCACGCTGCAGCACCACCGCGGCATCACGCACACGCTGCTGGGCGCGCCGGCGGTTGCGGCCGTGATGGTGGGCATCGTGGGCGGTGTGCACGTCTGGCGCGAGCGGCGCCGCCTGCGGACCCATCCTCAACCCGCCGGCGACATTCCGATGCGGAATCGACGCCCCGAACTCAACTGGGTGTGGCTCTCGATCACCGCGCTGGTGGCCTCCTTCAGCCACATCCTGCTCGACTGGACCAACAACTACGGCGTGCGGCCGTTCTTCCCGTTCGATTCGCGCTGGTACGCAGGGAGCTTTGTCTTCATCGCCGAGCCGGTGTGGTGGGCGCTTCTGGGGATGGCGCTGATCCTGCCGGCCCTGTTCGGATTGGCGGACCGTGAGATCGGCGCGCGGCGCACCGCGTTCCGCGGCCGCGGGTGGGCCATCTTCGCGCTCGTGGGGATGACGGCCTTTGGCTGCTGGCGCTGGGCGGAGCATGCGCAGGCGCAGGCCATGCTCCGGAATACGCAGATCACCACGGCACCGGTCATGCGCATCGGCATCGAGCCTTACCCGGTGGATCCCTGGCGCTGGCACGCGATCCTCGAGACGCCGGGCTTTTACCAAACCGCGGAAGTGCACACCAACAGCGGGGCCATCGATTCCGATCCGCAGACTGACGTTCTCTACAAGCCGCAGGATACGCCGGCCGTGGAGGCCGCCAAGCGCACCTATCTTGGCCGGGTCTATCTCGACTGGGGCAGGTGGGCCGTGGTGCGCGACCTGGGCCAGGAACCGGTGCCCGGCGCGGACCCTCCCAGTCTGCCCGCGAACCGTCCGTGGACCACGGTGGAGTTTACCGATCTGCGTTTTGCCTACGCTTTTCGCGGCGGCAACGATACCCGGCCGCCGGCGGGGCTGAGCGGATGGGTCTACATCGTCGACAACCGGGACGATGCGGGACAGTTCCTGGGCGGACGCGAACAGAAGTAGCCGAGGACAGACGAAGCGGGCGTCTTCGCGCTGGAAAAAATTGTTGGTGCGGTAAAACTCTGCCGCGCCGCCGCGCGCGCCGGGTTGACCCTCGGGGCGCGGACCCGCAGAATGGTTAGAGACCACCGTTTCCCATCGCCCGGACGGGAGGGGAAATGTGCGCGCTCACTTTGAAGATCTCGAGGGTCGTATGCCTGCTTATCTCCTGCTGCTGGTTGCCGTGCTGAGCCGGGTCGTTCCTCACCCGGGCTGGTTGAACTTCACCGCCGTTGGCGGCGCGCTGCTCTACTTCGGCGCGCGGCGCTCCTGGCGGGAGATGCTGGCCCCGCTGGCCGCGCTCATGGCTACCGACTTCTATCTCACGATCTTCAGCTACGGCTATGCCTTCCGCTGGCAGGATTACCTGCCCACATGGATGTGGTACGCGGCGGCGATGGCCCTGGGACAGATTCTGCTGAGCAGCCGCACCACTCTGCCGCGTTTTGCGGCCGCGGTGGTGCTCGGGCCCACTTCTTTCTTCGTGCTTTCCAATTTTGCGGTATGGATGACCAGCGGCATGTATGCCAGGACCGCCAGCGGGCTGCTCACCTGCTTTGTGGCTGCGCTGCCCTTCTATCGCAACGACCTGCTCTCCACCGGGATTGTGGCCGGGCTGGCATTCGGCGTCCCGGTGCTGGTGCGGCGCATCCAGCAGACCCGCAGCGCCGCAGTGGCTGGCGCAACTCCCCGGTAGAGCCGTTGACGGCGCGGGCGTACAATTCTCCCCGGAAGGGAATTATGGCCGCACAGACCCAACCCACTCCCCTTGAGGTCTATCTGAGCTCCTCGTTCGAGCCGGATGCGGAATTCGCGAACGGCATGATCGAGGAAAGACCGATGGGCGAGTGGAATCACGCAAACTGGCAGGCAGCGATTCTGGAGTTCTTCCGGAGCCGCAAAATCGAATGGGGAATCCGCGCCGCGGCAGAACTCAGGGTGCAGGTCGCGCCCACTCAATTCAGGGTTCCGGACGTCACCATCCTTGACCGCAAGCAGCCCATCGAGCAAATCATCACGCACCCGCCCATCGCGGTCTTCGAGATCCTGTCTCCGGAGGACACCGTCACGCGCATGATGACCAAGCTGGCCGAGTACGAAGCCATGGGCATCGCGACGATCCTGCTCCTCGATCCCGAGGGCAAGCACTTCCGCTATCGCAACGGCTGTCTCGAGCCGCTCATTGAAATTGCATTCGATCTGCCGGGCAGCGCCTGCCGGTTCGATCTTGCCGGGATCCAGAATCTCCTCGACTAAGACCCCATCGAGCTACTCCACGCGATCCGGGAGTTCCCGGCCAATTCTCTGTTTCCTCCGCATCCACCACCAGGCAAACCCCGCCGCCGCCAGCCCCAGCACCACTCCCAGTGCCATCATGGAGTGGTGTTGCACCACGTTGACCGCGCCGGGCCCCAGCTTGAGCACCAGCAGGCTCAGCGCCACCCAGCGCAGGAGCCGCCCGCAGAATACCGCCCCGAGGAAGGGCAGGATCGGCATTTCGAAGACGCCGGCGGCGAAGACGAAGAGCTTCCAGGGCGTGGGCGGAGGAAGCATGGAGGGGATGGCCATGGCCAGGAACTCCTGCTTTTCAAACCGGATGCGGAGCTGGTGATAGCGCTCGCGGTTAACCCGCTTGAGCAGGAACAGTTCGCCCCCGGCGCGCCCCAGCAGGTACGGCACCATGCCTCCGATGGCGGATCCCGCCGCTGCCATGATGCAGTAGAGCAGAAACCGGGACTGGTCCTTCCAGACCCACCCGGCGATGAAGAGATCCATGGGCACCGGCAGGCTGGAGGAATCCAGGAGCGCCACCGCGGCGGCTCCCCAGAAGCCCAGCTTGAGGACTGCGGGCAGGATCACCAGGTTCCATCTGGCCATCAAGTGCGCAAAAAACTGCTTCAAATCCGTTCCCTTTCAGCGTTTCCAAACGTCCATTGAGAAAGTCCATTGTACGTTGCGCGATGTTGGCGGCCGGTAACGCGCGGTCGCGGCGCAGAAGCCATCGATGGACCCTGCGGCAGCTGGTTTTGCCGGAATCGCAGGGGATGAGAGAATAGTTGAAAGGACTCGAACGGAGCCCGGCGTATTCGTGTGCGCCCGCCATGCTCCGGCCGGACGAATGCCCCTCAGCGTCGTGCCAACCAGAGAGAACGACCCCTCGGGAACCCCACAGGCCAGCGGTCCCGGGCCGGAGCAAACTCCGCGCCCGGAGCAGGCTCCCGGCCCCGAGCAGACTCCCGGCACGGAGCCGACTGCGAGTTCGGCGCAGGATCGCCCGGTCGTCCACGGCACCTCCCGCTGGATCGACTACGACACCCACGAACTGCTGGAAATGATCAGCGAGCTCGAAGACGAGCGCCGTTGGGCCCGCCTGCGTGAAGGCGTCCTTTGGGCCATCCTGGTCCACATCCTGCTGCTCTCTTCCATCACCTGGATTCCCCGGTACGTCTTCCGCGTGCCCCCGGTCATCGACCCCTTCGATGCCATCAAGGAACGCAAGGACTTGAAATACCTGGATCTTCCGCCCGACCTGATCTCGAAATACCAGCCCAAGGTGGCGGTCAAGCCAGTGGAACCGAAGAAGGCGCCGCAGGTCGACAGGAAGACGCTTGAGGCGCTGAACAAGCCCAGCCTTCCTCCGCCGCCGGTGGAGCAGCCCAAGGTGGAACAGCCCACGCCCCAGCAGCAGGTTCCGCCGCCACCCATTCCACCGAACCAGCAGTCGCAGTCGCCCATCGAGGCCCCGCAGCCCAAGGCGGTTCCGGCGCGGCCCAGCTTTGCCATGGGCTCGCAGAACCCGGCCGACCAGCTTCGCGATGCCATGCGTGGCGCCTCGCGCAGTCCGGGCTATGGCGCGCAGGCGCCGGCGGGCGGGCTTTCGATGCATCCCGGCGCCGGCACCGGCGGCTTGGAAGTGCTGTCGGACACGCAGGGCGTCGACTTCAACAACTGGCTGATCCGCTGGCACCGGGAGACCGAGCGCGCCTGGGACCCGCTGATTCCAGACGAAGTGAACGCGCCCATCCTCAAGCAGGGGCAGGTGCAGATTCGCTTCAAGGTGCTGCCCAACGGCAGGATCATGGAGGGCAGCATGGTTCTGGAAGGCCGCTCCGGCGATACGGCGCTGGACCGGGCCGCCTGGGGCGCGCTGACAGGGTCGAACTATCCGCCCCTGCCGCGCGAATTCCATGGCCCCTACCTGGAGCTGCGAGCCGTCTTTATGTACAACATGCGGCCGCAGTGACGGTGGCTCCTGAGGGCACACCAAGCGCATTCCCGGGATTGAAGTCCCGTGCAAACAGACTCCGCTATCGTCCAGGTGTGTGTATCGAGTGTGTATGCTAGACTCTCATCCAGGGTAGCGGGCACACGGTGACGAGCAAGGAAATCATCAGGCGGCTCACGGCCGACGGATGGCGCAGGGTGGGGCAGGAAGGCAGCCACATCCAGTTCACGCACTCGGAGAAACCGGGACGCGTCACGGTCCCGCATCCGAAGAAAGATCTCCCCATCGGAACGCTGCTCTCCATTGAGAAGCAGTCGGGGCTCAAACTCAGATGAAAGGCACAGGCCGTGGAATACATTGCATACCTTCATAAGGATGCGGACTCTGATTATGGCGTCAGTTTCCCCGACTTCCCGGGTTGTGTGACTGCGGGTTCAACTCTTGAGGAAGCACGCGAAATGGCGGCCGAAGCTCTCGCATTTCACATCAAGGGGATGCGGGAAGAAGGCGAAACCATCCCTGCTCCCTCTACCCTGGATGATCTGCGCGGCGATCCGGCGATGCAAGGCGCGGTAGCCTTCCTGGTCACACCAAGGGAATCCGAGCGGGTAGTCCGCGTGAACATGACGGTTGCCGAAGGTCAACTCGCGGAGATCGACGAACGCGCCCGCGCTGCGCGGCTCACGCGCTCTGCTTACCTGGTCCGGCAGGCACTCGCGAGTCCAGCGGAAGGAAGCGGGGAGAAAGCCCCAGGCCGGCATGCGAAGAACACCGGAATTGTCACCCATGGTTCTCAGGTCCCAGGCAGAACGCGAAGAAGGTCCGCATAGAGGTTCACTTCAGTAAGCATCAGCACAGACGAAACGGCCTGAAGCTGAGCTTCAGGCCGTCGACACTGCGTGGAGAATCTGCGCTTAAGCGGCCGTCTTGGCCAGTGCACCCTTGGCCTGCTCGGCCAGCCTGGTGAAGCCGGCGGCGTCGTGCACCGCGATGTCGGCCAGGATCTTGCGGTCCAGCTCGATACCGGCCTTCTTGAGGCCGTTGATGAACTGCGAGTAGCTGGTGCCGTTCAGCTTGGCGGCTGCCGAAATGCGCACGATCCACAACGAGCGGAACTGGCGCTTCTTCTGCTTGCGGCCGGTGTAGGCGAACTTCAGGCCGCGTTCCACCGCTTCCTGGGCTGCCTGGTAGAGCTTGGATTTTGTGAGGAAGTAACCGCTTGCCCTCTCAAGAATCTTCTTGCGGCGGTCATTCCGCTTGGTACTGCGTTTTACGCGGGGCATGGTGTGTCTCCGTTTGTGTTGCGTGGGTTACGCGGCTGGAGGCAGGAGAGCCGAGCCCATGCCGGGCCGGCAGCAACCTCTTCACTCGCTCTTTCAAGCCTGGATCACGCGGCGGCCTCAATTCGGCTGCCGGGGGCCTCTCCACCGAGGCCCGGATGTGCCCGCCTCGTAAGAGGCGAACGCAACGATCAGGCGTAGGGAATCATGCGCGCTACCTTCGCGTGATCGCCGTCCGACACAATCGCGCCCTTGCCGAGCTTGCGTTTGGTCTTCGGGGCCTTCGACGTAAGGATGTGCCGCGTCTTCGTGTGGCCCCGCTTGATCTTGCCGGTGCCGGTCTTGCTGAAGCGCTTGGCCGCGCCCGAATGGGTCTTCAACTTGGGCATTTGTCTTCTCTTTTGGGGCCTGAGGAACCGGCAGGCCCAGAAGTGCCGTCAACTGCACAGGGGTTCCCCTGCGCTATTGAGGCTTCAACCAGTATAGCGCATTAACGCGTTTCGCTCTACGAGTTCTGGTCCGAATCAAGCACTTGAAACAACCGGGGGTTTTGCAGCCGATAACCGCGCCCCTGCTTGATCAGTTCACCGACGCACGTAACCACTTTCCGCTCGTCATGGGCTCGAAGCGCGATACTGTAGTTTTCCGGGCTTAAAGTGATCTGAACGCGGTGCATGTTTCCATCTACAAGTGCCGCAAGCGTAATATCGCCCTTTATCTCTGTTATCTCCCTGCCCGTTCCCACTACGAATCCCGCGACTTCAGCATCTTCGATCGGTGCAACTTCTCGAAAGACACGAGCCGCCTCTGCAATCACCGGAATTGTGTCGCTCTCGAATACTACGCGACTGAATTGAGGTGACGACAAGGGACGCGTCCGCGCCCACGAGACTTGCAGTTCGATTTGGTCATTAGAACTGACAGAAGAAAGGCCAACCAATGCATCGCAAAGGTTTGCAGAAACGCCATGCGTAACAGCTGATTGAAATGGCTCCATGTCCGACAGGAGAACTGCCGATCTGGCCGCGGTGTTTGTCGCATTGAGCGACTCAAACAGAGTCTTTGTAACTCTCCGCTCGAATGGGTCTTCAGGCTCAATTTGAGGTAGTAACGACGTCTGGACTGGGCGCAGTTCGGGCTTGACAGGTGACAATATGGTCAAAACAAAGCTGCCACGTTCTGTCTGTCCCATCTGAACATGTTTGAGGTAATCCATCGCGGCCTGAGGTTTGCGCTTCGCATAGACGGCTCGCTTTTCGATAGCTGCACACGCAGCAGAGAGGATCATTTCTCGAGTGTTCTCAATAAAGCGAACAGCGTCTTCCAGTGGCAGTGCGCCTGGTTCTCCACGATCATTACTGGCACGGACTCGAATTAGGTCAGATGTCGTAGTCTGGATATCCCTCAACACCTCGAGCTGAGAGCGGTCTTCGACTCGCGACAACGTGGAAAGCGCCTCAGAGATTCTGAGGACGTAGTCGCCAAGCTCTCGACGAGCAGGCACCGTAATGTCGTGATTACCTGGGGAGACCCATAATGAAGCTTTATTTGATATTTCTGATTCTTGTATCCACCCTTTCGTACGCAAATAAGCAATGAACTCCAAAGGTTTCAGCGAATTGAGGACCGAACTGTCTTGAATTGTCGCTTTCATAGGCTGCCCTCCTCATTCACTTTCCTCATCATATTTCGTAGATGCAAGACATTGAATGGCTGGCTCTTTGGAACATGTACCGAAACAGAAGCAGAGTTGTCATTCTCTGGCTTTCCCGCCAGACTGACCCAATAAGCCGAGCGGCGCAAAAGCAGCTGCTCTTCAGTCACTTCAAGCCATCTTTCGAGGTCCTCTGGAAGGGCCACCACCACTAGAATTCGTGGGCTCAGCAGATCCGTCAAGATCAGATCATCATAGTTCTTTTTCTTTAGTGGTTAGGAAATATGATCCCCTAGTGCATCATCAGTCATCACCGTCTTGATCTGCACATCGATCTTCGGCCTTCGGGAAAGACGGCAAGAGAGAGTCCAATCGACGGAATCGTTATCGGTTTCCGGCTTAGCACACGCACACCCTGCTGCAGCAGCCACCGCCAGCAGAAAGCTATTTCCAAAGTTTTCTTGTTGCGTGGACACCGCCATGCCGAGATTGGGAAACGTGGACATCCTTTATCCTTCAATTGGAATGGATTGAGTTCTGATGCTAGAGTCCACCCCATTGTAATCGCGAGGACCTACCCTAATGGAGCCAGCAATTGAAACCCTGACGTATTCAGTCAAGCCTCGCTATTCGATGATCGGCATAGGGGGGAGAGTCACCTCTCCTCCCCTGCCACACCACCGGACGTGCGGGTCCGCATCCGGCGGTTCGG
>Ga0335069_10013924_pt1 | contig 11277 bp, 10 predicted proteins | sample Lox_Sample_11_FD_206714 | JGI IMG/M metagenome (GOLD analysis project Ga0335069, IMG submission 206714) | Soil microbial communities from Loxahatchee National Wildlife Refuge, Florida, United States - Lox_Sample_1.1 | ecosystem: Environmental > Terrestrial > Soil > Wetlands | place: USA... | reverse complement strand
CCCGGAGGCGCGCCTCCGCCGCCTTGACCGCGGTGATGTCGGTCCAGACGCCGACATAGCCTCCTTCGGCCGTACGACGCTCCATCACGCGCATCCAGCGCCCGTCGGTCCACTGGATCTCCACCGGCTGCGCCGGTGGATTGCGATGTACGTCGAGGCGCCAACGCTGCCAGGCCTCGCCGTCGAGCTGTGCATCGACGGCGCTCAGCGCATCATTCGCGAAAGCACGGGTGAGTTCGGTGAACGTGTGGCCGAGCGGATCGCCAAACCGCGATCTCTGCTCTTCGTTCATGAAGCCGTCGTTATAGGCGACGAGCCGGTCCTCTGCGTCAAATAGCGCAAAGCCGTTCCCCATGGCATTGACCGCCTCCAGGAAGCGCTGTTCGTTGCGACGCAGGCGCTCCTCGAGCTTGCGCTCCACCGTGACGTCATGGAAGACGACGACTCCGCCGCGGCGCTCGCCCTGACCGTCTACGAGAGGGCGAGCGCTGGTGTTGACCAGATGCAGTTGCTGGTCGGTGCCCCGGACGAACATCTCGACGCCGTTGGTCGCAATGCCGGCAACCGCGCGGGCGAGCGGCAGCTCATCGGTCGCGAAGGGCGTCACGCCATCGGTCCTGAGCGCTCCGGCCTGTCCGATACGCCGCGGGCCATTCGACCCGGAGACGCTGATACCGGCCAGCTGGTTCGCCACCGGGTTGGCCAGCACGATCTCGCCCTTGTTGTCGGCGACGACCACGCCTTCACCCATCGACCGGAATACGGTTTCCAGAAGGCCTGCCTGCTCTGCCAGGCGCGCTTCGAGCGCGCGGCGATCATCTTCGCTCTGCAAGGCGAGACCGAGAATCACGGTCCCGAGCGGGATCACGAGGAGGAGCGGCAGTCCCGTGGCGAAGATTGTTTCCGGCGCCGCGGCGGGATTGAAGAGCGCAAACGTCCCCGACCCGGCGGCGACGACGAGAACACCCATCGTCAGGAGCCGCCCGCTGTCGGCCTTGACATTCCGCTGCTGCCATCGCCAGCGGAAGACGTAGCCGATCGCTGCCGCCAGCACTGCCGCGATCATGCCGGAGAGGGTGCCGGCGCCAGCCAGCCATAGCCGGTATGCCAGGATCATGACCAACGTCACGGCTCCCGCGACGGGCCCGCCGAAGGCAGTGGACAGCGACGCCATGATGCTGCGGCCGTCGACATAGACGCCGGAGCTGATCTCGATGCGGAAGGTCATCGCCAGCAGCGCGCCGCAGCCGAACAGCAGGCCGATCACCGGGCTGAGCTTCGCCGAGGACAGGTTGGTTCCGCGCCGCAATGCGGCATAACCCGCGGCGACCAGCGCAAACAGGCTGACGTTCTGGATGAGCTCGAGGACAACTCCGCCGAAGGTGGCTTGCATGCGCGCAAAGGATACCGACTGAAGTCCCAAGCATCCTGATAAGATATAATGAATCGAAAGTTAAGACGGTCCTATGGCCCCAAACGGCTTTTACGCGAAATAAACCTTATGCACTCATCCTGGCCGGGCCGGGCTGCCTATAGCGGTATGCCCGGACGACCGGGATCTCGCCGAAGGGGACCCACTTGGACGGACATCATTCGCCGCCGGACCACCCGGAGAGTGCCACGCCGCCATCGCGCCGCGTGACGCGTCCGGGCGTGAAGCACATCAGCCTCGCGCTCCAGGGCGGCGGCTCTCATGGCGCCTTCACCTGGGGCGTGATGCACCGCCTGATGAGCGAGCCGCGGATCTACATCGACGGGATCAGCGGGACCAGCGCCGGCGCCATGAACGCGGCCGTCTTCGTCGACGGCTTCCTCAAAGGCAAGCGCCAGGGTGCGATCGACGCCCTCGCCGAGTTCTGGAACCGGGTGGCGCAGCTCTGCCCGATCCCCCGCACCTTCCCGCGCGGCATACCCGGCGCCTCCGAGGGCTGGGCGGTCGATGGCGATCCCACTTTCATGCTGGTCGATTTCATGACCCGGCTGTGGTCGCCGAGGCAGTTCAACCCGATGAAGCTCAATCCGCTGTCGGACATCCTCGAGGACCTGATCGATTTCGAGAACCTGCGCGCGCATCCCGAGGTGAAGTTGTTCGTCACCGCCTCCAACGTCCGAACCTGCAAGTCGCGCCTCTTCCGCACGCCGGAGATCTCGGTGAAGACCCTGCTCGCCTCCGCCTGCCTGCCGCTGCTGTTCGAGGCGGTCGAGATCGACGGCGAGCATTACTGGGACGGCGGCTATCTCGGCAATCCGGCGATCTACCCGCTGATCCACGAGTGCTACAGCAGCGACGTGGTGATCGTGCAGATCAACCCCATGAACCGGCCGGACGTGCCGGAGAGCGCCCGCGACATCCTCAACCGCATCAACGAGATGACCTTCAACGCCAGCCTGGTGCGCGAGATGGCCGGGATCGCCACCGTCACGCAGCTGGTCGAGACCGGCAAGCTCCATGACGAGCGCTACATGGCGGTCCGCTTCCACGAAATCGGCGCCGAGGTCGAGCTCGCCGAGATGGGCGCCTTGAGCAAGATGAACACTGAGCGTGCCTTCCTCGAGCACCTGCACCGCCTCGGCTACGAGACCGCCGACCGCTGGCTCGCCGAGAACTTCGACCGCATCGGTTGGGAAGGCACGCTCGACGTTGCCGCGAAGTTCGGCTGACCGCGCCGCTAGTCCTCCGCCCCGACCTTCGCGCCGCGTAGCTTCTTCACGCCCGAGCGCTTCGACTTGCCCTCGAGGCGGCGCTGCTTCGAGCCGAAGCTCGGCCGCGTCGCGACACGGCGCTTCGGGACGACCAACGCGGCGCGGATCAGCTCGACCAGCCGGTCGACGGCGTCCTTGCGGTTCGCCTCCTGGGTACGGAAGCGGTTGGCCGTGAGCACGATCACCCCGTCCTTGGTGAGCCGCGCGCCGGCGATCGCCTCGAGCCGCGCCTTGGCCCGCTCGGGCAGCGAGGGCGAGTTCCGGACATCGAAGCGGAGCTGCACCGCGCTCGACACCTTGTTGACGTTCTGGCCGCCGGCGCCGCCGGAGCGGATGAAGGTCTCCTCGATCTCCTCCTGGCCGATCGAGTGCCGCTCATCGACGAAGATTCTGGTCTGGTCCATCGCGCGCCGCGCCGTTCATTCCACCCGGGAGCGGCGATCATAGGACCCGCATCGGCCCATTCCCAGGGTCAAAGAACGGGGGCAATCAACAGTGGCAATCATCTATGGCACCGCCGCCGGAATCGTGGTTGGATCGGGCCGCTCGGGGCTGCCCTCGCGGGGACGGTCCGGAGGATCGCGGGCGAGTTGTCGCGGATGGCATTGAGGCTCCTGTCACAGTCTTCCCGCCGGTGTTGCGCCGGCCTGCAGCCGCCTGGGATCACCGCCTTCGCCCTGGCGCTGATGATGGCCATCGCGCCCGCTGCCGCCGATTCTTCCAAGGATGCGATCAAGTCCTCGGTCGAGGGCGACAGCATCCAGAACCAGCGGCCGGACGAGAGTGCCGGCTCACCATCCCGGACTCAGGACCAGTCGCGGGATGGCTCACCATCCCGGACTCAGGACCAGTCGCGGGACCAAACGCAGAAGTCGATCCAGGATTCCGAGAACCAGCAGGACATCCAGCACGACCGGCCGACGGAGACCCCGGATCCGCAAATGCAGGTCTCGCTCTCGCCGCTGAATCTCTCCTGGCTGCCTTATGTCATCGTCGGCGTCATCGGCATCGGCCTGCTGCTGGTCCTGATCCGCTATCTGCATTTCCGCGGCGGACCAAGACCGGCGGCGGCGAAGTCGGCTACGCCCGTCAAGGTGACGGCGGTGGCCGGCGCGGCCCCGCCGCCGGAGCCGGAGCGCGACCGCACCTTCGACGAGGTCGACGCGCTGGCCGCTTCCGGCGCCTTCACCGAGGCGATCCATCGCCTGCTGCTGCTGGTGCAGGGCCGGCTCCGGCACCGGATCGAGAACGGGTTCCAGGTCTCGCTGACCAGCCGCGAGCTGCTGCGCCGCGCGAAGCTGCCGGCCGAAGCGGCGACCGCCTTCGCCACCCTGGTGGCCGCGGTCGAGATCAGCCTGTTCGGCATGCAGAGTGCGAACGCGGCGACCTATGCGCTCTGCCGCGAGCAGTCGGCGCGCGTGCTGGCGGCGGCGCGGGAATGATGCGGGCAGCCCGATGACCGTGACGCATCCCCCGGCGCCGGGCCGGTCGCGCCTGAAGGCGCTCCGCGGCACATCGGCAGGGCCGTTCCCCCTCATCACCCTCATCCTGCTGATCGTGATCGGCGTCGGCAGCTTCGTCGCGGCGAGCTATCTCGAGATCTTCAACGACGGATCCGGCGAACCCTGGACCACCGGCCGCAGCACCTTCTCGCGTTCCGCCATCGGCCATCGCGCCTTCGCCGCGACCTTGCGCAAGCTCGGCATTCCGGTCGAGATCAGCCGGTTCCGGACCCTGGACAAGGTCGGCACCGGCAATCTCCTGCTGGCGATCGAGCCGGACCTGGACGAGACGGGCAAGACACTGCTCACGCGCCTAAGCTCGACGTCCCACGCACTGCTGGTCCTGCCGAAATGGGAGGGACGGACCGACTTCAAGAAGCCGATCTGGATCGACAAGATGAAGCTCTTCTCGAGCGAGACGCCACTGAAAGTGCTCGACATCGTCGCCGTCGCCGCCAAGATCGACCGCTCCGACGGCACGATCACCTATCGATCGGCGCGTTTCGACGGCAAGCTGCAGATCGACAGTCCGCAATTCTTCTCGTCCCCTGGTTTCACGCCACTGATCCAGACCCCGCAGGGAACGTTGCTTGGCGCCGTCAACGACAGCCGGCACCAGCTCTGGGTCCTGTCCGACCCGGACCTGCTTTCCAATGCCGGGCTCGACGAGGCCGACAACGGCATCGTGGCCATCAATATCATCCGGGCGCTGCTGCCGCGGGGCGGCACTGTCATCATCGACGAGACCGCGCACGGTTACGAGCAACGCCCGAATCTGCTGCGCGTGCTGCTGCATCCGCCCTTCGTCATCGTCAGCGTCTCCACCATCGTCGTCCTGCTGGCGCTGATCTGGGCGGGGATCACACGGTTCGGCGCGCCGCTGCGCGAGAGCGACGGCCTCGCCGCCGGCAAGCTGACGCTGGTGCGCAACACGGCGCAGCTCTTGCGCCTCGGCACCACCGCGGCGAGCCTGCTGCAGAACTATCGCCGGCTGACTTTGAGCGACGCCATCGCCGAGCTGCACGGCCCCGCCGGGCTCGACGAGTTCAAGCAGGCGGCCTGGCTCGACCGCGCGGCGCAACATCGCGGCCTCGCGGTCCGGGTGACGCCGATCCTCGACCAGATGACTGCGCTCGGCGAGGCGAACCGGCTTGATGGCACGCGGGCGCTGCGGCTCGCCTTGGACCTTCACCGTTGGAAACAGGAGATCATGCATGGAACCGTCACCGCTTCCCGGAGACACGGCGGGAGCAGCACCGGCGGGGGCGGCACCGGCGGTGCCGGCCGCGAATCCGGAACTGGCGGCGCTCCAAGCGGCGGCTGAGCGGCTGCGCGTCGAGGTCCAGAAGGTCGTCGTCGGCCACGACGCGGCGATCGACCTGCTGCTCGTGGCGCTGTTCTCCGACGGGCATATCCTGCTGGAGGGCGCACCGGGCACCGCCAAGACCCTGCTGGTCCGCGCCTTCGCCGCGGCGATGAACCTGAAGTTCGGCCGCATCCAGTTCACGCCGGACCTGATGCCGGGCGACGTGCTCGGCACCAATCTCTTCAACTTCCAGAGCAACACCTTCCAGTTGGTGAAGGGACCGATCTTCACCCAGGTGCTGCTGGCGGACGAGATCAACCGCACCCCGCCGAAGACCCAGGCGGCGCTGCTGCAGGCGATGCAGGAGCGACAGGTGACCATCGACAACACGACCTACGACCTCGGCGCCGGCTTCATGGTGATCGCGACCCAGAACCCGATCGAGCAGCAGGGCACCTATCCGCTGCCCGAGGCGCAGCTCGACCGCTTCCTGTTCAAGCATGTGATCGCCTATCCGGGACGCGACGAGGAGCTGGCGATCGTCGCCCGCCACGGCAGCCACGGCGCCATGCCGAAGCTGGAGACCGCCGGGATCCAGCCGGTCTTCGACCTCGACCAGCTCGGCCGCTGCCGGCGCGCGATCGAGCAGGTGCGGCTCTCGGCGGAGAACATCGCCTACATCGTCGATCTCACCCGCGCCACCCGGGAGCATCCTTCGCTGCAATTCGGCGCCAGCCCGCGCGCGGCCAGCATGCTCGCCATGGCATCGCGCGCCTATGCGGCGCTCAACGCCCGGGACTACGTCATTCCGGACGACGTGAAGCACCTGGCGACGCCGGTCCTCAGGCACCGCGTCGTGCTCTCGCCGGGCGCCGAGATCGAGGGCCTGACCTTCGACCAGATCATCGGCCAGATCGTCGCGGCCACACCCGCCCCGCGATGATTAGGCCGCGATGAAGGGCCTGCTGCCGTGATCCTGCCCACCGGCCGCGCCATCGCCCTGCTGGGCGCCGCACCGCTGCTGGCCCTGCTGCTGGCGGCGACGGCGCCGTCGCTCTGGCCGCTCGGCCTCGCCTATCTCGGCGTCGTGCTGTTCGCCATGCTGGGCGACCTGTTGCTGGCGATGCCGAAGCGTCATCTGGCGGCGACCTTGCAACCCCCCGCCATGCTCTATGTCGGCGAGCCGATGCCGCTGACGCTGGAACTCGCCTTCGCCGGCCCGCGGACGCCGGCCCGGATCGAGGCGATCATCGACCACGATCCGATCGTCGCGCTGCCGCCGCGGATCGAGATCCCGGTCGACTCCAACCAAGTCGAGAGCCTCGGAGCGCTGCGGATCGAGGTGCCGATGCTGCCGAAGCGGCGCGGCACCGCCGCCCTGCCGACGCTCTGGCTGCGCTGGACCGGACCTTATGGATTGATGCGCCTGCAGCCGAAGCAGGCGCTGGACCTGAAGCTCCGCGTCGTGCCGAACATCCGCGCCGTGCGGGCTGCCGCGATCGCGCTCAGCCGCCAGGACTCAATCTTCGGCATCAAGGACCAGCGCGAGCTCGGCGACGGCTCGGAGTTCGACGCGCTGCGCGACTACCAGCCGGGCTTCGACCGCCGCGCCATCGACTGGAAGCACTCGGCCCGGCACCGCCGCCTGGTCTGCAAGGAGTTCCGCAGCGAGCGCAACCACCAGATCATCCTGGCGCTCGACACCGGCCATCTGATGCGCGAGCCGATGGCGGGCGTGCCGCGCCTCGACCACGCGATCAATGCCGGCCTGCTGCTCGGCTATGCCTCCCTGAAGGGCGGCGACCGGGTCGGGCTGTTCGGCTTCGATTCCAAGGTCCGCCTCTATGCCGAGCCGGCGGGCGGGGTCGATCGCTTCCCTCGGCTGCAACGCCTGACGGCGGAATTGGATTATGCCGCGGAGGAGACCAACTTCACCCTCGGCCTCACCATGCTCTCGCAGCAGCTGCGGCGGCGCTCGCTGATCGTGCTCATCACCGACTTCGTCGATACCGTCACCGCCGAGCTCATGCTGGAGAATCTCGGCCGGCTCTCCCAGCGCCACCTGGTGCTGTTCGTGACCCTGCAGGATCCGGAGCTGCGCGCCCTGATCGACATGCCGCCGGATGCGGTGCCGGATTCCATGGAAGCGGTGGCGCGCTCGGTGGTGGCCGACGAGCTGCGCCGCGACCGGCTCATCGTCTTCGAGCGCCTGCGCCGCCTCGGCGTCCAGTGCCTGGAGGCCCCCTACAACCGCATCGGGACCGACCTCATCAATCGGTATCTCGCGATCAAGCAGCGGGAAATGATCTGAGTCAGGTCGGGAGGTCCGGACTCCCAAATCTCACACCCTGATACTCATTCCGGACATGATTCCCCTTCCCGCATCGCCGGGCGCCGACCTAAGCTGGCCCGCGACAGGGAGAAATCGCGCGTGACGGTGATCAGCGACCAGGGATCGGCGGCCATCGACGAGACGCAATTGCGCTCGCCGGTGACGCGTGCCGGCTATGAATACTGGCTGCGCAAGAAGGGCGACCGTCGGATCCCGTCGCGGACCGATTTCGATCCCTTGCTGGAGGTGCCGCGCCTCGCCCGGCACATCGTGCTCGTGGAGGTGCTGCGCGACCCGCTGGATTTCCGCTACCGGCTGATCGGCACTGCGATCCGGGAGAACATGGCGGCCGACTGGACCGGGCTTTGCCTCTCCGAGATTCCCATGCAGAAGGCACCCAATCCGATCTGGCAGCATCATCTATGGGTGCTGGAGCACCGGTCGCCGCGCTTCTACCGGCCGGCCTATCTCGGCCCCTACAAGGAGTTCAAGTTCATCGAATCCGCCCAGCTGCCGCTCGGGACCGACGACGCGCACGTCGAGATGATGATGGTGTTCGTCGACTTCCTGACCAAGGTGGCGATCGTCCCGCCCCGCATCAACCGGCTTTCCGAGTCGGTTTCGCCAACGCGTCCCTCGTGGCGGCGGTGATCTCGAACGAGCGCAGCCGCGCCGCGTGATCGTAGATCTGCGCCGTCACCATCAGCTCATCGACCTTGGTCATGGCGAGGAACTCGGCGATGCCGCGGCGGACCGTATCCGGCGCGCCGACCACCGCATAGCGGAGGCTGTGCTCCACCATGGCGCGCTCCTGGGGCGACCAGAAGCCCTCCATCGTTTCCAGCGGCGGCGGCAGCGGTCCGGGCGAACCGCGGCGGAGTGCCAGGAACTGCTGCTGCAGCGAGGTGAAGAGCCGCTGCGCCTCGCGATCGGTCTCGGCGGCAAAGACGCCGATGCAGGCCATGGCATAGGGCTTCGCCAGGCTCTCCGAAGGCTTGAAGCGGCTGCGATAGATCTCCAGCGCCTGCATCAGGTAATCGGGCGCGAAATGCGAGGCGAAGGCGTAGGGCAGGCCGAGGAGCGCCGCCAGCTCCGCGCCGAACAGGCTGGAGCCGAGTATCCAGAGCGGAACGCCAAGGCCGGCGCCCGGAACGGCGCGCACCTGCTGACCCATGACATGGGGCTCGGTGGGCGCGTGCGCCTGGAAGTAGCTCAAGAGCTCCATCACGTCCTGCGGGAAGCTGTCGTCGCTGCCGGAGAGGTTGCGGCGGAGCGCCCGCGCGGTCCGCATGTCGGTGCCCGGCGCACGCCCGAGGCCGAGATCGATCCGGCCCGGGAACAGAGATTCCAGCGTCCCGAACTGCTCGGCGATGATGAGGGGGGCGTGGTTCGGGAGCATGATCCCGCCCGAGCCGACCCGGATGGTCTTGGTCCCTCCCGCCACATGGGCGATGACGACGGCCGTGGCGGCGCTGGCGATGCCGGGCATGTTGTGGTGCTCGGCCAGCCAGTAGCGCTTGAAATCGAGTCGCTCCGCCGCCCGCGCGAGGTCGAGGGTGTTGCGGAAGGCGTCGGCGGCGGTGCCGTCCTGGCAGATCGGCGAGAGGTCGAGGACGGAGAAGGGAATCACGGGAGGCGCCTCGCTGCTGTGCATCCCGTGAAAGATAGCCGCTCGGCGGCGGATGTCGCCCCTCCCCCGACGCCGGGGGGCCCATGCAGGGAATGCAACTCCCTACCCGGCGTGGGGGCGACGCTCTGGACGTCCGGTATGGACCGTGTAGATTTGATGACGTCGAAACCACTGACGGAGTCCGAGATGGCCAAGGGTCAGCAGAAGTCGAGCCGCGAGAAGAAGAAGCCGAAGAAGAAGGCCGAGGAAGGCTTGAAGCAGGAATCGTCCTACAAGCAGAGCTTCGGCAAGAAGTAAACCGCCCCAAAGACGACGTGACGCACACCGGAGGCACACCCGGGGGTTGCGCCTCCTCTTTTCCAGGATCGCCGGTTCCGGTCTAATAGACCCATGGAAGTTAGACCTCGGGAAGCGGCGACCCTGAAGAGCACCCAGTTCCGCCGCGAGCGGGAACCGAGTTGGCGCGAGCTCGAGGATCTTCTCGAGAAGCTCCGCAAGAGCTCGCCCCGGGCGCTGACGCCGCAGGAGCTGACCCGGTTGCCGACGCTCTATCGCGGCGCCCTCTCCTCGCTCTCGGTCGCGCGCTCGATCTCGCTCGACCAGAGCCTGCTCGCCTACCTGGAGAGCCTCGCCAACCGCGCCTATTTCCAGATCTACGGGCCGCGCGCCGGATTCGGCAGGGTCGCGCTCAACTTCCTCCGCCGCGGCTTCCCGCAGGCGGTGCGGCGCCAGGGTGGCGCCATGCTGCTCGGCATCCTGCTGACCGCAGTCGCGGCGCTGGCCGGCTATTACCTCTGCATCGGCAATGCCGAGTGGTACTACACGCTGATGCCGGATGCGATGGCGGACGGTCGCTTGCCGACCTCGTCGGCCGAGGAGCTGCGCAAGTTCCTCTACGAGACCGACGTGCCGGGCGGCGACGTGCTCTCGATCTTCGCCTCCTTCCTGTTCGTGCACAATGCCGGGATCGGCATCGCCTGCTTTGCGCTCGGCTTCGCCTTCGGCCTGCCGACGGCGCTGCTGCTGATCCAGAACGGGCTCATGCTCGGCGCCTTCGTGGCGCTCTATGTCGGCCATGGGCTCGGGCTCGAGATCGGCGGCTGGCTGATCATCCACGGCTCCACGGAGTTGCTGGCGGTGGCGCTCTGCGGCGGCGCCGGCCTGGCGCTCGCTAAGGCGATGCTCTTCCCCGGCGACCAGGCGCGCCTCGCGGCCCTCGCCGAGGCCGGGCGCAATGCCGGCCAGGTGGCGCTTGGCTGCGTGCTCATGTTCGTCGTGGCCGGCTGCCTCGAAGGCTATGCCCGCCAGCTGTTGGTGACGCTCTGGGCGCGCTACACGATCGGCGGGCTGATGCTGCTGTTCTGGACGCTCTATCTCCTCCAGCCCCTCCCGCCAGCGGCCGAGGACGAGGCGCGATGACGACGATCGCCGAGACCGGCACGACTGCGGGAATCTCGCTCGGCAAGCGCCAGCGGCAGATCGTGACGCCGGAGGGTGTCGCCCTGACCGTCGAGCTTGCGGATCGCGGATCGCGCGCCGCCGCCTTCATGCTCGATGTCGTCTTCATCATCTGCATCATGGTCGCGGGCGGAATCCTGCTGGCGCTGACCAGCGGCCTCCTGCATCGCTGGGTGGCGGTGATCGCGATCCTCGGCTTCTTCCTGCTCCGGGTGTTCTATTTCCCGGTGACCGAGCTGCACTTTCGGGGCGCCACCCCGGGAAAGCGCATCCTCGGCCTCCGGGTGATCGACCGGAGCGGCGGGCCCTTGAAGCCGGAAGCGATCGTGGTCCGAAACCTCATGCG
>Ga0335069_10013923_pt1 | contig 11278 bp, 12 predicted proteins | sample Lox_Sample_11_FD_206714 | JGI IMG/M metagenome (GOLD analysis project Ga0335069, IMG submission 206714) | Soil microbial communities from Loxahatchee National Wildlife Refuge, Florida, United States - Lox_Sample_1.1 | ecosystem: Environmental > Terrestrial > Soil > Wetlands | place: USA... | reverse complement strand
GGGAGTTGGTAAATGGTGTTCACGGAAGCACCCCTCTCAGCGGCACCCCGATCGTGTTCTGCTCGACGCCGAGGCCCTTCTGGATCGCCTTCGTGGTCTCGTCGGCGATCTTGTCGATCTGGGCGTTGCCGCCGTTGATCTTCGGTGCTCCGTTGGGCGGGTCGAGGAATTTCGCGATGTTCACGGTCTGCGGCTGAACGATGATGAGTTGCGAGAGACCTATCGTGAAGACGAGCGCGTTGCTCGAGGCGGATTCCCTCGGGACGGTGATGGAGTTGATGAACATGTTCTGGTAGAGGTTCAAGGTCGTGAGCACGTTGAAATTCTGCCGATTGGACTGGAGCTGGAGAACTTGCGCGTAGGCGACGAGAGACGGCTTGTTCGAGCCGAGAAGCGCGGAGGAAAGCCCGTAGGCGGCCGACGCCGCGACGATTCCGACCGGCGGAAGGATCGCCGCCCCAGCGACCGAGATCAACTCGTTCACGAGCGAGATCGGCGCATCAGAAATGATCCCGTCGATCTGCAATTCGAACGGCCGAAGAATGATATGGTCCGAGACCGTCGTTCCGTCTTCGACTTCGAATTTCGTGGGAGGAGATTCGCGCTTGTGCATTTCCTTCACGGACGCGTCGAGCGTGATGACGACGTTGCCGCCCTGGATCGTCTGGCCGACGACGGTTCCGTTCCTCGTGACACCGCCGACCGCAGTGCCGCCGACGATGAACTGAACTTTACGTTGGAGTCCTAGTCCCTGCTCGATCAGCCCCATTCTACTGTCCTACCGTCGTCGAGAGACCTCTCTGGGTCTCGCGAAGCATTCTCTTGTGGTGGTCGTCGATTTTTTCCCCGATCAAATCCGCTATCTCCTTCCCGCTCGCTCCCGAAGCGGCGTGGACCTCGATGTGAGTGACGGGGGAGTAGTTGACCGAATTGGACGAGGCGCCCGAGATCCCGCCGAAGCTCGCGGCCGCAGCGGCATTTCCGAAATCTTGTAAGCCTTGGGACGGGTTGACCCCGCCGAGAATTCCCGTGCCCGCCGAGAACGTGAACGACGTCACCGACGCCAGGAGCCCAATGAATTTCTCCATCAGGTTCACGGAATTCGTGAATATGTCCTCGATGAGCTTGACCTCGTTCTTGATCGACTCGAATCCCTCGAGCCACTTGAAAATCTGTCCGGTCCAGGTCTTCCCCCCGGTCGCGAGCGCGTAGAGATCGTGGACGACGACGATGACCTCGCTGATGAGCCCGATGAGGAGCGTGATCGGGGAGGTCATGACGGCGATCGCGACGGTGACGGTCTTGATGACGGCGGCGAGGGCGGCGAGGATCCCGATCGCCGATGCGACGACCTCGATCACCGTGAGCACTCCATCCTTCGTGAGGTGGAGATGGTCGATGAGATATCTGAAATCGATGAGAAGGCCCTTGATGAATCCCCAGAGAAATCCCAGCACCCTCGCCAGTCCGGCGAAGACGTCGTCCATTCCGAGGGAGATGAATTCCCTTCCCCCGGCCGCGAACGCGAGGACGTCGTCGATGATGACGGTGAAAATGGGCGCGAATTTCGAGGCGATCGTCGCGAAGAGGGCTTCGATGACGGAGCCGATCTTGACGAAGGCGTGCTCGAGCTTGACGAGGGAGGCGATGTCCCGATCCGAGATGACGGCTCCGAGTTTCGAGAGCTCGTCCCCGGTCGCCTTGATCGAACTCGACCCTTGCGAAAGAAAGTTCACCATCTGCTTCGAGCCGCGGCCCATGAGCTGCATGGCGGCGGCGGATTTCTGGATCGGGTCGTTGATGTTCTTGAACCGATCGGCGATGGCGAGGAGGGCTTCGTCGGCGTTCCCGAAATTTCGGACCTGCTCGCCGCTGATCCCTATCCTTCGGAACGATTCGGCGGCCTGGGAGCTTCCGATCCTCGCCTCGTAGAGCGCGCGCGAGAGTCGAAACATCGACATCTGCATTTCCTCGCTCGAGATATTGTTGAGCTTTCCGGCGACGGCGAGCTTCTGGAACTGCTCGGCGGTGAGGCCGGCGTTGTCGGCGGCGATCGATATTCCCTGAGCGAGGCCCGTGAATTTTTCGGCGAGATTGAAGAGTCCTTTCAAGACTTCGTAGCCGATGACGGCGTCGATTCGGTTCTTGATGCCCTCGAGTTGCTGGTCGGCGCCTCGAAGCTTGTCGGTGCCTTCGACTTGAAAACCCAATTTGGCTACCATTTCGCGGACGGTCATTTTCGAGCCCTCTCCATCATCTTACCCTCGATTTCCGACTTCACGTCGAGTGCTTCGTGGGCGTCGACGAGGTCGTCAAGGGACCATAAATTCTGTACGTGGGTCAGCGTGTCCAGCCCCGCGATCACGGGACGCCAGATCACCCAGTCTACCGTGCCTGGATCGACTGAAACGGGGTCGTTGCGCTGGGCGAGGCTCGGTCGCCTTCGCCTTCTGAAAAATTTCCGTACTGCACCTCCAGGGCAGCCCACAAAACCTTCGGCAGATGCGAGAGGAGCTTTCCCTGAAAATGGGTGTCGAAGACGATGCGCTTGCCGTTGCAGTGCGCGTGCCTTGCGGTGAGCTCCTCGACGATGTAAATGACCTCGTCCTCGTTGAGACGCTCGATGAGGGCCTTGACGGCGCTCGGAAGGACCACATCCCAAGGGATCTCCTTGTCGAGGATGTCCTTGACCTTGAAGTCCTTGCCGGTGACCCCTTTGAGGGTGTTGCCGAGGAGGACGGAGAGAGGTTCCCCGACGATCTTCGCGAGCCTCGAAAGGAGGGCGAGACCTTGCTTCGCCCCGAATTGCTGGAACTCGTAGAGTTGTCCGTCGACTCGTCTCTCGATCAGGCCTGCCGCCATTAATTGCCTCCGATGAACATTTCTAGACTATCCGTCTCGAGAACCCAAGTCCTCGTCATGGCTTCCTTCGAAAATTCTGCGTTCGGGTACTTCTGGAGCCAGGCGGTCTGGGCCGCGCAGACGGTTCGTCCGCTCGGATCCTTCACGAGGGCCTCGCCCGTTCCTGAATTCGTCAACTCGTCCGCCGCGGCGATCGCCGAGAGGTCGTCGTTCGACTGGGAGGATTGCATCAGGATGATCGAGATCTTGCCGGATTTATTGTTCGACTTTACTCTCGTTCCCTCGCCGTCGACGCCGATCTTCAGGTTGAACATCTGCTCGTTGCGCTCGACGGTGATGAAGGTGCCGTCGGCGAATCCGGAAATGATCTTCCCGGAAAAAATCATCGAGAACTGTTTGGGGTCAAATGTGAGAACAGCCATTTCTATCTCCTCCTATTAAACCGTGACTACGCCGTTGATCTGGACAAAATGAAGGGCTCCCGCGAGCCGGCACGAAAATTTCACGTCCGGAAGGAGTCTCTCCGCCCGATCGTTCACCGGCACGTCCAGCACCAAAGGTGCCGTCACCGTGAATGGGCTCGCCCCGTCGATCAGATCGTTCTTGATTCCCTCGAGGAGGGCGGCTCTCACCGCAGCCTCGATCACCGAGACACCTTGGTCCGTGTAGGGAACTTTCGGGAGGTTGACGAGGTTCGAGAAGACGTTCGTCTGGAGCGTCGACTCGAGCCAATCGATCCCGATCGTCTGGTCGATGAACTGTCCGCCGGCCATCGTGCCCTCTTCCGTGATGTTCACGCCTCCGACCGTCTCGTAGATGTTGACGTTCTTCCCGGGCACTCCAGGAACGCCGATGCAGTAAGTCCTGGCCGTGTCGGTGAAGGTGTCGGGAGAGATCCCGACGAGTTGCTTGAATTTCCACGTCACCGAACCCGGAACCGTCGGAAGCAATCCCCCGACCCACGCGGCGTCCATCCCGAGCGAGGCTTGGGTGGCCGAGTACATGAGGGCGGAGCGTTTGTAGCCGAAACCTTTCAATTGGGACGCGAGGTCCACGCCGGAATTCGTCGGAATCGCGGCGTCGCTCGAGGCGACGACCATGATCTTCTTCACGGTCTCGATGAAGGCGGCAGCGGCGAGTATGTCGGCGTCCGAATTGTCCGTCAGCACCAACCCGTACCAAAGGTTGTTCTGGTTGATGATGTTCTGAAGGTCGGTCGCCATCGCGCCACCGGTCCTCTTGCCGATGCCGACGAGCTCCGGAGAGAGCGCCTGGCTAAAGGCTTTTTGCGCATAAATGTACTCCGGATCCGACGTCAAGAAACCATCGGTGAGCATTCCCGCTGTAGATGAGTAATAGCGAATATAGTCGCTGCCTATGCGGTTGCTCGTACCGATGATTAACGGAATGCCGAAGCCTGCCTGAGGCACGGCTTGGGTTTGTTGCGAAATCTGCACCTGAACGATTTGGTCTATGGCTGCCATTTGATTCCCCCTAACTCTTTGTCACGGTGAAGTCGTCGACGATTTCGTCGCCGCTGTCCGTGGTAATTCTTCCTTCGATCTCGACGGTGTCGATCTCGCCGAGGTCCTCCGAGACGTTCGCGGCAATGCCGAACTGCACGTCCATCTGGGCCCTCGCTTCATAACCAGTATTAAGTAATTGGGTGAAGTCTGCAACAGTCCCTATCACCCAAACAGCGATCCCCTTCTTCCTCAAGATCTCCTGGATCGAGAGTGTTTCGAAGGAGCTTTGCAGCAATCCCATGTAGTTGTAGGCGTCCTCCTGCTCCACGGCGTAGCTATGGAAGCTGACGGTCATGCGTCTCTGGCCGCCGCGATTGAACTTCGTGCCGGTCGAGTACCTCGAGTCGTCGTCGCCGGTCTTGTAGGCGGGGACGATGATCTTGAAACTCATGTAGGGTTTCGCCGGGCGAGGTGCGCCCTGGAGCGTGGGCTCCTCGAGGATCGTCTCGAGTCCCGTCGCCGTCTTCACGGCGTCGTAGAGCGCCTTGCGGATGACGTGAAAATTGAGCGAATAATTGTCAAGGGGTCGCGGCATATCCAACATCCACTCGCATCATGCGAAATTTAGAGTATGAACCCCAGTTCTCAACACTTTGAACCTGAAAATTGACCTGCGCCCGGACGACGATGTCGTTGAGGGCGGGGACCTTCTCGTTCTGCTCCGTGAAGACCCAATACTGCTCCCTGTAGCGGTCGGCCTCGGGCACCATGAGGAGATCTCGACCGTTCATCGGCTGAACGTTGGCGACGAGCTCGTAGGGCTCGAAATTTTTCTGAACGAACTTCCCGTCCTTCACGAAGGTGCGGTCGACTCGGTGAACGAGGAGGACCTCGTCGAGGTTGATGATGTCGACGGGGGCCTGGAGGTCAATCATTCACATGCCTCCTGAAGGTGATCGATCGAAGCATGAGCTTCGTGTCCATGAGTGTCTGGGGCTCATGTCCGTCTCGGATTTTCTTGCTCGTAACTTTCGCGACGTTCGGCGGGGGGACGTTGCTCTTGATCTTGTTCTGGATGAGTTGCTGGACGCGGAAGCCTAAAGCGTCGAGGGCGTCCTCGATCGGAAGGCCGTCCATGATTTTTCCGACGAGCTCGACCCGCCACCCGTTGATCTTCTCGGTGTTCTCGTCGAGGGCGGACCGGATGAACGATCTCTCGGGAATATGATTCTTCGGCACCCCGAACTCGTTCCAAAGCGCCACCTTCCACACCTCCACCCCACTCTCGTACTGGCCGGCGCCTTCGTGGACCCCGACGGTGACGTAGGGGCCGGAGGCCTTGCGGTTTTTTCGGACGAATTCGTCGTACGCCTTGTTCCTCTTGTCGGTGAATTGACCCTGGATCTTGATCATGACCAGAACCACAGCCAACTGTCGTAGGCGTTCGTGACCCAGGGCGAGATGAGCCGGTTCTCCATCATGTGCTTGCTGAAGTCTGGCGGCACGAGGGTCGAGTTTTGGTTGTTGGTGAGTTTGTCGGTCTTCGAGATCCCGCCGGCGTAGACTTGGCAGTCCTCCGTCGAGAGACGTTTGATGAGGTCCTGCTTGAGGTCTCGGAACGCCTTCGAGCGCTGCGAGTACATCATCTTCACCTGACCGACGGTCTGGTCGACCATCCTCGTCGATTTCGACATGATCGCCTCGCAACAGCGGATAGCCGCGTTCAGAGGACTTTGGTTGTACATGTCGAGGAAGTAGGCGATCTCCTCATCCTGGAGGAGTTGTTGCCGGGGTTCGTTGTCCGTATCGCCGATGAGGAAGCGCACGGCGTCCTTCGCGGAAGATGAGGGATTGCCTGTGTAGCTGAAACCCAATTGAAATCCCTTCGCGTCGTTCCTCCTCGAGAGGCGACCGAATTCGGGGTCATGCCGACATCAACGACGGCACGACCCCTTTTCTTCGGTCTTAATTATGAATGCAGCCCGGTCATGTAGCAGCCGAGATCCGCGCCGACTTGCTTCATGTCGAAGGCCATTTCGCCCTCGATGCGGTCGGATTTGATCTGCTCCATGCGGAAGCTCATGATTCGGTTGCCCTGCGCACCTGCACCGAACAATCCCTGCCACGAGAAGATATATCCTCCGGAGGGTTGCAAGATGGAAGGGGCGGGGTTCGAATACACGAGAAGTCCGGCGTTTGAAAGCAGGTAACTCATGCTGTTCGACTGACCTTCGGGATTCGCATCCTGAACGGCGGCGGCGACGAGGAATCTCTCGACTCCAAAAAGGGAGGCGAGGAGGTCTTCGGCGACGATACCGCGCTGGGTGTACTTGATACGATCGAGGACGGCCGGGTTGTTCCTCAGCACGAAGTACACGTCGGTGGAGACCACCAAGGTGTTCGGCAGGAAGCCCGTCTGGCTCTTGATCGATTGCTTCAGGTTGTCGACGTCCTGCATGGGATTCGACGAGGCGTTGTCCCAGAGGACCGACGGCGTGAAGTCCGCGTGCCCGGTCCAAATACCTGACTTCAGGTAGTTGTACATGAACTCCTTCTCCCGTCGAAGCAGCATCTGCTGAGTGACGAAGAGAGTGGCGTCTCGATCGAGGTCGAGAGGCTGGTCGGCATTCGCTCGAGTCTGATCGTCCACGTCTTTGTGAACGGCCCACACTTTGGCGAAGTAGCTTCCCGACGCCGACACGTGGAATCCTGATCCCGCCGACTCGGAGCTGGGTGCGCGCACCTGAGCCTGAGTCTGGAACCAGAACTTCTTGTCGTACTGGAAGTACAGATCCGATTGTTTCATGACGGGGACGATCGGAAAGACCTTGTCCGCGATGAAATCTTCTGCCCGTTGAATGTATGCAGTCGAGATGTTCGTGAGCGGGCGATTTACGTGGACATCTGACCTTGTTGGTTGTGGCATCTTTCAATCCCCCTTATTAAATCTTGTATGGTCCGACGAGCAGGACGGTTGCGATGTCGCCCGAGCTCGCTGATTCGAGAGCTCTCGCGAGGACGTAATTTCCTGACGTTGCCGGAATTAGTGTTTTGACCGCGGACACCATCAGCTCCTGGCCGAGGGTCGCGCCGCCCACCCCGATCTTGGCTTTGCTGACGCCGAGGATCATGACCTCGCCCGCCTCGCCTTGAGAGGGATTGTTTTGGACGATTCCGAGAGCCTTCGCTCCCGCGCCCGATACGTCTCCGAGAGCCGCGCCGCCCGTGCCGGTTCCTTCGACGGAACCGGAGGCCGCAACGATCTCCACCGGAGCAAATTGCCACGTGGCCTCCGTCGACATATCAACGTTCGCCGGAAGCACTCCTAAATAAAAACTGGGTATTTCGTATGCCATGATTAGATCCCGTCCTTTCGATTCGCCTTGAACTCAGCGTACATGCGCTGACCTTCGGGTGAACTGATGTAGTCGGTGTAGGCTTGTTCGCGAGAGGTCTTGTGTCCCGATTTCTGGACGATTTCCGAGACCTTCGCCTCGATCTTCGCGTCGAAATCGCTCCCGTTGTTCGGCAGAGACGATCCGACTTCCGAGAAAATTCCCTTCGAGATCGCGTCCTTCTCCGCGTCCAGCCCGCTCAACTGCTTCTCGATCGTCTCGCGAAGCTTCGGGTTGGTGGCGTCGAGCGCCATCAGTTGGTCGACGAGTTCCTCGCGATTTCCGGTGAAGTGCTTGAACGTGGCCGCTTTCGCGACGAATTCCTTGCGCTTGGCGGATTTTTCGAGTTCCTCGACCTTGGTTTGAAGTTCCGAGTTTTTCTTCACGAGCTCCTTGTGGCTCTTGAAGATCATCTCGATGCCTGGGCGCACCTTTTCCGGGACCGCCGTCAGATCGAGAGTATCAGACTTGCTGACTTTACCCACTTTCTCCTCCTCGACGGGTTTCCCGTCTTTGTGTTTCATTAGTTCCTTTTCATCGGGATACATTCTGTATCCTAATTTCTTTACAAATCCGTCGACCGCCTTCTTGTACGCGGCCATGCCGGCCTTGTGGGCGACGATCTTCTCCGGAGACATGCTCGAATAGCCCTTCTCCATTTCGTCCTCGTCGTCCTCTTCCTCGTCGACGTCGTCGTCTTCGAGATCGCTTCCGCTCTTGCCGAGTCCGGAAGCTTTGTATTCGTCCTCGCCGGCTTCAGCCTTATTGTCGTCGGCGAGACCGGAGGCCGATTGCTCGTCCTTGCCGGAGTCTCCTTCGATTTTCTGCGTGATGCCGGAGAGCTCTTCGTCCTTCATGACCTTCATAGCTTCTCCTTTGCCCCCGGCGAATGCCTTGCCGAGATAATCCATCATTTCCTTTTCGGAGCCCTCGTCGGCCTCCTCGTCCATAAACTGATTGAACGCGGTCTCGAGCGCGTCGATGTTCGCCTTGTCGTGCTCGGCCTCCTTCGGCGTCGGCGCGTTCTCCATTTCGAGGGAGTCGTCGGCGCGTTGGTTCGATTCGAGCGGCGTGTCGATGCCGGCCGTGCCTTCGAGGGGCATGCCGGGATTCTCCGGACCGCCTCCGATGCCGATCGCGTTGGCGACCTGGCTGAGGTGGTCGGCGTTGATCTCGTCCTTGTGAGGGGCGAGAATCCTAGCCGAGGCCTTGAGAGCGAGTTTCGCTTTCTCGCTCAAAGACTCTTCCTTCTCCACGTCGGGCTTGAGGCTCGGGTATTTCCTGTAAACTGCGCTCTGAACTTGCTTCTTCTCGTCCGGCGTGCCGTGCTGCGAGACTCTCGCGAGAGCGTTGCGGGCGTGGCTGATGTCGTGGATCGGATATTTTCTCTCCGAAGGAATAGCGAAATTTCCTTCGGCGATGTGCTTGCGACCTTCGGTCGTGAGCTCGTCCTTCTCTACGGTTTCTTTCATGGCTGCTCCTGCGGATTTGAAAATCATAAACTTCTTCTTGTTCGCGCCCTTCGGCACGAGACTTACTTCGGAGACGTCTAGATCGTGAAGTTTCCTCATGGTCCCTCTCCTAGAGATTCTGACAGCGGCCCCCATGCCTTGCAAGTGTCACTGGCGACTTAAATCGCATTTATGACGTCCTCATTCCGAGGCCCCCGACCGAGAATCCCTGGTACTCGCCGTCGACGACCTTCTTCCACTCTTTCGGGTCCTTGATCTTCACGCCGAGAATCCAAGATCCCTTCTTAATGGATTGCGGCCCGTAGGGTCCATCGTCTTGTTCGAAATCGATCGGGGCGATGTAGCTCTCGACGGGACAAGCCTGCTCGAGATGGCTCGAGTGCTCCTTGCCGATCACGCGGGAATTCTCCATGTAAGCGTGGGCGGCCTTCTCGATCTCGTCCGCCGGCATCCAATCCTCCTGAGAGTCGACTTCGTCCGGCGCGAGCACGACGCCGTAGACGATCTGCTTCGCGCGGTCGATCTTCGCGATGGGAATGCTCTTTCGAACCTTCGCTAGCGCGCCCTGAGATGGATAGCCGTGCACTCGATTCCCCCTACCTGAACTTGTGGCATCAGAATAATAATAACCGAGAGCGTCCATCGCGAGAAGCGCGTCAGACGGAAGTTGGTCGTACTGGCTGATGCCGATGCGGGGCTCCGCGTCCTGGGCCGTCGCGGCGTCCGGTCGCGCGATCCTCGTGAACTGCTGTCGGAAGATCGGGTTCATGCCCTCGAATTTTCCGTCCGCCTTCTCGAGCTCGTGCTGGTTGTCCTCGTAGTGAGTCATCACGAGCCACTCCGGATAGTTGAAGAGCTCGTTCGGCCCCTCGTAGTAAAATTGTCCCCCCGGCATGAGCACGCGCTGGATCTCGGAAAGAAGCGGCTTCGGATCCTTCGAAAGCTCGTCCATGCAGTGGAGCGAGTTCGCCATGTTCACCCTCGAGGCGCACTCGTCCGGGAACGGGATGCCGAGGTGAAGGTCGTGGACGACGGTCGCCGGGTCGTGGGGATAGAGGTCGATGCCGATGTGGCCGGGCTCGCGGGTGTTCCCGTTGCCGAGGTCGATCTGGATCCCCTTCGGGAAATTCTCGTCCTTCTGGAGCACGTCCTCGGTGCGATCCTCGGAGGCGTGCCTCTTTCGATAGAAGTCGGGATCCTCGGAGAGGTTCTCGACCGCCGAGAGGAAGGCGTCGTCGTCGTTCGTCGTGTGATGGGAGAGTTCGTAGTCCATGCCGTCGACGATCTCCTGCATGTCGCGGACGTCGGCGACGTCGTTCAGGGTCCGAATGGGCTGGTCGGGATTCTCTCCGGCGCTCCACTCGTCCTCGACGCCTCGATCGGAGCCCAAGGCCTTCGCCGTCGTGTCGAAATAAACCGATTTCTTCTTCCTCTCGCTTCCGAGAGGCGCGTTGACGTGGACGTCGGAACTCGACGGCTGCTGTTTTCCGAGCAGGTGCTTCATCTTACCGTCCGCGTAGACGGCGACGATCGATCCCGGATCATCCCCCTTCGACATCATCGTTTTTTCGTCGATGTGAAAATCGTCGGGATAGCCGGCCTTGGCCCAGGCTTCGAGCGCCTTCATATTCCGATAATGGGTGACGAGGAGGGAGGGTCCTCCTGGATCCTTCATGTGCTTACGGAGGTCGGAAAGGAATCGAACTCGGAAATGGCCGAAGGGTTCTCCCCCCGGGGCCGGTTCGTTCTCGTTCTCGATGAGTCGGTTCATCTCCGGAAGGACGGACTTCGTCAACTCCCCTTGCAAATTGCCGAGGTTCCAAGGGCGAAGCGCCCGGTCGCGGTCGACGAGGAGGCCGAGCTTGTCCCCGATGACGTGGGCGGTTTTTTCCGCCCGCCTCAAGTCGGAGGAGTAAATTTTTTTGACGTTTTTTCCGACGAGAGCTCGGGCGGCCTTTTCGGCGTCCTCGACTCCGGAATCGTTCAACGGGATGTCCTGCCATCCTCGAATGCGATCGTCGGAATCGTTCCCGTTCAAATCCGTGTGACCGTGTCGGACGAGGTAGACGACCGGCTCGTCGTC
>Ga0335069_10013922_pt1 | contig 11278 bp, 7 predicted proteins | sample Lox_Sample_11_FD_206714 | JGI IMG/M metagenome (GOLD analysis project Ga0335069, IMG submission 206714) | Soil microbial communities from Loxahatchee National Wildlife Refuge, Florida, United States - Lox_Sample_1.1 | ecosystem: Environmental > Terrestrial > Soil > Wetlands | place: USA: Florida... | reverse complement strand
GATTTTCCAGCACCTGGGTTGCCCAGATAACCGGAGTATGGGCCGCCTCGCATATCCACAATATCTCTTCCTGAATTTCCGCCAGCCGCTCGTAACCGCATTCGACCGCGAGATCTCCACGTGCGATCATCACTCCGCCGACCGGATGATACATCAGGGCAAGCAGAAGGTCTGGCAGACACTCAAAGGCGTGCCTCGTTTCGATCTTCAGGATGATTCCCATATCGGACCTGCCGGCTTCCTTCAGATATCGCGTGAGTTCGCGGACATCGTTCTCGCTGCGCACGAATGACATCCCAACGATATCGGCGATCTTGACGATCAGACCGAGATCCTCGATGTCCTTTCGGGTCAGGGCCGGAAGATGAATGTCGGTTTCGGGGAGATTTATTCCCTTGTCCGCTCCAAGGCGTGAGCCTTTCACCCGCGCCTGCGTGATTTCAACTTCTATCGCGTCGGGAGATACAGCCTTGATCACGCCTCCGATCTTTCCGTCGTCAAACCAGATGGGTTCTCCGGGTCGCGCCTGCGAGAAAACCTCGTGCAGAGAACATCCGACGTGCGCGGGCGAAACGAGTTTACCGTTGTCGTCGAATACCGCGTTGGAACCGGGTTCGTCGCTGCGCGTAAGGACCAGACGATCGCGTTCGTGCAACAGGATGGTATTCGGAACTCGCGGCAGATCGCCGACTTCGGCCGAATCATCTTCACGAAACAGGGCAGTTCCCGTGCCCACGTAACAGGTCTGTCGCGACTCGGCGAGACGGCAGTCGCCGACAGACTCAACGATCCGCAGGACTCGCGACGCTCCACGAGTGTCTTCGAAATCGATTCGGTCGCCGGGCGTGCAGAGGGCAATCCAGTCGCGATCCACCGGCAGCGAGGCATCGACGGGAACCGCGGAGGGAGTCGAATCGTCTTTCGGCGTCAGCCAGATGCGCGCGGGCGATGTGACCTCGCCGAAAATATTCCGGGTGGGCCGCCAAACGAGCACTCGTGGTCCGGGCTCGACGTCACCGGTGCGAAACTTCGGCCCTGCTACGTCCATCAGCACCCGGCACTGAAGGCCTGTTTCTCGTACCGCTCGACGCAGATGCTCAGCCATCCGCGCCCACGCATCCGGATTGTCGTGCGCGCAATTGATCCGCATACAGTTCATTCCGCCGCGGACCAGGTCGCGAACGAGCGGATAGTCTTCGCCTGCCTCTGCCGGCATGGTGACCATGATGCGCACGGAGCGGCCTGCGGGACGCGAACCCAGCAATCGATCGGCGTTGGCTTCGAGCAGCTTGGAGCCGGCGGCAAAGCTCGGAACCTCAGCAAGCCTGACCGGGGACGCATGCTTTTCTCCCGCGACCGCACATAACAGTTTGAGCACGTTGTCGAGTGTATTCATCACGTGCGATTCGGCTCTGCCAAGCGAAGAGAGTCCGAGAGCGGCCAGTTTTTCCTGCAACGGACGGATATCCGCGCCGCGCAACGTCACGTAGTGAATAAGATTCGCAGCGCTCTGGCGACGTGCTGGATCGAGCAAGGCGAGACGAGCGCCCAATTTGCGCTCGTTTGCGACCAGCTTTTCGCGGATCGCGTGAAGCTCCGAAAGTAGCTGTCGAATTTCGCGCGAGTTTACGGATTCCGCGCGGTACTCTGTTTCCATGGTTGCTGAATCTCGATCGTTGACCGCTCTACAGATGCCCGCGTTGAATCGAAGCGAGAAAGTATCGATGGGGGGCGTCCTGGGCCCATTCGGCGTCGGGACCCGGAACCGTCCAGACCGGAACCCGCATCTTCAGGTACTGATCGGGCGAGACCAGCATCGCGACGTTGCCGAGATCGATGATCGTTTTCGCGTCGATCGCTTCGGGCGAAATGGCAACCAGCCGGTCGCCATTGATCGATGCTGCAATGTTGTAGGCAACGACCTTGGCCATCTCCTCCGCGAGATGCCCGGTCTTCGGCGCCCCGCACTCGATCGGGGTGACGTCACGCGGCGCCAACGAAACTGCGGCGCCGGCCGCAAACACCTCCGGATGACCGACGGCCTGGTACTGATCGTTCACCTTTACGAATCCCGCGCTATCGACGATCTCGGTGCACGCGCGCACAGGATCGATTCCGACGGAGTTGGGAGCGAGCATCGCGAAACGGAACGGAAGCTCGCGGCCGTCGGCGAGTCGGACAGTGTCGCGTGTGATCTCGCGAATTGCAGCGTTGGTTTCCTGCTTGATTCCCAAACGCTCGCACAAGGCTCTTGCTGCGCGTGTTGCCGGGCCGTAGCCTCCGATGCCGAAGTGCCCGATGTACGGTTCGGGCGTGACGAACGTAATCGGAGAATTATCGAGGCTGCGATCGCGCACGTAATGCGCCATGTTGAACAGGAACTCGTAAACGAGCCAGAAAAACGAGCTGCCGGGCAAGGCTCCGATTACGACCGGTCCGGGATTTTTTGCGAACTCGTTGAGCGCCGCCGCCGCCATCTCAGCTTCGTCAATCGTAAAAATCGAATGTGTAAAGCCCTTGAACGGCCCAAGGCCAGGCGTCGACTCATACGCATGCTTCGAACCAGCCGCGATAACAAGGTAGTCATAGGGCACTTCGCCACTGGCGAACACCCGCCGCCGTGCCGAATCGATTCGCTCGATAGACGCGACCCGAAAAGCGATTCCGCGCGCCTCCATCGTCTCGCGCAGCGGAAAAACCGCGTCGACACGACGCGCCAATCCGAAAGCAATCTTGATCAGCTCCGGAGTGAAGACAAAAGCGTCGTCTTTCGAGATGACTGTCAGCTTCGCGGCCTCGCCCAGACGTTCCTTGAGCTCGAGAGCGGCGGTCAGGCCGGCGAAATTTGATCCAAGAACTACGATTCGAGGAATCATGGCCAGTAGACCTCCAACGGCCCGCGCGTCGCGGACCAAGTAAAGCAAGAAACTGTCCGACGAGGTCCACGCACACCTTAGCAAGAATCAAACATTAAAGCCGCTACTTCTGCGTTAATCGGCGATTAAATCTTTCTACAGAGAACGAAAGAACGTGTTTAGCGTTGGCCAAAAGCTCCGTTACCATAAGCGCCATTTGTCTCGATCCGCACCATCAAACAAATCAATTCTTCTAGGATTCTGTTGCAAAAAGCGGCACGTATGTTGCGTGCCGATGCAAATTCACTTGAATCGCAGGAGGACCGCCGACGATGCGCATTTCCCTAATCTACGAACTCCAGATGGTAAAACCCTGGCACGAACGCTCCGAGTACGACACGTACTGGCAGGCGATCGCCCAAATCGAACTCGCCGAAGAGATGGGATTCCACGCCGTATGGTGTGTGGAACATCACTTCCTGACTGAGTACTCCCATAGCAGTGCTCCCGAGGTCTTCTTCGGCGCGATCAGCCAGCGTACCAAGCGCATCCGGATCGGACACGGCGTCGTTCTTCTCCCCTTCGCATACAACCATCCCGTTCGCGCGGCAGAGCGCGCCGCGGTACTCGATATTCTGAGCGACGGGCGCGTCGAATTCGGAACCGGCCGCTCGATCACCGAGCAGGAGCTCGGCGGATTCAATATCGATCCCGACATCACGCTCGATCAGTGGGAGGAATCGGTCCGCGCTATCCCGAAGATGTGGATGAACGAGACGGTCAGCTTCGACGGCAAGTACCTCAAGATGCCCGAGCGATCCGTGTTGCCCAAGCCGATTCAGAAGCCGCATCCTCCGATCTGGCACGCCGCCACGCAGCCTTCGAGCTTCGAGCGCGCGGGCAAGCTCGGTCTGGGGCTGCTTTCATTCGGCTTCCTGGCGCCCGGGATGCTCGAGGCGCAACTCAAGCTCTATCGCGATGCGGCGGCGAAGTGCACGAATCCGGCCGGCGCATTCGTCAACAACCAGGTCGCGTCCTCCGCGATGGCGTGCTGCGCTGAGACGCGGCAGAAGGCCTACGATATCGCGACGCCGCATATGCGCTATTTCTGGGATCTCGGACAGAAGCTCTACATTCCCAAGCAGGCGAAGTCCTATCAGTACTACGCGAACATCACCGACGCTCTTATTTCGTCGCAGGGCGGCAAGCGCGACCCCAATGCCCCGCTTCCCGCTCAGCCGCTTGAAGCGAGCGCGTTCAATATCGAGGCTGCATCGCAGGCCGGAACGGTCATTTGCGGCAACCCGGATGATTGCATCAAGGCGGTGCAGAAATATCCCGACGCAGGCATCGACGAACTGCTGCTGCTCGTGCAGGCGGGACGTATGCCGCACGCGGCAATCATGGATACGATCAAGATGATCGGAAAATACGTGATTCCGTATTTCAAGAACGTGGGACCGACGATGTCAGCGGCCGCCCGCTGACATCGCGATTACCTGGACCGCGCAAAACGCCGGCGCATCTCCCCGCGCCGGCGTTTTTGTTTTGTTCCCTTCCTCCGCGTTTTGCCGCGGGCGAAGGAACGGTAAACGTATCCGTGCCTGCGGATGAAATTGCTGCTGCCCTCATAGTATTGTGCTCTCGACTCAACTCCGCCGAACGAGGTCACGATGATCCGCAGCGACAAGCGAATACTGACCACTCACGCCGGAAGCCTGCCGCGACCTGCCGCTCTCGTCGAGATGCTCGGCAAAAAGAGCCGCAACGAACCTCTCGACGAGCGCGCTCTCGATGAACTTGCGCTCGCCGCCACGCGCGACGTGGTTGCGCATCAGCTTGAAGCGGGAATCGATGTCGGCAACAACGGCGAGCAATCGCGCGAGAGCTTCTTTACCTACGTGCAGCATCGGATGTCCGGCTTTTCCGGGCGCGGCGACCGTCCGTTCATGCGCGACATCGTTCATTATCCGAGCTTTCTCGCTCTGCGCAGGGAGCTGCTGAGCCGGATCAGGGTTGACCTTCTGCATCCGCCCAAGGCGACCGGCGATGTGAAGTACACCGGCGCCGCGCAGGTCAAAAAGGAATGCGACGACTTCCGGCGCATCCTTGCCGGGCAGAAGAAGAGCTTCGCAGAACCGTTCATGACAGCGCCCTCGCCCGGGATAATCGCCGCCGCGATGCTCAATGAGCACTACCCGACGCTTGCCGATTATGTGAATGCGCTCGCGGACGCGCTCGCGGTCGAATATCGCACGATCGTCGACGCAGGATACGTTCTTCAGATCGATGCGCCCGACCTTGCGATGGAGCGTCATACCTCGTTTGCGGCGCGACCTTTGTCGGATTTCGTGAACTTCATCGACACTGTTGTCGCGGCTACCAATCGCGCGCTGACCGGAATTGCACCCGATCGCGTGCGGCTCCACGTGTGCTGGGGAAATTACGAAGGCCCGCACGATGACGACGTTGCTCTCGACGATATCGTTGAGCATCTCTATCCGGCGCGCGTCGGAGCGATTCTCCTTTCGATGGCGAATCCGCGACACGAGCACGAGTATCGATGCTTCGCGCGCCATCGCCTACCCGAATCGATGAGTCTGATCGTCGGCGCGATCGACACGACCACGAATTACATTGAGCATCCCGAAGTCGTCGCGGATCGAATCGAGCGCGCCGCCAAAGTGATTGGCGATCCGCGTCGCATCATGGCGGCGACGGATTGCGGATTCGATACGTCGGCGGGGCTGGGCGAAGTCGCAGGAGAAGTCGTATGGCTCAAGCTGCGTGCGCTCGCCGACGGCGCAGCAATCGCAAGCAAGCGATTGTTCGGGTAATGGTTCGTACAGCCCCTTGAACGTTATCCTGAGCGAAGCGAGGTTTTTTCGAGCGATGTCGAAGGATCCCGCCCGGTCCTCCGGGCGTCTATCCGAGACCGTGATTTGACGCGCGGCAAGCCGCGCGAGATCCTTCACTCCGGCGGCCTTCGTTCAGGATGACGATCAATCGGCGCTAGAGGGAGAAACCAATGAGTGCAGCGGATGCTACTTCCGCATCGTGGATTCGCGGCAAGAACTGCATGGTCACGGGCGTCACCAATGGAATCGGACGCGTGACCGCGATCGAACTTGCCAAATTGGGCGCTCGGATGTTCCTGGTATGCCGCAATCGCGAGCGCGGGAATGCGCTCGTCGCCGAAATCGCCGAGCGGACCGGAAATCGCGACGTGACGCTTCTCGTCGGCGATCTGGCTTTGCAGGCCGACATTCGGAGGATCGCGGACGAATTCCTCGCGCGCGGCGAACCCCTTCACGTGCTCGTCAACAACGCCGGCATCGTCAATATGAATCGCGAAATTACGCGCGACGGAATCGAGGCCACATTCGCCGTCAACCATCTCGCGTATTTCATGCTCACGATGCTGCTTCTCGATCGAATCAAGCAGAGCGCCCCCGCGCGCATCGTCAACGTGACTTCAGATCTGCATCAGCGCGGCTCGATCAACTTCGACGATCCCGGCCTCGCCGACGGATACGGTTGGATGCGCTCGTACTCGCAATCCAAGCTCGCCAACATACTTTTCACCTACGAACTCGCGCGCCGACTCGAAAGCGCTGGCGTAACCGTCACTTGCTGCCATCCGGGCGCAGTCGCGACGAATCTCGGCAAAAACAACGGGCTGCTCGCGCGCGGCGTGTTCGCCGTGCTGGGGCCGTTCATGAGAACGCCGGAGAAGGGCGCGCGCACGCAAATCTGGTTGGCCTCGTCACCCGATGTCGAAGGCCAGACCGCGAAATACTATATCGATTGCGCAGAGAGACAATCGTCAACGCAGTCGCATGATCCTGAAATCGCGCGCCGGCTGTGGGATGTGAGCGCGAAGATGACAGGCGTGACCCTGTGAGACGAATCGATCGCATGGGACAGTGAGACGCGAATGGCGGAATTTACGCTCGTAATCGGAAACAAAAATTACTCGTCGTGGTCGATGAGGCCGTGGATAGTGATGAAACATATCGGAATCGAATTCGAAGAGGTTCTAATTCCGCTTTATCGCCCGCAGAGCAAAGCCGAAATTCTCAAGCATTCGCCGTCCGGCAAAGTGCCGACACTGATTCATCGCGGCGCGGCCATCTGGGATTCGCTCGCCATCTGCGAGTACCTCGCGGAATCGTTTCCGAACGCGCATCTATGGCCGCAGGATCGCGCTGCGCGGGCGCGCGCTCGATCGATCAGCGCGGAGATGCATTCCGGATTTCAGAATCTGCGCCAGACGATGGGCATGGACCTGCGTGCATCGCACCCCGACCACAAGCCGACGCCCGAGGCTGCGGCGGATATAGAGAGAATCGTCGCGATATGGAACGGATGCCGCGAGGAGTTCGGCGCGGGCGGCGAATTCCTGTTCGGCAGCTTTACGATCGCAGATGCGATGTACGCTCCTGTCGTGACGCGCTTTACAACCTACGGCGTCAAGCTCGATCCGGTTTGCGATCGCTACAGCCGAACCATATGGGCGCTGCCTGCGACGCGCGAATGGCGCGACGCCGGCATCCGCGAACCGTGGACGATCGAGTTCTGACGTACGTTGGATGCGGGCTGAGTGCAGGATTTACGAGCTTTTTTCGCCCGCCCCAGCGTTATATATCCGTAACATCGGCCAAGTGACCGAACGGTCAATTCGGCGGGATGCGACAACGTGAAGTCCGGCGTGGAATTTTTCAATTTCAACAATCACGATTTCGTGCGGGTCGCTGTCGCGGTCCCCTCGATTCGTGTTGCCGATCCCGCTTACAATGCCGAGCGCACCATCGAACTGATCCGTCGCGCCTCGGCGGACAAGGCCGCGGTCGTACTTTTTCCGGAGCTCGGGCTTTCCGCCTATTCCTGCGACGACTTGTTTCAACAGCGCGTGGTCCTCGATGGATGCGCGCGCGAACTGGGACGGATCGTCGAATCAACCCGCCAGCTTCAGATCGCGAGCGTCGTCGGGTTGCCGCTTGCGATCGACAACGTGCTGCATAACTGCGCGGCGGTTATTTCGTGCGGTCGGATTCTAGGCGTCGTCCCCAAGACGTATTTGCCGAATTATCGCGAGTTCTACGAAGTTCGCCAATTCACCTCCGGCGACGCGGCGCATCGCGATCGAATCGCGCTCGCGGGTCGAAGCGATATTCCTTTCGGCAGCCGGATTTTGTTCAGGCTCGAAAACCAGCCCCGATTCGTTTTTCACGTCGAAATCTGCGAAGACCTGTGGGTTCCGATTCCGCCGTCCTCGTATGCGTCGCTGGCGGGAGCGACTGTCATCCTGAATCTGTCGGCGTCGAACGTGACGATCGGCAAGGCCGATTACCGACGCCTGCTGGTAGAGAGTCAGTCCTCGCGATGCCTCGCTGCCTACCTCTACTCGGCCGCAGGCGAGGGCGAATCGACGACGGATCTCGCATGGGATGGCCACGCTTTGATTTGCGAAAACGGAAACCTGCTCGCCGAATCGAAGCGATTTTCTGCGGAACCGCAGGTTGTGTGCGCAGAAATCGATCTCGAGCGGCTCTCGCAGGAGCGCGTCAGGCAGACCACCTTCGGAGCGTCAGCGCATGCCGCGCGCGAGGAGATCAGCAGGTTTCGCACCGTCGATGTTCCGATCGAACTGTCCCGCACCGGGCGCCTGATGCCCGAGCGTTCGTACGAGCGGTTTCCCTACGTCCCTTCCGATCCGGCGCGGCGCGACGAGCGATGCTCCGAGGTTTACGAAATCCAGGTGCAGGGGCTCGCGACGCGGCTGCGTGCGACCGGAATCAAAAGCGTTGTGATCGGAGTGTCGGGCGGACTCGACTCGACGCAGGCGCTACTGGTATGCGCGCGCGCGATGGATCGTCTCAAGCTGCCGCGTTCGAACATTCTTGCCTACACGATGCCGGGTTTCGCGACGAGCAAACGCACGCTGGATCAGGCGCGCGCGTTGATGCAGGCAATAGGATGCGAGTCGCACGAAATGGATATCCGACCCGCGTCGACGCAGATGCTGCGCGACATCGGCCATCCATACGCCGCCGGGCAGCATGTCTACGATCTGACATTCGAAAACGTCCAGGCGGGCGAGCGCACCAGCCATCTGTTTCGTCTCGCCAATCTGCATAACGCGCTCGTCGTCGGGACCGGCGATCTCAGTGAGCTGGCGCTCGGATGGTGCACGTACGGCGTCGGCGATCAGATGTCGCATTACGCGGTCAACGCGAGCGTCCCCAAGACTCTAATTCAACACATCATCCGATGGGTGCAGCAATCCGGGCAGCTCGGCGCGGATGCAAGCCGCACGCTCGGCGAAATTCTCGCGACGCCGATCAGCCCCGAGTTGATTCCGTCAACTGATGGTCCGGGCGGCGAGCTTGGTCAGCAGACCGAGGCTGCGATCGGACCTTACGAGTTGCACGATTTCAGCCTCTACTACACGCTGCGCTTTGGATACGCGCCCTCGAAGATCGCGTTTCTTGCGTACTGCGCGTGGCACGACCGCGAGCGCGGCGGATGGCCCGATATCCCGGTTGAGCTTCGCAACAGCTACGACATCGGCGAGATCAAGCGTCACCTGCGAACGTTTCTGAATCGATTTTTCAAGCTGAGCCAGTTCAAACGCACCGCGATTCCAAACGCGCCCAAAGTCGGGTCGGGAGGATCGCTCTCGCCGCGTGGCGACTATCGGGCGCCGAGCGACAGCGAATCGGCGGCTTGGCTTGAAGAACTCCAATCCGTGCCCGATCATTCAGCGCCTTCTCTGGTTCGCAATCGTCGCGCGGGCGCAGTATCGCGCGAACTCGCCCATCGCCGTCGCGATTCGCGCCCGGGCTGAATCGCCCATATACCGGCCCGCTGACCCTTAGTCGGTGTCGCGTGCCAAAAGCTCCGAAACGCGGTACAACCATCGGGTTCGAACTCGCGAGAACCACGGAGCGCCTATGAAGCACACACGAGATTTCAAAACGATCAAGGTCGAAGTCGACGGTCCTTTGGGGCGGCTCACGCTCAATCGCCCCGAGCGTCTCAATGCGATCGGTGCGACGATGCTCCAGGAACTCGCCGAGGCCGCGCACTGGTTCGATACTCATCACGAGCTGCGGGTCGTGATTATGAGCGGCGCGGGGCGCTCATTCTCCGCCGGCGCGGATCTCCATGATTCTCCCGCGGCGGGCGCGCTGCCGGGCACCGGAAACTCGTGGCTGCATCGGCGCGAGATCGGACAACTCGGGCTTCGCGCGTCGGACGCGCTAGAGCAGATGCACGCGATCACGATCGCGCAGGTGCACGGCCATGCGGTCGGCGGGGGCGTCGTGCTCGTCGCGGTATGCGATCTCAGGGTCGCGGCTGAGGATGCGTCGTTTTTCATCCCGGAAATTGAGCTTGGGATTCCGCTCGCATGGGGAGGCATCCCCAAGCTGGTACGCGAGATCGGTCCCGCATTGACGAAAGAGCTTGTCATCACGTGCCGACGCTTCTCGCCGGAAGAGGCGAAGGCGATCGGATTCGTCAATCGCGTTGTGCCTGCCGCAAAGCTCCAGGCGGAGGTCGAGGCGCTCGCGCAGCAAATTATCGCGATGCCGGCCGTTCCGGTCACGATTACGAAGGAGCACGTCAACGCGATCACCCGCACGATGGGCGCGGGGATTACGGCGTTCGCCGACGGCGATGTGCTGCTCGGCACCTTCAACGACGAGGAATCGCGCAACGCCGCGCGCGCCTACATGCAGAAGACTTTCCGCAAAAAATCCTGAGCGCGAGCAACTCCGATGAGCGAGGAAAAAATCGACACCGTACGACTTCAGAATCTCGCGTATGGTTATCGGCAATCGTCGACGCTGGTCGCAGCTATCGAACTCGATTTGTTTACGAAGATTTCCGGCGGTGCAAACACGACCGAGGCGATCGCCCGCGCCCTCGATATCACCGCGACCAACGCAGAACGGCTTCTGGTGACGTGTGCGGCGCTGGATCTCGTGCGATGCGAGCGCGGCGTGTATAGCAACGCCCCGGATGTCGAGCGATTTCTGGTCAAAGGCGCGCGGACCTTCGCAGGTCCGTGGCTGACGACCATGGGCCGTAGCGACTACGTTGAGTGGAACAAGCTCGCGAACTTTCTGCGCGGCAAGGAGCCGCCGACCATCCTCGGCATTTACGAAAACTTCACGGTCGAGGAAGCGCGCAAACTGCACGCTGCCACGTTCAGCATCGGGATGGGCGCGGGACGGCTGTTTTCGAAGCAGCGCGATCTGTCCAGTCGCAAGCTAATCCTCGATCTCGGCGGCGGCTCGGGATGCTACTGCATCGCGGCGGCACAGAAGTATCCGCAAATCCGGGGCATCGTTTTCGATCTCCCGGTGGTTGCGGTGGTCGCACGCGAATATATCGAGCGCGCGGGATTTTCCGAT
>Ga0335069_10013921_pt1 | contig 11278 bp, 7 predicted proteins | sample Lox_Sample_11_FD_206714 | JGI IMG/M metagenome (GOLD analysis project Ga0335069, IMG submission 206714) | Soil microbial communities from Loxahatchee National Wildlife Refuge, Florida, United States - Lox_Sample_1.1 | ecosystem: Environmental > Terrestrial > Soil > Wetlands | place: USA: Florida... | reverse complement strand
CAACGCCTTGTAGGGGCGGAGCTTGCTCCGCCCCCTCGCGAAGCGAGGGATTCTTTCCCCGCATTGACCTCGAAGAAGGCCGGGCAAGTCCGGCCACTACAAATGCTCTTTGGAAGATTTTTTGTGCCGGGCTTACGTCAACGCCCACCCCGCCAGGGTCAGTGCCACAAACATGGTCAGCGCCCCCAGGCTGATCAGCGACAGCGTCTTCCCGCGGCCCAGAAGCAAATTCCGCGTTTCGGCCTTGCAGCAAAGCACCGTGGCCACAATCAGGATCGCGCCCCAGGAAATCGCGCACGGTAATCCAGGATACCGGGCGATCACCGCCATCGTTTTTTCCGAAGGCTGCCCCGCGGGAATCCACCACGGCAAAATCGGCGCAAACCCCGCCGCCAGCACAAACGTCAAAATCTTCCGGCTCGCCCAGCCCCGCACCTTGGCCACCGGCTTGGCCCGGCGCACCTTTCGCCACACGTAAAATTCCCACGCCAGCAGCGCCCCCGCCAGCGGCATCCAGCCATATGAGCTTGTTTCGTGGTCCACCCAGAGCCAACCACGGAAGAAATATCCTGCCGGGTGCGCCGCGGCCAGTTTGGGCAGAATCACCCATTGCGTCACGGCATTGCCCACCGCTGCCAGCAGCAGCACCGCCAGGCTGGTCAACTGGATCCACTCCTGCGACGGCGATCTTCCGCAGCGCGTGCACACCGGATGTTCTGGAAGAATCTTCAGTCCGCAATGCTCGCAATACACGGCGACCTCGCTTGTCTCCCCGGTAAGGACACCCCTTCAAGCGGAAAAATCCTACTGCGTTGAGATGTTCAAGCCTACTGGTCGCAAGTGCAGCCCGCGGAATCGTGCGGCCAATGAACGACAGGCATTGGCCGCGAGTACGCGGGGGCGTACATCTCCCTCTCCTCCTTGAAAAGGAGATGGCCCGCACCCCTCAGGAAATGCGGGCCATGGCGGAACGTTGACGGGCCTGTATTAGACGACGCCCTGGTCCAGCATCGCGTCGGCAACCTTCAGGAAACCAGCGATATTTGCGCCGAAAACGAGGTTGCCGGGCATGCCATACCGCTCGGCGGTTTCGTATGCGTTGTTGTGGATGGCAATCATGATCTTGTGCAGGCGATCATCCACTTCTTCGCGGGTCCAGTTCAGATGCATGGAGTTCTGCGCCATCTCCAGCCCGCTGGTTGCCACGCCGCCGGCATTCGCGGCTTTCGCGGGCCCATATAGCACTTTCGCCTCCAGGAACAGTTTTGTCGCCTCCAGCGTGCTGGGCATGTTCGCGCCTTCAGAAACCAGCTTGCAGCCGTTCATCACCAGCGTCGCGGCATCCTTGGCGTTGATTTCGTTCTGCGTGGCACACGGGAACGCGCAATCCGCCTTGATGGTCCACAGCGGGTTGTAATCAAGCTTCGGATCGGCCGGAATGTACTTCGCGGTGCGGAATTTCTCCGCATATTCCTTGATGCGCCCGCGGCGTCCATTCTTCAAGTCGAGCACCCAGATCAGCTTTTCGCGGTTGATGCCCTCGGGATCGTGAATCACCCCGTTCGAATCGGACAAAGCCACGACCTTGGCGCCATAATCGAGCAGCTTTTCCACCGTGTATTGCGAGACGTTGCCGCTGCCCGACACGGCGCAAACCTTGCCCGCCAGCGAATCCTTGCGCGTCTTCAGCATCTCATCCGCAAAGTACACGCAGCCGTACCCGGTCGCCTCTGGACGAATCAGGGAGCCACCCCAATTCATCCCCTTTCCGGTCAGCACGCCATGGAACCGGTTCGCCAGCTTCTTGTACTGCCCGAACAAAAATCCAATCTCGCGCCCGCCAACTCCAATGTCTCCCGCGGGTACATCTGTCTCCGCGCCGATGTGCCGGAACAGTTCGCTCATGAAGCTCTGGCAGAAGCGCATCACTTCCGCGTCGCTCTTCCCTTTCGGGTCGAAATCGGAACCGCCCTTCCCGCCGCCCATCGGCAGCGTGGTCAGAGAATTCTTCAGCACCTGCTCGAACGCCAGGAACTTCAGGATGCTCAGGTTGACCGAAGGATGAAACCTCAATCCGCCCTTATAAGGGCCAATCGCGCTGTTCATCTCGATCCGGAAGCCGCGGTTCACCTGCACTTCGCCGCGATCCTCCACCCAGGGAACGCGAAACATCACCACGCGCTCGGGCTCCACCAGTCGTTCGAGAATTTTGTTTTTTTGATATTCGGGATGTGCGGCTAAGGCGGGAGTAAGCGTTTCGAGAACTTCCTGGACTGCCTGCAAAAATTCGACTTCACCGGGGTTTTTGCTGCGAACCTTGTCTAGAACCGATTCAACGTATTCCACGGCACGTGGATTCGCCGTGGGAGGTAGGGTACTGACTCCCATAAGTAGATTCTCCTGGTTTGATTTGAGTTGCAGAACATCATAAGGACGGTCGTGTGGACCCGGCCCAAGGGGGCAGGCCGGTGAGCAGCACGATATGAACCGAACGCGGTCAACTTCGCTGTGACCCAGGTCACTTCACCCTGGCCGCCTTGTCATACACGCGCCCTCCAATTTGGCCTACTCCGTGGCCATCCAATTGTGATTGCGATTACACCGCCAGGCGGGCGCACCCGTCCACCAGCTTTCCACGGCTGTCAAACTCGTGAATTTTATATGTTAGTTTCCTGCTTCAGGCGCCGGCCGCCCTGGCCTTATGACGCGCCGTCTTCGCTTCCCACACCTTGCGCAACTCCTCGCGGCGCGCCAGCACGTGCGCTTTGGCCGCATCGAAGCTGGTATACACCTTCGTTCCCTTGATGGTGTTGCAGGGAGTGCAGCACGCCACCAGGTTCGCCGGATCCTTCTTTCCCTTGCGGGCGCGCGGCACCACGAAATCGACGCGCATCACCAGCGCGTTTTCGAAACTCGCGCGTCCATCCAAACCGCAATACCGGCACACGTAATTGTCCCGCTCGAGTATCTTGCGGCCTTCTTCCACGGTCACCGGAGCATCCACGAGCGAAAGCGACAGCACACTGATTGGCATGAGGACCCTCCTTAGCGGAAATCGTCAGGTGCAGGAAGGGGGAATGCGACTTCCACTTGCTGAGGACACGACCTTAGGCCTGGGATTCGCCGCTGTCAAGCGGCAACCAGCAAAACGCTCAGTTGGCTTTGGAGGCGTTGTCCTTCTGCATCGCGGCCATGCGCTGCTGCGCCAACCGGTACGACGACCCGGAAATCCACTCTACCTTCGGAGGTTTGGTCACTTTCCCGTAGTCTTCCAGCGCCGACGCCGTCTCCCCGTACTGCTCGGCGATCCGGCCGAAACCATACCAGTAGTTCGAGTCCGGCTCCTCCAGGTTCAGTATCTCCATCGTTTGCAGCAGCACTTCCCGGGCATCTTTGGTCTTCCCTTCCGCGGCATACACGCAGCCAATGGTATGCAGCACCCCCGCACTGTTCTGAACCATCTGCAAGGATTTCGACCCGCTGGCCTCGTCCAGATCCCCGGTTTTTCCGGTGAACAACCCGTACCACGCGGCGTTGTTGTAATCGCTGGCGTCGGCCTGGCTGCTATTCAAGACTTTCTTCGCTAACTCGTACGCCAGAGGATAGTCCTCGCGGTACGCCGCGTTATAGAGCAGCGTCCGTGCCGCCGTTAAATCGTCGGGCTGCGTTGCCTGCCAGTTCTTCGCCAGCTTGTCGGCATCGGCACCCTTTCCCAGAACTCGCAGCGCATACACCCGCGCCAGAAACACGCGCCGGGAGTCGGGATGGCCCTTCGCAAGTTCCGTCGTGATCTCTTCCGTCTTGTCGTACTTCCCGATAATGCCGTAGCCATCCAGCAGCGCAAGCTGCACATTGAGCTTTTCTGCGTCGTCTTTTATGTCGGCTTTCGTGGCCTCCAATACGCGCGTGCCCTCTTCCGCCGTCGGCTGCGTCTCGCACAGCAGCGCCGCTGCGGCGAGCTTCATCTGCCGCGCATCGCCTTCTTTGCCTTTCGCCCACATCCGCGGAAACGCGTAGCCCGCCAGCGCGTCGTCGCCGCCAGCCATGTGCTGGTCGCTGCGCACCCAATCCAGGAGGATCCGGGCCCCAGCGGTATTTCCGGCGCTGATGCGATCGAGAATTTCCAGCCCCACGGCATTCGGCTTTTCAGAAGTGTCCAGCAGTTTGTACTTCCCATCTTCTTTCACGATGTAAAAATCCTGGTTCTTGTTTGCCGCGCGAAGGCTCACGCGGTAGCCGTTCGCGTCGTCACCGTCCGTCTTGATGTCCAACAGTTGGATCGTCAGGTCCACCATCACGTCCGCGGGATACCCGGTCTTGCTCAGCGTGCGTCGCACGCCGGCGGCTTCTTTGTCCACTTTTTCGAGTTCGTAGCGATCCGTGTTTTTATAGGCCTTCAAGGCGTTCCGGCTCATCAGCGGCACGAACAATTCGGAATTAGCCTCTCCTTGGGCAATCGAGGCTGAGATTTTCTGCACCATTCCGGCGGGCGTGTCCGGAAAAACCAATATCTCATGAGGCGTCATCTTTCGCAGCATGGCGGCGAGACCCAGTGTCCGCGAAGCCTCGTTTCCCGCCGCCCCAAGTTCCAGCAAATCCGCGGCTTGTGGATACTTGCGAACCCGCATCAGGATATCTCCGGCGCTTCGCAGGAGTTGCTTCTGATCGTCTTCCGTGGACACGCGCTTGCGCGCCTCCCCAATTGCTGCAGACGAGCCATTCAGGACCGCCTCCGTCGCTACCATAATGATATTGGGCTGCGGATTCAGCGATTCGGCGTTCTTCCGTGCTTCGGCGAACTCTCCCGCGTAAAAACACGTATACGCCAGGTTGTTGGCCAGCCCAATTTCAACGCGGTCCCCCGGCTTCAGCGACTCGTATTCCTTGATCGATTCCTTCAGCGGCGCGTCGCTGGCATATCGCTCCCCGTACTTGTTGTACTCCAGGAGAATCGCGAGGTTTCCCCGAATGGTCTTGTCGTCGGGATCGAGCTTCTCCGTCGCCCGAAACGCTTCCGTGGCCCCGGCGTAGTCGCTGCCCAGCCGGAATTTTCTGCCCAAGGTGTCGTATTCCAGAATCTCCGCCAGTGTCTTCTCGCCGAGCGCGGACCCCGGCTCCATCTTCACCGCCAGGCGCGCTTCCTCGCGCGCCGGTTGTCCAAGTCCCGCCTTGAGCAAGCCCTGCGCCATTTGCAAATGATGCACGCCTTCTTTCGGGTGCAGCGCGATCAACGCGCGGGTCGCCTGTAGAGATTCCCGCATTTTCCCCTGGCTTCGCAGGGCTGCCGCGGTCAGTTCGAATTCGATCATGATGGGCTCTTGCTCGCGGAGCTGCACCACGCCGTTTCTCAACGCTTGCATTTCCGCCACGCTCAGCCTGCGTTTTGCCGTGTCGAACCGCAGCGTACCCTCAACGGCGCCGTCCTTGGCCAGATGAAATTGCTGTTCAAACACGGCAGGGCCGGCGTCCACTTTTCGATCTGCAGGAAGCCGCTTGGCCTGGAATCCCGCGGGCGGCACGATGCGATAATTCCATTCGTTGACGAATGCCGTTGGCAAAAGATAATCCTGCGTGCGCGGCTTCTTGGGTTTTTGCTCCGCATTGTCGCCCGCGGCGTCCTCCTTTTTCTCGTCTTTTTCGCGTTCCTGCAGTTCGCCCGGCAACCGGTTGAACAGCCATTCCAGCCGGATCGCCGCTTCCGCGCTCTCGAGTTCCGTCAGGCCACGCTTTGCCTTGTTCGCTTCGATTTGCAGTTGAAACTGTTTGGAGAGGTCTTTTGGGTTACTGCGCTCCGTATGGGAAACCTGATCCGCCAGATAGACGTCCTTGACGTAGTCCGTCAGGTTTTTCTTTACATCCTTGTTCTCCGCATCCGCGTAATATGCGCGGAACTCCGACTCGTAAACGCCGTGAGGCTGCGTGATCTCCACTATCCGCGCCGGTCCATTCTCCGCAAGGAAAAACTCCCGCGTTTCCGAAACGAGATTGTCTTTCGAAGAAGACTCCGGCGTGCGCACCAGTTCCGTGACTCCCCTCCGGGCGATCAGCGCGCTCCGGCTTTGGTCCGCGCTCGGCACCTGCCCCAGCCGCGCGTATTCGTCCGTGGCATCAATCCATAGGTCCGGCGTCCCCGGCAGGTAAACAATCGCGTGGTCGAACAGCCCCATCCCTGGCAGGTTGGCGGGAACGTCCTGGCGGCTCCCGGCATTCAGCAGCGCAACGTACGCTGGAATATCCCCCGCCCGCAGCAGCGCCACCATCAGGCTCGACTTATCTTTGCAATCCCCGTATTGCTGCCTCAGCGTAACTTCCGGGGAATGCGGCACAATCGCCGCTTCCCCGAATTCCACTCCCGTATACCGCACTTGTTTGGCCACAAACTCCTGCAGCGCCGCCGCCTTTTCTTCCCGCGTCGTTTTGCCTTGCGTCACGCGGGCCACCACCGCCTTTAGGTCCGCGTCTGCAATCTGCTTGTCCACAATTTCGTCGTACTTCGCCGCAATGCTGCCCCAGTCGGCGCCCGTCGAAAACGCAATCGCGGGATGCGAGGGAATGTCCCCGGGAAGATTCGACTCCGCCGGGTCCAGCGCTTCCATCCGCCCCTGAACCAGTGCCACTTTCACGCGATCGCGGCCTTCGCTGCGCTCCGTCTTCAGGTCCGGAAGGAGTTGCGGCTCGTATTTGAGATTCAAGCTTTTCGGCGCGTCGAGCAGCAGTCGGCTTTCCAGTACAGGGACACCTTCCCCAATGTAGAGGCGCTCCACCGTGCCGGCCGCGAAGAAAGGCTCCTTTTCGGCGATGATTTCTTCTTCCTCGACAATCGCTCCCACGGCCACGGCCGGAAGCGGCCCGCGCAAGATCCGGCCATCGGAATAAATCTTCTCTTCCGCGTCCGAAGCCGTCTCGTCTTTCAGCGTTTTCATGTCCAGCGCATGAACCGTTCCATCCGCTGAAATCACCCGCGCCCGCACCGTCGGCTTCTGGTCGTGCCAAGGCTCCCATCGCACGGAAATGGCATCCCATTCCTGGGCACCGCGCTGGCTCAGCACTTTATAGGTGAGATCACTCGTGTGAACGTATTTGCTGTCGGCGTCGAAGACGTACGTGTCCTCGTCGCAAATCACTACGGCTTCGCTCCCCGCCTTGGCATTGGCGCCGTCGGCGGCGGCTTTCAGTGCCGCCGTGTCCTCGAAAAATCGCGGCAACGCGCAGAGACTTGCTTGCTGCGCGGCAACCGGCAAATCTGGAACCAAAACGATGAGAAAACAAAACAACGCAAATCGGCGGGCCCATGAGTTCATTCGGAGTGTCCTCGGAAGTCGCAATCGAGGTACGTTACTCCGAACGCACGCGCGGCGCAACCAGCCCCGCTTCACACAAGTGCCCCTCTTGTCCTAACCGCCAATTCCTGTATTTCTTCATTCCGCCGGGAAACCGATTCGGCGCACGAGTTCCACGTAGCGTGGGTCGCCCCGGATCAGGTCAAAATCCGGATCCACCCGAAGTTGCAAAAGGCCTGGATCGCGTATCGGCATGCCTTTTGCCAACGTCTGAAGTGTCTCGTCTTTCATGCCCGCCGCCGCGTAGGCGTTTGCTAGGTCCCACAATTCCACCTTGGGGAGCTTTTGCAATTCCTTCAACCGCTTCCTGGCCACATCCAGGCTCGCCGCCCCATATCCGTGCTCACGGTACTCCTGCTGATAGGAATCCACCCAACCCGTGTGTCCTTCCAATGCCAGCACTTTGCTGCACTCCACAACCGATTCGTCGAACTGTTTCATGTATCCCAATCCGATGCACAAATCGTAGTGTGCTCCGGAATCTAGCGGGTTATCAGCCAGTGTTTGCCGTGCAAGCGCCACTCCATTCTCATAATCTCGCGCAAAGAAATACTCGCGTCCCAGTTGTTCAATCAGATCGGCGCGGAAAGGGTCCAGGGCCAGTGCTTGCTTCCGCTGGCTCACCGCTTCCGGCATCTTTCCTGCGATCCGCAGATAAGTCGCATAAACGGAGTGAGCTTCGGGAGAACTCGGATTCAACTGCAGCGCCTGCAGCGCCTGCTCGCGTGCCGCCGGCCAATCCCAGTCGTGCACGAGTTTGATCAGGGCAAGCGCCGCATGCGCTTCCGCGTCCTGTGCGTCCAGTGCCAGTGCTTTGTCCGCATATTTTTCCGCCAGGCGCAAGGTCTCATCCATGCCCTCGTCCTTCTCCCCGGCCCGCGCCCGGTAAAAATCCGCCAGCCCCGCGTACGCCGGTGCGTAGGAGGGATCCAAGGCCACGGCGCGTTCAAAATGAATCCGGGCCGCATCCGAAACAGGATCGTAGTGATGCGAAAGCTCGAAGCGGCCCCGAAGATACTCTTCCACCACCTCAGGATTCGCCGCCTGAGTGCCCCGGTGACCCAGCACCTGAACTTCCAGTTCGTGCCCAATGCGCTGCGCGATTTCCGATTGCAGCGCCAGCACATCGCCAGCGTTCCGGTCGAACGATTCCGTCCACACGATGGTTTGGTCGGGAACGCGCAGAAGTTGCAACGAGATGCGCGCCTGCGCATCCTGCCGCCGGACGCTACCCTCCAGCAAGTAGCCCACTCCCGCTTTTTGGGCCAGGTCGGGAATCACCGTTTGCTGTGCGCCGGGTTGCGGGTTATATCGGATCACGCCGATGCGCGCCGGATTGAGCTGCCCAAGTTCCGTGACCACCTCCTCGCTCAATCCGTTCACGAAGTAGTCCTGCCCCGGGTCCCCACTCAGGTTGTTCAGTGGCAGAACCCCAATCATCAGTCGGCCTCCGCTGCTTGCCGAAGCATGATGCATGGTCCGCCGGAGGAAATATCCGCCGAACAATAGAACCACGACCAGACTGGCGCCAAGCAGGGCCAGAGGGGTTCGGAATCTCCTTTGCCTCACTTCCGTCGGGACAGCGGTTTCAGAAGAGGCCGCTGCAATAGGTGCCTGTTCACTTTCCTGCGCCGCCTCAGGGAGATTGCGGCTGCGTACCCACGCATCCAGCTCCGCGCGAAACGCGTACACCGACCCTAGCCTGTCATGCACGTGTCGGTGGACGGGCATTCCCTCGCGCTTTTCCCACCGCTGCACAGTGGTAACGTCCCGCCCCAGGTACACCGCGATCTCTTTCCAGGAATCCAGGCGGTCCTCGGAAGAGTTCGTGGGCGGCGGCGCGGTGGGGGATGGGTCGTGCATGGCGCTCTCTCCAGACTGGTCCGCGGTTAGGACCACCCCAGTTGCCCGAATTTTAACCCCAGAACGGGCCGCAAAGCACGGCATTCAACGGCATTCGAGCTCTTTGGCCCAAATCCCGCGCCTTGCTGTTTGACCCGAGCCCCTCCCGTATCCGATGGTGGCCGGGTCTCGTGCGGGAGCCACGGAAAAACCGAGCCGCAGACCTCGTGGTGCCGCAGCCTCCAGTCGTCTCCAGGCCGCGGCGCTCCCGCCGAGGACGCACTGGATCAATAGCTCAGGAGGTGTGCAATGAATCGGAAAGCTCTCTGGTGGATGGGAAGTGCAGTTGTGATCTTGGCCTTGGCAGCGGGCATCCGCGGCCGGGCGAATGGCCCGGGACACACTCATTTGTCCGGGCTGATTAATGACTATTCGGGGATAAAAGTCAATCCGGCGGGACCCTGGGAGATACACGGCGAATGGACTTTGGATATAGGCCGCGAATCCCAGCGCGCTGATTTCTCCGCGTACTTGACGATGGAGCACTCCGACTATTGGATTTTGAGCAATCCGAATCCTCCGGCGGACCCGAATACTCCCTCGACACGTGGCCCACACACCCACCACATCATTGTGACCGACGCCATGGTCACCCAAATAGCGAATGGATTTGAGATCAGCGGCCCCGCCACAGTGACCGGCAACGGAAATCCCGCGCCCTTCGGCCCGAATTCCTCGGTCACGATTGATATCACGGGGGGAGCCACAGTCCCCTTTTCCAACATCCAGATCACCTTCGGTGGGGACGCCACCAAGCATTTCGGCATGAGCTCTCTCAACGGAGTTGTCCGCTCCTATGACTGGCCCGATTGGCGTCCCTGACCTGAACCCCTGACCTCATCTCGCAGTGTCGGTAGTTTGATTCGACATCGTGTGCCCCGGACTAGAAGTGCAGTGCAATTTCTTTCAGGAGGGAAGTTATGAAACGAATCGGTTTGCTGATGTTGTTTTTCTTCCTCTGTTTTGTTTCGACCGGATGGCGGCAAGCACAAGCGCAAACGCAATGCCGTCTTATCATCACCTTTGATGCGCCGGGCGCGGGTACCATCCTCAATCAGGGCCAAGGCACTTTCCCTGGACAAATCACTGACTCGGGCCTAATCGTCGGATCCTATGTCGACGCGAACGGTGCGAGTCACGGCTTCGTGCGCGCCCTTGACGGCAGAATTACAACCTTCGATGCGCCAGGCGCCGGCACGGGAGCCGGCCAAGGCACCGTCCCAAATGGCATCTCCGACGCTGGCATTGTCGTCGGAGGGGTTTTCGATGGGTCCGGGGTTTTTCACGGCTTCTTTGGCTCTCCTGGCAGGCATTTTATGACCTTCGATGCCCCGGGGGCGGGTACAGCACCCCACCAAGGCACCAATGCTACCGCCATCAATTCGACGGGTATCATCTCAGGAGACTACGTCGACACGAACGGCGTTCCCCACGGTTACGTGCGCTCGCCGGACGGCACGATCACTAGCTTCGACCCTTCGGACAGCGTGGATACCGCCGCGGACACCTTGGGTCTTAATAGAGCGGGGGCCATCACGGGACCCTATACGGATGCCAGTGGCGCGCAGCACGGCTTCGTGCGTGCCCCTAACGGCAGGATTACGACCTTTGATGCCCCGGGAGCGACGGGCTCAGTTACCGTTCCCTCGATGATTACCGACAGGGGAACGATCCCCGGTGCGTACCTGGATGCGAACAATGTAATTCACGCCTTCCTGCGTTTTGCGGACGGCTCTTTCTCCACCTTTGACGTGTCGGGCGCCGGGACAGGCACGTTTCAGGGCACACTCGCCAACGCAGCCAATCTGGAGGGCTTCACCGCCGGAATGTCCATCGATGCGAACGACGTAAGTCACGGCTTCGTGCGCACTCCCGCCGGTAAGAATTCCCTCTTTGATGCGCCGGGCGAGGGGATACAAGCTACGATACCTTTGAGCATTAACTTTTGGGGCGTGGTCACGGGATATTTCGTCGACGCGAATGGCGTCAGCCACGGCTTCTTGCGTTTACCGTAAGCGCATTGAGGCTTCGCTAGC
>Ga0335069_10013920_pt1 | contig 11279 bp, 10 predicted proteins | sample Lox_Sample_11_FD_206714 | JGI IMG/M metagenome (GOLD analysis project Ga0335069, IMG submission 206714) | Soil microbial communities from Loxahatchee National Wildlife Refuge, Florida, United States - Lox_Sample_1.1 | ecosystem: Environmental > Terrestrial > Soil > Wetlands | place: USA... | reverse complement strand
GTACGCGCGTTCTCGGCCGAACCGGCATCCGCGTTCCGATCATCTCTATGGGTGTCATGAACACCGACAACCCGCAACTGGTGAGGGCCGCGCTCGATGCGGGCTATGTGTTCTTCGATACCGCGCAGGGCTACCAGCGCGGAACGAACGAGACCATGCTCGGCGAGATCTTCAAGGGGCGCCCCCGCAGCTCGTTTTTCCTCGAGACGAAAGCGAGCATGCCGAAGGACCAGCAGACCGGCAACTATGGCGTGGACGTCACGGAAGAGACATACACCAAGAAAATTGACACGAGCTTGAAGAGCCTGCAACTAGACTACATCGACATCTACTATCACCACGGCACCTGGACAAAAGAGGCGACGCTCTACGAGCCGATCGTATCCGCTCTTCAGAAAGCCAGGCGGGCTGGTAAGATCCGCTGGATCGGTGTCAGCACGCACCGGAACGAGCCGGAGGTAATCAACGCGGCGGTGGATTCGAAAGTCTACGATGTCGTACTGCCCGCCTACAACTTCCGCCAGCAGCATGCGGCAGACGTTCAGCAGGCCATCGCGCGCGCTGCTGCGGCCGGCCTGGGCATCGTTGGAATGAAGTCCATGGGTGGGAATCGCGGTGGGGCATATCATTCCGCACAGATCGATGCAAAAGCTGCGATCAAATGGGTGCTGCAAGACCCGAACGTTGCGACCGTGATCTGCGGGTTCACGACCTTCGATCAAATGGCCCTGGACATGTCGGTCATGAAGGAGTTGACGCTGACCGCATCGGAGCGCGAGCATTTGCGGAAGGCGTCCCTGCAGGCGGGACTGTACTGCCAGGGCTGTGGCGTGTGCGTCGGTCAATGCGTCAGTCAGCTTCCGGTCCCTGACCTGATGCGGGCGCACATGTACGTGTACGGCCACCGGAATCTTGTGGCCGCTCAGGACCTGGTGCTCTCGCTCGTGTTGCCGGCCGATGCCTGCGCGCAGTGCGGCACCTGCTCCGTGACGTGCACAAACGGCTGGGCGGTCAAAGATCGCGTCCGGGACATTGTCCGGCTTCGGGATGTGCCGCCCAGTTTCGTCGCGTAGCGGAAACCTATTTAAGGCTGCACGGACCGAGTGCCGCCCCCGGACCTATGTAGGAGAGCTTGAGCGATGGCAGGCCGCCTCAAGATGGATCGCCGCGATTTCCTGAAGACGGGCGCCACCGGCCTCGGCGGATTCGCGGTTCTGCATGCGAATGTCACCCGCCCGCCCGACGCGCCGGAGAAATTCGAAAGTACACGCATCCTGGGTCGGAGCGGTATTCGCGTCCCGATCGTGTCCATGGGCGTCATGAATACCGATAATCCGCAGCTGGTCCGAGCCGCGCTCGATGCTGGGTACGTGTTCTTCGACACGGCACAATTCTATCAGCGGGGCACGAACGAGAGCATGCTCGGCGAGGTGTTCAAGGGGCGACCGCGGAATTCGTTTATCATCGAAAGCAAAGCACTCATGACCAAAGACCAGCAGACCGGAAACTACGGTCCGGACGTCACGGAAGAGGCATTTACAAAGAAGATTGACGTCAGCTTGAAAAGCCTACAATTGGATTACATCGACATCTACTATCATCAGCACGCCTGGACGAAGGAGGCGACGCTCTACGAACCGATCCTGTCCGCCCTCCAGAAAGCCAAGCAGGCGGGGAAAATCCGCTGGAGTGGGGTGAGCACCCACCGGAATGAGCCGGAGGTGATCAACGCGGCGGTGGACTCGAAAGTCTATGATGTCGTAATGCCCGCGTACAATTTTCGCCAGCAGCATACGGCTGAGGTCCAGCAGGCGATCGCGCGTGCCGCGGCCTCCGGCCTCGGGATCGTCGCGATGAAGTCCATGGGTGGGAATCGCGGTGGGGCATATCATTCCGCACAGATCGATGCAAAAGCTGCGATCAAATGGGTGCTGCAGGACACCAACGTCTCAACCGTGATCTGCGGGTTCACGACCTTTGACCAGATGACCCTAGGCTTGTCCATCATGAAGGAGTTGACCCTGACGGCTTCGGAGCGTGAATACTTGCGAGACACCTCGCTTGAGGCCGGCTGGTATTGTCAAGGGTGCGGCGTGTGCATCGGCCAGTGTGTGAGTCGGCTACCGATTCCCGACCTCATGCGCGCGTACATGTATGTGTATGGCTATAGAAACGTGGTGGCTGCGCAAGACCTTGTCCTCTCGCTCGCACTGCCAGATGACGTGTGCGGGCGGTGTGGGGCCTGCGCTGCGGTGTGCGCGAACGGCTGGGCGCTTCAGGATCGTATTCGAGATATCGCCCGCCTGCGTGATGTCCCACCCAGTTTTGTGGCGTAACAACGGGGTGATTTTATGAAGTCTCTCGGTGCCCTGCTTTGCACCTGTGTCCTGTTGTGGTCGGCGGGGCCGTCTCTTGCTACCGATGCAAAGCCATTTACGTTTCCGGTGGTTGATGGCTGGACGAGTGCGGGCCCCCCGCAGGTATTTTCGCCGGATACGCTCTACGACTACATCGATGGCGGGTCAGACCTTTATCTGAAGTACGATTTCGAAGAGCTGCAAGTTGCCGAGTATCGAAAGGGGCAGATGTCCGTGAGCGCGGAAGTGTACCGGCATCGGGATGCCAATCATGTGTTCGGCATCTACAGCCAAGAGCGCGCGCCGAACGCAGATTTCCTTGCGTTAGGCGCTCAGGGCTTTTACGAACAAGGGAGCTGCAACTATATTCAGGATCGCTATTACATCAAGTTGACAGGTGAAAATACCGGGGCAGACGACCGGGACATCCTGTTGGCGATTGCCCGCCAGATCTCGCAAGAGCTGCCGAAGGGTCCGGGGTTGCCATCCGTTTTGAATAATTTTCCTGCAGCAGGGAAGCGGCCGAACGCCGAAAAGTTCATCGCCAAAGATTTCATGGGGTATGCGTTTCTGCATTCGGGCTTCACGGCGGAATACGACCGCGCCGGCCAGAAGTTTCAACTCTTCGTCATTTCTGCCGACACGCCGACAGACGCCCAAAGCATGCTCGACCAATACTTCAAGCAGATCAAGCAAGAGTCCCGCGTGGTCGAAGGCGAATACGAGATCCGTGACCCGCACCACGGAGAGATGACATTGGTCTGGAAAGGCAAATTCATTTGGGGAACGAAGGATCTCAAGGATCCAGCCCTGCGCAATCAGGTCCTGCAGGAGCTTCGCGTGGCGGCTGCGAAAGACACCTAACGGACAGCGGCCTGCTTCAGAAGTTCTTCCGTCTGCAGCGTCCCCTCCGGGGGATCTTCACGTTTGTCGAATGCTAAGACATCCTTGCTTGATCCCACCAGCGCCTGGCTCGGCTATTGGGGGCAGAGAGCAGCAAAACGACAGCAGGCTTATCGAGACGGGCCAAAAGCGGACGGATCGGTCGGGTCAGACTGCTGCTATTGTCTTCTTGAGATAGGCGAGTGCGAGCGGGATGCCGGTGTCCTCAGCCTGGGGTGTCTCGTATTCGAATGTGACCCAGCCACGGTAGCCAGCCTGCCGAAGAGCAGGAATGATGGTGTCGTAATCCACCTTCGCGTCCGATCCGTCCGGCTTCAGTTCCCAGAATTTCGCATGCACATGTTCGGCGATCGGGATCACTTGGCGTACGGATGCCCAGCCGTCCGTGAATCCGCCGGTGTCCAAGAGCGGGAATAGGGCAGGGGAGTTGACCTCGCGCAGAATGCGGAGGTATTCCGCGGCTGTCGGCGTGAATCCGCCATGATTATGGTTTTCGAATCCGAGACGGATTCCGGCGTGGCCGGCAAACTCTGCTGCTTCCCTGAAGGATGCAATCATCGCCGGCCACCGGTCTTCTGATTTGCCTTCCGGAAATCCCGCCAGCACGCGAACAAATGAAGCGCCCATCTGTTCCGCAATCTCCACCCATTGCTTGACCTTGGTGACCTCGCTTTGCCGCAGGGTGGGATCGAGCCGCCCGAAATCGTTGTGAACGGCGACGCCAATGATTGCGAGGTTCAGGTCTTTTGCCATGCGGCGGATCATCTGAAGATATGTCGACCGGGTTTGCGGAAAATGGATGTCTTGAAGCTCCACGCCTTGGACCTGTAGCTCGGTCGCGCATTTTCGCAAGAATCCGATCAGGTTCAGTGCGCCACTGTCGAATGTGCGATTGTAGCTGCCACAAATACACCCCAGTTTCATGGCTGAAATCCTCGCGGAGGTTGAATGCCTTTGAGCGCACGAATCGCCTCGCCGTGGAGGCGGGCGTTCGCGCTGCACACCAGCGCGTACGTGGCGTGGATGTTCGGCGTGAATCGGACAGGCGAGCCGTCCCATTGCGTGATGATGCAACCCGCGCGTTCGGCGATGTACGATGCAGAGAAAACCTCTGTGAGCGCTTCGTTCCACGCCAAATACACATCTGTGCGTCCGCACGCCACATCTACAAAGCCGCCGGGCCCGCCGTTTGGGAATATGAACTGCACGCGCCGGAGCAGGGGCTCCAGGGCTGTCGCGATTGCATACAGGAAGCCCGGTTTCATCAGATAGGCTTCGACGCATGCGCCGGCCAGTCGAGGTACTTGAGAGGGTTGGACAGTGACGGGTCTCGCCCTGGGGTGCACCAATCTGACCACTCCCGCACGATCCGCCAGCGTCATTTCGCCGCTGATGTGATCAATCAATCCGGCGGCTCGGGGAGTTCCATCGTGCCCGTGGATGCCAATTGCCGTGAACCAATGCGCCGCGATGCCGCGCCGATACAGCATGCTTCCATCAAAGGGATCTGCCACGACGTACATGGGTTCAGGGGCAAGCTTCCGGTTCCGAGACGGCGACAAATGTGCGTCTCCCACCTCTTCCGAAAGCAACTGCCCGTAAACACCACTTCGTTTGAGGGAGGTGATGAGGGCCCGCTCTGCCGCGGTGTCCACGGCGATCGTTTCGGGGTCCCAGGGGCGATAGCCGGCCGCCCGCCCAGCAACGACGTGCCGACCAGTCTGCGGCGTGAGTCGCCTTACGGCCGTAGTTGCCGCCTGGAGCGCTGCGACGATTGCCGCCCGCCACGAGAATGGAGCGCGGGCAGGACGCTGCGTCACGACTCGGCTCCTTTCTCGTCCAGCGTGCGCAGGAGGCGGACAATTGCTGCGACGATATATTCGAGCGAGCGCTCCCCGAGCTCGCGAGAAATCTTTGACGTGTCTCCACGGACACCCGTTGAAAACTCCGACTCCGGATTTGCGAGAATTCGGAACCGCGACAATGCGGGGCGCGTGACGGCGGGCACTCGGTCCATGTGGATACGGTCGGGAGCGATCACCAGCATTTGCGAGGTCTCGATCGATCCGGCATGCCCGTCGGTTTTCGTCAGATCTGTTTCGCGTCGGATTGGCTCCAAGAAATCGTATGGCCCGATGCTCACGACGATGAGCTTGGGATCGGCATTCACGAGGGGTAGGGCCGCCTCTCGGAGTGCCGCATCCTGCGCCGGTTCAGCGTGCCCGCCGATCATGGCTATTTTCTTCGCTCGATGGCGAACGTATTCTGCCAGAATTTCGTGGACCAGTGCGGAGAATGTGGATGATGAAAGAGACACGGTCCCAGGAAAATTTCGCATGGTCCGACAGATCCCATACGCCAGTCCCGGGGCGACCAATGCATTGACCAGGGGTGCGACGCGGTCACACACGTACTCGGCATAGAAGAGATCCGTGCCGAGGGGAAGATGCGGCCCATGCTGCTCGACGGAACCGAAGGGAAGCAACAACCATCGCCCGTCCTGAATAGCATTCTTGAATTCGTCACGTGTGAGATCGGCGACCCGATAATTGACAGTTGACATTGTAATTACCTTATTACCGGAAGCTATTTATCGAGAATGCCTGATGTAACGGATTAGGTTATTCCTTCAGCCAACATCGGACTTTCGGAAGCACAATCCGGACATTTTCCCCTGGATGGAACCGCTTTGCGGATTCGGTTTGTACCCGGAGCTCCGCTCCGTCTCCCAGGCGAACCCGGTAGTCCATCGTGTCCCCTAGATACGTGACCTTCTCTACCTTGGCTGCGAAACTTGCGGTCATGTTTGCGTCAGCAGAAAGGAGCGGAATTTCATTTGGGCGAATGAAAAGCAGCGCCTTTCGCCCCGGGGCCGCACCCGGCAGCGCGACAGTCGTGACCTGTACACCGCTTGCCCCGAGGATCATCTGTGCGCCCTCTACAGATTGCACAATGCCGTCGAGAAAATTGGAGAGGCCGATGAACTCTGCTACGAAACGGGATCGGGGGGTTTCGTAGATTTCCTCGGGAGTGCCGAGCTGCTCGAGGCGCCCCTTGTTCATGATCGCTACGCGATCTGACAGCGCCAGGGCTTCACCTTGATCGTGGGTAACGTACATTGCCGTGATGCCCAGCCTGGTAACCACCTCTTTGATTTCGAACCGCATTTCTTCACGGAGTTTCGCATCCAGGTTCGACAGTGGCTCGTCCAGCAGCAGTACCTTGGGTCGGTAAACGAGCGCCCGTGCCAACCCGACCCGCTGCTGCTGGCCGCCAGATAGCTGGCGGGGAGCGTGGCCGAGGTATCCGTCGAGACGAACCAAGCGTAACGCCTCGGTTGCGAGCTGCTCACGTTCCCCCCGTGCCATCTTCCGGATCATCAGCGGAAAGGCCACGTTCTCCAGAACGGTCATGTGCGGAAAGAGCGCAAAGTTCTGAAAAACCATCCCCAGCTCTCGCTGGTGCGTGGGCAGCTCCGTCACCTCTTTTCCGTCCAAGAAAATGTGGCCGGTATCGGGGCGCAAAATGCCCGTGAGGCAGCGCAGTGCGGTAGTCTTGCCGCAGCCGGACGGCCCCAACAGGGTCATGAGCTCCCCCGACTGGACCGACAGACTGAAGCGGTCATTAGCGATGAGGCCGCCGTAGCGTTTGGTCAACTCGCGGAATTCGATCATGGCTTCGGCCATTTGCTCAGACCCCCTTGAAGCCGCCGACCAGCTTCTCGGGCTTGGCCCGCCGCTGGATCATGGCCAGGATCACGAGAGACGGGACCACCATGATTACCGCCATTGCGCTGGTGATCTCCCAATATCCGTCACCGACGGCGAGATAGGTCCGGACCGGCAGGGTCACGGTATGCGGCCCGTAGGTCAGGAGGGTGAGCGTGAACTCGTTGTACGAATGCGTGAAAGAAAAGATCATCGAGGCCAGAATCCCCGGCATGATCAGCGGGAGAATGACATAGAAAAAGCGCTTCAAGGCATTCGCGCCGCACACACCCGCCGCCTCGATCACGCGCTCGTCGAGGCCTTCGAAGGTTGCCGAGAGGACCAGAATCGCGTACGGCGCACAGACGGACACGTGCGCGATGGCCACGCCCAGATGCGTGTCCACCAAATCCAGCGCATAGAAAATCTTGGCGACGCCCAGCGCATACGTAATCGGCGGGATCATCCGGGGAAGCAGGATGACCGCCATCAGCATCTCTTTGCCTGGAAGCTGCCGCCGGCCAAATGCCCACCCCGCGCAGATCCCGATGCCCGTGCTCAGTGCGACGGCGATGATCCCGATGATGAGCGTGTTCTTCATCACCTCTGGGATGTTCCCGACTTCGATCGCCCAGCGATACCAGTCCAGGGTCAGTTGCGGAGGCAGCCAAAGCCGGCCAAACCAGCCCTTGCCGACGGACCGGAGTGCAATCATCAGGAACGGTGCGATGATGAACAGGGCGAAGCTGAGGAGCAGAGTATAGCCGAGAACGAGTCGGCCATCCCAGAGCCCTCGTGCGTAGGCCCGCGCGAGGCTCATGACGTCCCGTGGGTGCGCCGGGCCAGGCGCATGTACAGCGCCAGAAACACCACCTGCAGTACCCCCATGATGATGGCGATCGCGCTCGCGGCAGACCAGTGCGCCGGGATCGGGATGGAGATCTGTTTATAAACCTCGACGGCGAGCGGCCGGTAATTCCCCCCGGCGATCAGGGGCACGCTGAACGCGCCGAATGCGGCCATGAAGGTCAACACGGAGCCGGCCAGGATGCCCGGCATGATCAGCGGGAGCACGACATGCCGCAGCACCTGCCAGCTGTCTGCGCCGGATACCGCACCCGCTTCTTCGATGCCCGGATCCAGAGATTCCAATGCGGAAAGGGTGGTCACGCAGGTGTATGGAAAATAGAGCCAGACGTAACAGAGGATCAGGCCGTGCATCGTGTAATTAACGGGCACAGGTCGGCTCACGAATGGGACGAAGCGCAAGAGAAACAGGTTAAACCATCCGCGAGGTCCCCAGAAGAGCAACAACCCCAGCGCCCCGATCAGACCCGGAATTACGAGAGGCACAAGGACGAAGAGGCGGTACCAGCGATGGCCGGAAAGCTTTGCACGCAAGAGCAACGAGAGCGGCACGCTCAGCAACACGGAAAGAGCGGTTGACCCGAGCGCCAAGATAAACGTCAAGAGAATCACCCAGCGTCCGTCCGGGTCGGTGAGGAATTGGGTGTAGTTGGCGAGTGTCCAACCGACCTCCTGTCCTTCGGGGCGGAAGCTCAAGACGACGGTCAGCAGCATGGGATAGAGAAAAAGGCCGAAGAAACAAGCCAGCGCCGGAAAGAGCAGGAGCAGGGTCGTCAGCACGCTTTTTCGGGTACGCCAGAAGTCGGTCATTCGGTTGACTCGGTTCCGACGAGGAAGGGGGGCGGGTTTTCCCGCCCCCCACGAGGTGAGCTTACGGCGTCAGCTCCTTTGCATGGGCCTTGATGTAATCAATCATGTCTTTGCGAATCCGGTCCCGCGGAATGGCGGTTTTCGTGAGGACGTCCAGCTTGGGCACCATTTCCCAGGCGATCGCCGGCACCTGGTCGGTGATTTCGGTGCCGGGGTACTGCCACATGGTTGTGAGCAGGCGAATCTGCTGATCGTCAGAGAGGAGATAATTGACGACCTGGAAGGCCGCCTGCTTGTACTCGGGTGCGATGTTGCTGGGAACCGCGAGGTACGCGGTGCCGATCTCATCCGCGCCCTCCTCAGGATACGTGGCGCGGATCGTGGGCGGCATCGTCCCCTGGCGCGCAGACCAGAGGGAGTAATCCTGGGCATACAGGGCGATCCAGGTATCGCCGGCATTGAAATCCTCAAACAGGTTGGGCGGTTCCGAGGGAAGAGGCAGCCTCGCGTAGGTGCTGAAATCCTTCAGCTTGTTCCAGGCGTCCTGAAATACCGGGTCCTTTTCGAGTTGGCTCATCGGCTGCGACATTTTTTCCCTCAAGAAGCCATGCAGGAACACCAGGCGTTGCCGCCAGGCGGAGCTGGACTTCGCGTCAGCTCGAACGAGTCCGATATGGCCCTTCCATTCCGCACGGCGATCGTAGAACTCCTTCCAGGACTTCGGCGGATTCTTGATGTATTGGCTGTTGTGAATCAGGGCATATGACGTCCGCCAATACAGAACCCCTTTGCCCTGCAGTTCCACGCCTTCGTCGGACTTCAAGAACTTGGGATCAATTTTTGCCGCGTTGGGGATATTGGCTGTGGTGAGGGTCTCAAGCGGTACTCCGGAGCTGACCCAGGTGGCAATAGATTTTGGAAACAGGATGTGGAAGTCGCCCTGTCCCGACCGCGCCGCTTTGGCCTTTTGAATCTGTTCCGCGTCGCTGGTGACGAGGTATTTGACAGTGATCCCAAGGGTCTGCTTGACGGCGGGGATTACATATTTCTGCCAATACGCCTGAAAGTTTGCTCCGGACTGGCTATCGGCGATTACTAATTCGGCCGGAGCGCCGGCCCAGGCTGGGACAGAACTGTTGAGCAGAGCGAGAACGAGAAGCGCTACAAACCTCGTCAACATCCGCATAGCTGTCCTCCTTCCTACGACGCTGGAGCATCCGTCTTGCCACTAGAGCGTCAAAAGGCTTTCACCTCTCCTGCCGAAATGCAAGGGCGAACCCCTAGATAGGTTACACCGCCATCCATTTGCCGCGTGCCGCTGCGGCGATCAACGCATCGCAAAGGCGCGCATTTTCAAAGCCCTCACGGAAGTCTGCGGCCAGTGGCGCGATCTCCGTCTGTCCGGCAATGCATGTGACGAGATGGTGGAGCTGATGGACGAACGTGTGCTCCCAGCCAATGATATGGCCAACCGGCCACCACACGCCTCCATAAGGGTGATCGGCTTCGCCGAGCATCACGTTTGTGAAGCCGCGGTCGCGGCGCCCCGCCGGCTCCGGCCGGTACACCTCCAGTTCATTGAGGCGCTCGAGGTTAAAGCGGAGGGTGCCCTTGGTGCCGTTCACCTCGAACGTGAAGTAGTTCTTTTGCCCCGGACAGAATGTCGAGACTTCGAGCGTCCCGACCGCACCGGTCGCGAACTCGATGGCGCCTGCGTAGAGATCCTCCACCTCTACCGCTTTCATCCGCCGCGCGCCGCGAGCGGCGGGGCGGCGAGGGACCACGATGCGAGCGACGCCGGCCACCCGGCGAAGCGGGCCAATCAGGAACCGCGCCACGTCCAGCACGTGCGACGCGAGATCGCCGACTGCGCCCATCCCGGCACGCCGCTTTTGTTGCCGCCACGTGTGCGGGGTGTCTGGGTCGCTCAAGCTGTCATCCGTGTACCGGGACCGGAAGTGGACGATCTCGCCCAGTTCACCCGCCTGCAGCATCTCGCGCGCAAGACGCACGGCGGGGACGAACCGATAATTGAAGCTGACCTGGTGGCGGATCGCGCGGCGGCGAACCCCGTCCCACATCTGTTTTGCTTCGCCTGCATTGCGGGCCATCGGTTTTTCGCACAGCAGGTTGGCGCCGTGTGCGGCGGCGGTCAAGCACGGATCCGCATGGGCATCATTGGGGGCACAGTTGATGAACAAGCTGATGGCGCGGTCTTCGGCCAACCGTCGCCAGTCGGTTGTGGCATACGCAAACCCGTACCGGCGTGCCGCCGCCTCGACCCCCGCGGTAGATTGTCCGCCAATGCCCGCGAGCACAAAGCGGACCGGCGGATCGGGGAAAATGTAGGGAAGCTTCTTGAGGGCATTGAGGTGCGCCCGCGCCACCCCGGCATACCCGAGCACGCCGACGGTCAGAACGAGGGGAGTGCTAACGGGCCCCTGGCTCCGCGGTCGAACGCCGGCGTTCGCGCCGTGCGTTTTCATTGCAGCGGTCGCTTCAACGCGTGAAAGATCTTGTGGAGGAGCGCGACATCGCCCTTCGCATCTTCTGGCGTGGTCAGGGGGATCTTGCTGTGGCCGACGCAGTCGGCGAAATGCAGCAACTCTTCCTTAAAGGCCTCTTTCATGGATGC
>Ga0335069_10013918_pt1 | contig 11279 bp, 8 predicted proteins | sample Lox_Sample_11_FD_206714 | JGI IMG/M metagenome (GOLD analysis project Ga0335069, IMG submission 206714) | Soil microbial communities from Loxahatchee National Wildlife Refuge, Florida, United States - Lox_Sample_1.1 | ecosystem: Environmental > Terrestrial > Soil > Wetlands | place: USA: Florida... | reverse complement strand
GGCCGGGCTGAAGACGGTGTGCCTGGACGCCAAGCTGTATGCGGGCGGGATGGCTTCCACGGTCGAGCTTTTCGACGGGTACCGCTTCGAGATCGCCGGCTCGGTGCAGTTCCCGACGGCGTCGGTGGTGGTCGAGGAATTGGGCCTGGACACCCTCGAGACGATCGACCTGGAGGTGATGTCGGTCGCGGTGCGCGGCGTCGGTGACGATCCGCTGATCCAGTACAGCGACCCGATCAAGCTGTTCACCCACCTCAACGAGGTGCACGGCGCGGACGCGGTCAACGGGATGGCCGGGCTGATGGCCTGGAGCCAGGCGCCGACACGGGCGCTGGGCCGATTCGAGGCGGGGACCGCGCCCAAGACCTTCGACGAGATGTATGCCTGCGCCACCAACGAATTCGAGCGCTCGGCCATCGACGACATGCTGTTCGGTTCGGTCACCGACGTGCTGGACCGCTACCTGCCGGACCGCGAGAAACACGGCGCGCTGCGCGGGTCGATGACCGTGCTGGCCGTCAACACCCTGTACCGCGGGCCGGCCACGCCGGGCAGCGCCGCGGCACTCGCCTTCGGGCTCGGCGTCCCCGACGGGGATACCATGCAGATGAAGAAGCTGCGCGGCGGCATCGGCGCGCTCACCTCGCACCTGGCCGAACTGCTGGAAAGCCTGGGCGGCGAGATGCGGCTGCGCACCAGGGTCACCGAGATCCTGGTCGCGGGGGGCCGGGTGACCGGAGTGCGCACGGAGGGGGGCGAGACGCTGGCCGCGCCGATCGTCGTCTCCAACCTCGCGCCCGACGTCACGCTCAACGAGATGATCGATCCCGCCGCGCTCCCCGCCGACATCCGCGAGCGGTACGCGGGAATCGACCACCGCGGCAGCTACCTGCAGATGCACTTCGCGCTGGAAGAGGCGCCCAGGTTCGCCGCGCCCTACGAGGCTCTCAACGAGCCGGCCATGCAGGCGTCCATCGGCCTGTTCTGCACGCCGGAGGAAGTCCAGCAGCAGTGGGAGGACGCCCGGCGCGGGATCGTGCCGGCCGACCCGACGGTGGTGTTGCAGATCCCGTCGCAGAACGATCCGGACCTGGCGCCCGAGGGCAGGCACGCCGCATCGGCGTTCGCGCTGTGGTTCCCGATCGAGGGCGGTGCCGACTATGGGCAGACGAAGGTCGAGATGGGCCAGCGGGTGATCGACAAGATCACCCGGCTGGCGCCGAACTTCGAGGGCGGCATCATTCGGCACACCACCTTCACGCCCAGGCACATGGGTGTGATGTTCGGCGCCCCGGGCGGCGACTACTGCCACGGGTTGTTGAGCTCGGACCAGATCGGGCCGAACCGGCCCGGCCCGAAGGGCTTTCGCGGCCAGCCGATCCCGATCAGGGGGCTGTATCTCGGCGGCGCGGGGTGCCACGGCGGGCCGGGGATCACGTTCATCCCGGGCTACAACGCCGCTCGCGCGGCGCTGGACGACCTGGGGCGCTAACCGCGCTCGCTCAGCAGTTCGTCCAGCAGCGCGGTGAACTCGTCCGGGCGCGCCGGCGTCAGCGCGGGGCTGGGCCAGGTCCCCGGTACGTCCAGGGTGATCAGCCTCGACTTGAACGGCCGCTGCACGTCCAGGGGCAGCCAGCGACGGAAGTCGGAGCTGCCCCAGATGCGGAACCGCTGCATGAACATGCCCAGCGCCTCGGTCTTGTACCCGCGGATCGTGTCCAGCGCGATGACCTTCGACGTGCCGGACGGAAAGTGGTAGCGGCGCAACGTGATCGCCGCGCGGTCCAGCTGGACCAGGCCGTCATCGTAAGTCGCGTTCATTTCTTCGAGCTTCGCAGTTGGTGGCCCCGCGCGGTCAGGCAGTGGCCGTCGTCCAACCGCCACTGCCAGCCGTGCAGGTTACAGGTCAAGGTGTTGCCCTCTACCACACCGAATTTCGACAGGTCGGCCTTGAGATGGGGGCAACGGCGCTGAAGCTCCCAGCCGTCCAGCGTGATCGACGCGGAGTCGTCGTGGGTCTCGGCGAACCAGCCGTCGGCGTAGGCGATCCGCTCGTCGGTCAGACACTTGAAGAATGTGTACAGGTATTCGTTGTAGCCGCCGACGCGCCACGCGGTGAAGCGGGTGGACAAGAAGATCGTGTTGACCCAGTCGGGTTCGTGATCGCGCAGCACCGTGCGCACCAACTCCGGCGCGACGGCGAAACCGTAACGGGCCTTCTCGTCCGGAATCCGTTCGCGCACAGTCCGTTTCGGGAAGTCGAGGATCACCGTCTCGGGACCGATGACCAGCTCGACGGGATAGCCGATGCCGTCGCAGATTTCGTCGCTTTGCAGCATGATCGGCTCGAACAGCGCGCGCAGTTGGTCCAGCAGCGGCTCGCCGGTGGCGGGGGCCCAGCCGGCCCGCTCCGCGGCCACCACCGGCGCCATCCGGTCGGCATAGTCGGCGATGTAGGCCGCTTTGCCCGTGGTGAAGATCGCCTCCACCTGCTCGTCCGGTAGGGGATGGCGCAGCGAGTTGAGCGTCGTGCCGGAGAAGTCCGCGGTGGAACCCGGAATCATCAGCAGGCCGCCGTCGTGCCCGTGCGCGCGCATCTGCTCCAGGAAGACGATCTGGTCGGGAAAGATGTTGGCCGGATCGCCGTGGTCGTCGTTGAGGTGACGCAACTCGGGGTCCAGAAAGCACGGCGGCCCCGCCGACGGCACCACCCAGCTGGCCCCCACCTGGGCGATGTACTGGCGGGCGCGATCCATCCCCCGCTGCCTCTTCTGGATGCCGAACGACTCCTTGGCGCGGGCGGGCATGTCGTAGACCATCGGGTACCAGATCGCCCCGGAGTACTGCAGCAGGTGCACGTCCACGCGGCCGAATGCGGTTCCCAGCACGTCCAGGTCCACCGGCCGGGCGTCGTTCATGTTGAAAGCCGTTGTGGTGCCGTCGGAAACCACCAGCGCGGAGTCACCGATCGGGCCGTCGGCCGGGGCGCGCAGGGCGATGATCATGATGTCGAGGTCGCCCTTGGGCCCGCTGACCCGGTGCCTGGTCGAGTCGGTGGTCTCGAAGAACCGATGAAACCCCAGCTTCTGCAGCTCGTTTCGCAGGTCGGGCACCGGGAAGTCGGGCAGCAGCACCACCGCGTCCTTGTTGACGTGCTCGCGCAGGTTCTTGGCGTCGAAGTGATCCTTGTGCAGGTGGGACACGTACAGGTAGTCGCAGTCGCCCAACCGGTCCCAGTCCAGTGCGCTGTTGTCCGGGAACGGAAACCAGGACGCGAAGTAGGCGGGGTTGACCCAGGGGTCGCAAAGGATGGTGCCCGCGTGGGTCTCGATCAGGAATCCGGCGTGGCCGACGCTCGTGACCTGCACTGATACCTTTCGGGGGACAAGGGGGCATGCCGACGGTTGACGGCTTGTCAGCCCCCGAGCTTAGCGCGAGGCCGCATCCTCGGCCCGCCACAGCCGCCGGTGGTAATCGATCCGCGCCGGGTCCGGCCGGACGCCGTTGGCGGCGATGAACTCCCCTTCAGCGCACCTCACCCGGCTCACAGCCGGGAGCACTAGGCTGGACTGCTGTGGAACCGGTATACGGGACAATCATTCAGCTCGCCCGCTTGATCTGGCGCATTCAGGGTCTGAAGATCACGGTCTCGGGCGTGGAGAACTTGCCCAAGAGCGGCGGTGCGGTCATCGCGATCAACCACACCGGCTACCTGGACTTCACTTTCGCGGGTTTGCCTGCGTACAAGCAGGGCCTCGGGCGCAAGGTGCGGTTCATGGCCAAGCAGGAGGTGTTCGACGACAAGATCACCGGGCCGATCATGCGCAGCCTGCGGCACATTCCCGTGGACCGGCAGGACGGGGCCGCGTCCTATGAGGCCGCCGTCAGGAACCTCAAGGACGGCGAGCTGGTCGGCGTCTACCCCGAAGCCACGATCAGCCGCAGCTTCGAAATCAAGGAGTTCAAGTCGGGGGCGGCCCGGATGGCGGTCGAGGCCGGGGTGCCGATCGTTCCGCACATCGTCTGGGGCGCGCAGCGCATCTGGACCAAGGACCATCCCAAGAAGCTGCTGCACCCCAAGGTGCCGATCGTCGTCCTGGTGGGCGAACCGATCGAACCGACGCTGGCCGTCGAGGAGTTGAAGGGGCTGTTGCATTCGCGGATGCAACATCTGCTGGAACGGGCCCAAGAAATGTATGGGCCGCACCCGGCCGGTGAGTTCTGGGTGCCGCGCCGGCTCGGCGGCAGCGCCCCTTCGCTGGCCGAGGCGGCCCGCATGGACGCCGAGGAGGCCGCCGCGCGGGCGGCCCGGCGCGCCCGAGCTGCTGGGGCGCCGGAGCAGTAGCCGATGGCGGAGCCGACCTTTCGCACCCTCGAGATCCTGGCCCGGCTCGTGGTGCTGGCCACCGGCACCCCCATCGCCTACAACGGCGAGGAGAACATCCCCGACCGGGGCGGGGCCGTGATCGCGATCAACCACACCAGCTACGTGGACTTTTTGCCCGCCGCATTGGCTGTGCATCGGCGGCGCCGTCGGCTTAGATTCATGATCAAAGCCGAGATGCAACAGGTGAAGGTGGTCAATTTCCTGATCAAGCACACCCGCACCATTCCGGTGGACCGCGGCGCCGGGGCGGACGCCTATGCGGTCGCCGTTCGGCGGCTGCGTGAGGGCGAGCTGGTCGGCGTCTATCCGGAGGCCACGATCAGCCGGAGCTTCGAGCTCAAGGAATTCAAGACGGGCGCGGCCCGGATGGCCGTCGAGGCGGACGTGCCGATCGTGCCGGTAATCGTGTGGGGGGCCCACCGCATCTGGACCAAGGACCATCCGCGGAACATCGGCCGCAAGAAGTCGCCGATCACCGTGCACGTGGGCGGCCCGCTGCGTGCGGCCGAGGACATCGCGACCACCACCGCCGCCGTGCGCGAATCGATGACCGCACTGTTGCACCAGGCGCAGCAACGGTATCCGCACCCCGCCGGCGCCTACTGGGTGCCGCGCCGGCTGGGCGGTGGCGCGCCGACTTTGGCCGAGGCGGCTCAGATAGAGGCCGACGAGGCCGCGGCACGGTCGGCCAGAAAGGCCGCCAACCGCACCCCGCATCAGTTTCGGTAGGGGGAAGGAGAGGGAGATGGCAGAGCCGTTTTACCGGTTTGGGGAGTGGATCGTTCCGCCGGCCGTCGCCATGCAGGGAACGAAATTCACCTACCAAGGCCTGGAGAACATTCCCGCTCGGGGCGGTGGTCTGCTTGCCCAGAACCACACCAGCTACCTCGACTGGCTGCCGACGATGCTGGCCGTCAAGGAGCGCGGCCGGCGCATGTACTTCATGATCAAGTCCGAAATGGCCGACGTGAAGGCGGTCAACTACGTGATCAAGCACGCGCGGCTCATCCCGGTGGATCGCCGGGCGGGACACGGCGCGCTCGAGGTGGCCGTGCGGCGCATGCGCGAGGGCCAGCTCATCGGGATGCACCCCGAGGCGACGATCAGCCGCAGTTTCGAGCTCAGGGAATTCAAAACCGGGGCGGCGAGGATGGCCTTGGAGGCGCAGGTGCCGCTGATCCCGGTGGTCGTCTGGGGCGCTCACCGGATTTGGCCGAAGGACCACCCGAAGAAGGTGTTCCGCAACAAGGTTCCGATCACCGTGGCCGCCGGCCGCCCGCTGCAGCCCCAGGGCACCGCCGAGCAGCTCAACGCCGCGCTGCGGCAGGCGATGAACGCGTTGCTGTACCGGGTGCAGGACGAGTATCCGCATCCCGAAGGACAGTATTGGGTGCCGCGGCGGCTGGGTGGCAGCGCGCCGAGCCAAGACGACTCCCGGGCGATCCGGTTGGCCGAATTGCAGGAGCGGACGCAAAGGTACGGTAGCGACGGCGTGACCCGACCGGGACAGAGCCAAAGCGGATTGCACTGACGACTGCAAAGGGCGGACCGCCTCCATGACCTTGCCGGCGCTGATCGCCTGTGACGTCGACGGCACCTTGTTCGACGAAAACGAGGCCATCGGCCCGCGCACGCGCGACGCGGTGCGCGCGGCCGTCGCCGCCGGTGCGCAGTTCGTGGTGGCAACCGGCCGCCCGCCGCGCTGGATTCGTCCCGTCGTGGAGGCGCTCGGCTTCGCACCGATCGCGGTGTGCGCCAACGGCGCCGTCCTCTACGACCCCGCGAACGACCGGGTGGTGTCGTCGCGAACGCTGCCCGTCGACACCCTGGCCGAATTGGCCGAGCTCGCGACCCGCGTCATCCCGGGGGCGGGCCTGGCCGTCGAGCGGATCGGCGAACGCGCCCATGACACGGCCACCCCCCAATTCATCAGCTCGCCGGGTTACGAGCACGCGTGGCTCAATCCGGACAACACCGAGGTGTCGATCCAGGATCTGCTGAGCGCCCCGGCGATCAAGCTGCTGATCCGCAAGACCGGTGCCCGCAGCGCGGACATGGCAGCCGCACTGGCCGAACATGTCGGCATCGAGGGCGATATCACCTACTCCACCAACAACGGGCTGGTGGAGATCGTGCCGCTGGGGATCAGCAAGGCCAGCGGCGTCGAGGAGATCGCCAAACCGCAGGGGATCACCAGCGAAGAGGTGGTGGCGTTCGGCGACATGCCCAACGATCTCCCGATGCTGCGCTGGGCCGGTCACGGCGTGGCGATGGGTAACGCGCATCCCGACGTGCTGGCCGCCGCCGACGAGGTTACCGCGCCCAACACCGACGACGGGGTGGGGCGGGTGCTGGAACGCTGGTGGCTTTAGGCGGGCAATCGGGCTTCAGCGCGCTAACCCGTCGGCGTGATGGACGCCGCGAGCTGCTGGGGCAGGTAGTTGACCATCAGGGGAACGATTCCCATGAACGGCGTCCCGAAGATGGTCACGGGAAGTTGCCCGAAGATGCCCAAGTCGATCGTCGCCGTCAGCGGGTGGGGCGGAACGAGAATCCCATCGAACGGCAAGTGCAGAACGATCGGTATGGAGGCCGGTAACGGCGATGGCAGGCCCGTCGGCACCGGGATCGTCATATCCACGATCGTTTCGCCATTGAGGAAGGCGTTCGCCACGACGGCCGGGCTGTTGACGAGCGCACCGAGCGCCGCCGCGCCGTTGCCGGCCAACAGAGCCTGCTGAACGGCCGTCGCGGAGGTTGCCAGCCCGCCCAGGGTGGCGAGCGGCGCGCCCGCGGCGGCGTAGGTGATCACCAACGGCAATCCGAAGAAGACGCTCAGCGACCCGGTTTCCGGGTTTCCCAGCGGCAACGTCGCGGTCGCCGAAATCGTCGGGATCGTAAGCACATTGAGCGCGTTGGTGAGATTCTGCGATATCTGCCGGAGGATGGACGGTGGCATCAGGTTGGTGAAGTACTGCGCCTCTTGTCCGGGGATGTTTGCGAGGGCGAACAGATTCCCCAGCGGGCCAAGCAGGGTCGGATTCACCGTGGCGGTGACCGTGGGAGGGAACGGGGGAATCGGAGCGCTGATCATCACGGTGCCCGGATTGAATCCTGTGACAAAGAGATTGGCGAAGGCCTGCCCGACGTCCTGCACCGCCCCGAAGTAATCGCCGGCCAGGACGGCTTGAAGGGCCACCTGCAGCTGCGCGCCGAAAGCGGGCAGGCCGGCCACGATCCCGGTCGCCGCGGCGTAGAGGTTGGTGGCGAATGCCTGGGCGAAGCCGATCTGCGTGGTGATGAACTGCTGGACGTAATACGCGGGGTTGAACGCGAGGAGTTGCTGGATGCCGGCCTGGATGGCCGCCGGCAGGTTGGCCAGGAACGCGGGGAAGTTCTCGATGGTGGTGGTGAGCGCCGCCGCGATCTGCTGCCAGTAACCCTGCTGGTTGACGAGAACCTGGCGCAGGAACGGGAAGGGGTCGGCGGACCAGGTGTTGAAGAGGGTTTGCAGGTTCGCCGACGTGTTGGCAATCAACTGCCCGTACGCGCCGCCCGGGGCTGCGGCCGCCAGGCCGGACGCGGCGGTCGCGGCGGGGAGGCCGGTCATCAGGCTCTGCTCGGCGTTGGCGAGCTCAGTGCCGAGGTAGGCCGCCGCGCCACCGTTCAGCAGGCTGACAAACTCGTCCTGAAACGCCGCGGCCTGGGTGCTGAGGACTTGAAATTCCCGGCCGAATCTGCCGAATACCTCGGAGATCGCGATCGACACCTCGTCGGAGGCCGCCGCCGCGACCCCGGTCGTCGGCCCCGCCGCCGCCGCGGTTGCCTCACCCAGGTTCGAGCCGATGCCGGCCAGGCGCTCGGCCGCGGCCGTCACCATCTCCGGTTCGGTAACCACGAATGACACGACCGTCTCCCCTCGCCTCGATCCCAACCCCGTTGCCAGGCGGGTCGAGCCTACTGTGACGGCGGACACATCGAGCGTGAAACGACCGGAGGCTCGCTAAGTTGCGGTGGGGTGGCTCGGCAGCGAGAAGTGTTCCGGCGGCACCTCGGGACCGCTCGGGGATTGCGTCGACAACGGCGTCGCGATGCCGTCGACGACCGACGTGACGTTCCCGGTGAGCCGGTCGTAGTTCAGGGTTCCGTGCTGAAAGTTCTGCGTAATCTGCAGCGGCTCTTGTATTTCCGCGCTGGTCGGCAACCCCAGCGGACCCCGCTCGTAACTGAGTGACGCCCACGCGTCGTAGATGGCGCCGGTCACCGGCTCCGGGCCGATCTCGGGCGACCAGTACATCGCGCCCTTGGCGAAGGTGACGAAGCGGGCGTCACCCTCCCCGCTGTCTTCCGGAGCGGTGGGTGCCCCCAGGACGCTGTTCATCCCTCCCATCGCGAGCCAGTGGTCGTAGATGGCCCCGCCCTTCAGCGCGTTGATCAGCTCCTCGGGCGGATCGTTGAAATGCGCTGCGATATCGCGGACTTCGTCCATCAGCGCGTAGGCGGCGTTGCCGGGGCAATCGGTGTTGCCGACGTCGCGGTGGGTGAAGATGGTGGGCAGGTTCGCGATGGTGCCTGCCGCGAACGTGGTGTAGTGGCTACCGGCCGACTCCAGCGCCACCGTGCCCTTGGGGTCGACGCCGTCCAGGCCCAGCCGCCAGCCGAGCAGCCTGCCCACGGTTCGCAGCTGGATCGGGGTGGGCGGTACGTCGTCGAAGTTGCCGATCATCGCCACGCCCCAGGTGTTGCGGTTGAATCCGCCGGTGTGGAAGGCCTCGACGGCCTTGGTGAGGCCCCCGGCGCTGCCCTCGAACACCTGGCCGTACTTGTCGACCAGCGCGTTGTAGGCGATGTCGCACCAGCCCAGGGTCTTGCTGTGGTAGGTGTAGATCGCCTTGACGATCCCGGCCGACTCCAGCGGCGAATAGTCGTTGCTGCCCGCGGTGTGGTGGACGACCGCGGCGCGAATCCCGTTGTCGTACTGCGGACTACCGCATCGCAACGACTCGTCGGCGCCCCACTCCGCCCGGCTGATGATGGTGGGTGGCTGCCCGGGCATCATGACCCCGGTCGGCGGCGTCCAGTGCGTCCTGGCCGGCGTTTGCGGCGGCGAGATGAGGATCGCGGAGATGTTCTGCCCGTAGGGCTGTTCCCTGCTTACCGGCTTGTACCCCAGGCCGTCGTGGGCCGTCCCGACGCCGCCCAGGGTCACCGGCGCGTCGATCGGGCGGGTGACCGCGATCTGGACCGTCGTGGTGGTGCCGACGAACACCGGGTCGGTGCTGCGCGGCCCCTCGGCCGGCGCGGCCGGGCGGGCCGGCCCCGCCGGCTCGTCGTCGCCCGCCGGGCCGGCGTCGGGAGCCGCCGTCTCATACTCGGTCTGATACCAGGGCCCCCACGAACCGGCGGGGCGTTTCGCGCGGACCCGGGTGGACGTGCCGGCGAGGTCGCCGGTGAGCGCGACCATCGAAAACGGCGTGCCCTGGGTGAGTTCGCGAACCGTGACCCCGCCCCCCAGCCCGACCAGCGGCTGCTCGGCGAGCTGGGTGTCCTGGGCCCGCGGCGGCTCCGGCGCGCCGCGGTCGTGTGTTGCGTCGCCCACCCACGAGACGATGACGACGGTCGCCGCGATGGCGGTGAGCAACATCGTTGGTGCGCGACTGCGGGACGACACCAGCTGATGTTACTTTTGTTTCTGGTGTTATTTATGAGGCGACACGATACTGGCGCCGACAAGTCCCCGAAAACCTGTTCGACGGCACCGCAGAGGTTGGGTCGCCGGCCGGATTGCACGTTCCGGCCCATGCGGGCTCTGCGGTGCCGTCAGGGGACAGGTTCCTCCCGGTCCTAGTGGGGCAAAGCCGGCGCGGCGGCACCGGTCAGGGCGCCGGTTGCGCCCGGCACGGCACCCGCGGCGGCAGGCAGGGCACCCGCGGCGGCCGGCAGCGCGCCCGCGGCGGCCGGCAGCGCGCCGGCGGCGGCACCGGGCAGGGCACCCGCGGCGCCCGGAAGGGCACCCGCGGCGCCGGGCAGCGCACCCGCGGCGCCCGGCAGCGCGCCCGCGGCGGCACCGGGCAGGGCGGCCGCGGCACCCGGCAGGGCCTTGGCGGCACCCGGCAGCGCACCGGCGGCGGCCGGCAACGCGGCACCCGGCGCACCACCCGCGGCGCCCTGCTGGACACTCTGCATGATGGCCGGCATCACCAGGCCCTTGAGCAGGTCGATGGCCTGGCTGGCGCCCAGCTGGTTGGCGGCCTGCATCAGGTCGTTGACCAGCCCGCCCCCACCGCCCGAGCCGCCGCCCCCGGTGCCGCCCGACGCGATCGGCGAGGTGCCGCCGAGCGTCGACGGGTCACCGAGGATCGGGTAGGTGCCGCCGGCGCCCGGGTCCAACCCGGTCGTCGAGTCGATCGGTACCTCGCTGGGCGACAGGGTAGGACTGCCGATCCCGGGTGTGACGCCAGCGGGGCTGGTCAGCGCCGGGTTGAGTCCGGCGGCCGGGGTCGTGGGCACCGCGCCGGGAGTGGTCACCCCGGGCGTGGTGGGCGGCAATCCCGGGTTCGCCAGGGCCGGGCTCGTCAGGCCCGGGCTGGTCAGCGCCGGGCTCGTCAACCCCGGGCTGGTGAGACCCGGGCTGGTGAGACTCGGGCTGGTGAGACCCGGGCTGGTGAGACCCGGGCTGGTGAGACCCGGGCTGGTCAAGCCCGGGCTGGTAAGCCCCGGACTGCCCAGCCCGGGGCTGGCCAGGCCCGGTGTGCCGGTCCCGGTCCCGCTCAAGGCGGGCACGGGCGGCAGGTTGATCCCGAACTGCGACAGGCCCTGCGACAGCGCACCCATCAGTTCGCCGGGCAGGTCGGACATCACCGCGGCCTTCTTGAACTCGTGGTGCTCGGCC
>Ga0335069_10013917_pt1 | contig 11280 bp, 10 predicted proteins | sample Lox_Sample_11_FD_206714 | JGI IMG/M metagenome (GOLD analysis project Ga0335069, IMG submission 206714) | Soil microbial communities from Loxahatchee National Wildlife Refuge, Florida, United States - Lox_Sample_1.1 | ecosystem: Environmental > Terrestrial > Soil > Wetlands | place: USA... | reverse complement strand
GAGCGACTGGGCGTCGGCGAGCGCGAGCTGGAAGGTCGAGGTCAGTTTGTCCTGCCGCATCGGGCGGCTCCCAATAGCTTGAATTCCCTGAACGATGGGGCCCGAGGCGCCGAATTCAACGGTCCTGGGGCGCCCCGGCCTGGTGCTGCGTGACCCAGATAACCGCAACCCCCATGAGAATCAATAGCAGCTGCTCCAGGGAGCGCCGGAGCCCGAGGTGGCGGTGCAGGCCCGGGATCAGGTCCGCGACCGCGACGTAGAGGAGCGAGGCCCCGGCGAAGGCGAGCGCAAAGGGCAACAGCGTCAACGCGCGGCCGAGCGCGCGTGCCGCGATCACCCCGCCCAGCACCGCGGCGGCGCTGACGAGGAGGTTGAGGCCGAGCGCGCGGCCGCGGCTCATGCCGCTGTGGAGCAGGATCCCGATGTCGCCGACCTCCTGCGGCAGCTCGTGGGCGAACACCGCGAGCGCGGTCGCGGCGCCGAAGCCCGGGTTCGTCAGGTACGCCGCGGCGATCACGACGCCGTCGACGACGTTGTGGAAGGCATCGCCCCACAGGATCATCGGCCCGACCGCGTGCGTGCGGTCGTGCGGCTCGTGGCCCTCGAAGGGGTCCTCGTGCGAGTGGCGCCAGAGCACGAGCTTCTCGAGCACGAAGAAGGTCAGCAGCCCCGCGAGCGTCACGGCGCCGATCGCCGCGCCGTGGCCGGGCCCGGCCGCCTCGAGCGCCTCGGGCAGGAACCCGAGCAGCGCCGCGCCGAGGAGCGCGCCGGTCGCGAAGCTGACGAGGTGCGGCACGAGCGCGCGGCGCACGGCCTCGGGAAGCACCATGAACACCGACGCCGCGAGCGCCGAGGCGAGCCCGACGCCGCCCGTCAGCGCAGCGACCGCGAGCAGCGGGTGGCTGTCGGCGCTCATGGCGCCCTCAGCGACGCCAGACCAGCGTCGCCATGCGCCCGGCGCGCGGGTCGCGGCGGTAGGAGTAGAAGCGGCCGGCGTCCGTGAAGGTGCACTCAGCGCCGCCCGCGACCCGGACGACTCCGAGGCGTGCGAGGCGCGCGAGCGCGAGCGCATAAAGATCCGCCTGCCAGCGGCCGCGGGCGTTCGGCGTGAACGCCGCGGCGTCACGCGCCTCGGCCGCGACGAATGCCGCGCGCACCTCATCGCCCACCTCGAAGGCCGCCGGCCCTATCGCGGGGCCGAGCCAGGCACGGAGCCGCCCGCCGGGGGTGCCGAGTGCCGCGACGGTGCGCTCGAGGACGCCGGCGAGCAGGCCGCGCCAGCCGGCGTGCGCGAGGCCGACGCAGCTGCCGTCGTCCGCGGCCAGCGCGACCGGCAGGCAGTCGGCGGTCAGCACCGCAAGCACGCGGTGGCGCTCGAACGCGACCGCGCCGTCGGCGGTCGGCTGCCGCCGCGTGCCGTCGTGGACGACGACGTCCGCGCCGTGTACCTGATGCAGCCACAGGGGCTCGCCGGGGAGGGCGAGCGCCGCGGCGAGCCGCGCGCGGTTCGCCGCGACCGCCTCGGGCGCATCGCCGACGTGCAGGGCGAGGTTGAGGCTCTCGAACGGTCCCTTGGAAACGCCGCCCGCGCGCGTCGTCGTGCCGGCGACGACCCCGTCTCCGAGGTCGGCGCCCAGCCAGCCGACCGTGCGCGCCCCGATCGCCGCGCTCACGGGCGCGCGGCCCCCGCATCCTCGCGCAGCGCCGCGAGGAGCTCGGCGAGGTCGGTGGGGATCGGCGTTGCGAACTCGACGCGCTCGCCGCTCGCCGGGTGCACGAAGGCGAGCCGGGCCGCGTGCAGCGCCTGGCGCCTGAATCCGCGCAGCGCAGCGATGAGCTGCTCGCTCGCGCCCTTCGGGATCACGAGGCGCCGGCCGTAGAGCGGATCGCCGACCAGAGGGAAGCCGGCGTGCGCGAGGTGCACGCGGATCTGGTGCGTGCGCCCGGTCTCGAGCCTGACGCGCACGTGGGTGTGGGCACGGAAGCGCTCGATGACCCGGTAGTGGGTGACCGCCTCGCGGCCCGAACCGCGCACGGCCATGCGCAGCCGGTCGACCGGGTGGCGGTCGATCGGCGCATCGACGGTACCGCCCGCGGTCATGACGCCGATCGCAACCGCCTCGTACTCGCGCTCGACCTCGTGGTGCGCGAGCGCGCGCGTGAGCTTGGCGTGGGCCTCGGGCGTGCGTGCGACGACGAGCAGGCCGCTCGTGTCCTTGTCGAGCCGGTGCACGATGCCGGCGCGCGGCAGCGTCGCGAGCGCGGGGTCCTTCGCGAGCAGCGCGTTCTGCAGCGTCTGGCGCGGGTTGCCGGCGCCCGGGTGCACGACGAGGCCGGCGGGCTTGGCGATCACGAAGAGCGCCTCGTCCTCGTACACGACCGCGAGCGGCAAGGGCTCGGGCTCGATCGGGACGCGCGCCTCGTGGAGGGGCTCAACGCGCACGAGCTCGCCGCCGCTGACGAGGTCGCGGGGCTTCGGGCGGGCGCCGTCGACGAGCACCCGGCCGGCCTCGATCCAGGCCTTGAGGCGGGTGCGGGAGAAATCGGGGAACAGGGCCGCGAGTGCCTGGTCCAACCGCTGGCCGCGGTGCGCCTCCGGGATGCGCTGCTCGAGGATTCCGGACATCCGGCCAACATACGATATAATCCGCCGCTTTGCATTCCCCGGTGACCCCTCCCGTGACCTCCCCGACCGCCGCCGCGCGGGCCCCGTCGCCGCTTTCCGCGCTGCTGATGCTCGCGCTCGCGGCGCTGGCGCTCGCCGGCTGCGCGTCGCAGAAGAAGACCGACGTCAGCCTGAGCCCCGAGGCGATGTACGAGCGCGCCACGAAGCTCCTGAACGAGGGTAGCTTCGAGCCCGCGATCAAGTCCTTCGAGGCGCTGACCGCGCGCTACCCGTTCAGCGACGCCGCGCGCCAGAGCCGCATCGACCTGATTTACGCCTACTACCGCGCCCACGAGAAGGAGTCGGCGATCGACGCGGCCGACACCTTCATCCGCGAGAACCCGACGCACCCGCGCATCGACTACGCCTACTACATGAAGGGCCTCGTCAACTTCGAGCGCTCGCCGAACTTCCTCGAGCGCTGGTTCAGCGTCGACCTCTCGGAGCGCCCGCCGCAGGACGCGCGCAAGTCGTTCGATGCCTTCGCGCGCGTCGTCACGCAGTACCCGAACAGCGAGTACGCGGCGGACGCCCGCCAGCGCATGGTGTACCTGCGCAACCGGCTCGCCGAGTACGAGGTCCACGTCGCGCGCTACTACGTGCGGCGCGGCGCCTACGTCGCGGCGCTCGACCGGACCCGCTACGTCATCGAGACCTACGACGGCTCGCCCTCGACGCGCACCGCGCTCGAGCTGATGGTCGAGTGCTACACGAAGCTCGGCCTCAAGGACCTCGCCGCCGACGCCGAGAAGGTACTGGCGACGAACTTCCCGGCCGGCGAGCAGCGCGACCGCAAGAAGCACTGGTGGCAGTTCGGCGGCTGAGGCCGCCGCTTCAGCGGCTGCGATAGCCCGAGGTGATCGGGTAGCGCCAGTCGCGGCCGAAGGCGCGGCCGCTGATGCGGATGCCGGGCGGCGCCTGGCGGCGCTTGTACTCGTTGCGCTTGACCATCTCGAGCACGCGGCCGACCGTCGCGCGGTCGAAGCCGCGGGCCGTGATCTCCTCGACCGACAGGTCCTCCTCGATGAACGCCTCGAGGATCGGGTCCATGACCTCGTAGGGCGGCAGCGAGTCGGTGTCCTTCTGGTCGGCGCGCAGCTCCGCGCTCGGCGCACGCGCGATGACCCGCGCCGGGATCACGCTGCCGAGCGAGTTGCGGTAGTTCGCGAGCCGGTAGACGAGCAGCTTCGAGCAGTCCTTGATCGGCGCGAAGCCGCCGGCCATGTCGCCGTAGAGCGTCGCGTAGCCGACCGCCATCTCGCTTTTGTTGCCGGTCGTCAGCAGCATCGCGCCGGTCTTGTTCGAGATCGCCATCAGCAGCACGCCGCGGCAGCGCGACTGGATATTCTCCTCGGTCGTGTCGGCCGGGCGTCCCGCGAACTCGGCGGCGAGCGCGGCGAGCGTCGCGCTGAACATGCCCTCGATCGAGATCTCGCTGTACTTGACGCCGAGCGCCCGCGCCTGCGCCGCGGCGTCCTCGCGGCTCATCGGCGCCGTGTAGCGCGAGGGCATCATGACCGCGTGCACGCGCCCAGGTCCCAGCGCATCGACCGCGATCGCGAGCGTCAGCGCCGAGTCGACGCCGCCCGAGAGACCGAGCACGACGGCCGGGAAGCGGTGGCGGTCGACGTAGTCGCGCACGCCGAGCACCAGCGCCTCGTAGACGCTCTGCTCCTCGCTGAGCTCGGGCGCGATCGCGCCCGGCACCGGCACGAGGCGCCCGTCGCGGCGCACGAGCTCGACGACGGCGGTGGCCTCGCGCCACGCCGGCAGGCGCTGCGCGAGGCTGCCGTCGGCGGCCATCACGAAGCTGTTGCCGTCGAATACGAGCTCGTCCTGGCCGCCGACCATGTTGAGGTAGACGAGCGGCAGCCCGGTGTCGGCGATCCGCGCGCGCGCCACCGACTCGCGCTCGCGCTGCTTGTGCAGGTTGAAAGGCGAGGCATTGATGACGATCAGCGCCTCGGCGCCGTCGGCGCGCGCCGCGCGCGCGGGCTCGGCCTCCCACATGTCCTCGCAGACGAGCAGCGCGACGCGCGCGCCCTTGACGTCGACCAGCGTCGGCGTGCGCCCGGGCGTGAAGTAGCGCTTCTCGTCGAACACCTTGTAGTTCGGCAGCGCCTGCTTGCGGTGGTTGGCGTACACGCGCCCGCCCCTGACGAGCGCCGCGGAGTTGTAGATCTCTTTGCCGTGGTACTCGGGGTAGCCGAACACGAGGTCGACGGAAGGCGCATCGCGGCACAGGTGCTCGACCGCGTGCTCGATCTGGCGGCGAAAGCCCGAGTGGAAGAGCAGGTCCTCGGGCGGATAGCCCGACAGCGCGAGTTCGGGCACGAGCACGAGGTCGACGCCCTGGTTCGCGCCGTCGCGCGCCGCGGCCAGCACGCGCGCGGCGTTGCCCTCGACGTCGCCGACGAACAGGTCGTACTGCGCGAGCAGCAGACGGAGCGAGGCACTCATCGACGTCCGGCCCTCCTTAGGCCGCGGCGCGGGCTCAGCGGCGCCGGGCCTTGGCCCGCGCGCGGCGCGCCGGCGCGCGCGGCGCCTTCGCCGCGGTCCCGGGCTTCGCGGCGACCTTCGGTTTCGCGGCGGTCCCGGGCTTCGCCGCGGGCTTCGGGCGCGCGGCGCGCGCCGGGCGGCGGCGCGCGGACTTGAGCGCCGCGGCCATGCAGCTGCCGAGCTCGGCCGGCGAGCGCACGGTCGTCACGCCGGCGCGCTCGAGCGCCGCGTATTTGTCGGCGGCGGTGCCCTTGCCGCCCGCGATCACGGCGCCGGCGTGGCCCATGCGCTTGCCGGGCGGCGCCGTGACGCCGGCGATGTAGGCGACCACCGGCTTCGAGACGTGGCGGCGGATGAACTCGGCGCCGGCCTCCTCGTCGCTGCCGCCGATCTCGCCGACCATGATGATGCCGGCGGTCTGCGGGTCGCGCTCGAAGAGCTTCAGCACGTCGACGAAGTTCAGGCCGCGGACCGGGTCGCCGCCGATGCCGACGCAGGTGCTCTGGCCGAGCCCGAGGCGCGTGGTCTGGTACACCGCCTCGTAGGTCAGCGTCCCCGAGCGCGACACGATGCCGATCCTGCCGGGCTTGTGGATGAAGCCCGGCATGATGCCGACCTTGGCCTCGCCGGGCGTGATGACGCCCGGGCAGTTGGGACCGACGAGGCGCGTGTCGTAGCCCTTCAGCGCCTCGCGCACCCGTACCATGTCGTTGACCGGGATGCCCTCGGTGATGCAGACGATGAGCCGGATGCCGGCATCAGCGGCCTCGAGGATCGCGTCGGCCGCGCCCGAGGCCGGCACGTAGATCATGCTGACGTCGGCGGCGGTCGCGGCCACCGCCTCGTGCGCGGTGTTGAAGACCGGCAGCCCCAGGTGCCGCTGGCCGCCGCGCCCCGGCGTCACGCCGCCGACCACCTGCGTGCCGTAGGCGATGCACTGCTCGGTGTGGAACGTGCCCTGCTTGCCGGTGAAGCCCTGGCAGATCACGCGGCTCTTCTTGGTCAGGAGAATGCTCATGGCGGGATCCTGGGCTAGCGGCCGGCGGCGAGGCGCACGGCCTTCAGCGCCGCGTCGGTGAGGTCCGAGGCCGCGGTGATCGCGAGCCCGCTCGCGGCGAGCTGCTTGCGCGCGACGTCGGCGTTCGTGCCCTCGAGCCGCACGATGACCGGCACGCTGACGCCGACGGTCCTGACCGCGGCGACGATGCCCTCAGCGATGATGTCGCAGCGGACGATGCCGCCGAAGATGTTGACGAGGATCGCGCGCACCCGCGGGTTCGACAGGATCAGCGTGAACGCCGCGGTGACCCGCTCGGGCGTGGCGCCGCCGCCGACGTCGAGGAAGTTGGCCGGCGCCCCGCCGTGCAGCTTGATCAGGTCCATCGTCGCCATCGCGAGCCCGGCGCCATTGACCATACAGGCGATGTCGCCGTCGAGCGAGACGTAGTTCAGGTCGTGCTCGGCGGCCTTGCGCTCCATCGCGTCCTCCTGCGAGGCGTCGCGCTGCGCGGCGAGCGCGGGCTGGCGAAAGAGCGCGTTGTCGTCGATGTTGATCTTGGCGTCGAGCGCGAGCACCGCGCCGTCGGCGGTGACGATCAGCGGGTTCACCTCGACGAGGCTCGCGTCGCTGTCGATGTAGAGCCGGTAGATGCCGCGCAGGATCTTCTCGAAGGCCGCGACCTGCGGGCCCTCGAGCCCGAGCCCGTAGGCGAGCTGGCGGCACTGGTAGCCCGAGAGCCCGACGGCCGGGTGCACCTCGATGCGCAGGATCTGCTCGGGCGTCTTTTCGGCGACCTCCTCGATGTCCATGCCGCCCGCGGCCGAGGCGATGAACGCGAGCCGCCCGCGGTCGCGGTTGAGCAGCAGGCTCACGTAGAGCTCGCGCGCGATCTTGGAGCCCGTCTCGACGTAGACCTGGTGGATCGGCAGCCCCTCCGGCCCGGTCTGCTTGGTCACGAGGCGCTGGCCGAGCAGCGCGTGCGCCGCGTTCTTGACCTCGCCGATGCTCTTGCAGACCTTGACGCCGCCGGCCTTGCCGCGCCCGCCGGCGTGGACCTGGGCCTTGACGACCCACAGCGCGCCGCCGAGCCGCTCGGCGGCATGGCCCGCCTCCTCGGCGGTCGCCGCGACGTGCCCCGACGGCACCGCGACGCCGTAGCGCGTGAACAGCTCCTTGGCCTGATATTCGTGCAGGTTCATCGTCACCGCGCGCGAAGGCCGCGCCTCCCAGCCGTCATTGCGGGCCGCTATTCTGCGGAAAGCGGCGTCGCGAGGCAAAGCGGGTGCGCACGGGCCGGCGATGCGCGAACGATGCTACATTGCCGCCGAGCGCGCGCCGCGCGCGCTTCCGAGGTCGATGCATGGTTGAGGTCCCGCGCCCGGTCGGCGATACGTCAGAGCTCTCCTGGCGCGTGCTCGGGCTCCTGAACGTGTTCCGGCTGCTCGCGCCGCTGACGCTCGGGCTCGTGTTCCTGCTCGGCGGTCAGCCGCGGCTCGTCGGCGAGGCGCACCCCGACCTCTTTCGTGGCGCGTGCCTCGGCTACCTGCTGACCGGAATCGCGCTGATCGCGATCCTGAAGCAGCGCCGGCGCACGACCGTCTGGCACGCCTACGTGCCGGCAACGATCGACATTGCGCTGCTGTGCCTGATCGTCTACGCGGGCGGCGGCGCCGAGAGCGGGCTCGCGATTGCGCTGCTGGTCCCGGTCGGCGCGCTGTCGGTGCTGGTCGACACGCGCGGTGCGCTCGTGGTCGCGGCGGGCGCGGTGCTCGCGCTGCTCGCGCAGCAGCTGGTCGCCTGGGCGCAGGGGGCGGTCGGCCCGATCGGTTTCGCGCAGGCCGGGTACTACGGCGCGATGCTGTTCCTCGCGGCCGGCGGCGGCACCTCGATGGCGCGGCGCCTGCGCGAGACCGAGGCGGTGGTCCGCCAGCGCGACATCGACGTCGCGAACCTCGCGCAGCTCTCCGAGTACATCGTGCAGCACCTCCGGGAGAGCATCGTCGTCGTCGACGCCGACGACCGGGTGCGCCTGATCAACGAGTCGGCGCGCGTGCTGCTCGGGCCCGACGCGCGGCCCGGGGCGCTGCTGGGCGAGATCTCGCCGCGGCTCCTTTATCACGTCGAGAGCTGGCGCCGCAGCGGCGGCGCCGCGGTCACCGACGCGACGCTGCTGGCCGCCGACGGCGGCCGCGAGTTCCAGGCGCACTTCGCGGCCCTGGGCCGCGACCGGCCGGGGCCGGTGATCGCGTTCCTGACCGACACCAGCGAGCTCGCCGAGCGCGTCCAGCAGAGCAAGCTCGCGGCCCTCGGGAGGCTGTCGGCGAGCATCGCGCACGAGATCAGGAACCCGGTTGGCGCGATGAGCCACGCCGCGCAGCTGCTGGCCGAGAACGCCGAGCTCGGCCCCGAGGAGCGGCGGCTGACCGAGATCATCACGCAGAACGGCGAGCGCGTGAGCTCGATCATCACCAACGTGCTGCAGCTGTCGCGGCGCGAGTCGACGCGCCCGGAGCGCGTGCCGATCGTCGACTGGGTCGGGCAGTTCCGCAACGAGTTCTGCGAGACGCTGCAGCTGCCGGCGACGCAGCTGCGCACGGCGCTCCCGAACCCCGACTTCGATGTGCGCGTCGATCCGACGCACCTGCGGCAGATCGTCTGGAACCTGTGCGAGAACGCGGTCCGCCACAGCGCCGACATGCCCGGCAATCCGCCGGTCGAGCTCCTGGTCGCCCGGCTGCAGGCCTCGGGCCGGCCGTTCCTCGAGGTCGCCGACCGCGGCCCGGGCATCCCTGACGATTCGACCGAGCGGATCTTCGAGCCGTTCTTCACCGGCCGGCGCGGCGGCACCGGGCTCGGCCTTTTCATCGCGCGCGAGCTCGCGCAGTGCAACGGGGCGCTGCTGCTGTACGAGCCGCGCGCCGGCGGCGGCAGCATCTTCCGCGTCGTGTTCGCCGATCCGCATCGCTGGGAGGGACGCGCCGATGGCTAAGCCGCTGGTGCTGATCGTCGACGACGAGCCGGATCTGTGCGAGCTCCTGTCGATCACGCTCGGCCGCATGGGCCTCGAGTCGCACTCGGTGCACGATGTCGCCGGCGCCAAGGCCGCGGTGCGCGATGCGCGCTACGACCTGTGCCTGACCGACATGCAGCTCCCCGACGGCAACGGGCTCGACCTCGTCGACTGGCTGCAGACCCACCACCCGGACCTGCCGGTCGCGGTGATCACGGCGCACGGCAACGTCGAGACCGCGGTGCGGGCGTTGAAGCTCGGCGCCTTCGACTTCGTCTCCAAGCCGCTCGACCTCGCGGACCTGCGCAAGCTGGTCGCGCAGGCGATCAAGCTCGCCGGCCGCGACCCGAGCGTCGAGACCGGGGTCATCGTCGCGCCGCGGCTGCTCGGGCAGTCGGCGGCCATCGAGGAGCTGCGCGAGCTGATCGGCCGCGTCGCGCGCAGCCAGGCGCCGGTGCACATCTCGGGCGAGAGTGGCACCGGCAAGGAACTCGTCGCGCAGCTGATCCATGAGTCGGGCCCGCGCCGCGACGGTCCTTTCGTGCCGGTCAACTGCGGCGCGATCCCGACCGAGCTCATGGAGAGCGAGCTCTTCGGCCACAAGCGCGGCAGCTTTACCGGCGCCGTCGCCGACAAGAAGGGCATGGTGCAGGTCGCCGAGGGCGGCACCCTGTTCCTCGACGAGGTCGCGGACCTGCCGCTGCACATGCAGGTGAAGCTGCTGCGCCTGATCCAGGAGCGCACCGTCCGGCCGGTCGGCGAGCCGCGCGAGGTCGCGGTTGACGTGCGGATCCTGTCCGCGACCCACAAGGACCTCGCGGCGCTCGTCGCCGAGGGGCGGTTTCGCGAGGACCTCTACTACCGGATCAACGTCATCGAGATCAAGGTGCCGCCGCTCAGGGCGCGGCTCGAGGACGTGCCGGACCTGGCGCGCTCGATCCTGCACCGCCTCGCGCGGCGCTCGAAGGTCGCGCCGCCGGACATCGCGCCGGACGCGATGCGCGTGCTCGTCGGCTACCACTATCCGGGCAACGTCCGCGAGCTCGAGAACATCCTCGAGCGCGCGCTGACGCTGTGCGCCGACGGGCGCATCACGGCGGCCGACATCGCCGTGCGGCCGGGCCCGGGGCCCGCGGTCCCGACGCCGGTCGAGCTCAGCGACGGGGCGCTTGATGCGCAGGTCGAGCACATCGAGCGCGAGGCGATCGTCAAAGCGCTCGAGCAGACCCGCTACAACAAGACCGCCGCCGCGAAGCTCCTCGGCATCACGTTCCGCGCGCTGCGCTACCGGATCAAGAAGCTCGGCATCGAGTAGCCGGGCCTGTGGGGCTCTGGCAACGACGAGTGACCACCCGCGTCACTTTCTGCCGCGTTGGTTCCAAACCCCGAGCGACATAACGCCCGAAGGCCACCCCCGTCGGGGGGTAACAATTCTTTGCGAACCAATGCATTGGGATACACGGCTGGAACTGGCACGGAGCTTGCTTTCTCCGGGACCAGGAGCGGTGAACCGTTCCGCTCGACTCTGCCCCTCGCATAGACCCTCTAGGAGTTCAACGCATGCGCAAAATGATTCAGAAGGGCTTCACGCTCATCGAGTTGATGATCGTCGTCGCCATCATCGGCATCCTCGCCGCGATCGCGATCCCGGCCTACCAGGACTACACGATCCGCGCGCAGGTCACTGAAGGCCTGAACCTCGCGAGCGCCCTGAAGGCGGGCGTCTCGGAGTTCTACGCCAACAACGGCGCCTGGCCGGTCGCGGAAGGCCCGCAGGGCACCCCGAACACGCTTGGCCAGCTGCCCCCGGCCGGCAAGTACGTGACGGGCATCACGATCACCAACGGCACGCTGACGATTGCCTACGGCGGTCAGTCGAACGCCAACATCAACGGCGCGACGCTCGGCCTGCAGCCGGGTCTCAGCCAGAACAACGATGTCGAGTGGGTCTGCGGTCGTCACGCCCCGCCGAACTTCTTCGGGCAGCCTGCAACGGCCGCCCCGGCCGCGGCGGGTGCGACGAACGCCGCGATGCTGGACAAGTACCTGCCGACGAACTGCCGCTCGTAAAATCGACCGCCGCCCTTCGGGGTGGCCCAGTCGGAC
>Ga0335069_10013916_pt1 | contig 11281 bp, 10 predicted proteins | sample Lox_Sample_11_FD_206714 | JGI IMG/M metagenome (GOLD analysis project Ga0335069, IMG submission 206714) | Soil microbial communities from Loxahatchee National Wildlife Refuge, Florida, United States - Lox_Sample_1.1 | ecosystem: Environmental > Terrestrial > Soil > Wetlands | place: USA... | reverse complement strand
GTGAGCCTCAACGGGGCGGGCGGCATCTCGAGCCTTCCGGCCGTCCACGGCCTCGCCGACGACCGCCTCCGCATCCAGGTGGATGGCGCGGACCTGATGCCTGCGTGCCCGAACCACATGAACTCGCCGCTCTCCTACGCGGACCCGACCCGCATCGAGAACGTGACCGTCTACTCCGGGATCACCCCGGTCAGCGTCGGGGGGGACAGCATCGGAGGCTCGATCCAGATCAAGTCTGCGCCGCCCGAGTTCGCGACGCCCTCCAACCCGTTTCTCGCCAGCGTACTCGCCGGCTCCTTCTATCGCAGCAACGGCAACGCCGTCGGATACAACCTGGGGGCGACCCTGGCGGGAGAGTGGCTGAACCTGACGTTCAGGCAGTCCGACTCATGGTCCGAGAACTTGAGGGCGGCCGGGAACTTCAAGCCCGTCGCGCCTGGTTCGGAAGGAGGTGCACCCATCCCTGGCAACGTGATCGGTTCCTCGGCCTATGACGGCACCGTCAAGCGGTCGCTGGGGCTTGCGCTGCAGACGCCGGGTCACATCCTCCAGCTGGAGGCGAGCCAGCAGATGGTCGAATTCGAGGGGTTCCCGAACCAGCGCATGGACATGACCGGCAACGAGAACTGGCTGTTCACGCTGCGTTATACGGGAACGCTCGCCTGGGGCAATCTCGAGGCGCGCCTCAGCTACCAGGACACACAGCACGAGATGAACATGGGGCCGGACCGCTATTCCTACGGCACCGGTATGCCGATGAACACGGAGGCGAAGACCTGGGCGGCGCTCGTCAAGGCGAACGTGAACCTATCCGACAGGCACCTGCTGCGGGTGGGTGCGGAGGGTCAGTACTACATTCTTTACGACTTCTGGCCGCCTGTGGGCGGCTCGATGGGCCCGAACACGTTCTGGAACGTCGACTACGGCCAGCGGCTGCGCGTCGACGCGTTCGCGGAGTGGGAGGCGCGCTGGACAGATGCGTGGCTCAGCCTGGTGGGCATTCGCAGTGACACGGTCATGACCGACGCCGGGCCGGTGCAGGGCTATGACGACGCGCTGCCCGCCTGGGGAACCGACGCTGCCAAGTTCAACGCCGCGCAGCGCCGGCGCACTGACTACAACTGGGACCTCGCGGCGCTGGCGCGGTACACGCCGGACCCCACGCAGACGTACGAGGGGGGCTACGCGCGCAAGTCCCGCTCCCCGAACCTCTACCAGCGCTATCCGTGGTCCACGAACGCGATGGCGGCGCTGATGAACAACCTGGTGGGGGACGGTAACGGCTACATCGGCCGCATCGATTTGGCGCCCGAGGTCGCCCACACCGTGAGCGTCACCGGCGACTGGCACGACGCCGACCGGGCGCGGTGGAAAGCGAAGGCCACCGCCTACTACACCTACGTCCAGAACTACATCGACGCGAGGCGCTGCGACTTCGGCCAGTGCAGCCCGGAGAATGTGACCGCCACCAATAGCTTCGTCCTGCTCCAGTACGTGAACCAGACAGCCCGGCTCTATGGGCTGGACCTATCGGCCCGCCTGCTGCTGGGCGAGGCAAGCTCCTGGGGCAAGCTCACCGCCAACCTTACGCTGAGCTACGTCCGCGGCGACAACCTCACCACGGGCGATGGCCTCTACAACATCATGCCGTTCAATGGGCTGCTCTCGCTCGTCCACCAATTGGGGACTTGGACCAACACCGCGGAACTGGTGGCGGTCGCGAGCAAGAACCACCTCTCGCAGGTCCGGAACGAGATCCCGACCGGCTCCTACTACGTGCTCAACCTGCGCAGCAGCTACGAGTGGAGCTTCCTCCGGGTCGACGTTGCCATCGAGAACCTGCTCGACCGGATGTACTCTGCCCCGCTGGGCGGTGCCTACGTCGGTCAGGGCCCCTCGATGAGCACGACCGGCATCCCCTGGGGCGTCGCCGTCCCAGGCCCGGCGCGATCGTTCAACGTGGCTCTCGGCTTCAACTACCACCTGTGAGCCACCTGGTCCCGAGAACGCGCATGCACCTCGCCACGAAGCTCGCTCGCAGCCTAGTCCTGGCCGCCCTGGCGGTCGGAGCGCTCGGAGGGTGCGACGAGGGCCCCCGGATCGATGCGCTCCCGCAGACGATCACCTTCGCTCCCGCACCCTCGCCCGGAGTCAACCAGTCCTCCGTGACCGTGTCGGCAACGGCGAGCTCCGGGCTTCCGGTTCGCTACGGCAGCATGAGCCCGTCCTTCTGCTCGGTCGACCCCAACAGCGGCGTCGTGACCGCGGCGACATCAGGCACCTGCACCGTCGCGGCGAACCAGTCCGGGAATGCACGTTACGACGCGGCGTTGCAGGTTACCCAGGACGTCACCTTCACCTTCAAGGGCGTGATCGAGTTCGCGCACGCCCCCGTCCTCAGCGTGTACGACCAGGCGACGGTCACCGCGGTCGAGACGTCGGGACTGCCGGTCCGCTACGCCAGCGCGGCGCCGTCGGTCTGCTCGGTGGACGGCACCCGGGGGCTGGTCGTCGCCCTCTCCCAGGGCGACTGCACGATCGTCGCCAGCGCAGGGGACGAAGAGGCCTCCCAGACTATTTCGGTCTCCGCGCCGTCGGGCCCCACCGCTCCTGGCGCGCCTTCGGGAGTCCTCGCCAGGGCGGGGGATGCCGTGGGCACCGTGGAGGTCCGGATCGGCGCTATCGATGCCGGGGGGAGCCCCATCACAGGCTACACCGTCTCCTCAGACCCGTCCGGCGTGACAGCGACGGGCGCTACCCTCCCGATCATCGCCACCTGCCCCTCGTCCTGTGCCGGCTACCGGTTCTCTGTGGCTGCGACCAACGCAGTGGGGACCAGCCCGCCGTCCGGACTGGCGGAGGTCGTCACCCTCTACCAGGTGATCGCCACGTTCCACGAGCCGGACACCCAGCCCAACGACTCGATCTTCGTCGGGACGTTCACGTTCAACGCCAGCACCGGTGTCGTATCTGACACCCGGGGCTCGCTGAGCGAAGCCATGACCGGAGGTCCGACCCCCTATCCGAGCGACACCATGACCTGGGTGCCCCTCGCGTACCAGCTGGACTCGGTGCAAGTCACGCTGGACGGAGCGGAGGGAGCGCTGGTCACCACCTTCCGGCTGGACACGACCGAAACGTTCTCGATGGACCCGAGGTTCGGTGGTACCGATGGATGGGCGCCCGGCTCCGGGATGGGTCTCCATTTCGGCTATCCGGGTGCGAACCCCGGCAACGCATACGTGCGGATCTTCGTGAACGCGGCAGACCCGACCGCGTCCCCTACTCAGGGCCAGCTCGACAAGCTCGCTTACGCGGACTGCGCCCCCGGCGGCATGATGGGGGCGACCTGCATGACCGGGACGTCCAAGGCGGGGTACGGGACCGTCGGAACGATGGGTGGCTGTCCTGTGTCCCAGGTCACGACGCGGCCGTAGGGCGACTCGATGTTCAGGGCCCGAAGGCGCACCCGACGACGGGCGCATTGTGGACGGAGGCCATCGATCAGCGCTCGCATTGGGCCGCCGCTCGAACTCGAGGACCGAGACCCGGGCCGCATAGAGACTTGGGCTCAGTGCGGTGGCGGGAACTTCAGCAACTTCCGCTGCAGCGAACGCCGGTGGATCCCGAGGCGGCGTGCGGCCTCGGAGACATTGCCACCGCAGTCGGCGAGGACGCGCTGGATGTGCTCCCACTCGGTCCGGGCCAATGACGGAGTCTCGATAGCGCCCGGGGCTTTGTCACCCCCTTGGCCCGAGAAGGCGGCGAGGATCTCGTCTGCGTCGGCGGGCTTGGGGAGGTAGCCCACCGCTCCGAGGCGCATGGCGTCGACCGCAGTGGCGATCGACCCATAACCTGTCAACACGAGGACCCGCGTTGCAGGGTCGAGTGCCCGGATCGCTTGTAGAACCTCGAGTCCATTCTGGTCAGGCATTCGCAGGTCAAGAACGGCGTACTCCGGCGTATCCTCCCGGACATGGGCCAACGCCTCCGAGCCCCGGGACACGGTAGTCACTTCGAAGCCGCGCTCGCGGAACGCTCGTGCGAGCCGCTCCAAGAGCGTCGCGTCGTCGTCCACGATGAGCATCGTCGGCGCGCCTTCCTGGGCCACGTTCGTTGTCATCCGACCTCCCCGGCAGGGCCTTCGGCCGGAAGGACGATACGCGCGTTCGTCCCGCGACCAGACGCCGACTCCAGTTCTAGCTCCCCCCCGATCTGCTCGAGGAGCGCTCGAACGAGAAAGAGGCCGAGGCCAGAACCCTGCCCCGCCTCCTTGGTGGTAAAGAAGGGCTCGCCCGCGCGGGCGAGGACCTCCGGCGGCATTCCCGAGCCCCGGTCCACCACCTCCACGACGATCGCCGAAGGCCGTGCCGCAGTGCGTAGCGCCACTGGAAGCCCGTCACCCGAGGCCTGCAGGGCGTTCTGGAGCAGCACGCGGAGGCTGCGCTCGAGGCCCCGCGGCGGCCCGCGCACGAGCCTCGACGACGCCCCTGTGACGTCGAGTACGACCCGGTCGGCACCCGGCAGCCCGTCGAGCGCCCGGGTGACCCACTCACCCACCCGCACCGGGACGAGAGGCTCGCCGGCGTTCTCGCCCGCCCGAGCCGCCATCTGCTGGAGGATGTCCTTGCAACGGGTCACCTGGCCACGGATGAGCTCCACGTCGGCGCGAGCGCCGGGCACCACATGGGAGCGCGTTAGCTCCCGGTCTAGCTCCTTCGCGGCTACCGCGATGGTGGCGAGCGGCGTTGCCAACTCGTGGGCGGCCCCAGCAGCGAGGGTAGCGAGCGAGGCGAGCTTCTGGCGACGCTCCGCCAGGCCACGCGCACGGGCGAGCTCCTCGCCGCGGGAGTCGAGCGCGCGAGTCACCCGCTGCACGATGACCACGATGAAGAAGGCGGCGACGGCGAAGGCCACGAGCATGCCCTGAAGGTGTATCTCCATCATGGCGGCATGGTCTTGCACGCCGAAGGGCGCGAGCCTTTGGAGCGCAAAGAGGGAGCCAAAGGCGAGGACGCTGAAGGCAAGCTGGGTCCAGGACCATCGAGTCGGAAGCAGAATTGCCGCGAGCGCGACATTGACGAGGTAAAGAGTCGAGAACGGGTTGAAGTGTCCGCCGGACAGGTGCAGGAGCGCCGTCAGCACCACCGTGTCGAAGAGCATCACTCCGGCGAGCGTGGCGTCGGATACCGCTGGGCGACGGCGCAGCCAGAGCTCCAGGACGATGTTGACGACCCCCTCGAGCGCAACGAGCGCAAGCAGGGGGCCGAGTGGGAGCGCGACGATACCCGCGTACTGTACGCCGAGGATCGCGGCCATCTGCCCGACGATGGCCCCCCAGTGGAGCTTCGCGAGCCAGTTGAGCTTGATGCGTCCCGAGTCGGCGGAGATGTCCCTGGCATTTGTGCCCATTGCCCCAAATCCTCTCAGAGCGACCGTGCCCCGTGAAGGGCGTGGGCAGCCATCCGTGGTCGCCCTGCGACAACGCGCCGCACCCCCCGGGGCGAACGCGGCTTGCCGGCGTTGGAGGGCGGCACTGCTGAGCCGCATCCAGCGCTGGAACTCGCTACTTCGACCTGCGGCAAAGAACCGCAGGCTTGACCGTTGATCCTCAACCGCCGCGTGTCTATGCCGACGTTCGTGCGCATGTCGACCCTCAGTCCGATTGGCATCTGGACGGCCCAGGAACCGGGGATGATTGATAACGCCCCGACGCCATCGAATCCGCTCTTCATGACTGTTGGCGCTACGGACGCGCCGGCGCCGGATGTACGGTGCCGGGGACAGTCCATTACTCCGCCCCCGCTCGTCGGAAGGCTCTCCCGTGTCGGCTTCGCCGCCCTCCCAGCCACGGTTGGGACGCGACATTCATCGCCCGCCGCGGTGAACTCCCTCGGGGTCGGGAGCTTCACTGAACGTCGGAGGCTCAAAGAGAGGCTTCATTTGCTTCGAGACGGTGAGCCCACTTCTGCAGAAGACGCCATGTCCGTTTGATTCTACCTGTCATGTGGGGACCTCATGAAGACACTCATCCCTGCCATCGTGACCCCCAGCTACTTGGCTCGCGTCGAGCTGCTTGCCGAGAGACTGCGCCGGCGCATCGAACGCGGTGAGTTGCGCGGGCATCGAGCGGAGGACTTCCACGGGCTGGGGCTTACGGCTTCCCGAGGGCGACTCGCGCCGCCGCAGTTCCGTCTCGAAGCCGCCTGTCGGCGCTCGATCTGCCCGTCATTCGCTGAGGCCCATCTCGTTCTTGCGGTCAGTCAGTTCGCGCCCTACTTGGACTCCGCGCTGATGCTCGAAGACGCCAGGAGGGCCGCAGCCGAATGCGCCGCCTTCGACGTGCTGCGCATCGCCCGCGAACGTGGGTGGTACGTACCCGCACGGGGCGAGTACACACGCCCGCATGCCATCTTCACCGAGGACGAGGAAGAAGCGATTGGCCAGCGGCCTCGGAACTCTGCCGTTGATGCCTGGGCCACACTGTTGCCGTGGCTGACCGCCAAGCCGGGATTCACTGCCTAAACATCCCTCCGGTCGGTTGGGCTACCCCTCGCTCGTATCCTCGCCCGCGATCGCAGCGTCGAGGGACGGTCGCTCGGGTCCGCTTGCTGCCCGGATGATTCACCTCGGTTGGGTCCTACGACCGCATCCAGCGCAGCGATAGACTCTTCTGGCAGAGCAGGGCGCCCCGTCACACCGACAAGGAGCTGGTCATGAATCGTAGGCAGTTCATCGTCGCGGGAGCTTCGTCAGTAGCCGCCAGCGCCGCAGCGCGAGCGCTCGCGGACGACCCGCACGCCGAGCACAACAAGCAGGTCCCAGCCGCTGCCTCGAATGGGCCGCGCCCGTGGGTCCGGAACGCCGCGCTCATCGACGCGTCCGCCGACTGTGGCAAGGCAGGGGAGGTGTGCCTCGAGCATTGCCTCGCCCAACTGCGAGAAGGGGATCGGAGCATGGCCCGCTGCTCCGAGACAGTGAGCGCCATGCTACCGATGTGCGCCGCGCTCGAGGCGCTCGCCATCCAGGGGTCGCCGCACCTCAAGGCGCTCGCGGCGGTCTGTGCCAAGGTCTGCCGGGATTGTGAGGCAGCTTGCAAGGAGCACGCGATGCACCACGAGCCCTGCAAGCGCTGCATGGAGACCTGTCGGCACTGCGCCGAGGCGTGCGAAAAAGCCGCTGCTTAGGTCTTCACGCCGTCCCGCTTGGACCTCGGCCGTGGTCTCCTTCGGGGAGCCAACCAACAGATTGGGCGAGGTGTTGCGGTAATCGCTCCGCTCTGAAGGCGCGGGCCGTTGGCCTGCAGGCCGCGACGCTCGTTCAGAGAAGTCTGCGCTCAGTATTGTCGGGCCTGGACGGCGCCTGCGACAAAGTGCCGCAGGAGACAATGCGCCGCAGGTGTACCGTTCGGGGAGTCCGATTATCGCTTCAGGGAGGAGTCCATGACCCGCGTCGCCCTTGCCGCCGGCCTCGCTCTATCCGCCGCCACCGCCCTCGCCGCGCCCACGGACGACGCCAAGGTCATTCCCTCCTGCGTTCACTGCGGAATGAATCGCGAGAAGTTTGCCGCTTCCAGGATGGTCATCGACTACGACGATGGGACGTCGGTGGGACTCTGCAGCATCCACTGCGCAGCCGTGGAACTGGCTGTGGTCATCGACAAGACGCCGACCTCTATATGGGTAGCCGACTTGCCGTCGAAGAAGCTGGTGAACGCCGAGACTGCGGTATGGGTCCTGGGCGGGACGAGGCCCGGCGTCATGACCTCGCGCGGCAAGTGGGCCTTCGCCGACAAGGGCGCCGCCGAGGCGTTCGTGAAGGAGAATGGAGGGACCGTGGTGGGATTCGAGGAGGCCGTCCGGGCCGCCTACGAGGACATATACAAGGACAACAAGGCCATCCGCGAAAGGCGGAAGATGAAGGTCAAGGGAGAGCAGAAGCCGAACTAGTACCGCGAGTGACACCATGAAGACTTTGCAGCTCGCAGCCGCCGGGACAGTGGTGGCCATGCTCCTCGTCAACAGCGCTCCGGCGGTCGAGAACGCGGGCCCGGGCCCCACGCCGAAGGACAAGTGCCCCGTCTGTGGCATGTTTGTCTCGAAGTACCCGGACTGGGCGGCGTCGGTGACATTCCACGACGGTAGCAAAGCTTGGTTCGACGGAGCCAAGGACCTGTTCAAATTCCTCGCCGACCCTGGCCACTTCCTCCCGGGCCGGGGGATAGCTGACGTCCGAAAGGTTATCGTCACCGACTACTACTCGCTGCGGCCGGTCGACGCGAAGGATGCCTTCTTCGTCGTGGGCAGCAACGTCTTTGGCCCCATGGGGTTGGAGCTCGTCTCCTTTGCGAAGCGGTCCGAGGCCGACGACTTCATGCGGGATCACGATGGCAAACGCCTGTTGCGATTTGGCGACGTGAATCGCGCGGTGCTTGACGGGCTCGAATAGCAGATGCGCCAGTCCGACCGATTCCTGCTCTTCCTGCTTGGGGTGCTGGCGCTCCTCGGAGCGGCCCGGCTGCACGCGCTCCAACGAGGGCGCGAGCGCAGCGAGGAAGTCGGGGCCATGACATCGATGGCCCGCCGCCTCGGCCTCACCGACCTCTGCGTCTTCACCGACGCGCGCTACACGCGCCACCCGTCACAGGCCGACCGCTTCGCGCCGTTCCAGGATCACCCCACCTCGCTCGAGCACTTTCCATCCGGCTCGCTGGTACCTCCTCCGTGAGGAGACTCCGCACTCCGCCGTGGCTCGAGCGCCAGCGCTACCTGCTCGACTTCACGCTTTCCTCCCTTGGGCGCCGAAGGGGAAGGAACCTGGCGCTCCTCGCACTCTATGCGCTCGTGGTCTTTATGCTCGCCTCGGTGCTGATGTTCACCCAGGCGCTGCGCGGCGAAGCGCTGCGAATCCTGGAAGGAGCGCCCGACGTCGTGGTGCAGCGCATGGTGGCCGGGCGCCATGACCTAATCCCCGGCGACCGCGTGGAACAGCTGTCGCGAGTCCGCGGGGTGCAGGAGGCCCGGGGCCGGCTCTGGGGCTACTACTATGACACCTATACCCAAGCGAACTTCACCTTTCTCGTGCCCGACCGGTTCTGGGGTAAACCGGGCGAGGTGGTCATCGGGGAAGGGGTAGCGCGCGCACGATTCGCTCAGCCCGGCGACCCGTTCCCGATGCAGGCCGCCGACGGTAGCGTCGAGATCTTGGAAGTCCGGGAGACGATCGCCGCGTCGTCGGCGCTCGTGTCTTCCGACTTGGTGCTCCTCTCCGAGGCCGACTTTCGCCACCTCTTCTCCGTTCCACGCGATCTCTACACCGACATCGCGCTGACCGTCCCCAACGGGAAGGAGGTCCCCATGGTCGCGGCGAAGATTCGCGGACAGATGCCGGACACCCGGCCCATCACCCACGCTGAGATCGCCCGAACCTACGAGGCCATCCTCGACTGGCGAAGTGGCCTCGCGGTCCTGGTTCTGGCCTCGGCGGTTCTCTCCTTTGGCATCGTGGCGTGGGACAAGGCATCGGGCCTTTCGGCCGACGAGCGGAGGGAGATCGGCATCCTGAAGGCCATCGGCTGGGACACTACCGAAGTGCTGGCGGTGAAGGCATGGGAGGGGGCGGTGATCTCGCTGTCCGCGTTCCTGGTCGGGCTACTCCTCGCCTACGCACACGTCTTCGTTGCTCGGGCCCCGCTCCTGGCGCCGGTCCTGAAGGGCTGGTCCGTTCTCTACCCGGACTTCCGCCTCACGCCCACGGGCAGTCCGTTCCTTGTCGCCACCCTCTTTCTCCTCACGGTCGTACCTTACACGGTTGCCACCGTCGTTCCCGCCTGGCGGGCGGCGACAGCCGACCCAGATGCGGTGATGCGCTCGTGATTCGGCTCGAGGACGTCCGCAAGGTTTTCCACCAAGGACGCCCCGACGAGTTGGTGGCGGTCGATGGCGTTTCCCTCGACATATCCGACAAACAGGTCACCGTCCTGCGCGGCCCAAGCGGCTCGGGTAAGACCAGCGTACTCGCTCTCGTCGGCTGCATGGCCCGTCCGACCTCGGGGCGGATCCACGTGGGCGACCGAGAGGTGACGAGCCTCCCAGAGCACTTTCTCACCGAGGTGCGGCGCCGGACCTTCGGCTTCGTCTTCCAGGAGTTCCATCTCGTGCGGGGCCTCACTGCGCTAGAAAACGTCATGCTTCCAGCCTACCCGCTGGGCGGCAGCCGCAAGCAGCTTCTCTCCCGGGCCCAGGCGCTCCTCGAACGGTTCGGGGTGGGCGGGCGCGCCCGCGAACGGGCCGACTGGCTCTCCGGCGGCGAGTCGCAGCGCGTGGCCATCGCCCGGGCACTGGTCAACGATCCCATGGTGGTCGTAGCCGACGAGCCCACCGCCCACCTGGACTCGAAGCTCTCGGCAAGCTTCATGGGCGTGGTGGATGCGCTGCGCTCCGAGGGGCGCACGGTACTCATCGCCAGCCACGATCCCATTGTCCACGAGTCGGAGGTCGTCGACCGCGTGGTGACTCTGCGGGACGGGCGCATCGTGGACGAGGCGCTGTGATCCTTCATCCCTCGGTGCTGGCCCTCGTAGGCTCGGCGCTCCTCGGTGGGGGCCTGCTCGTCTACTCATCGTGGTGGGCTGCGCGGGTGCTCCTTCGCTGGGACCTCTCAAGCGGCAGTGAGCTGCAGGTGGCCCTGGAGCGGCGCACCTATCTCGTCTCGACGATACTCGCCTACGTGTTGCTCTTTGAGCTGGCCTCGCTGTTCCTCTTTGTCTTCACGGCCGACTCGATGGCGCCGCTGTTCACCGGCGCCATGTGCGCGGCCGGCTCGCTCCGTGCAAGCCCGTACGGCTACCCTGCCCTGATGCTTCAGACAGCTGGCTTCGCGATGGCCAGCCTCTGGCTCGTCGTGAATCGCGCCGACTCGCTCGGGTATGACTACCCGCTCATCCGGTACAAGTACGGCTTTCTGCTTGTGCTGACCCCGGTTCTGCTCCTCGAGATGGGGCTTCGCGTCGCCTTCTTCCTGGACCTGAAGCCGGATGTCATCACGTCCTGCTGCGGGAGCCTCTTCGGCGCAAGGGGTCGCGGTCTCGGGTCCGACCTGGCGGGGATCCCTCCCAAAGTCGCCGCCGTCGCCTTCGTTGCCCTGCTCGCCGGAGTCATCCTCGCCGGGCTCCACTTCTGGGCCACGGGGCGCGGAGGCTGGGCGGTCGGCGTGCTCGCTCTGGTGCTCCTGCCCACCGGGTTGGGGGCGGTGGTGGCCTGGCTATCCCCCTATGTCTACG
>Ga0335069_10013915_pt1 | contig 11281 bp, 9 predicted proteins | sample Lox_Sample_11_FD_206714 | JGI IMG/M metagenome (GOLD analysis project Ga0335069, IMG submission 206714) | Soil microbial communities from Loxahatchee National Wildlife Refuge, Florida, United States - Lox_Sample_1.1 | ecosystem: Environmental > Terrestrial > Soil > Wetlands | place: USA: Florida... | reverse complement strand
CGCGTCTGCTCGAGCTCGGCGCGCGCCGCGCGGAGCCGCTCTACTGGGCCGCCGATCCGGAGCTGTTCGCGCCGCAGCCGGTCGAGAAGGAGCACGACGTCTTCTTCTACGGCTACGGAGACAAGTTCCGCCGCGAGTGGATGCGGGAGCTCGTCGGCGAGCCGAGCCGAAGGATCGCCGACGCGGACTTCGTGCTCGGCGGACGCGACTTCCGGGGCGACGTCGGCGCCGCGCGGACGATCGGCGACGTTCCGTTCAACGTCTTCCCGCGCGCGATCTCGGCGTCGCGCGTCAACCTCAACGTCACGCGTCGCGCGCACGCGACCGTGGAGGGTTCGTCCACCTGCCGGCCGTTCGAGCTCGCCGCGTGCGCCGCGGCGATCGTCTCGAACCCGGTCGAGGGGATGGAGCGGTGGTTCGAGCCGGGCCGCGAGCTGCTCGTCGCCGCGAACGCGGACGAGGCGACGCAGGCGTATCGCGACCTGCTCGGCGACACGGCGCAGGCGGAGGAGCTCGGACGCCGCGCGCGCGAGCGCGTGCTCGACGAGCACACGTACGCGCACCGGGCGCGGCGGCTGCTCGAGCTGCTCGACCTCGGCGTCCCGGCGGCGGCACGTGCCTGACACCGCCGAGCTGGCCGGCGGCCCGCCCGCGCCCGCGGCGCTCGCAGAGCTGCGCCGCGTCGCCGTCGTCCCTGCGCTGAACGAGGAGCACACCGTCCCGCGCGTGATCGACGAGCTGCGCGCGTTCGACCCGGGCCTCGACGTCGTCGTGATCGACGACGGCTCGAGCGACCGCACGGCGCAGGTCGCCGCCGCGAAGGGCGCGATGGTGCTCCGTCTCCCGTTCAACCTCGGCATCGGCGGCTCGGTGCAGACCGGTTTCCGTTTCGCGTACGAGCGCGGCTACGACGTCGCGGTCCGCGTCGACGGCGACGGTCAGCACGACCCGTCGCAGCTCGGCCTCATCCTCGCGCCGGTGCTCGCGGGCGACGTCGACATCGCCGTCGGCTCCCGCTTCGCCACGGCGGGCGGCGACGGCTACCGCTCGTCCCGATCCCGGCGCATCGGCATCCGCGTCCTCGCCTCGGTCGTCTCCGGCATCGTCGGCCAGCGCGTCACCGACCCGACGTCGGGGTTCCAGGCGCTGAACCGCCGCGGGATCGCGCTGTTCGCGCGCGACTACCCGCACGACTATCCGGAGGTCGAGGCGACCGTGATGGTCTTTCGCCATCGTCTGCGCATGCAGGAGGTGCCGGTGGCGATGCGCGAGCGCGCCGGCGGCCGCTCGTCGATCACCGCCCTGCGCTCGATCTACTACATGGTCAAGGTGCTGCTCGCGATCTTCGTCGGGCTCTTCCGCCGCAACGTCGTCCCGCAGGAGGAACTGCAGTGACCCCCCTCGCCGTCTCCATCGTCGGCGCGATCGCGTCGATCACACTCGTCCTCGTCGTGCTCGAGCTGATCCGGAGCCGGCGGCTGCGCGAGCGCTACGCGCTGCTCTGGCTCCTGACCGGCATCGTGCTCACGGCGCTCTCGCTGTGGCGCGGAGGGCTGAACACGATGGCCCGCTGGGTCGGCGTCCAGACGTATCCGCCCGCCGTGCTGTTCGCCGTCGGGATCCTGTTCATCATCGCCGTGCTGCTGCACTACTCGACGGTGATCTCGAGGCTGTCGGACCAGAACGTGGTGCTCGCGCAGCGGCTGGCGCTGCTCGAGCAGGAGCTCAGGGCAGAGGAGCCGCAGTCGTCGTAGGAGTCGCCACGGCGCCCGATACGGCGTCGCCGTCAACGGACTCCTCGACGACGTAGAGGGGGCGCTGCTTCGCCTCCTCGAAGATCCGCGAGACGTATTGCCCGATCACGCCGAGCCCGACCAGCTGCATTCCGCCGAGCAGGAGCACGACGATCAGCACCGACGTCCAGCCGGCGACCGCCGTGTCGGTGAAGAACTTCACGTAGATCGCCCACGCCAGGACGCCGACGCAGAACGAGACGACGATGAGGCCCAGACCGGTGACGACGCGGATCGGCGTCGTCGAGAACGAGGTGATCGCGTCGACCGCGAAGCGAATCATCCGCCGCGTCGGGTACTTCGTCTCGCCCGCGTAGCGTGCGTCACGCCGATACGGGACACCCGCCTGGCGGAAACCCACCCAGCTCGTCATCCCGCGGAGGAAGCGTGCCCGCTCCGGCATGCGTGCGAGCGCCTCGACCGCGCGCCGTGAGAGGAGCCTGAAGTCCCCCGCGTCTGCGGGGATGTCCACGCGCGTCATCCCGCGCAGCAGCCGGTAGAAGAGTGCAGCCGTCCAGCGTTTGAAGCGCGTCTCGCCGTCGCGCGCCGTGCGGAGGCCGTAGACGACGTCGTAGCCCTCGCGCCACCTGGCGAGGAGCGCCGGGATCACCTCGGGAGGATCCTGCAGATCGGCGTCCATGAGCACGACGGCGTCACCGCGCGCCGCATCGAGCCCCGCCGTCAGCGCCGCCTGGTGCCCGAAGTTGCGTGAGAGCCGCAGGAGGCGGAGGCGGGGGTCGGTCGAGGCGAGAGCCAGCATCGTCGCCCACGAGCCGTCCGTCGAGCCATCGTCGACGAGGACGATCTCGCACGTCTCGAGCTCCGCGACGGCTCGGATCCGGCGGTGCAGCTCCGCGACGGTCTCGGCTTCGTTGTGGACGGGCGCGACGACGGAGATCACGGCCCCGAAGGGTAACGCGTCCCGCTATAGGCATCCGGTCAATCCGAGAGCAGCGGAGTCCTCGCTGCACGGGGGAGGACGTCGAGCAGAGCTCAGGGAACCCGGGCTTCCGCCTGCGTCGCCGGCTCAGTGACGATCGTCTCGCCGCGCTCGACCGTCTCGGCGACGAAGTACAGGGGACGCTGCTTCGTCTCCTCGAAGATGCGCGCGATGTACTGGCCCACGATTCCGATGCCCAGCATCTGCATCCCGCCGAGCAGGAGCACGACGGCGAGGAGCGACGTCCATCCCTGGGGCGCATCGCTTGTGAAGAAGCGCGTGTACAGCGTCCACGCGAGCACGCCCGCGCAGAAGACGAGCATGACGTAGCCGAGACGGGTCACCAGGCGGATCGGTGCGATCGAGAACGAGGTGATCCCGTCCGACGCGAGGCGGACGAGCTTCCTGAACGGGTACTTCGACGAGCCGGCGTGGCGCGCGTCGCGCCGGTAGCCGACGCCCGTCTGGCGGAAGCCGATCCAGCTCGTCATGCCGCGGAGATAGCGCGCGCGCTCCGGCATGCGCCCTAGGGCGTCGACGGCCCTGCGGGACAGCAGACGGAAGTCGCCGGTGTCCGCGGGGATGTCCGTCGCGGCCATCCGGCGGAAGAGCCGGTAGAACCACGAGATCGCCATCAGCCGGAGCCGCGACTCTCCCTCGCGCCGCTCCCGGACCGCGTAGACGACGTCGTAGCCGTCCCGCCAGCGCGCGACGAGCTCCGGGATCAGCTCCGGCGGGTCCTGGAGGTCTCCGTCGATGAGGACGACCGCGTCGCCTCGCGCGGCGTCCAGGCCCGCGGTCAGGGCGATCTGGTGGCCGAAGTTCCGCGACAGCCGCAGGAGCCTCAGGCGCTCGTCGCGGACCGCGAGCGCTCGAAGCGCGTCCCACGAGCCGTCTGTCGATCCGTCGTCGACGAGCACGACCTCGTACGGCTCAAGCGGCGCGAGCGCAGCGCTGAGGCGGCGGACGAGCTCGTCCACCGTCTCGCGCTCGTTGTAGATCGGGACGACGACGGTGAGCACGGTCTGAAGCCTAGTGCCCTCTAGAACGGAACTGCGTCGGCGAAGAGGACATAGGCCGAGAGCGCGACCGCCGCGAGCGCGGCGAGCTCGTCCTCCTCGACGGCGGCGAGCGCGAGGGGCCAGAGCCCGTACCAGGGCCGGAGCAGGCTCGAGGTGAGGCAGAGAGCGGTCGCGGCCAGGGAGAGGCGCGCCCGTCCGGTCCGCCAGGCGGAGCGGACGAGGACGGCGTAGACGGCGACGAAGACGAGCCCGCCGAGCGCGACGGCGTACCGGTGACGGAGCCCGAGCTGCGTGAGCCAGTGAACGCCGCCGATCGGCGAGGTCTGGTGCGCGCCTGCAGATGCCGCCGAGACCCAGTGCGTGCCGAACGCGGCGGTCGACGCGACGACGACGACGAGTGCCGTGCCGGCGAGGCCGACCCACCAGCGCCGCGGCTCGTGGAAGCGTCGCGCCACGAGCTGCAGGGGAACGAGGATCGCGGCCACGGGCTTGAACGCCGCGGCGATTGCCCAGGCCGCGCCCCCTGCCGCCGCCGCCGGGGCTGCGACCGCGAACACGAGCAGGGCCGTCATCCAGGCGTCGTTGTGGCCGCCGCCGGCGTAGTGGAGCGCGACGAGCGGGCTCCAGCCGAGCAGGGCGACGGCGGCGGGGTTCCGCGTCCGGCGCGCGACCACGAGGACGGCGGCGAGGATGCCGAGCACCGCGAGCACCCGGTAGGCGAGCTCGGCCCGATGGGCCGAGGAGCCGCCGATCGCGCCGGGAACGGCCCCGACGACCGCCCACGCCGGGCCGTACGGCTCGGTCTCGGTCAGCCAGATCTGCGAGACGCGGCCGTGCGCGGGATCGGACGGATAGCTGCCCGGCGTCGCCACGTAGGGATTCGCGTGATGGACGACCATGATCCGTGCCTCGGACCAGTAGAGGTTGACGTCGTTCGAGAGGAGCAGGGGCGCGGCGAGCGCGATCACCTGTACGACGACCGCGACCGCGACCGCCGTCCGGAGGGTGTAGGCGCCGCCGCGCGCGAGCCACGCGCCCGCGAGGTAGAGGGCGAAGGCCGCGACGACACCCCACGTCCAGAACGCGTGCCACGGCTCGCCGGCCGGCGAGACCGGCGAGACCTGCGAGGGCGACGCGTGGCGCGCGCCGACGACGGCGAGCGCGAGCGCGACCACGAGCCCTATGGCCACGGCGGCGGCGCCCGGCGCGACGCGCCTGGCAGCGCCGGCGTTAGCCTCTGCGATCGAGGTGGACGTGGCTGTACCCGGGATGGAGCTTCCACCGGAACCGGCGTCGCAGGATCACGACGCCAGCCTTCCGAAGTAGAAGACGATGTTGGGATGGACGACGCGCCGGCGGAAGTGGGTGTCGAAACCGTGCCTGATCCGCGGGTACGCATAGAACGCGCGTCCGATCGCCGCGACCTGCACGTCATAGCGTGCAAGCTCGGCGAACACCTTGGACGGAGGCAGCTCGCCGACGCTCATGCGCGTGAGCGACGTGTCGACGAGATCCGGGACGAGAAGTCGATGTGCCCGATACGCGATGATCGGGATGTCGGTGGCGACCAGGTCCGACGGGGCGGCTTCCGAGCGCATCAGGGCGGCCGCCTGGAGGATCCAGCCCGGCTCCGAGCTCCGGGCCTGTCCGAGGTGGTGGTGTTGCTGGGCGACACCGACCGCGACGAGCGCTCCGGCGAGCAGCCCGACGGCGAGTCCGGCGGTCCGGCGCGGGGAAGACGAGACAGTCAGCCCGAGCGTGGCGCCGACCGGGAGCGCGAGCGCCATCGCGAGAATCACCAGGTGGTGGTCGAGCAGCGGCTTCATCGCGAGCACGAAGACGCCTGCGGCTGGGGGAAAGAGCCAGAGAGCTCCCAGGAAGCTACGCCTGCGCGTCCACGCGAGCCAGACGGCCGCGAGGACGGCGGCGATCACGAGGTACGTCGCCGGTGTGTGCCAGTTGAAGTAGTGGCGGACCAGACGGAGGTTGTCGATACGGCGCCACTTCGTGCTCCCGAGCGCTGCCGTGTGCTGTCCGACTGCGCCGTGTGCGATCGGCCCGAGCTCGCCGCGGAACGCGATCAGCTCGGCGGCGAAGACGATCGCCGCGCCGGCGAGCGGCAGCAGCCGTCGCCGCCGGCCGATCAGCACGATTGCCGCGAGCGGGAGAACTGCCGTCAGCGCCGAGAGCTTCACCGAGACGGCGCATGCGGCGGCCATGCCGGCGAGCACCGCCATGGTCGTCGAGGTTCGCTCCCGGTAGGCCCAGGCCGCGAGCGCCAGGGCGGCGACCGCGAGCACCGCGGCCGGCGTGTCCGCCTCGATCTGCGTCGCCTGCTGCGCGTAGGGCGGCGTCACGACGACGAGCGCTGCGGCACCGAGGGCGGCGAGCGGGCCGAGCCGCCGCGCCGCGGCCCAGGCCGCGGCGACGCCGAGCAGCGAGATGACGAGCATCCCCGTTCGGATCGCGGTCACCGAGTTTCCGAGTAGCCGGGCGAGCAGCTGAAGGAGCGCGTACCAGCCGGGCGGCTGGTCCGGGTAGACGTCCTTGCCCAGCACGAAGCCGTGGCGCAGGTCCGTGAGCCCCGCGAGGTAGTTGCCCTCGTCGTAGTTCGTCGCGTTGTGAAGCGGGATCGCGAAGATCCAGGCGGCGATCGCGAGGATCGCTCCGAGCGCAGCCACTTCGACGAGTGCCTGTCGCTGGCGCACCACCGCGACCGGGTGGGCGAGGGCCGGCGCGCTCACCGTCAGGGTACGTCGACTCTCACGGGAGGCCCGACCGAGTAGACGTCGCCGTAGTCGGGGCTGTTCAGCCAGTTCGCGGCGAGGCCGAGACGGTAGGTCCACGTGCCCTTTCCGGGCCGGTCGACCCAGCGGCCCCCGTCGTGCGCGCCGAGATCGTCCATCGTGAGCGTGCAACTGTCGCTCGCGTGCGGCACCGGGGTGCACACCGCGCCTCCGTCGGACGCGCCGCTGCGCCAGATCCGGTAGAAGACCCTCGCCGCGGAGGGCTCCGAGGGACTCCACCGGAGGAGGACACGGTCGCCGACCCGCGTCGCCGACAGCCGGAGCGACGGGTCGACGGTGCGAAGCAGGCCGTTCGCCTCGTACGCGCGAGGGTTCGGCCCGTGCATCGGCGTCGCGGCGGCGACCACGACGAGCGGCGAGAGCGCGAACAGGACGGCGGCGGCTCCGAGCAGCGCCGCCCGCGTGCGGGGGCGGAGCCGCGGGTGCAGAGGCGGCGGGACCGCCCGGCTCCTGCGGCCGTGGGGCCAGAGGTAGACGAGCGACGCCAGCAGGAGCACGAACGCGGGGAAGACGGGCATCAGGATCCGGAAGAGGCTTCCGCCCAGGACGCCTGCTTGGGAGTACGTCCCCTTGGTGACGATGAAGGCCGCGAACCAGCCGCCGACGACGAGTGCTGCGGGGAACGACCGCCGCCAGATGCCGACGACTCCGGCGAGGCAGAGCCACTCGACGACGCGCATGCTCCAGAAATGCTCCTTGATGCCGAGCAGGTTGTCGTGGAAATGGCCCCAGTTGAACGTGAGGTACTTGTGCAGCGGGTTGAACGCCACGACCCCGTCACCGGCCCCGAGCGCGAGGCGCCGCGCGGCATCGGCGTGGAAGAGCGGTACCTCGCCGAGCCCGCGGTATTTCCAGAGGGTGAGCGTGACGATCGCCGGCGCGAGCCCTGCGAGCGCGTACGCGGCGGCAAGGAACCGACGCCGGTAGAGGATCCCGAGGATCGGCCCGAGGAGGAATACCGAGCTCGACGGCTTGATCGCGATCGCCATGCCGGCGGCGAGGCCGACCGCGATCGCGTCGACGGTGTCGTGACGGGCGAGGATGCGGAAGGTGAAGTACACGGAGACGAGCACCGCGACCATGGACGGGAAGTCGGCCATCGCCGTGAGGCCGTACGACTGGGGAAGGGTGACCTCGGTGTAGATCTGGTGGAAGCCGAGATCGGTGTACTTGATCCCGATCAGCGGCACGACGATCCAGCAGAGTGTCGCCCAGTACGCGAACACCCGTCCGCCGATCTGCTGGGCGATCCCGTAGACGCAGAGAAGCGCCACCGGTGCGAGCACGAGCACGTTGACGAGGACGATCGCGGGGAGCGCCGGCACGAGCGTCGGTCCGCCGAGCAGCGCCCACGGGATGTCGAGGAACGGGAGCCCGGGGCCGATGAGCCCGGGGCCGATGAGTCCGTGTGCGAGCAGCCAGCCGCTGTCGTAGTGCCAGAGCTGGTCGCCGCCCTGGTAGTAGAGCCAGCCGTTGTGCATGACGATCAGCGCCAGCCCGAGCGTCACGAGCCACTGGACGACGATCGCCGGCACGAGCAGCGCGGCCGGGCGGACGTTCTCGAGCCACGCGCGGATCCGCGGGATCGTTCCCCAGGCGCGGCGGCCGGCGTCGTACGCGATGCTCGTCACGTCGTCGTCGTCGTCGTCGTTCCCGCCGGCTCGCGGCTGCGGTACCAGGCGATCGTCCGCTCCAGGCCCTCGCGCAGGGGCGTGTGCGCGCGGAAGCCGAACAGCTCCTCGGCGCGCGAGACGTCGAGCCGCCGGCGCGGCTGGCCGTTCGGCCTCGTCGTGTCCCAGACGATCTCGCCGTCGAAGCCCGTCAGCTCGGCGATCAGCTCGGCGAGGTCGCGGATCGAGATCTCCTGGCCCGTCCCGAGATTGACCGGGTCGGCGCCGTCGTAGCGCTCCGCGGCGAGCTGGATCGCCTCCGCGCAGTCGTCGACGTAGAGGAACTCGCGCGTCGGCGACCCGTCTCCCCACAGCACGATCTCGCGCTCGCCCGCCTCCTGCGCCTCGACCATCTTGCGGATCAGCGCCGGGATCACGTGGGAGGTCTCGAGGTCGAAGTTGTCGCGCGGACCGTAGAGGTTGACCGGCAGGAGGTAGACGACGTCGAGCCCGTACTGCTCGCGGTACGCCTGCCCGCCGACGAGCAGCGCCTTCTTCGCGACGCCGTACGGCGCGTTCGTCTCCTCCGGGTAGCCGTTCCAGAGGTCGTCCTCGTGGAACGGGATCGGCGCGAACTTCGGATAGGCGCAGATCGTCCCCGTGAGCACGACCTTCCGGGCGCCGTGCACCCGGCTCAGCTCGAGTACGTGGGCGCCCATCATCAGGTTCGCGTACCAGTAGCGGCCGGGGTTCGCGCGGTTCGCGCCGATGCCGCCCACCTCGGCGGCGAGATGGATCACGAGCTCCGGGCGGGCGTCCGCGAACAGCCGGTCGGCGTCGGCGACGACGGTGAGGTCGTAGTCGCTGCTGCGTGGCACGAACGGCTCGATTCCGCCCGTGCGGAGCCGCTCGACCAGGTGCGAGCCCAGGAAGCCCGCGCCACCCGTGACCAGGACGCGCACCGGCAAAGGGTAACGCGGAACCGTTACGGATCCGTGAGCCTGCCGCCGGTTCTGCTTTGATCGGAGGCCGTGGAAACGGTCAGCGCCCCCCGCCGCAGGAGCGCGGTCCGGAGCGGGCTCCTCACGGGGCTCGCCCAGGTCGTCATCGCGCTCGCCGCCGCGGGGGCCGGGGCGCTCCTCGCACACAAGTTCGGGCGAACCGCCGAGACGGACGGCTTCCTCGGCGCGTACGCCGTGTACATCGTCCTCGTCTTCGCGGCCCAGTCGTTCCGGATGGTCGTCGTCCCCGACCTGACGCGCGCCGCCGCCACCGGCCGGCTCGGCGGCGAGGTGCGCGCATTCGCGGTCGCGATCCTCTCGCTCGCCGTCCCGGTCTGCGTCGCCGTGGGGTTCCTCGCCCGGCCGCTCGGCGACCTGCTCACCGGCAAGCTGCCGCCGCAGGCGGCGCACGTGGCCGCGCGGGCGCTCGTCGTGCTCGTTCCGGCCGCGTTCGGGCAGCTGCTCGCGGCGCTCGCCGCCGGCGGGCTCGCCGCGATCGACAGCTACGGGACCGCTGCCCTCGGCTTCGCTCTCGGCGGGATCTCGGGCTTCGTCGTCTTCGCGGCGCTCGCAGACGCCCACGGCGTCGTCGCCCTCGCGTGGGGGCTGTCGGTGAACGCGCTGATAGCCCTGACGGTGACGGTGGTCGGGCTGTGGCGCCGCCACGGGCTCGGCGGCGCCTGGCCGGAGCGGCTTCAGGTCGGCCCGAAGCTCTGGCACCTCGTCCAGGGCGCCGCCGTCCCGGTCGCGCTCTCCGGCTGCTACCTGCTCATGCTCCGCTTCGCCGCGTACCTCGGCGTCGGCCGCGTCTCGAGCTTCTCGTACGCGTATCTCGCCGCGTCGACGATCGTCGGCGCGACTGCGTTCTCACTGGGACTGATCTCCTCCGCTCCGCTGACGCGGCGCGGGATCGACCCCGAGGCGGCGGGGCGCCACGTCGTCGACGCAGCCTGGGTCAGCCTCGTGCTCGCCGGGCCTGTCGCCGGAGTCGTCGCTCTCGTGGGCGGACGGATCATGGGCGTTCTCCTCGGGAGCGCCTACTCGGGCAGCGTCGGCCGCGAGCTCGGCCACCTCGTCGTCTACCTCGCGCTGTGGATGCTCGCGTGGGTCTGCTTCGCGGTGACGTTCCCGCTCGTGTTCGTCGCGGGCAGGCGGAGGACGCTCGTGCCGCTCGCGGCCGTCGGTTTCCTCGTCGCGATCCCGGTCGGGCTCGGCCTTCGCTCGGTCTGGGGGCTCGACGGGCTCGCGGTCGGGCTCGGGCTGGCGGCGTCGGTGATCGCGGCCGGGCTGATCGCGACGCTCTCGCTGCGCACGCTCGCGATCGCTGCGGCCGGGCTCGCGCGGCTCGCGCTCGTGATCGGCGGCGCGACCGTGCTCGCGTTCGGCGTTGCGTCGCTCTTCCTCTCGCCGGTCCCGGCGGCGGTCGCGGGCGCGGTCGTCTACGTGGGGATCGTCTACGCGCTGCGCTCGCTCGGGCTGAGCGAGGCGTGGACGTACGTTCGGGGGCTGCATTGAGCGGCGGGCGGGCCCTCGTCACCGGCATCGGCGGCCAGGACGGCTCCTATCTCTCGGAGCTGCTGCTCGAGCGTGGCTACGAGGTCGTCGGCATCGTCCGCACCGGGCCGAGCGCCGACTATCCGAACCTCGCCGCCGTGCGCGACCGGGTCGAGCTCGTCCAGGCGGACCTGCTCGACGAGGGCGCGCTCGCCGGCGTCCTGCGTGAGCACGCGCCGCGCGAGGTCTACAACCTCGCATCGCCGTCGTTCGTGCCGGCGTCGTGGAGCCGGCCCGTCGTCACCGCCGAGTTCGCCGCGGTCGGCGTGACGTCGCTGCTCGAGGCCGTGCGCGCCGTCGATGCGTCCATCCGCGTCTACCAGGCGTCGTCGAGCGAGATCTTCGGCGAGCCGGGCGAGGTGCCGCAGACCGAGGCGACGCCGCTCTCGCCGGTGACGCCGTACGGCGTCGCGAAGGCGTACGGCCACTTCATCATCGGCTCGTACCGTCGGCGGTACGGCCTGCACGCGAGCTGCGGGGTGCTCTACAACCACGAGTCGCCGCGGCGGCCGGTGAGCTTCCTGCCGAGCAAGGTCGCAAACGCGGCCGCCGCG
>Ga0335069_10013914_pt1 | contig 11281 bp, 9 predicted proteins | sample Lox_Sample_11_FD_206714 | JGI IMG/M metagenome (GOLD analysis project Ga0335069, IMG submission 206714) | Soil microbial communities from Loxahatchee National Wildlife Refuge, Florida, United States - Lox_Sample_1.1 | ecosystem: Environmental > Terrestrial > Soil > Wetlands | place: USA: Florida... | reverse complement strand
GCTCCATGAACGCCTGCTCGAGCGACGCCTGCACGAGCGTCAGCTCGTGCAGGACGAGGCCGTTCGCCGCCGCGATCTCGCCGATCCGCTCGCTCGCGAGCCCCGAGACCTCGAGCACGCCCGGCTCGTCGTCCACCTCGACGGTCACGCCGGGCCCGGCGACGAGCGCGGCGAGCCGTGCCGCCTGCGGCGAGCGCACGCGGACGACGGCGCCCGATGCACGCCGGACGAACTCCTCCACGCTTTTGTCCGCGATGAGCTTCCCGCGGCCGATCACGATGAGGTGGTCGGCGGTCACCGCCATCTCGCTCATGAGGTGCGACGAGACGAAGATCGCACGCCCCTCGGCGGCGAGGCTCTGCAGGAGGTTGCGGATCCAGTGGATCCCCTCCGGATCGAGGCCGTTCACCGGCTCGTCGAGGATGAGCGTGTGCGGATCGCCGAGCAGCGCGGTCGCGATCCCGAGCCGCTGTCCCATGCCGAGCGAGAACTTCCCGGCGCGCTTGCGCGCGACCTCGTGGAGGCCGACGAGGTCGATCAGCTCCTCCACGCGCCTGCGGCCGATGCCGTGCGTCTGCGCGAGCGCGAGCAGGTGGTAGTACGCCGAGCGCCCCGTGTGCACCGAGCGCGCCTCGAGCAGCGCGCCCACCTCGTGCAGCGGCGCGCGGTGGTCGCGATAGTGCTTCCCGTTCACGGTCACCTCGCCGCCCGTGGGTGCGTCGAGGCCGAGGACGAGCCGCATCGTCGTCGACTTCCCCGACCCGTTCGGGCCGAGGAACCCGGTGACGACGCCGGGCTTGACGGTGAAGTCGAGGTCGTCGACGGCCCGCTTGTCGCCGTAGTCCTTCGTCAGCCCGCGCGCTTCGATCACGGTCGCACGCTAACCGCAGCCGCATTAGCGGCAGATTAAGCGGTGCGGATCGGCCCTCGGGATACGATGGGCGTGGATGAAGGTCGCGGTCATCGGCGGCGGCTCGACGTACACGCCGGAGCTCGTCTCCGGGCTCACGCGTCTCGACGTCCACGAGTTCGTGCTCCACGACATCGAGCCCGAGCGACGCGAGGTCGTCGGCGGCATGGCCGGGCGGATGCTCGCACGCCAGGGCTACCGCGGCAGCCTGACGGTGACGAGCGACCTCGACGACGCCGTGGCGGGAGCCGACTTCGTGCTCCTGCAGATCCGCGTGGGCGGCCAGCAGGCGAGGCTCCACGACGAGACCGCGCCGTTGGCCTGCGGGTGCATCGGCCAGGAAACGACGGGTGCAGGCGGGTTCGCCAAGGCGATGCGCACCGTCCCCGTGGTGCTCGAGATCGCGGATCGCGTGCGCGCGCTCGCGGCCGCCGACGCCTGGATCGTCGACTTCACGAACCCGGTCGGGATCGTGACCCGGGCGCTGCTCGACGCAGGGCATCGCGCGGTCGGCCTCTGCAACGTCGCGATCGGGTTCCAGCGCCGGTTCGCGGGGTGGCTCGGGGTCGAGCCGGAGCAGGTGCTCGTCGACCAGGTCGGGCTCAACCACCTCACGTGGATACGCCGTGTCCTCGTCGAGGGTGAGGACGTCCTGCCCGCCCTGCTCGCCGACCACGGCGCCGAGCTCGCGGACGACCTCGAGCTGCCGCAGCGACTGCTCGACGAGCTGCGCGTCGTCCCGTCCTACTACCTCCGGTACTTCTACGGGCACGACGAGGTGCTGCGCGAGCAGCTCGACGGGACGCCGCGCGCGCAGGTCGTCAGCGAGATCGAGCGGGAGCTCCTCGATCTGTACCGGGACCCGTCCGTCGACGAACGCCCCGCCCTCCTCATGCGCCGGGGCGGCGCGTACTACAGCGAGGCCGCGCTCGGCCTCGTCGCCTCGCTCTCGTCCGACGACGGGGCGGTGCACGAGGTGGACATGCGGAACGACGGCACCCTCGAGGGGCTCGCCGACGACGACGTCGTCGAGGTGCCCGCGCGGGTCGGCAGGTCCGGGCCCGTCCCGCTCGCCCAGCCTCCGCTCGCGCCCGAGTTGCTCGGCCTCGTCCAGCACGTGGCGGCGTACGAGCGGCTGACGGTTCGTGCGGCGTCGACGCGCGATCCCGTGGACATCCGCAAGGCCCTGCTCGCGCATCCCCTGATCGGGCAGCTGGAGATGGTCGACGCGCTCGTCGAGCGGCTCGCGGCCGAGGCCGTACGCTGACCACGGTCTTCGCAGTCGACGGCGGCGGCTCGAAGACGGATGCCGCGCTCGTGCGCGACGACGGTGCGGTGCTCGGGTCGGCGCGCGGTCCGACGAGTCACGCGCAGATCATCGGCGTGTCCGCGAGCGCGGACGTCATCGACGAGCTCGCGGTCGAGGTGGGCGCGCCCGCGGATCTCGCCGTGCTTCTGCTCGCCGGCCTCGACTTCCCGGACGAGGAGGAGGCGTACCAGGAAGAGGCGGCGCGGCGCGGCTGGGCCACCGAGGTCGTCGTCGGCAACGACACGTTCGCGGTCCTGCGGGCGGGGACCGACCGGGGCTGGGGCGTCGCCGTCACCTGCGGCCACGGCATCAACTGCGTCGGGATCGCGCCCGACGGACGCCATCTGCGCTTCCCGTCCCTCGGCGAGATCAGCGGCGACTGGGGAGGCGGCGGCGACATCGGGCTCGCCGCTCTGTGGGCGGCGGCCCGCAGCGAGGACGGCCGCGGCCCGCACACCTCGCTCGAGCGGCTCGTGCCCGCGCACTTCGGCGCCGGCACCCCGGCCGAGCTTGCACGCGAGGTCCACCTGGGCCGGATCCCCCAGCGGCGGCTCGACGAGCTCGTGCCGGTGGTCCTCGCCGCCGCCGGAGACGACGAGGCGGCGAGGGAGATCGTCGACCGGCAGGCCGCGGAGGTGGTGAGGATGGCGGGAGCGGCTCTGCGCCGCCTCGGCCTCCTCGCGCAGCCGGCCGACGTCGTCCTCGGCGGCGGTGTCCTGCAGTCGGGAGACCGCAGGCTCCTGGCGTCGATCGAGGCCGGCCTGCGCGAGCTCGGGCCGCAGCTGTCGGTACGCGTCGCGCCGTCGCGGCCGATCGTCGGAGCCGCGCTCTTCGGCCTCGACCGGCTCGGAGCCGGGGACGAGGCCCGGGCCCGCGTGCGCGCCGAGCTCGGCGCGGGGTTCGTCCCGGCGGCCTAGCCGCTCGCGGCGAGATCCTGCGGATCACCCTCGGCCACGTGGCACGCGACGCGCCGGTCGGCGCCGAGCTGGCGTAGCACGGGCGTCGCCGTGGCGCACTCTGCGACCGCGTAGGGGCATCGCGGCTGGAACCGGCAGCCGTCACGCGGATCCACGACCTTCGGCGGCTCGCCGATGTCGGCGGCGTCGGCGATGCCGAGTTCGGCCTGCGGGTCGGGCACCGCGGACAGGAGCAGCTGCGTGTAGGGATGCTTGGGGCGGCGGAGGACGTCCTCGGTCGGCCCCTGCTCAACGAGGTGCCCGGCGTACATCACGAGCACCCGGTCGGCGATGTACCGCGCGCTCGCGACATCGTGCGTGATGTAGAGGAAGGAGACGCCCTCGCGTGCACGGAGCTCGCTCATGAGGTTGAGGAGACCGATGCGGATGGAGACGTCGAGCATCGACACGGGCTCGTCGGCGATGATGAGCTTCGGATGGAATGCGAGCGCCTGCGCGAAGCCGACGCGCTGCCGCTGGCCGCCGCTGAGCTCGTACGGAAACTTGCGCCGAATCTCGTCGGCGGGTGTGAGCCCGACCGCGTCGAGCACGCGCTCGATCTCCTCGAGCTGGCGATGTCGCGGAACGTCGCGGCGATGGAGGGCGATCCCGCGCCCGATGCCGTGCGAGATGCGGTATGCCGGGTTCAGCGAGCTGTACGGGTCCTGGAACACCATCGGGACGTCACCGCTGTACGCGAGCCGCTGCCTGCGCGTGCGCACGGCGCTCAGCGGGCGGCCCTCGAAATAGATCTCGCCTGACGTCGGCCGGTACACGAGCGCGAGCAGGCGGGCGATCGTGCTCTTTCCGCTCCCGCTCTCGCCGACGAGCGCGACGATCTCGCCCCGGCCGATGGTGAAGTCGACGTCGTCGACCGCGTGCAGGTCGTGCCGCGACAGCATCTTCCCGACGCGGAAGTGGCGCGTCAGCCCCTCGGTCCGGACGAGCTCGTCGTTCATCCGCTCACCTCCGCCGGGACCCGCTCGTGGAGGACGCAGCGCACGCGGCTCTCGTCCACCGTGAGCAGCTGCGGCACCGCAGCGAGGCAGCGCGCGGCCGCGGACGGGCAGCGCGGCGCGAACCGGCAACCTACGGGGGGACGCGCGAGGTCGGGCGGCGCGCCGGGAATGCCGAGCAACGGCACCTTGGGGCCGTGGATGGACGGGAAGGCCTCGAGCAGGCCGCGCGTGTACGGGTGCAACGGCTGCTCGAACACGCTGCGCGTCGCGCCGAGCTCGACGAGCTGTCCGGCGTACATCACCATGAGGCGGTCGGAGAAGTGGCGGACGAGGGAGACGTCGTGCGTCACGAAGATGACGGCGAAGCCGAGCTTCTCCTGAAGCTGCTTCACCTGCACCATCAGCGACCGCTGGGCCACGACGTCGAGGGCCGATGTCGGCTCGTCCATGATCACGAGGTCGGGTGTGAACAGCAGCGCCATCGCGATCATCGCGCGCTGCCGCATCCCGCCCGAGAGCTGATGGGGATAGCTGTGGAGGTGCACCGGGTCGATCGAGACGAGCCGCAGCACCTCCGTCGAGCGGGCCTCGATCTCGGTGTCCGACATGCTCGAGTGCGCGCGGCAGACGTCGCGCATCTGCGCCGCGACCGTCAGCACCGGGTTGAGCGCGTTCATCGCGCTCTGCATCACGACCGACAGATGGCGCCAGCGGATGCTGCGGAGCTTCCCCTCGTCGAGCGAGACCATGTTCGTCCCGCGGAAGACCACCTCGCCGCCGAGCACCTCGGCCGGAGGGCTGAGCAGCTGCGAGATCGCGTACAGCAGGGTCGACTTCCCGCAGCCAGACTCGCCGACGATGGCGAGGAACTCGCGCTGCGAGAGGTCGAGGTCGACATGGTCGACCGCGATCACGGGGCCGCGGTCGGAGTGGTACGCAACCGTCAGGTCGCGCACCTCGAGCATGCGCTCGCCGCTCACTCCGGGAGCTCCTCGCGGCGCCGGCGCCGGCTCGGCCGCAGCGCCGGGTTGCTGATCTCGTCGAAGGCGTAGTTGAGGAGCGCGAACGCCGCCCCGAGCAGGGCGACGCAGACGCCGGGGGCGATCGCCCACAACGGCATTCCCGCTCCCAGCGCCTCGTTGTTCTCGGCCCAGTACAGCATCGTCCCCCAGCTCTGGCTGTTGGGATCGCCGAGGCCGATGAACTGGAGCCCCGCGGCCGTGAGCACCGCGTACAGCGCGGCGCCGAGGAAGCTCGCCACGATGAGCGAGGTCATCGTCGGCATGATCTCGAAGAGGATGACGTACAGCTTCCGCTCGCCGCGGACGCGCGCCGACTCGAGGAAGTCGCGGGTGCGCATCGACAGCGTCTGCGAGCGGAGCTGCCGCGCGCCGTACGACCAGCCGAGCGCGCCGAGCACGACGATCAGGGTGAAGAGGCCGGCGTTCTTCCGGTAGGCGGCGATGACGATGACGAGCGGGAAGATGGGGATGACGAGGATGACGTCGGTGATGAGCGAGAGGATCCCGTCCGCGATCCCGCCGAGGTAGGCGGCGGAGACGCCGATGAGAACGGCGAGCGCGGTCGCGAGGCCGCCCGCGGCGAAGGCGATGATGATCGAGAGCCGCGTTCCCCAGATGAGCTGCGAGAAGATGTCCTGCCCGTATGCGGTCGTGCCGAGCAGGTGGTGAGCCGACGGCCCCAGGCCCGGCATGAAGATCTCCGCGCTCGGGTCGTCCGGCGCGATCTGCCCCGGAAAGACGGCCAGCACGAGGAAGAGCAACAGCAGGACGGTCCCCGCCATCGCCTTCCGATTGCGGCTCGTCGCGCGCAGGAGGTTGCCGACGACGCCGCTGACTCGGAACGGCGAGGCGGGCTCGACGGCGAGCGACGGCGTGGCCACGGGGTCAGCGCACGTCGCGCGTACGCGGGTCGAGGATGGCGGTGGCCGCGTCCGCCGCGAGGATCGCCGTAAGCACGGCGATGATGATCATGAAGAACAGGCCCTGCATGAGCGCGTAGTCTTGGTTCTCGACCGACTGGAGGAACATCCAGCCGACGCCCGGGTAGTTGAAGACGTACTCGACGAGGATCGCGCCGCTGACGACGAAGCCCAGCGACATCGCGAAGCCGGTGAGGTTCGGCAGGATCGCGTTGCGGCCCGCGTAGGTCCACATGACCCGCCACGGACTCAGCCCCTTCGCCCGCGCCATGCGCACGTAGTCCTCTGCCAGGACGGAGATCATGTTGTTCCGCATCGTCAGGATCCAGCCGCCGATCGACGTGACGAGAATCGTCACCGCCGGCAGGATCGAGTGCTCGAGCGCATCGCCGACGAACGTCCACGACCAGGAGATGGTGTCGGTCACGTTGTAGCCGCCGCTCGTGGGCAGCCACCCGAGCTTGATCGAGAAGAGCCAGATCGAGAGCAGGGCGAGCCAGAAGTACGGGAACGCCGAGGTGATGACGAAGATCGGCGGCAGCACGCTGTCGAGCATGCCGCCGCGGCGCCACGCCGAGACGAGCCCGACGAGGGTGCCGAGCGCGAACGCGAGGATCGTGGTCACGCCGACGAGTGCCAGCGTCCACGGAAGCGCCTGCAGGACGTCGTGCATCACCGCGTCCGGGAAGAAGGTCAGCGACACGCCGAAGCGGCCGCGCGCGATGTTGCCGAGGTACGTGAAGTACGCGCTCAGCAGGCTCTGGTGGTTGTTGACGCCGAACGCGATCTCGATCGCGTGCAGCGAGTTCGGGTTGAGGCGGCCACGGTAGCGCGACATCATCGCGATCGCGGCGTTGCCCGGCATGAGGCGCGGGATCAGGAAGTTCGTCGTCATCGCCGCCCAGAGGGTGACGACGAAGAAGCCGATCCTCCGTACGACGAATCTCACGTCCCGCGCCTCATGCTCGTATTGCGCCTAGCCCTTCGGCGCCAGGTGCAGCGCCACGACGCCCCAGTCCGGCACCGCGTACGCGGCCGGCTGCGCGTACGGATCCTGCTGGGTCACCCAGCCCGTCAGGCTCTTGGTGTTGTACTGGTACCAGTCGACGCCCTCGGTGATCGGGATGATCGGGACGTCGCGCACCATCGCCTCCTCGAGCTTCCAGACGATCGCCTTCTGCGTCGCCGGGTTCGTCGTGGCCGCGTACTGGTCGATGAACGCGTCCACTGCCGAGTTCGAGTACCGCTCCCAGTTCGACGCCGCCGGCTTGCCGATCGGCGCCGAGCCGGCCGAGTAGAGCTCGTTGCGGAGCTCGTAGTACGGGCTCGGCCCGTACGCCTCGTTGCCGTCGTACGCGAGCTGGTAATGGCCGTTGTAGACGTCGGAGTCGTACGTCGTGCTCGAGAGGTTCTCGGCCTTGACCTCGATGCCGACTGCCTTCAGCTCCTGCGCGACGATCTGCGCGGAGGCCACCCAGTCGGAGTACCCGCCGATGTTCACCATCGAGAACGAGAGCGGCTTCCCGGCCTTCGTCTGGAAGATGCCGCCCTTCTGCGTGAACCCAGCCGCCTTCAGGATCGAGATCGCCTTCTGCGGGTCGTAGCCGAAGACCTTGTCGAGCCCCGGCTTCAGCCACTTGGAGAAGGTAGGCGTGACGATGCCGGTCTGGTTCGCCGCCGGCTGGTAGCCGTACTCGCCGATCTGCGCCACGCGGGCCCGGTCGATCGCGTACGCCATCGCCTTGCGCACGGCGACGTTGGACAGGATCGGGTCCTTGAGGTTCATGAAGATGGCGACGTTCTCGGTCGGCGGGAACCAGTAGTGGTTGTCAGCGCTCTTCGAGAGGTAGTAACCCTTGATGTTGGGGATGAACTGGCTGCCCCACTGCGCCTTCCCGCTGGCGAGGTCCTGGTTCGCCGGGTCGTTCGACGTGTAGGCGGGGTAGTAGATCGTGTCGATCTTGGGCAGCCCCTTCTGCCAGTACGACGCGTTCTTCGTGTACTTGATCACCTGCGGCGAGCAGGAGCTCATCTCGAAGCCGCCCGTGCCGACCGGCTTGGTGTCCTTGTAGGTCACCGGATCCTTGATCGACGCCCAGATGTGCTTCGCCACGATCGGCGTCTGTCCGGCGACATAGTAGAAGTAGGGCACAGCCGCCGTCTTGAACGTGAACACGACCTGGTTCGAGCCCTTCTGCGCGACGCTCGAGAGCACCGACCAGGCCGAGTTCAGATCGGCAGCGGGGTACTTCTTGATCAGCTGGAACGTGAAGACGACGTCGGCGGCGGTGAGCGGCTGGCCGTCGGACCACTTCACGCCCGATCGGATCGTGAAGGTCAACGTCTTGTTGCCCTTGCCCCACGCATATGCGGACGCGAGCCACGGCGTCGCCTTCCCGCTCTGCAACAAGTTCTGGTAGACGAGATCCTCGTAGACCGGTCCGAACGACAGGAACTCGACCGACGGGTTGAACGGGTTGAAGTTGCACGTCCACGTCGTGCCCTGCTCGTTCGAGATCGTTACCGTGACCGGCGCGGTCGCGCTGCGCGCTCCGCTCCCGGTCGTCGCCCACACCGCCGCCACGAGCCCGGCGAGCAGCAGGACGGTCAATGCTCTTCTCATCGTCGCTCCTCCATTCGGTACTGACGCGTCCGATCTCCTCTTGTTGTCATGCCGCCGCAACGGCCGGCTCGGCGGCCGCCTCCATCGCGAGCGCGAGCGCGCCGACGAGCGGCGCGTCGAACGGGAAGGCGCCGACGACGAGCTCCGGTGGATACGGAGCCGCGGCGTCGAGCGCGTCTCTCAGTGGCGCGACGAGGCGGTCCCAGGACCGGACCATCCCGCCGCCGACCGCGATGCGCGACGGATTGAGCGCGATCGCGAGGTTGACCACCTGGAAGCAGAGATGGCGGACGAGGTCGTCGACGAGCGCGTCGAGCCGCGGGTCGGCCGCCGCTCGCTCGAAGACGGCCGCAGCCGTCAGCTCCTCTCCCGTCATCCGGCCCGCTGCGGCCGCGAGCCCCATGCCGCTCACGTGGTCCTCGAGCACCTCGCGGTCGTGCAGGCCGACGTCGCCGGGCCCGAGGAGGCTGTAGCCGATCTCGCCCGCGGCGCCGTTCGCGCCGAGGACGACTCGCCCACCGACGACGATCGCTACCGCGAGGCCCGTTCCGAGGTTCACGTACAGGGCCGGGTCGTGCCCGGCGAGCGCCCCGAGCCGCACCTCGGCCGCGGCCCCGGCCTTGACGTCGGTCGCGACGCGGACCCGGGAGCTCCCGAACGCCTCGGACACCTCCCGGCTGAGCGCGAGCTCCTCCCAGCCGTCGATCGCGGGCGCGAGGCCCGTCCCGTGCGGCTCGGGGATCCCGAACGTCGCGACGCCCACGGCGTCCGGCTCGGCGCCGGGCGCGACCTCGGCGAGCAGGCCGCGCGCAAGGTCTAGGCCGCGGGCGAGGTTGGGCCGCGCTCCGAGCGCCGGGTCGGTGGCGCTGACGGCGTCGCCGATCCGACGGCCCTCGCCCGAGGCGACGGCTGCGGCGATCTTGCTGCCTCCGAAGTCGAGGCCGAGCACGAGCGGCGCGTGCTGAGATTCCCTATTGCGTCGCAATAGTTAGGAAACTAACCTATCTAAATAGCGATGACAAGCCCCAATCGCGGCGCCCGCCCCCAGCTCATCCGGACGTTGAACGAGCAGCTCCTGCTCGACGAGGTCCGGCGTCGCGGCCGGACCTCGCGGAGCGAGCTCGCCCGCGGCACCGGCCTGTCGAAGCCGACCGTGGCGCTCGCGCTCGCGAGTCTCGAGAGCGCGGGCCTCGTCCAGCACGCGGGCATGCGCACCGCCGCGCGCGGGCGGGCCGCCGCGCTGTACGAGATCAGAAGCGACGCCGGCTTCGTCCTCGGCCTCGACGTGGGACGCGAGTACATCCGCGGCGCGGTCGCCGACCTGTCAGGAGCCGTCCGCACGCGCGAGAGCAGGCGGTCGCGGGCGACGAGCGGCCGTGGTCGCGTTCGCGAGCTCTCGCGACTCGCGGCCGAGCTCCTCGAGCGCGCAGCCGCGCGGCAATCGGACGTGGTGGTGCACACCGTCATCGGCAGCCCCGGTGTGCTCGACCCGGAGCGCGACGCCCTCCGCATGGCGGGCAACCTCCCCGAGTGGGAGCGCCCGGCGATCCTCGCCTCGCTGCGCAGCGCCTTCGGCACGGGCACGGTGATCGAGAACGACGTCGACGCCGCCGCGGTCGCCGAGCGCGACCACGGTCACGGACGCGAGGTCTCCACCTTCGCGTTCGTCTCCGTCGGCACCGGCATCGGCATGGGCCTGGTGGTCGACGGAAAACTCCATCGCGGGGCGCACGGCGTCGCAGGCGAGATCGCGTACCTGCCGGTCGGCGTCGACAACGTGGCGCGCGCGGAGGCGCGGCGCCGAGGTGCGCTCGAGGCGGCAGCCGCCTCGGCGGCGGTGGTGCGGGCCGCACGGGCGGCAGGCATGCGGCAGCCGCGGAGCGCCCGAGAGGTCTTCGAGGCCGCCGCCGCGGGCGACGCACGGGCCCGGACGGTCGTCGCGCACGAGGTCGAGCTCGTGGCAACGGCGCTCGCGACGGTCGTGGCGGTGGTCGATCCCGAGCTCGTCGTCCTCGGCGGCGGGATCGGACGGGCACCCGGGTTCGCCGAGTCCGTCGCCGACTCCCTCGCCCGGATCGCGCCCGTCGTGCCGGAGGTACGGGCGACGGCGCTCGGCGAGGACGCCGTCGTCGACGGCTGCATCGCGTGCGGCATGAAAGAGCTCTGGCAGCGCGTCCTCGCCTCGCGAGGCCTCGGCCACGCCCCTCCCGCGGTCTAGGGGATCCGCGGCCCCCAGAGCGCGCCGAGCCCGAGCGCGGCGACGAGGAGCGCGGCGGCTCCGAGCACGAACTCGACGGTGACCTCGCTGCGCGCCGGCCGCCGCCCGAGGCTCGAGCCGAGCTTCGCGTACGCGTCGCGGGCGGCTCCGGCCGTCTTCGCGTCGAAGAACTCGCCGCCCGTCGCGCGCGCGATCGCGTGCAGCGTCCGCGGGTCCGGGGCGAGCGCCTGGCGCAGGCCCTGGCCCCCGAACGACCCGCTGCCGAAGTACGGGAAGTTCGTGATCCGCGCGCCTCGCGTACCGAGCGCGACGGTGTACACGGGAATGCCGGCGCGGTGCGCGACGCCCGCGCCCTGGAGCGGTG
>Ga0335069_10013913_pt1 | contig 11281 bp, 18 predicted proteins | sample Lox_Sample_11_FD_206714 | JGI IMG/M metagenome (GOLD analysis project Ga0335069, IMG submission 206714) | Soil microbial communities from Loxahatchee National Wildlife Refuge, Florida, United States - Lox_Sample_1.1 | ecosystem: Environmental > Terrestrial > Soil > Wetlands | place: USA... | reverse complement strand
CTTCCCCGCTGTGACCCCGAGACTTTTGACCCCACCCCCCCCCGTCGGCCGGCCGATGCACGGACCGCTGCCGTAAACAGGCCAGCTCGGCCTTGGCCGGCCGATGCTCGGTCAGTCGATGGCCTGTGCTGCATCGGCCTTGCGCGGCATGGGGATTGGTTCGAACGCATCGGCTGACAGGATCACGCGCATGCCCTGCATCTGATTGCAGTAGACCTGCCATGCATGGTGTTCTGCGGGATCGCGCGCGTAGACGGTCGCGTCAGCGCGGCCGCATAGCCAGAAGGCAACCGAGCGTTCGATGCACTTGTAACAGCGGCCGCAGTGCTCGGGCAGATCAGCGAGGCAGTTGGTGGTCAGCGACATATCGATGCCGCAGTCGAGGCCGAGGGCGAGGCGATGCTGCTTGTAGCGTGCCTCGCCGAAGTCCGAGAGCGACCATAGGCGGTAGTCAAGGCCGTACTCGTTATACAGGTAACCAGAGAGCGCCCGGGCATCGGCGTCCGCGGCACCGACATGATCACGCACGACCCAGGTGTCAGCCCCGATATATTCGCCGAGGCCGATGTCGCTTGCCTGATGCCTGATCGCATGCTGCATGATCAGATGATCGATGATGTGCCGATTGCGGCGCGGTATTTCGATGCCGTCGGGCGAGAACGCCCAGATCCATGATGCATCGATCTCATGGAAGCTGATCCTGCCGAGCGATGCGAGCGGCTGGACCAGAGCAGCGCGGGCATCGCGCTCGCGTGCCGCGAAGTATCCGCCGTAGATGCCGAGCGTGACCGCCTTGACCTCATGGCCGGCCGAGAGCGCCTGGGCGATGAGTGCGGTCGAGTCGATGCCGCCCGACCAGGAACAGATGATCAAAGCCATCGGGCGATAATCCAGTCCTCGAACAGATCGAAGCGCTTGTGCACGATGATGTCTCCTCCGCCCATGTCCTCGATGCGTTGATCGGGAGCGATGTCGCCAGACCCGAGGCCGCTGACGATCAGCTTTGCTCCGGCGCGGATGGCGTTCTCGGTGATGATGCGGGCAGCGTTGCGAGCGCGACGGACATTCCAGCCAGGCGCGCCAAAGAACGCGCGATCATCGACAATCGTCGGAACGCCGAAGTAGACCGCATCGATCGCGCAACCTGGCCCTTCAAGCTGATCTCGGGTGACGACGGCGATGCCGCAGCCGATCCATCGAGCATCGGCGAGTTGTCGGGATGCTCTGAAAGGGATCCAGACGCGCAGGCCAAGTAGCAGGGCAGATAGCTCTGGCAGCAGCAGGTGGGGACCATCGGGATCGACAGCTCCTATACCGAGGGCGCCGAGGTAGAAGTCAGGCGAGAGGCCGGCCATTAGAGGAAACCTCCCTTTTCGGGATGTCGACGGCCGTGGCAGGCGCGGCAGCAGGCCCGCAGATTATCGAGACTGTTCGAACCGCCCTTCTTCAGCTCGACCACGTGATCGACGGTGTCGGCATAGATCGTGCATATTTCGCTCGCGATCTGGCAGCGGTAGCCGTCGCGTTGCAGCACGTACGCACGGATCGCTCGCCATCCCTTGTTCTGGTAGAAGGCCGCGGTTCGACGCTTGGCCCCCGCTTCCTCGATCTGCCGCTGTCGGCTTCTGTGGGTGACCGGCTTATGGATCGGCGGCCGGTAGGGCACTCAGCGCCACGCGACCAGCGCGTGCGCCTGCAGGCTGACGCGGAACCCGTTTGCTATCGCGTTGGCCGCGCAGAGCTTCGTCGCCTTCGCTGAAAGCGACAGAGGCTGGAGCGACACCATGCCCTGGGCGCGCAGCGCTTCGATCGCGGGATGGCGGTCCATCAGATCGAGCAAAGCCATTACATCGTCTGGCTTGCCGACCGGCATCTTGACCTCGTTGGCGCGCGCCAGCACGTCAGCGCGCACATCGAGGCCGCCCGGCATATCGAGCTTCGGCGCGACGGTGATCCAGGCCCTCGGATGGCAGAGCACCGGGTAGGTGCCTGAGGTCTCGATCTGCACATCGCGGCCAGCCTGCTCGATCAGCGACGTGGTCAGCGGCGTCAGATCGTGCACGCAAGGCTCGCCGCCGGTGATCACCACATGGCCCGAGCGGTAGAGCTGCACCTGGGCGGTGATCATTGAGATCGGCACCATGGCCCATTGTCGCGAGGCGCCGTCTTTGATGAGCATCTCGCCGATCGGGATTTCGTCGCGCGGATCGAGTTCCCAGGTGTGCTTGGTATCGCACCAGGGGCAACCGACATCGCATCCTTGCAGGCGGACGAACACCGCGGGCGTTCCGCTCCAGTGGCCCTCGCCCTGGATCGTCTCGAAAATCTCGTTGATCGGCAGCGGATCGATCATGCCGTTATGTCAGCGGCAGGAACTCCCGCCCCTGCCGCTGCCCCGACTGGATCGCCACTCTCGCAGCGATCGGGCTCTGCCCACAGCATCATCGGCGTCGCGGGTTCGAGCGTATATGTCGCACCGCACTTCTGTGTCTCCTGGACGTTGCACGCGACAAGGCGAACCCCGGTGCCGGCAAGCTCGTAGGGACCGACCGCCTCGACGAGATACCGCGCCATGTTCTCGGCCGTGGGGTTGAACGGCACGCCGACCACGTGATCGTCCAGATCCTTCAGCGCCTCGAACATCGGATCGTGCACCCAGATCAGCATGCGATGATCCCACCGATCCTCGAGCCACTGGCAGAGGCGTTGCTTGAGGACCGCGAAGTCGATCACCCGGCCGAGCTCGTCGAGACCGGCAGCCTCGCAGGTGAACGAGACGATATAGCCGTGGCCGTGCAGATGGGCACATTTCCCCTCATGGCCGCAGACGCGGTGTCCGGCGCAGATTTCGTGGCTGCGGGTGATGCGATGGGTCATGTTCAGCGGTATCCCATGCCAGCGATCAGTGCCATGAATTCGGCGTGCGCGGCCGGCCCGTCGCGCAAGAGCCCTCGCATCACCGAGGTCGTCATCAAGGTCGGTTCATCGCGCACCCCGCGCCAGATGCAGCAGAAGTGCTTGGCGCGCACCACGACCGCCAGGCCGCGCGGCTCGATCGCTTCCTCGAGCGCGTTGGCGAGTTGCTCGGTCGCTTCCTCCTGCACCTGCGGCCGGGCCATGATCCAGTTGGTCAGCCGATGGAATTTCGACAGGCCGATCAATCGCTCGGATGGCACGATGCCCACCCATGCCTGGCCGAGGATCGGCACAAGATGATGCGCGCAGCAGGATCGGAAGGTGATCGGCCCGACCGCGTAGACCTGATCGATGTTCTTGGCGTTCGGAAAGTCGGTCAGCTCGGGCGCTGGCTCGAAGCGGCCGGCGAACACCTCGCGGACCAGCATGCGCGCGACCCGGCGCGGGGTCTCGGCGGTATGCGGGCTATTGCTGATCCGCAGTGCTGACAGCATATCGGCGACGCAGCAGGCAACCTCTTCCTCGATCGCGTCACGCTCGCTGATGGCCAGCCGGCCGTTGAAGCTCTCATTGGCGGCGATCACTGCCTGGTCGAGCATCGCGTTTCCCCATGTTGATTCCGGATGGGTCGCAGCCGAGTTCGCGCACCTGGTCGGCCAGCATCCGCAACATCACCCGCGAGCGCATCGCGCCATCCCAGCCGAGCAGGCCATAGCAGGCGTCAGCGCCGTCGCGCGCTTCGCGATCGGAGCCGACGCGGCGGCGCCAGCCGCGTCCCGCATCCCAAAGCTCCTGGGTCGCGGCCCACACGCGCAACTCGCCCCACCGCTCGACCGAGGTCCATGAGCTTGAATCGCAGGAGCCCAGCGGATAGGCGACCATCAACGGCGAAGCGGACAGACCGAGGCAGTGGATGTAGAGATCGGGATAGGCGCGCGCGCGTTCCCAGGTCGTCGCGACCAGCCGCTTGCGCGTCGCTGGCGGCGCAGTGCCGAGATTGGCAAGGCAGATCCGATCATAGTTCTGCGCCAGGTAATCGAAGTAATCCCAGCCGTCGCTGAACGGGTGGTAGACCGGGATCGGCCGCAGCCCCATCGCTTCAAGGCGGGTTCGGGTCCTGGTCTTAATTTCCCGGCCGCCCACATCGAACTCGATGTAGCCCCAGGATCGCTCGCCGTATGCGCGCATCACCTCGACATAGCGGTCGAACAGCGCCTGGTAGCCATCGAGCCTTTCGGGCGGCAGCGCGAGCGCGGCGATCAACTCGATCCCATGCTTGTTGGCGTGCGCGTTGGCGAGCGTGAAGCAGCCGCTGTCGATCAGGATGGTGCTGCCGGCCTCGACCAGCGCCTCGAACATCTCGACCTGCTTGGCGCTGATCAGATCAGCGACCGGCACCAGGATATCAGACAGGAACGGCCCCTTGATGCCCGAACCCTGCCAGATGTGGCCGATGTCGCCGGCGATGAAGTAGCGCGGCCTGGCGCTCCGATCCCAGATGCCGGCGGTCCTGATCATAGGGCGCGGCTGATGCGCTCGACTGCATCCTCTCCGTGCACCTCGGCGTAGCGGTCAAGCAGCACGCCCGCGGTATAGGCGTCGGGCTGGACCATGATCAGCGCGAACTCGCTCGCCCTCTCGCCGAAGGGAATGAAGGGTCCGGGATAGGGAACGAACAGCGCGCCGCGCTGGAGGTACTGGTGCCAGATCGGCCAGTCGCTGATCACCGAGATGCAGAACAGATGGTGGCGCTGGGCGAGCTGCCAGTGATCGCCGGCTTTGACCTCATGCCGCGGGTCGGGGATCGTGATGTCGGTCAGCGCCAGCAGCGTGCCGGCCTCGGCATCATCGCCGCCGACCGGTTCGATCGCCATGCGCTCGGCGAGCTCGTCGGCATCGAAGCCGAGGAGTGAGAGGTCGAAATCAGCGCCTTCGAGCGCGCCGAGTTCGCCGAACAGCAGTTCGTCATCCCACTCGGCGCGGAGCGCAAGCTGGTTATCCGCGATGCGGTAGGCGCGGCGCTGCTCGGGCGTCAGGTGCGATAGATCGACGGTCGGCGCGACATTCGGGTCTGGATGGTTCGGGATCGGCGTGCCAGCCTCGCGCAGCGCGAGCGCAGCGAGCCGCCGGCCGTGGCCGTAGATGATGGTGTCGTCGGCGATGGCGATCGGTGCTGCCCAGCCGAACGCCGCGAGCGAGCGCGCGAGTTCGCGGACCTGGTCGGGAGAATGCGTGCGCGGGTTCCTGTCGTATGCGGCGAGATCGTCGAGCGGCCGATATTTGATCGCGAGCGGCATCGATCCTCTGCTCTGCAAGGGGTTTTCGCGCAAGGCAATTCGCTGCTGTTTCAGCAGGGGCAACAGTTCAGGCCGAGATTGATTGCGCGCCGGATATAAGTGACCCCGAGCGTGCGCTACGACCCTGATATTGCTCGACAAATCGCTCGTTGCCCCAGGGTGGTTTCGATCCGAGAATATAGCTTGATCTTTGATAGCTGAATACCCCGATGCGAGCGCACCAGCGAGGTCTGGCGCGCGGGGTGTCGTCCATGTCGCGATGTAGCTTTGAGCGGGATTTTCGCGGGGTGGCCACCGAGCGTGAAGCGCAGCCTCTGCATCGGGGTGAGTGATCAGGATCAATAGCTGTTTGACAATTCCATCTGCCTCGCCTGCCACATCCTTCCGAACCGCCGTGATGGCGGCTCGCGTCGACGATCGCCCGCGCTCACCGCGCTGCCTGAAGAAGGCCGATCAACCTGCGATGTATGAGCGGCAGCGGGGCAGCAAGGCGGAATTCGTCAAGCGCTCATTGGCAATCAAATCAGGTCTCCGATGCATGTGGGTCCACCTCACATGCATGACTATGGTGTGTCCTCCTCTGTTAACGAACGCAGCTTAGCCCGAAGGGCGGGATTGCTGCGGCTGGACCAGCGCATCGCCTAGCCTTTGGCGGGACTGCGATGCGCTGATCGGTCTGCGGATTAGCTCCGCGCTGACGAGACCATGAGGTCGAAACCGCACAGCGCACGACAGAGGACATTGAGTTATGGCTACCAAGACCCGCAAATCGGCGAAGGCTTCTGAGGCTGCGGCCGAGAAGAAGTCAGCACCAGCCAGCAAGATCGCTGCGGCCGTCGCCATGCTGAAAGGCAAGGCTCCGGTTCACCCGGTCGATTTGCAGAATGCGACCCGCATGTCCCGGCGCCTTTCGCACTGGGACATGCAGAACCTTGCTACGGCCGAGGGGTGCAAGCTCGAAGTCAGCACCTCGCCCGAGTGGCGCGGCAAGTTCTACCGGCTGGTTCCCCGCAAGAGCGTGAAGAAGGCAGCGTAACGGCCAATTCAGCGCAGCGAAGATGCTGCGCTGCCTGACCTGTACCGAAACAGCCGCGCGCCAAAATGGCGCGCGCTGCTGCTTCGGCCTGGGTCAGACCAGGATCAACAGAGGACACCTTTTCTATGACAACCGACACTGCCCAGCTGGCCAAGTTTCTTGGCATGCTGGGCTCTCAGCATGACGGCGAGGTCCTGAATGCTGCTCGCATGGCCGAGCGCCTGCGCGCCAGGCTCGATAGAACCTGGCCGCAGTTGCTCTCGGTATCCGGCACGGCGAGCGATGGAGATGCAGGCGCCAATTCACGGACGAAGAGATCGAACATCGAGCGGCGCGCCTGCTTGCCGGTTTTAAGTTCAGCGCACCGGCTATGCCGGCCGTACTGGCAACCGCCGCTATGCCGACACTCTCATCGTTCACCACAGGTCAGTTGATCGACGAACTCTTGCGCCGCGGGCTCCGGCTGCGGCGCATCTCGTTCGGCGGTTGAAAAGGTCGAAATGCATGGGGCGCGCCCCATGCGTCGCAGCGTTACGCGCTGCCTGATGAGACCCAAATCAAACAGAGGACACCGACAATGAACGACAAACTGATCACCTCTGCCAGCACCGCATTGCTCGCTGGCAAGCGCGCTCGCGACGCTTCCAGATATACCGGCGTCGCGTGCAAGAACATCCACCGGCCCGGCAGCTTGCTCGCATTCTGCTGGGATGCTGGGTATCGCGGCTCTCGCCGGCAGGCCAAGCGCCTGATCGCAGACTTCCGTGCGCTGCCCGGCGAGCCACTATTCAAGACCGACGAGCAGGCGCAGCGCGCTATGGATGCTGTGTTTGGTCCGGTTGAGCCCGAGGGCGCCGTGATCGGCCCCGAGACCAAGCGATGAAATGGCGAAACGCATCGATGCACCGCATCGATGCGTCTGCCGGAATTGCCCGAACCGGCACTGACGAGCCTGGGCAAGCCAACAGAGGACACCACAAAGCAATGGCACCATCATTCCGAACGATGGCCCAGCTTCGCCACCAGACCTGGAAGACGCGCGAGGCTGCGGTCAAGGAACTCAAACGCAACGCCTTCAAGGACCACGGTGCGGACTATGAGATCGGCGAGACATCGCCGGGCACCTGGATGGTCATTGACCGAAGCGAAGCGGATGCCTCGGCATCGGCGCCCAAGGTGACGAAGCTCCCCGAACGCCCAGCGCGAGGGGTGAAGAAGTCGCCGCAGAAGAAGGCGGCCGATGCTGCCAAGCGCAAGGCCGGCAAGGCCGAGCATGCGGGCGATGCGAAGCATCGCGAGCTGATCGCGCAGGCGACCGGGTTCACCGTGCACTTCCGCAAGAACCCGGCAGAGGCATTCAACGAAGAGGCCGCGACGATCGCCGAAGCGATGGCGATCCGTGATCGACTCAATGCCGAGCACGGCCAGGGCGGCCGTCGCGCGATGATCTATGCCAAGCAAGCCAAGGGGGCAGCGATCCCGATCTACGAGGATATGCTGCCCAAGACCGAGGCCGAGACCAAGGCGCCGGCGAGCGAGGAACCGGCGGCTGAACCGCAGAATGATCTCTCACCGCTTCCGGCGGGCCAGGATTATTACCTGCGGATCGACTGGCCGCAGTTCTCTCTGCTCGAAGGCGCGGCCTCGGTAGCGCAACTCCGCTGCGAGACGCCGCTGATCGTCAAGGTGGTCGGGGCGAAGGACGGCAAGGTGCATCGCACCATCGATGGTCGCATCGGCGCGCCAGCGCGTCAGGGTCGAGCATCGAGGCGAAGCACCGGGGCTGCGCGCGCGCCACGAACACCGCGGGCGCCGATCTCTGCCGAGCGCGCCAAGCTGAACGAAGAGATCGTGCGGCTGGCGAAGCGCAAGGGCGGAGTCAAGCGAACCGAGATGAGCGCGCTCAACGGCGGGGTTGCGCTGAACTGGAAGCAGATACTGCAGAACCTCGGCAAGCGCGAAGGCCTCGATGTGAAGGTCGATCGCGAGGGCGAGACCCCGGTCTATTGGCTTGTGAAGGCCTGATCTGATGGAAGCAGCGATCCGCCTCTGGCGCGCGCTGCTTTCACCTCATCAGGCCGATGAGGACAACAGAGGACACCTATCTAATGACCATCACCACGAAGGCCCGCTACTGGCGGGATAAGGCGCCGGTCGCCTGCGAGCTATGTCATGGGCCGATCGGCGACGAGTTCATCGATGGCAAGCTGCGCACCGGACCCTGGGCGCTGCTATGCCCGGACTGCTCGCGTAAATGGGGCGTGGGGCTCGGGATCGGCCGAGGGCAGCGCTACACGCTGCAAGCGGACGGTCAGTGGCTCAACACGACCGGCAGAGATGCGCGGATACCCGATGCCGTGACAGGGATTTGAGACTGACCCGCGATGGATGCACCGCTTCGCGCGGTGCATCTACCTGGGCCAGACCCAGGTGAATGAAGGACACCATGTGGCGCATCGCACTCCTCTACGCCGCGGTGCTGATCTACGCGCTGATACAGGCCGAGATCGTCGGTCAATTGGCGAGCCGGCAGATCGCAGGGGCCTTCGCCCCGGTGATCGAGGCGCTGGATCAGATCAACCAACGCTGACCCGCGACGGCTGCATCGATCATTTCGATGCACCCGCCTGGGCCAGGTCCGACCCAGACAACCGAGGAACGCCACCGATGAAATGCCAGAGCTACATCGACATGCTGCGCGCGCTGCTCGCGCTGCGCCGCCTGATCCTGCAATCCGCGATGGCCGAGCTTGCGGCTGATCGCACCCACTGATCCGTACCGAAGCATTGCGCCAAAATGGCGACCGATGCTTCGGCCTGGACCAGTTCCGGTACCAGGAAACAGAGGACACCAACATGAACGAAGAACGACTGCTGATCCAGATCGATGTGCTGGAACAGATCGCCGCGCTGGACCGGCTGCTCGACATGAGCGGCTGGATTCAGGAGGCGCCGACCCGCGATGAGCCGTGTCGAACGGCTTGTTGCGCGTTCGGCTATGCGGCCCTTGATCCCCGCCTCCAAGAGCAGGGCCTGACGCTGGTCGGCTATACGAACGCCCGCAGAAAGGTCCTGATCCGCTCCTCGGCCGAGTTCAATCGGTTTGCGAAAGCCGGGGCGCTTGATGGCATCGTTTACCCCGCCTTCGGGGACGCTGAGGGCTTTACGGCCGCGATGGAGTTCTACGGCATCACGCGCCGGGCGGCCAATTACCTGTTCGATCCCGAATGGTATCCCGCCCGCCGCGGCATCACCGCTGAGGCGGTAGCCGAGCGAGTGCGCGAGGTCATCGCACACGACGGCGACGCTCCGTGGGATGCTGAAGACCAGGGTGCCGAGGTCGATGAGGAACCTGAGGACGAGGGCGAGGACGAGGATGAAGACTTCTCGGACCGCGGCTTCGTCGACTGAACCGCTGACCGAAGGGGCGCGCATCCCGCGAGGGGTGCGCGGCTCCTTCGGCCTGAGGTTCAATTTCGGACCGAAGGAACAGAGGACACAAACCATGAATGAACGACTAGTACCGGCCGAGGTCGCAGCCGCGATCTCGGCAGCCAGGCCGGAGCTGCTGAAACTCGGCAGCCCTCGCGCGATGAACGCCGAGGAAGTGCAGGGCCTTTACGTGGTGATCGGCGATCTGATCAGCGCGGCCTTCGAGCACCAGGCGCAAGCGAGATTATTGCGGCGCAAGCTGCAACAGACCCGCGGACTGGTGGCCGAAACCGTCGAGCACATGAACACCGCGTCCAATGCGGTCAGGATCGTGCAGATCAGCCTCAACGATGGAGAAATCGATGAGTAAGGCGCTTTTGATCGACTCGGCCAAGCGCGAGGTGCGAGAGGTCGATTATGTGGCGTCGCCGATGGACAACCCGGCATCGCTGCAATCGCTGATCGGCGGCTACATCGAGACGGCGTGGAGTTGGGAAACCGGCGAGACGCTGTACGTCGACGAGGAGGGCCTGTTCAAGCCGCAGCGGCACTTCTTCCGCCTTCGGCAACGGGCCGATGGTCAGCCGCTCGCCGGCAACGGCGTCGTGGTCGGCCGCGAAGTCGAGGACGCTGACGGCGGGTATCATACCGAGCCGCCATCGTTCTCCGCTGAGGCCCTAAGCCGGGACGTGCAGTTCCTCTCGCGCGAGCAAGCCGACGCCTGGGCGAAGGCCAATGCGTCGGAACCGGCGGTTTCGATCCTGTTCGCCGGGCCTGACGGCAAGCCCGAGACCGAGGTGCTGGAGCGGTTCGGCCATCTTTACCAGGAGATGCCGAAGCCTAAGACCGACTATCGCTACACGATCTCCGGTGAGGCCGCAGATGGCCAGACCTGGGAGGTAAGCGGCACGCTGTCGATCGCTCAAGGCGACTTCGCGCTGACCTTCGATATGGCGATGCGCGAGGCCTTCGAGCGATTGACCAGCGGCAAGGCGGTCTATGGCAAACCGGGCGTCGGGTGTCGGGGGCCTTACCGGTTCCTGCGTTACTCGATCGAAGCGGTGGCGTGATGGGCAAGAAACCCCTGCGCATCGACGGTATCGCGGTGCACGCCTCGATCACCGCCGATCGGGTGGTCGAGGCCGTGGAAAGCTACCGCACAAGCCTGGACAACCCGGGCTTCTGCCTCGTGTGCGGCGAGGAAGCGATGGGCGTCGAACCCGACGCGCGCCGCTACACCTGCGAGGCTTGCGAGGCGCCAGGCGTCTATGGCGCCGAGGAGCTATTGCTCTACTTCGTCGTCTGACCGGAGGGGGCCTGCGGGTCCCCTCGCCTTAACCGCGCCGTTGCCGGGTCACAAGTCCCGGATGCGAAAGCGGGAGTGAGGCAACAGAGGACACCAAACCATGATGCAACCAAGTCTACGTCAGAGAGGCGACGAGCTCGTTCTCGCCGCCGAAGGTGACGCGCGAGATGTGCATCCCTGGGCGCCCACCGTGGCCCAGGCGCGTGAGGTCCTGCTGCGCTTCGGCGTTGTAGGACCTGACTGGACATTCGCCATGCCGCTTCTGCCCGAAGCCAAGCTGTTCGTGCCCAGCCAG
>Ga0335069_10013912_pt1 | contig 11281 bp, 10 predicted proteins | sample Lox_Sample_11_FD_206714 | JGI IMG/M metagenome (GOLD analysis project Ga0335069, IMG submission 206714) | Soil microbial communities from Loxahatchee National Wildlife Refuge, Florida, United States - Lox_Sample_1.1 | ecosystem: Environmental > Terrestrial > Soil > Wetlands | place: USA... | reverse complement strand
GAAGATCGACGACTTCGTAAAGCAATACAACCGCAAACAGCGACCTTTTATCTGGACAGCCACCGCCGATTCCATTCTCCAGAAGATCGCCCGACTTTGCTCACGTATTTCCGGGACGCGACACTAGAAGCTCTGAGGATTTTTCTTTGTGGCCATCGTCCCCAACGACACAGAGCAAACCGTTCTGCAAGAGAAGCTCTGCCGCTTCGCTGATTTGCGCGAATGCAATACCGGACCGCTCAGCAATGTCCAGCAGCGAGTGCTGTCCATCGGATAAATTCAATACCCAGAGCCGCGCGTTGATTTGCTCTCCGATCGCTTCGCCGCCCGTGCAGGCATAAAGATTTCGCCGCCCAAGTTGAGGTTCACAATACGGGTTCACGTTGCAATATCGCCGATTGTTCTCCAACACATCGAAGATGCCCAGACATAGGCGCAGAGAGCCTGCAAGCCGCTCCGGTCGGACAAAGTCCAGATTGTCGGCTGAGGTGTGATACTCGGGAAACGTGCCCCATACGCTGCGCATAAGGCACCCAACTGCGAGATTGAAACCGGGCGAACAGTATTGCCGTTCGTCATAGCCATACGGCGAGAACTCTAGGATTTCAGATGGCTCATCGCAGTGGCTGAGTACATAAGCCGCGACCCGATCAATCTCCGTGTCGCCACGCCGGCTCTTCTTGTAATGAAAACCGCCATCGTCTCCAAGGCAAGTCAGCACTAGGCCGTGGCGGATCCGTCCGACGTTTTCTGCATTTCGAGCCAGCCAGGTGATGGCGCCGATTGTCCCTGGAATAAAGAGAAACCGATACGAATAACGAAGGGACTGAGTGGACAGAAAGCGTGCCAGATGGGTAGCGACGGATAGCCCGGAGAGATTGTCATTCGCGAGTGATGGGTGGCATACATGACACGAAATCAGGACTTCGTCCGTTAACTGACCAGGGATATAGCACTCGCCATAAGTCAAGAACCCATCCGCCAGAGTAGAGTCGATGCACACCTCATAGTCGGTGTCTTCCAGCGCCATTATCTGTTCGTGAGAGAGGCAGAACCCCCAGTCCTCTCTGTAATATGAAGTCCGGTACGGTATCCATTGAGGACGGCCCGGAATTGTATGCAGATGCGGCTTGAGATCTTTCAAGGGCATAACTGCATGAATCGGCGTGCTGTAGCTGACCACATGCAGGTTACAGGTCTTGAAGTCGACAATCCTCTTGCCGTGAGCATCAGCAACATAAGCGTCGCGTATATTCCACTCTCTCGGTACCGTCCAGTCAAAGACTTCTGCTCCCGTGGGCACGTCAAACGTCTGGAGAGGAATGCACTTCTGAATCCTCGCCAGTGTATGTCGAATTCCTTCGCCGGTGATGCTTCGACAAATCGAATATAGCTCCGCGGCCAGACTGTGTAGCTCGTGACCGATCCCGGCAAGCTCGTTCTTATCGACGTTTTCTAAAAGGTGCATGTACCGCCTCGAAGTCGGCATAGGTCCGATCGCGCTCGGAGATCACTTCGACTGCCGCCGGCCAGATGATCCGGAATGCTGGATCGTCCCAGCGCACACCCCGTGCGGATTCAGGACTATAGAACTCCGACATTTGATAACATACTTCGGTCTCGTCTTCCAGAGTAAGAAAACCGTGCCCGCATCCTTCGGGGATGTAGACCATGTTTCGTTCTTCAGCAGTCAACACTACACCGATCCAGTCTTTGTAGGTCGGCGACGCAGGCCGTAGATCGACCACAACATCGTAGATCGCGCCTCGTGTGCAGCGCACAAGCTTTGCCTCTGCGTGTCGCGCCTCCTGATAATGAATACCGCGAAGGGTTCCCTTACGCGAGTTGAAAGACACGTTGCATTGCACCAGCTTAGGATTCAGGTTGTGACCCTGAAATTCTTTCTGGCACCAGCTCCGCGCAAAGAAACCCCGTTCGTCAATCTTAGGCTCTATGTGAATTTCGAAGACATCTCGGAGCTTCGTTTCATGAAAGGTCATCCAGCAGTCTTCTTAATATGACTTTATCAGTGGTCGTATCCACACGTCGGTTACTTCTGCCGTTGCAGGCATTTCCAGTGCATGAACCACAACCGACGCCACATCGCTTGGCTGGAGCAGCTTCTCGCTACAATAAGGACGGTCTGAGGGGAATACCGCAACTTGCATTCGACTGGCGGTACGGCCCAGGAAGACGCTGAGAACGCGGACCCCGTCTTGATTCACCTCTTCCCGAAGGCTGTCGGCTATGGCCCGCAAAGCATGTTTCGTCGCGCTGTACTGTCCACGTTCTTTTTTCCCCCGCAGGCCGGTCGTGGAATTGATGAACACGATCTGCCCCTTCGCCGCTCTCAATCGCGGCAACAGAGCCTGAGTGATTTGATAAGGAGCTCGGACATTTATGCGATATTGCCGATCAAAATCCTCTACTCGCGCGCATGACAGCTCACCCAGTTCGATAGTCGCCGCACAGTGTACGAGCATCTGAATCACGGGCCAGCGTTGAACACAGGTAGAACAGAACTCGGCGATATCCGCTTCGACCGCAAGATCCACGGGACAATAACAGACCTGATCGGGCTGCCACCCAGTCGTCCTTGCCAATTCGGCAAGCGTTTCCGGCTTGCTACCAACAGCACATACTGTCACGCCGCGTGCAATTAATTCGCTGGCGATGGCCTTGCCAATCGCTCCCGTTGCGCCGGTTACCACCGCTGCCCGTCCTTGCAGTGCAGGCATTGTCAGCTAAATCTGACTTCCGTCATCGCGTCGTCTGTTAGCACAGTCCCAACTTCAGACGGGAGACATTGGAAGATGCGGCTATATTGTTCATCCAGCGTCTTACGACAGGCTTCCGCCTTTCGCTGAACTCGCCGTTTAAGACTTTGCGCATTCTGTTCCAGCGTAATGAACTGTTCGATCAGTCGATTTAAATCCACGGTCTCGATGCTCTGACGGAATTCTTCCACTCCCATGGCGGTCATCAAGGAGTCAACCTTTTCGTGGAAAGAAATTGCGATGACCGGCTTGCCAAGCATGAGGGAAAGCAGGACATTGTGGAACCTGCTGGCCACAACCAAGTCCGTCTCCGCCAGTTGCCGTAGGAGTTCCCCTACGGACTCGGCGGGCTCATCTGCAATCTTGTCCTTGCTATAGTTGACGCCGTTGCGTGCAAGTAGATTTCGCAGGTCTTCTCTCACACGTCTGTCATAGGTCACATCTCCGATCAGCAGCCGGACGCCATAGTCGTGATCGAGCAACCACCTCACAAAGAGGTCCATTTTGGCGACGTAGTCCCGATAAATGGTTTCGCCCGCCCCACTGGCTGCATTCTTGCCAAAATATGTGATTATCCCCACACCAACAACCGTCATCCCGACGCCCCGCTCACGAGCATCCGTTATTACGCTCCTCGGGAGACTGAATGCTAGGTCAGGTGATACGACGTCTTCGTTGCTTCTGGATCCAATCGTCTCCAGATAGCGCTTTGAAAATTCGTCCCGATACGACCGGTAGTTCGCCAGGCGAAGTGCTGTTTGTACAAAGAGCCTGCTCAGTGGATGACGGATCGGCCCTACTCCCACGCTCACAAACAGCAACTTGCAGCCCCTAATCCTCGCCGCGACTGACCATCTCAGGATGTCATAGTGGAGGCCAAATGGGGATATGCCGAAATCCGAAAGCATTCCCGTGCCCGTCATCATGAGCATGTCCATGTGCTTTAATTTCCTAAGTACCTTAATCCATCGCGATATTTCTACCGGAATCACTGAGAAGATCTTAAGAAGCAAGCCGAGAACTCTATTGCTACTATGCGGAAGTCGGAGCTCCCTGATGCCATATGCTCTGATGCCACACTTTGCGCTTGTCTCTTCAGGACCGGTACATATGCAAGTTACATCAGCAGCCGGCAGGTACCGCCGGATGTTATATAGCATCGCCTCCAGGGTGCACTCGTTTCCCAGGTTGCCAGCACCGAAGACCCCGAACAGAGCGATATGTGTCGGCTTTTCCTTGCTGCTCATGACCTGCAAGACTCTTTAAGCTGGCTTCCCCTTAGGAAGCGCCGCGGTATATGGTTGACCATCTGTCGGTTTTACGGACGCGCAGAACAAATAAAGAAGTTTTCGACCGCAAACCAGCGGCTCAACAGCGGAATATTGACCTTGATGGGTAGCTGGATGGCTTTCATGAATCTACGCGTGGGTTCGTGATGGTGCCAATGATACGAAGTAGGAAACACACGATCGATGTGAAAAAATTGGGCCAAGCCGTCTTGAAATTGAGTAAAGCTTTGAACATTGCTGTAGGGCCAATAGACGTATCTGTGCAGGTGGTCGAAGTTAACGTAAGAGACGACGAACTTTCCGCTTTGGCTCAGCAGGTCCCTTATCTCAGCAAATTTGTCGTTCTGGTGAGCCCCGACATATTCGAACACCCCTTGGGCTACGATGATGTCAAACTTCTTGCGGCCAAAGCCGATTGGCTCCTGAAGGAAGTCTATCTGCTCCAGGTTGGGTGCTGGTTGATGAATGGCTATGTCAATGCCGTAATAGCGTATGTTGGGCTCCAGCAGGTGCATCAACGTTGCCGGGCCACAGCCAACATCCAGAAGATCGCACTCTCTTCCGCTCGCAATGCGGTTGACGAGACGGGCCGCCTTCAACATTCGGAAATGCGGCTTCACATAGTTAAGGTTTTCCTTAACCCAGAATTCTCTTTTATAAACCGTGGAATTGGCTTGTATCATTGTGCGAGTTTAGCCTCCGACTTCGTATCTAACAGGACGCGATAAGCGCAGCTTCATCTTTCTCCGAGCTATTCACCAGAGCCGCGAGGTCTTGCAGACGGAGCTCCCTGTCCTGCATAGCGGGAGACGGCTCGATCCCCGCCACGCGGAACATTTCCTTCCAGCGATGTACCCAATCGTGGCGCAGGAGCGACTCTGACGCATTCCGCCGGCCAATCGACGCAGTTCGCTCCGGGTGGGAGTCGAGGTGTCGAAGAACATCGAGAACGTCGGAACCATCGGGCTGGATTTCCACTACTGCATCCGGCCAAGGAAACATTTCTCTGAACGCTTCGCAATTGGGTGCTTGCCCAATCAGCACGGCGCCGGCAGCCGCCCCTTCGTAATAACGATGACCAACCTCGACCTGGCCGTTGGTCTCATCTACCGCATCCATCTTGCCGGGAGCCACGACAAAATAGCGGCTTCGTTTCGCTGTATTCGCAAACAGATCACGATGCTGCTGCGGGTTGTAGACTCCGGCGCCCGAACCCGAGAAAGTGTCGTAAACGTAGAAAATCTCTTTGCGTTGAGCCGCTTCAAGCAGGCTGCGATGAATGCCCTCCCACCTGCGACCGATGCTGTAGACATCGATCACACGCGCAGGCGGATTGGGGTAAGGGCTGAAGCGGAAAGCGTCCACTGCCCCCGAAAGCCAATGGCAAGGCCTGCCCAGGGCATCGGATAGCGCTTTGACGCTGCCCCTGCAGCCAAGAAAAATATGATCAAATCGGTTAAGGGCGTGAAGCCAATACTTGTACTGGGGTATCGAGGCTGCCCACATCTCCTCGATCAGGCAAATACTGGTCCTGCACTTGTCTTCCCATCCTTCGATCGCATTGACACTGAGAAGGTCCTTATAGGTTTCACAAACCGCGATGAATATGTCGTATCCCTTGGTGAGTCTGACTTTGCGCAAGCCAGGGTTGGCATAAATCAATCTTCTGGAGATGTCGCGGTACAAGAGTCGCCTTTGCCAGGCCTCTTTGAAAACATGGCCGAGAGCAGGCTCAAGACAGATTAGATCTACATCGTCGGTAGCTAGCAGGACGTCTTGAGCTTCATAATGGCCGCAGTGGAAGGCCCTTTTCTTGAAGTTTCTTCCTGTAGGCATACAGATGCGAGGCCCGCGGCTCTCGTCGCACATTGCGGGAGAGATCGTCGTTTTGCGGTTCCCGGACCATCGCCGCCAATCATTACTTGAGTTCAATTCGAATCTTCTTTCTGCGGTTGGCGATAAAGGCTGATGGTCCTCGAGGCCTTGCGAAGTCTGGGTTGAGGTCTGCTGTACTGAATGGACCAACAAATTATCGCGCGCGCGTAGTGCTCAGGAAGCGAGGTCAACTCCGACAGGGATTGCTCTGTATTTGGTTACAACGACACAAGGCAGATACTCAAGCTATCTACACTCTTGGATTCTATGCTGCATCACCGATTGAGGGTCTGCGGCAAACGGCACGAAACAGAACCGGAGTCCACGTTTCGTGCCCTGGTTATTTCACTTGGACAACTGTGAGGTTTGCCGGAGGTGCGGGTCCGTCTCCGCTTTGGAGCGGGTGCGGATAAGTATAAGCGGTGTAGCCAGGCATTGCTGAGCCATTAACAAAGTCCCGGCCCGCCTTAAGGTAGTTCGAAAGACCAACTCCGCATGGACCGTCACCGCCGTCGGTTGCCTGGATGCTTAGCAAACCGTTGTTCCACGCGTATATGGGAGCGCTTACTTGGCCGTGGGTTATGCCTGGCTGGTCACGGCATGCATAGCCACCATTCCCCGACCCGTCAAAATAGGTTGAGCAGGTGCCAGCTCCGACCGAGCTACAGTTAGCATCTGAGGTGCAAAGGATTTCCCGGCTATCAGAGCAGAATTTCACTCCACCATTTGTGCTGCAAGTTCGGCTGCCTTGGTTCGACAAATTGGTCGATCCCAATTCCCAAAGGGTACCGTCGCAGGCCCCCCAGTCGCCATGGTCAAGACCAGAGCAAGCCCGATAAACCATCACCACCGGATTGTCCCACGAACTATTCCCAGCAAATGTGTTGGCGTACAACACCCCGGTTCCACCACGAAATCTGCAGGCTTCGCGATGCCCGCCTGAATTGTTAGTCAACGTGTTGCTATAAAACTCTCCGGAAAAGGCGGACCGCCGATCGCCGCTGTCCGTTCCGTGTCCGCCGCAAAATTCCGTATTAATAATGGTGTTGTGCCGAATGACCCAACGCGCGCCCCCGTAGGAGTCAAATCCCGTATCGTTAAAGCCGGACACAGCGGGGTAATTAAACGTGCTGTCTTCAACGTAAACCGCTTTGTCGGTTCCAAGGGTCAACGGCTGCATCCATGGTGTAAAGCCGCCATCCGTGCCGTCGTTGCTTCCCCAGATTGATACCGATTGAGAAGAATTCGAACCGGCGGCGCTCTCGTCCACGGTGAGATGATCGATGAGTCCGTAAATGTCGATGACTACAATGCCCCGCGAGGCCCCGTCGGGTATGACCAGTTTGTTGTGGTCGAAACGGAATGCCACGTCGAACATTTTCCCATCCAGATTAACCATTCCGTTATTCGACTGAGCAATCCCAGCACCTTCGGCGAAGGTAAACCCGGTGATCCGCACGAAGTTTGTCGCAGATGCCCCAGTCACGATGAGGCCGGAAGTCTGTCCGGCAACACTATCGGTAATGGTGGTTACGTCCAATCCAGCACCTTGCAAGATAATCCCTTTTTTATTGATCGTAACGGAGGCGGTCCAAGTGCAGGAGCCGGACGGGACAACCACAGTGTCGCCCGTTGAGGCGGAGTTTATGGCCGCTTGTATGTCGGTTGAAGAACACGATTTCGAATTAATAATTGTTGCATGCGCGACCGCCGAGAGGCAGATCAACATCAGAAAACCCGGAAGCAACCACTTCATCTAGCTCCTCCGCAGAGCGAATACAGGGACTACTGAGCAATCGCTTTAAGATTCGTCGGGGGGGCAGGTCCTCCATGATATTCATACGCTCCGAGATCAGGTGGCGCATAAACTATCCTGCTGGTGCCCTCTATATCCACCGGTACGATGCCGGTAAGGTCTGCACCTGCATTGATGGGAGCGCTTCCCGCTACCAAGTGATAATTGGCCTTGGGTTCGTTGACAAAATACGCGTTGTTCGTTGGCAAGTTGTAGGCCCCTGTCGGTCCGATGTTGTTGCGAATGTCCGCCGATGTTCCAAGATCGACAATTGCCTTCGAAGACGAGCAATCGACAGTGTTGTGGTAAATCAGGCGAGGGTAATTCGCCGTGTTTGACTGGATGCAGTTGTAACCGCTGTAAATATCGTAAAGTATATTGTTGTAGATTGCAGCACCGGTTCCGGCTCTAATCCCAACCTTGGTTATCCCGGCGTTGTTTGCTATGTCATGGATTACGTTGTTCCGAACAATCTGATTGGGATTTGTACTGCCGTTCCGTGGCTCGTCTATTTCGATAGCTCCTCCGCCGTTACTGTAAGAACTACCAGGGCTGATGCAATTGTAGAGAGTGTTTCCGTCAATGATGTTGTCGTGCGAATCCCCCTTTAGTTCTATGCACTCATCTTGGGTGTCGTGGATTGTGTTGCCGATGACGGTAACACCGTTTGTCGTGTCCGTCCCGCCGGAGTTGCCGATATACATTCCTTCGCCGTTGCTGCTCTGGCCCAATCTGCCAGTGTTGTAAATAGTAGAGTTCTCAATCAGAAAGTTTCTTGGCGCCGAGCCGGTTGTTCCTGCGCGCACGGCCAGGCCCTCCTGTCCCACGTCGTGTATCGTAATGTTCTGCACTGTGACATTTGTGCAGGCCGTGCTTGTTCCAGCATCATCATCAAGATAAAGTCCCTGATTCAGGTTCGTGATGATGAATCCGATGAAGTCTATGTAAGAGCACCCGTGAGAAATCTTGAAGCGTCCGCTGCTGTACCCTGACCCGGACAGAACTGGCGTATCGCCGGGATAAGCGGCGAGCACGGTATGAGCGCCTGCTGTTCCCGATGGCCCAGTCATTATATAGTCGCCGTTGTACGTTCCCGTTCTTACATACAGAGTGTCTCCTCCGTTAATGTGAGACAGCCCATAGCTGATCGTACACCACGGATTTGCAAGAGTTCCGCTTCCAGAATCAGAGCAAGTCGGAGAGCCGGAGTTATTGACGTAGTGCACTGCCGCCTGGCCGCTCAATGCGAAGCAAAGCAGGCTAAAGAGTAAGAATAAGAAGAACGGGAAGTTGAGACGTAGCACCGGATCTCCCGAAGATGACCCATGCTCCAGCCAATGCCGATTGCTGAAGCAAGGTTAGCGACAACTTTTCGCCGCACGGCCAGTATCTCCGCCCTGCAGTTTCAAGGTCAATCCAAGAGTAACCGTTGGAAAACTAAAGTAACCATGCGACAGATTACTAAATTGTCTTAACTTGTTGATCAGAGTAATGCTATGAAAATAAAAGGGTTGAATGGGGTGCCTCTCGCGATGGAGCCACCCCGAGCCTAATGCTCCACAAATGCGTTTTCGATGGAAAGGACGAATCTATCTACAATCGCCTGCTCGACGGCGTCACAGAGGGCATGACCTACGAGAATGTGACACTCCTGGATGCGGGGCGTCTCCTCCGACGGAACCGCAATCAGGACATCCACCAAGTCGCGGAGCCGGCCTCCCATGGTTCCCGTGAGGGCGATGGTGAAGAGGCCAAGCCGGCGGGCGCACGTAACGGCCTCAACTACATTAGGAGAATTTCCAGACGTGCTAATGGCCACAGCCACGTCGCCCGGGGCCGCCAGGGCTTGGAGCTGGCGCGCGAAGACTTGCTCGTATCCGTAATCGTTCCCGATTGCCGTAACAGCGGAGCTGTTGGCGTTGAGTGCGAGTGCCGGCATGGGATCCCTTTCGCGCAAGTAACGTCCTACGAATTCCGCAGCCAGATGTTGCGCGTCAGCGGCACTGCCGCCGTTCCCGAAAAATATGGCCTTGTGGCCTGAGCGGTAAGCTGCAATCAGCGCATCAGCCGCGGCTGTGAGCGATGGTAGACAATCGGCAATGAGGCGGCTGTGGACCTCAAGGCTACGCTCCATATTGGAGCGGAGAAGGCTGCTAGTCATATATTTTCTTTCCTCAGCACTTCAGTCATGAAACGGGAGCGCCGCGCAATGTCCTGGATACAACTGGTCCGATAGAATCACATCCGGCTCGAGAAGGAAAAATCGCGCCGGATTTATCAGGCAGGCAACTCCGAGGCCTGACGGTCTGGCATGAGCGGCGCGGTAACCGGTGCGGCGGCGAGCTGGTCCCGCCACCAATCGAACATATCGAGTACAGTCTTGGTCAGATCGACTTCCATCTTCCAGCCAGTGCAAGCGCGGAACTTGGTGATGTCACCGGCGATCACCAGCTCATCACAGCCGCGCACCAGTGCTCGGTCTTGTTCGACCGAGAATTGTACCTTCGCATGCGCCCGAATAATATCAATGACCTGCTGGATGGAGTAGACCTGGTCACTGCCGAGGTTATAGACGTCGCCCGGCACGCAACGCTCGGCTGACAGCCAAAGACCGCGAACCAGATCGCGTACGTCAACAATTGCCCGGCTGGTGAGATTGCCAACCCTAAGCAACGGAGGCCGCTTTCCAAGTTCGATCTCCACTGCCCGTTTGGTCAGGTCCGAGCATACGTCACCCATCTTGCCGGGACCAGTCGTGTTGAAGATACGAATTCTGACCGATGGAATCGAGTAATTTGCAAAGTACTGTGCCGCGAGGAGGTCCTGAGCAACCTTACTGACGCCATAAGGATGCAGTGGACGAAGCGGATGCTCTTCACGGACGGGCAGATCCTGGCTGGCTACGGGTCCATACTCTGCGCTGGAGCACGCCACAACGACAACGGGCAATATTCCAGCGGCGCGCAGGCACTCGAACAGGTTTACGGTTCCACCAATGTTGATGTCGATGGTCTCGCGCGGCTGCTCCAGCGATACTGTGGGATAGCTCTGGGCTGCAAGATGGAATATGCGGTCCGGTCGATACTGCGATATCAGGCGCAACAGCCGTTTGTCATCTCGAATATCGCAGTGTTCGAATGCGCCACCGGCCCAGTTCTCCGTCGGCTCACTAACGCCGAGACCCAGTACAGAGCAACCAGCTTCCCAACAGTGCTTCGTCAGAAACCCTCCAATAAAGCCGGCGGCTCCTGTAATCATGATCTTCATAAATTGTCCTCAGTGTAAAGGGAACCTCAGAAACTGACTACGATTTCATTTCTACAATCGAGGCTCTACGGTAAGCTGCCCTATGCTAACCGGACGCCCCAAACCCACCCTCCGCCTAACCGTGGACGAACTCACACAACTGAAGAGTCTGGCGGCTTCGCGCAGCCTGCCTCATGCGTTCGTCTGCCGCGCCAAGCTAGTGCTGTGGTCGGCCGAGGGCCAGAGCAATACCGAGATTGCTGAGCGTTTGGGCTGGGCCAAGGCCACGGTGGGCAAGT